>Ga0193751_1002593_pt1 | contig 10894 bp, 7 predicted proteins | sample L1c2metaG_FD_143050 | JGI IMG/M metagenome (GOLD analysis project Ga0193751, IMG submission 143050) | Soil microbial communities from a riparian zone of the East river system, Colorado, United States - L1c2 | ecosystem: Environmental > Terrestrial > Soil > Riparian zone | place: USA: East River...
TGTCGATCGCCACCGACACGTTGTTGCGGACGAGATCGGCGATCATCTACTCCGCCCGCAGCGCATCTATGGGATCGAGCCGTGCCGCCCGTGTTGCGGGGTAAACACCGAACACGACTCCGACGCCGGCGCCAAGCGACAGCGCGACAAGGACCGACCAGGTGGTGATCTTCGCCGGAAGCGGGGAAGCGAACGCGACGAGCGAGGCCATTCCCCATCCAACCAGCACGCCCGTCAATCCACCAATGAATGCGAGCGCGACCGACTCGGCCAGAAACTGTCGCCGGATGTCGCGTCCGCGTGCGCCCATCGCTTTTCTGATTCCGATTTCACGCGTGCGCTCAGTGACCGACATCATCATGATGTTCATGATGACGATGCCGCCCACCACGATGCCGATGGCAACAATTGCCGGAATCACGGCGAACAGCACTTTGGTGAGGCTCTTCCAGAATGCCACCAGGGCGTCGGCGGTCTCGATGCTGTAGTCGCTTTCCTCGCCCGGCCGCAGCCGGTGCGACGCGCGCATCGCTCCGTCGGCGAGCGCCATCCCTGTGGCAACCTCTTCGGCGGTTGCCATCTTCACCGATACTGTCGTGGTCTTGCGCCGACCGTACAAACCCTCGAACGAGGTGAGCGGCAGCAGCACGAATCCGTCGAATGACTGGCCAAGCACGCGGCCCTTCTTGGCGATCACGCCCACGATCGTAAATCGCGAGCCCATGATGCGGATGTCGCGTCCGACAGGATCCACGTTTTCAAAGAGATGATCGGCGATGTCCGCTCCAACCACCGCAACGGGCCTGCGCTCGCGGTCGTCCACGTCGCTCAGCGGGCGACCGCGGGAAAACGAGTAATCCTGAATTACCTGATACGGTGCGGTTACGCCGAACACCGCGACATCACCGAGCGTCTTGTCGCCGGAGATGATGTCGGCAATGGGTGTCGGCCACCCCGACTGCATGCTCACCGCGGTGGCATTCGGGATCGCAGCGATTACTGCCTGTGCGTCGGCTTCGGTGATCCGCGGCCGCTTCTGGATCCGCATGAACGCTTCGTCGTCGAAGAGTCCGAGCTGAATCGGCGACCGTCTGACCTGAAAGGTGTTCTGCCCGATGAGCGCGCCGGCGAGGTTCTCGCTGACGTAGGCGTTCATTCCCTGGATGATCGCCACCACGGCCACGAGGAAGGTCACCGAGACGATGATGCCGAGCAGCGTGAAAAACGAGCGGATCTTGTTCGCGCGTATCTCGTTGATTGCGGTGGCGATCACGTCCGCGAAATTCATGGAGAGAATTTACACTTTGAGGCAACAGAGAAGGCAGAGAAACTGAATTGCTTGCCGCAGAGGCGCAGACCCGCAGAGCAAACGGTTCAGGCGCTGGGGAGAGACCTTCGTAATTGAAGGTCTTTTTCTTTGGGTTGAACACATCTTCGCGCGAGAGACCGTCGTCGCGCCCGTTGTACCCCTTTAAAGGCTTGCTCTGCGGCTCTGCGGCAAGCTTTTCAGTTCTCTGCCTTCTCTGCTATCTCGACTACTCGTATCTGAGCGCTTCCACCGGATCGAGCCGCGAAGCGCGCATCGCGGGGAGGAGGCCGAATACAATCCCAGTAACGGCACTCACCCCGAGAGCCGCTGCAATCGCCATCGGAGGCGTCGACGCCGGAACTGGCGTGAACCTGTTGACCGCCCAGGCGACTACCGACCCGCCAATCAGTCCGATCCCCGCGCCGATGCAGGTCAGCGTCGCCGCCTCTACCAGGAACTGCCAGAGGATCGTCGCTCGTGTCGCGCCCAATGCCTTTCGCACGCCGATCTCGCGCGTCCGTTCCGTAACGCTGATCATCATGATCGCAATCACGCCAACGCCGCCAACCATCAACCCCACCGCCGAGAGCGCGATCATCACGAGGAAGAAGACACCAAAAAATCCGTTGTAGACCTTGAGCAGAGTTTCCGACGTGATCACAGCGAAATTGTCCGGCGCGCCCGGTCGCAACCCGCGCTTCCCGCGAATCAGCGTTGTCACGGCATCGATAGCTTCAGTCTGTGTCACGTTAGCGCGCGGCTTCACCGTCAGATCGAGACGGCGCATGTACATGTCCAGATTGCGCACCCCTGTCTCCAGCGGCACGATTGCGCGCGGATCGTTGCCTGCCGACGACGAGTTTGGTTTTCCGAGAAAGCTTCCGACGTTGTGATAGACGCCGAGGACCCTGAAGGGGACGCCACTGATGACGATCATCTTGTCAAGCGGATCCGAGCCCGGAAAAAGCTGCTCGGCGAGCTTGTCGTTGATCACAACCACGCGAGCCGCGGTTGTATTCTCGGCGTACGTGAAGTTGCGCCCCGTGACGATGTCACCGCCTTCGACGTCGAGCCACGTCGCCGTGTAGGCGTCCACTCCGACCTGGGGCTGCTCGCGGTCCTTGTACCTGACGCGCGATCCGCCGCCGACGTGCGGCGTCACAGCCAGCACTTCCGGTAGCCGCGCGATTGCGTCGGACTCGTCCATCGTGATCGGGGGGTTGCGGCGATCGGGACATGTCTCATCAGTACCGTCGCATACCGACGCGAGAGAAACTGGACGCCTGTAAACGAAGAAGCTCGTAGGGCCCGCAGACTCGAGATCCTTCGCTACGCTCGCGTTGATACCGTGAATCGCCGCCGACAATGCAACGACGACGAACACGCCAACAGCTACACCGAGGATCGTCAATGCGGCGCGCACCTTGTTCGATCGAATCGCGTCGAATGCGATCCCGACCCCTTCGGTGATGTTGAAGATCTTCGAGGAGAGACTCATCTATTCCTGCCTCAATGCCAGAATTGGATCGAGCTTCGACGCGCGGCTGGCGGGATAAATCCCGGCCGTGATCCCCACGCCCGCGCCAACCAGCACTCCGGCGACAATCGACCACGGTGCAACCGACGCAGGCAGCGGAGACATGGCTGCGATGAGCTGCGAGATCGCGATTCCGAGCGCAATACCGAAAATTGCGCCGACCGTGCTGAGCGTCGCCGACTCGACGAGGAACTGCGAAAGGATGTCGCGCCTGCGCGCGCCCAGCGCTTTGCGAATGCCGATCTCACGCGTTCGCTCGGCTACTGCGACGAGCATGATGTTCATGATGACGATTGCGCCGACGATGAGTCCGATCGCCGGCAGAACCACGCCCGCTATGACGAGCTTCGACTTGATTCCTGCCCAGAATGAGAGCGCGGATTCCGATGTCTCGATCGAGAAGTTGTCGGGCTGTGATGGTCGAAGCCCGCGCCTCGATCGCATCACCGCCCGCACCGCTTCCTGAGCGTCGACGAGATCTGCGGGATCGGCAGTCTTGATCTTGATGCCGTCAACGACTCCCGCCGGATTCACCAGTCGCCGCAGCCGTGAATGCAGCGGACCGATCACGAACCGGTCGAGCGAAATCCCGAACACCGATCCCTGCGGCTTGGCGACACCGATTACAGTGAACGGGATGCCTCCGATTCGGAGCGTGCGCCCGAGCGGATCGAGATTCGGGAAGAACTTGTCGCCGATTTCCTTGCCGATGACGATCACCGGTGAACCCATTGCCATTTCCTGGGGAGACAGAAGCCGGCCGGTTGCAACTTCCAGATTCCTGATCTTGAAGTAATCGCCGTCCACAGCGTCGGCGCCGAGGGTTCTGGGCTTCGAGTAAGGGGACTCCATCACGACGTTGTCAGAGCCCGATGCCGACCACATCGACCCCGGGGGCAACGCACTGACAATGGGTTCTATGTCAGTGTCGCGGATCCGCGGCCGCCGCTGCCACTCGCGCCATGTCTCGTCGGTGATGTTGCCGGTGCTGAAGTCGGGTTGTCGGCGGAGCTCGAACGTGTTCACGCCGAACAGCTTCGCGGCGAAGTCGTGCTCCATGTAGTTGCCCATGCCCTCGACGATCGAGACCACAGCGATGAGGAACATCACGCCGATGGTCACCCCGAGCAGCGTGAAGAAGCTCTTCAGCTTCTGCACGCGGATCTGCGCGAGCGCGAGCCGGATGGCGTCCATGTAGGACAAGGGACTGCTAGTGCGTTGTGTGTATTTCGCCGCGATCGATTCGCGCCGCGTAAGCCTCGGCCTTTTCGTCGCTGGCGATCATGCCGTCTCGAAGGACGACCACACGTCGCGCATGCGCCGCGATGTCGGGCTCGTGCGTCACCATGATCACTGTCTGTCCTCCAGCCGCGAGCTCCTCGAACACCTTCATGATTTCTTCCGAGGTGGACGAGTCGAGGTTTCCAGTCGGCTCGTCGGCAAGCAGAATGGCCGGCTGGTTGACCAGCGCGCGCGCAATGGCAACGCGCTGCCGCTGTCCGCCCGAAAGCTCGTTGGGACGATGCTGGATGCGGTCGCCGAGCTGAACGCGCTCGAGAGCCGCCGTAGCGCGACGTCTGCGCTCGTCCGCCGGAACACCAGCGTACACCAGCGGCAACTCGACGTTGTGCAGCGCGCTCGCCCGGGGAAGAAGGTTGAACGTCTGAAAGACGAAACCGATCTCGCGGTTGCGCACGCGCGCAAGCTCGTCGTCGGCCTTTGCCGAAACGAGCTCACCGCTCAGCCAGTATTCACCGGCATCGGGCGTATCGAGGCATCCGATCAGATTCATGAGAGTCGACTTACCGGAACCCGACGGCCCCATGATCGCTACATACTCGTTGCGCCTGATCGCGATGTCGACGCCGCGCAGGGCCCGGACGATTTCGCCTCCCATGTCGTACTCACGCTTCAATCCGCGCGTCACGATCACCCACTCCGCAGAGGGTACTCCCCCCGGCGTTCCTGTAACTGCAACGCGCTCAGCCGTGGTACTGAGCCCGGGCTCCTGAGTGGTGGGCGTCACGCTTTCTTCTCTCCCGCCTTCTTCGGCGCTTCCTTCTCCTTCATCGGCTTGACCATCGTTCCGTCCTTGAGATCGCGAATTGCCTGGTAGGTGCCGGCGACGATTTTCTCGTGTTCCTTGAGCCCGCCGGTGATCTCGAAATATTTCTCGCCCGCAATACCAACTTTTACGGGGCGGAAAGTGACTTTGTTGTCTGCTCCGACAATGAATACTCCTTCGGCGTCCTTCTTTCCCACTTCCTTTGACGGGGTCTTCGTGTGGCCGAGGGTCACGGCGCCACTGTCGCCCTTGGCGATTGGCTCGGGCTCACGCACCGTGAGCGCGATGATCGGTACCGACAGAACGTTCTTCCGGGTATCGGTGATGATCTTCGCTGTCGACGAGAAATCGGGGCGCGTCGTCGGCGGCGCATTCACCAGCTGAATGGTCACCTCGTAGTCGATTGCCTGGTCGGTCGCAGCTCCGCCGGCGCCACTCGCTGCCGCTTTCACCGAACTGTTGGAGATCTTCGTCACACGTCCGACGAACGTCGTGTCCGGGAATGCATCGATCTGAATCACCGTCGAATCGCCCAGTGAGATACGCGACACGTCGGTCTCGTCGACCTTCACCTTTGTCTCGAGCACGCTCATGTCGCTGATAGTCAGCAATGTTGCAGCGTCCTTGTTGAGCGTTCCCATGATCGCGGTCTCGCCCTCCTGGACGTTGAGACGCGTGATGCGGCCGGACATCGGCGCGAAGATCGTGGTCTTCGCGAGCAGACTCTGGGCGTCACGCAACGAAGCCTGCGACTGAACGATCCCATTGTTGGCCGCCTCGAGCGTAGCCTGAGCGACCTCTACCTGAGTCTTGAGCTGTTCCACCTGCTCGTCCGACACGAGCGTTGGATTTGCCCTCTTGAGCGCGAGCAACCGGTCGTAATTCCGCTTTGCCTGTTCCAGGCTCGGCCGCGAAGTAGACGACTGCGACCGCGCGCTTGCTACCGCGGCGGCCGCCCGCTCTGCCGACGCCTTGTATTGCGACGGATCGATCTCGAGAAGAAACTGCCCCTTCGTGACGATGTCGCCTTCCTTCACCGCAAGCCTGACGATTCTGCCGGTGATGTCGGCGCTCAAATCGACCTTCGTCTGCGGTTGAACCTGACCGCTTGCCGTGACCGACGCGACAAGGTCGCGGCGCTCGACAGGCTCGATGCGGACTTCGGTCGCCTTGTTTCTGCTCTTGGCGGCTGTCGTGAAGCCGATGATGGCGATCACCAGCACGCCACCACCGATCAGCCCCCACTTCTTGCGCTTTGACATTGATTTTCCTTTATCGGAGTGGACGGCCGACAGCACTCTCGAGAGCTGCGAACGCCTTGTGATAATCATAGATCGCGTTGATCCTGTCGCTTTCCGCGCGCTCGTACGCCGCGCGTGATTCGACCAGGTCGACGAAAGTCGCCTGCCCGCCGCTATAGCGGTCCTGCGTAAACTTGAGCTCGAGCTTGGCCTTTGCCGAGTTCTGCTCCTGGAGTGCCGATGTCTGTTCGGCGGTCTTGAGCGTCAGGTACGCAGCAGTGACGTCGGCGATGATCGCGAGCTCGCGGGCGCGGACGTTGTAGCGCGCGTCGGAGCTCGACGCCTGCGCTTCCTGAACACGCTGCTCTCGCGCAAAGCCGTCGAACAGCGGCAACGACAGCGTCGCACTCAAAGAGCGCGGCGAATTCTGGAACTTGAATGGAAACTGCGAGTTCTGCCGGCGAAGCTCCGCCGCTTGTGCGTCGCTCAATACAATTGAATTGCACGCAGCGAGGTCGTTCGAGAGGTTCAGCACCGCACGCACCTCTTCGGTTCTGATGCACGATGCCTGCGCCGAGGCCGCCTGCGAGAGCGCCTGCTGTACCGGGAAATTAGAGTTCGTGTACGAGTAGGTATATCCGGAGATTCCGGTGTTGATGCTGAGCGTCGGAGAGTACTGGCCCTTCTCACGCTTCACGTTCAGGTCGGCGACTTTCTCGCGTGATCTGAGCGCGAGGATGACCGGATTCCGGTCGCGCGCCGAAGCCAGCAGCTCGGGAAGCGGCGGTGGCTCCGGCTCGGCCGAGAACTGAGTCGTGAGTACCACGTCCGGCGGCTGAGTGATGCCCAGCAGCTGAAACAACCGGAGCTTTTCAATCTCTATCTGGTTTCGCGCCTGCAGCACCTGCACCTGTTGCTGGCTGAGCGAGACTTCGGCGCGCGTGACATCGAGCTGAGTGGCGGACCCGACGATTGCCCTCGCCTGAGCCAGCACCAGCTGTGATTTCGCGGCGACGAGCAAGGTGTCCTGCAACTTCGCGCGGTCTTCCGCCTGAAGTGCCGAGAGATACTGTTGCGTGACGTTCGACCGAAGAACTTCCGCGCTTCCGGTGATGTCCGCGTCGACCGCATCACGATTTGCGCGCTGCAGCTTGGGCGTGATGAGAGTCGCGGAGTTGATGCGGTAGCCAATCCCGATGCTGTACTGGGACTGATTCACATCAGACGTTGCGCCGAAGCTTCCTCCATTGAAGATCTGGCGTCCGCCTTGCTGACGCTGTGCACTGAAGGTTGCATCAGCGCTTGGAAGAAGCTGTCCGTACGCTGTACGAACGGCTGCGTCGGCCGCGACGCGGTTGTTGACGGTCGACAAATGGATCGGATTGTTTCGCCGGGCGATGTTAATCGCGTCCGCAAGCGAGAGTGTTGCCAGCGCGCCTGGATCGGAGCTGCCGCGGACGGTAGAAATGGACGAAGCTGCCGGTGTTTGAGCGACCGCAAATGAAAACGGTGCGAGAGTCACCAGGATCAGGAACAAACGCTTTGACATTATATGAGTTGGGGAACGAGTCAGGGGGACATACGCTCAGGCAATCGAACGGGTTTCATGTCGGCACAATCACTCTCTAATACGCGGTGGTCACCCTGAAGCGTCAATGACAAAGTCGGGTTATTCCGCCAATGCCGGAGCAAGGAATATTCGGTCACTGATTCGGGACCTGATGTATTCGTAAAGAATCCGCCCTTTTTCCGCGCTGGCGAGCGACGGACGGCCAAGTGATCCAGCGCTGCCCGACGGTACTTTCAAACTTCCGCGGCGGTAACGCCGGAGCTGCTCGCGAGACATCATATAGTCCTGCGCGAGCTCCTGGTGTACCATGTCCGGACACAGATGCAGCATGATCGACGTGTCCACCTCGTCGCCGTGCATCGCCTCGGTCTGTCCTTCCAGCAGCTCGTGGAGATTGACGGCGAAGATGTCCACTACACGCACACGCGCGCCGGCCGTGATGACGGTCGCGAGCGCTTCCTGGTGCGGGTCGTGACCGTGCGCAGTGAGCAGGATGAATTCCTTCACCCCAGTCGCTTCCCATGAAGCCAGCAAATCGTTGAGCATGCGGTGCAGAGTTTTCTTCCTCACCGACGCGTTGCCGATGAACCCACGCTCAGTGTCGACGTTGACACCGTACTCGACCGTCGGCGCGCGCAGCACGCCAAACTCGGCCGAGAGATCGTCGGCGAGGTGCTCGACGATGATCGTGTCGCAGCCGAGTGGCAGGTGAGGACCGTGCTGCTCGCAGGTTCCGACGGGGACGATCAATCGCGGATCCTCGGTGAGAATTGCCTCGATCTGCATCGGTATCAGGTCCTTGATGCGGCGCGGCTTGTTCGGCGCCAGAGGGACGATCGGCGCATGCGGGGCCGGCAACCGCGCTCCCTCGTCGGGCAGCTCGAATGGAAGTGGTGAGGTTGGAATCATTAGCCTGTCGCGGGAATTAGGGTCGTGAACCGTCGCTGGGCGCCAGGGATCGCGCTCGTCGCGGGCGGCAGCGCGATTCTCCTCCTGGCGCTGTGGCTCCGCAATCCTCTTGTACCTTATGGTGGAGACGCTCCCACCGCCAGCGGCCGGGCGACTCCTGCAACGAGCGCCCAGCAGAATGGCTACGAAGCGGACGTGCGGGCGGAGGCACTCTCGGCGTTAAAGAAGGCGCTTGCCGTTGAGCAGCGCCGGCTCACCAGCGCCGCAGCAAGCGCGCTCGACGCGCCTGCCGGATCAGAGAAAGCTTTCGATCACCTTGCGTCCATCCGACCCGCAGCTGAAGAAGGGATAGTTCTCCTCGATCGGGCGGTGCCGATTGCGTGGGCCGGACAGATCGTCGTCGATCCCACGACGGAATCCGTGCCTTTCTCCGCGACGATCACTCCTTTCTACACGTCGATGACCGCCGTCGCGAGTCGAGGTACGCGCCGCGCGGTCGCAACCGCGGTGCTTCATGCGGAGCCGCCAGCCGACAGGCTGGCGACGTCGCTCGACGGCCGCGTCGAAGGACGAGAGCAGATCGAGTCGTATTCGTTCGCCGCGCCCGACGACTCGAGCGGAGGCGATCCTGTTCTGAGCGCCGGAGGAGTCACGCTGCTGCGCGCCAATGCGACTCCGCTTCCCAGAGCGATGGGACGGTTCAGTCGCACGGCCAAAGCCCGCGCATGGGGAACCGTTTTTCTTTGCGTTGGGCTGGTGGTGCTCCTTGCTGTTGCGTGGCGCGACCGCAAACTCCTCGGCGAACGCCTGCTTGCGATTGGATTCGCTTTCGTCGCAGTCGCGCTCGTTCCATGGAACAGCTTCTCGAATACCGCGCGCGCGTTCGATCCAACCTACTACTACTCTTCCCTCGCAGGTCCGCTCACGGCCAACGCGGGAGTGCTCGCGATTTCGGCGAGTCTCGTCCTACTCGCAGTCTACGCGATCATTCGATCGCGCCGCGCTCGGCTGCCGAGATGGGTAGCGTTCGCCGGGGCGATGTTGCTTGCCGCCGGAATCCCGCTGATCGTCTGGGCCGCGGCACCGGGCATTGCATATCCGGCGTGGGGAACCACTACGCCGCTCTGGCTGACCTGGGAGATTCCGTTTTTCCTCCTGCTGTTCGCCGGCTGGCTGAGTGCGGCGTGGTTGACGCGAACCGCTGTGACGCAGCGGGGAACGATTCAGCTGCGGGCGGCGGCGGCGATCGCGATCGTCGCGGGACTCGTCGCGTGTGCGATTGTGTGGCGAGCGACGACCGCGAAGCGACTCGAGCTGGCGGCGCGCGACATCCTGAGCCTGCAGCGTCCCGATAACGACGCCGCCGTTCTTCTTCGCCGGTTCGGACTTGAATTATCGGGCTACGATTCCGCTGGCTCGCGGGCGGATCTCCTCAAGAGATACGCAGTCTCTGACATCGCGGCAGCTGATCTCCCGGTTGCGCTCGGCAGCTGGACAAGCAATGGAGAACGTCGTGGACAACTCCGTCTGGCGCCAATCACCTACGACTCGAGCGTCATTGCGCGAGTAGTGCTTCAGGCTCGCGACTCGGCTCAGCCAGTGATCGTGCAGACACTCGGCGTTACGGGACGTGAGGTGGTCATGGCGGTCAGACATCCTGCGGGTGATGTGACCACAGCAGTCGCCTCGCCTCGGACTCAGCTCGTCGCGCCCGATCCGTTCGTGTCGCTCCTTGGATTCTCTCAGCCGGTGAGGACAGACGCGCCGTACACTCTCACGATTTCCGACGTCCCGCCGAACGAAGCTGCTGGTCGCTCGCTGCAATGGCGGCGTCTTGGCAATGAATTTCACGGCGATCAGCTGATCCAGACGTCGCGGGGCGTTGCTCGTGCGCACGTTGAAGTCGATCTGAGGTCGCCCGTCGCGCGGGGCGAGCGACTCGTGTTGATCGTGATTCTCGACGTGGCGGTCGCTGCCTTGCTGTGGGCCCTCGGCGCAATGGCAGAGGGAGGGTTCCTGCGCTGGGTTCGAGCGCGCTCCACAAAGTGGATTCGCAGCTACAGAGGACGCCTGACACTCGCGCTGTCTGCATTCTTTGCGATTCCCGCACTCGCCTTCGCACTCTGGTCGTACCAGCGATTGCGCGCCGATGATCGCGAAGTGCGCGCGCTGCTTCTTCAGGAAACGCTCGGGGCGGTGGTGGCGGGAGCGGACAGCGCCAAAATGGACGGGGTCGTTCGGCCTTACAACACACCGCTCTTTC
>Ga0193751_1002594_pt1 | contig 10891 bp, 7 predicted proteins | sample L1c2metaG_FD_143050 | JGI IMG/M metagenome (GOLD analysis project Ga0193751, IMG submission 143050) | Soil microbial communities from a riparian zone of the East river system, Colorado, United States - L1c2 | ecosystem: Environmental > Terrestrial > Soil > Riparian zone | place: USA: East River...
CGATGCTCGTAGCGGGCGCGTTGTCAACCTTCTCGCTGATGCGGTCGATGAGAGTGTGGGATTCACAGTCCGGGACGCTGCCGGCAAACCCGTGCGCCTCGAATGGGGGTCGCCCGATGCGGTGATCTCGCAGACGGGCACGCGCCGAACGATCGAATACAAGCTCGTCGCCAACGTCCCGCAGATCGTCATCGGCTGGATTCTCCTCGGCTCCATGCGCGTCGAGCGCGACCTCGGCTACTCGGGGAAGGGAGTCCAGGCGTACGACTGGCCGTCGTTCCGGTTGCGTGAAGAGGAAGACCTGATCTCGAACGTCTCGCGGCTCCCACTCGCGGAGCGGGAGAGGCAGCTGGCGCTCCTCAACGCCAGTTACGTCGAAGATCTGCGTGCCCGGCTCGAGCCCGATGTCCTCACGACAGGCGTAAGGGAGAATCGTGGCGTCAGCGCATTTCAGGCAACGCTCGACGGGAAAAACAATCTGCAGCTCGATCTGGCTGTCGACCCGCGCGATGCGTCGGTGCTTGTGAATGTCCCAGCGGTTACGTTGACTGCGCTCGCGAACCGTCCGCTCCGATTCACTGTTCGCGTGACGACCGATGCGCCGGCGCTCACGCCACTCTCGCGCGACCAGATCTTCAACGCCGCGTTCCTCCGCTTTCTCGCCGACGCCCGAAGCGCTTCGGATCGCGCGGCGAAAACCGCTGGTGGAATCGCCACGGTCTCGCGTTACCGCCAGCTCGAGCGCGACGTGCGGGGTACCGAGCTACTCAGCTCGAGAGAGAAACTGATGGCCGGACTGCCGAACTACGCAACGTATTTCGGCCGAGACATGATGATGACTTCGCTGATGATGCAGCCGGTGTGGACGGACGCGATGGCCGAGCTTGTCATCGCGAGCGCGCTAAGGAAGCTCGGTCCTCAAGGCGACGTCAGCCACGAAGAAGCGTTGGGCGGGCAGGCGATTCGCGAGAACTCATCCGAGTACAACTCTCAGATCGCCGACTATTTCCGATTCAGTGGTAGAGGAAATGCCGGCTCCGCTAACGCCCCCCTGGCAAACGCGCGGGCGATCCTCGCCGATCTCCAGAAAGTGCGAGAGAACTACCACATGCGTGACGACGAGTTTCAATTGCCGGTAGTCGTCGCGCGATATCTCACCAATCCAGCGGTGACGACGGCGCGGAAGAAAGCATTCCTGCTCGATTCTTCCGACGGCAATCAGCCGCGAATCACGAGGCTGCTGCGCGAGCTGAACCTTGTCGCGTCGCTCGCTGCTCCTTATGCGCGAGATCCGCGGGTGCAGAATCTGATTGGCTCGCCGCGGCTCGATTCTACCCATTGGCGCTCCATTAGTTGGCGCGACAGCAATGCGGGCTATGCGAACGGAAGATTCGCGATGGACATCAACGCCATCTGGGTGCCGCGGGCGCTCGATGCCCTGGACCAGATCGTAGGCGCGCTGAAGACGATGGGTTTCTCGAGCGAAAGCCTGGCCCCAATGTCGGCCGGCTCCGCGTCATCATCGCTCGCCGATCTGATTCGGGATCCCGCCTATTTTCAGCGGGCGAGGGAGAACTGGAGGGGAGCGAGTCGACACTTCGTGGTCGTCATCACGCCAGCCGAGATTCGAACGAGGGTGCAGCAGAAGCTGCAGTGGCTGCCGGCCGGGGAGCGGGCCTACTGGCAAAGGGTTTTGACAGCGACTGCAGCCGACTCTCTCCCGTTGGAGTTTCTCGCAATCTCCCTCGACTCCGCGGGCAAACCAATTCCGGTGGTTAATACAGATCCCGCAACGTGGCTCTTGCTGCGTGATAGTCGAGATCTCTCGACTGATGCGGTTGCCTCGGTGCGGCGCGACGTCGCGGCCATAATGCGTCCCTTTCCGGTGGGATTGTTCATCGACCGACTAGGGCCCGTCGTGGCGAACGACGCCTACGCGCCGCCCAGCGTGTGGGAGGCATTTCGCGCGGATACGTACCATTCGCCGCGGGTCGTGTGGGGAAGGGAAGTCAATCTTGTTCTACTGGGTCTCGCGAATCAGATCAACGGTGCTACAGACACGGCGGGACGTCCGGTCAATGGCGATGCAGCGTCCTACGTCACCGAGATGCGCGACGCACTCCATCGCACCAACGCCGCCGTGGAGGCGTCGGGCCTAAAGCACAACGAGCTCTGGAGCTACGAGATCGTCGATGGCGCCCTGCACCCAATTCGTTACGGGGCGAGCACAGACGTTCAACTCTGGAACGTCACTGATCTGGCCGTACAATTCGTGTTGGCGCGCCTCGGGACCTTTTAGGGCTGTCGCGCCGGGCTCCTGAAGCAGGCCACAATGTCCCAAGGGTTACGCGGAAAACGCGGAAACTGCGGAAAGTGGCGGATACTACGTTGCGGCGTAAAGATCTCTTGTTCTTTTTTTCTTTTTTGTACGTTGAACTGAGAGATTGTTGCGCGGGATGATGCCAGCCCGAGCGGCAGTTCCCAAAAAATCCCAGCCGGCCAAGCGGAGTCTTCACGCCGTTAGGAACTATCCGCAGTTTTCCGCAGTTTCCGTGTTTTCCGCGTAACCCCTTCTGTCAGTGTGGCCTGCCCGAGCGGCTTTTCCGTTACTCCCGCTCGAGTCCTAGACGATGCTCACGGTTTTCAGTCTCATCGCCGGCAGCCGAATGCAAAGGCCGTCGGTGCGCTTTCATCCCGAAGTAGAGCATCGTCCCACCGAAGACGATCATGATCAGTCCCCACCAGAGGTTGATCACGATGTTCTGGGACCGGCCGTACAGATCGACGTCCGATCGCGTCGCCGCGCCGTAGACCGCGAGGATGACGCCGAGCAAAAGGAACAGTGCCCCGATGGGGATGCGAATGTCGAACCTGGCCTCGGTGCTCATGCGGTGCCTCCGATCAGAAGAAGATGATGTTGAGTCCGAGCGTCACGATCAGAACGATGACGGCCAGCACAGCCGGCTTCTCGTACCAGTGTTTCGCGGTCTCGACAGGCTTTGGCGTCAGGCTGTAGACGAGTCCAACGAGCTCCTGCTCCGCTCGTGGACGCGTCGCGAGGCTCACGATGATCGTTACGACGAAGCACGTGACCCAGGCGGCAATCGCCGTCCAGAATGTCTGACCGAGCTCGCTGCGATAGACGATGTGCACGCCGAAGTATCCGCCCTTTACTCCGGGAATCGATCCGGCCGCGAGCGAGATACCGTGATGAATCGCGGCGGCAAGAGTGCCGGAGATGAGTCCGATGAAAGCGCCGTGACCCGTGGTTCGCTTCCAGAACATGCCGAGCGCGAATGTCGCGAACAGCGGCGCATTCACGAATGCGAATACGAGCTGCAGCAGATCCATGATGTTGTTGAACGACGCGGCTACGTACGCCGCGGCGATCGAGAGAGCGATTCCGAAGACCGTTGCGGCCCGACCCATCCACAGGTAGTGCTCGTCGCTCGCGCCCTTCTTGATGTGGCTCTGGTAGATGTCGTAGGTCCAGACGGTATTGAACGCCGTCACGTTGCCCGCCATTCCCGACATGAACGATGCGAGCAGCGCCGTGAGTCCGAGCCCCAGCATTCCCGCCGGGAAGAATCGAATCAGCATCATCGGAACCGACAGATCATAATCCAGCACAACATGCCCCGCCTGATCGATGAGCGGTCCACCGGTGAGCGCGTCGATCTTCGGGGGAATGATTCCCACTCCCGCTGCCGACACTGCGTGCGCGCCAACTCCCGGCGCGTGCCAGTCCACCGCCAGCGCAATCATGCCGGGGAGAATTACGAGGAACGGGAATAGAACTTTCGGAATCGATGCGATGAGTGGGGTGCGTCTTGCTGCCGCCATCGAGTCCGACGCCATCGCGCGCTGCACGACGAGGAAGTCGGTGCACCAATACCCGAACGAGAGCACGAAGCCGAGTCCCATGGCGAGCCCGAACCATTCGACGCCGATGGGATTCTGGGACGGATCCCCCATGAACCTCCAAGCGTGCGTCATCGCTCCCGGTTGGAACCCGCGGTCTACGGAAATCTGCGCCAGTCTCACCTGGAGTCCGCTCCATCCTCCCGCCGCTCTCAGGCCGAGAAACACGAGCGGAACGAAGCCGAACACGATGAGAAAGAACTGCAGCACTTCATTGTAGATCGCGCTGGTAAGGCCGCCGAGGAAGATGTATGCGAGCACAATGACCGCGGCGACGAGCATGCTGAGGTCGAAGCTCCATCCCAGGAGCAGGTTGAACAGCTTGCCCATGGCGTACATCGAGATGCCTGACGACATGATCGTCATCACGGCAAACGAGACGGCGTTAAGCGTTCGAGTTTTCTCGTCGTAGCGGAGCTTGAGATACTCGGGCACGGAACGGGCGCGCGACCCGTAGTAGAAGGGCATCATGAAGAGTCCGACGAAGACCATCGCCGGAATCGCGCCGATCCAGTAGAAGTGGCTGGTGGCGATTCCGTATTTCGCGCCGGATGCCCCCATGCCGATTACTTCCTGGGCTCCGAGATTGGCCGAGATGAACGCGAGTCCCGCCACCCACGACGGGATCGAGCGGCCTGAGAGGAAGAAGTCCGTGCTTGTCTTTGTCGATCGCCTCAGCATCCAGCCGACTGTGAGGACGACGGCGAAGTAGACGAGCATGAGGAGGTAGTCGATCGGCGTCAGGTGAGTCATCGAACCGGATCTCCGCAAAGGGGGCGCGCGGCGAGTGCAGCATCTCGCTATGGACTGGTTGTGCAGGCCAGATTATACGCGCGCGTGAGCCTGACCGAAACCCCGCGGCCGTTGGAGGCGTTTTTTTGGGTGGTGTTTACTTGAGATCTTTGCGCCGGTCAGTCGGGGAGATGACCTCTTCGGCGACGACGCTCGCTGGTCGGAGCCAAACTGCGCGCCTCCGCGCTCCGCGCTCCGGCGCCTGTCTCCTCGGGCGCTCGCTTGGACGTCGCCTGCGAGGTCATCTCCCCTCCTTCCCGATCCAAGGCCTCGCGAAAGCACCGCCGTATTTTTTCGCCTTCATCGGAACAGCAGGGCTTCTCCTTGGGTGCGCACGGACCGACTCCTCCCACCAGACGGTTCTCACCTTTTCCGGGTCCGCCCTCGGGGCAGAAGGGACACTCGTTGCCAAGCAGTTGAAGGATTTCATGCGGCTCAATCCCGGGATTCGGGTCGAGCTGCAGCGCACGCCTGACGATGCGTCCCAGAGGCACCAGCTGTATGTGCAGTGGCTCAACGCGCGGGTCGGAAATCCTTCCATCCTGCAGCTCGACGTCGTCTGGACACCAGAGTTTGCCGCGGCGGGTTGGGTGCTGCCCCTCGACAAATATGGGCCCGCCAAGTCGGAGTTTTTTCCCGCGACCATTGAGGCGAATACCTGGGCCGGCAAGCTTTACGCGCTCCCATGGTTTGCCGATGTCGGACTGCTTTACCGCCGCACTGATCTCGTCCCGCAGGAACCGAAAACTCTCGAAGAGGTTGTCGCCGACGCACGAACGGCGATGGCGCGCCGCGGCGGACCACCGTACGGCATCGTCTGGCAGGGCGCACGGTACGAAGGACTCATCACCGGCTTCGTCGAGTACCTCGGCGCCTTCGGAGGCCGCATCATCGACGAGAAAGGGAACGTGGTCGTGAACCAGCCACCGGCCGTGAAAGCGCTAGAGTTCATGCGCGACGAGCTATACTCGTCGCACGTTGCTCCGCTCGATGTCCTCACCTTTCACGAGGAAGAAGCGCGCTTTGCGTTCCAGAACGGCAACGCTGTCTTCATGCGCAACTGGCCTTACGCCGTCGCCGCGATGAGCGACACATCTCAATCGAAAGTGGCCGGCAAATTCGCCGTATCGCCGATGCCCGCATCAGCCAGCGCGCCAGGCGGACACTCGACCGCGACACTCGGAGGCGCACAGCTCGCGATCAATGCCTATACGGATCATCCGGACGCGGCATACAAGCTCATTGCGTATATCACTGCCCCCGAGCAAATGCTCGAACGAGCGCGCGCAGTCGGACAGTATCCCACCAGGCTCGCGTTATACGACGACGCCAGAATGCGGGGCACAATCGGGATACCACTCGAGAACGCACGTCGCGCCATCGAGAGCGCGAAGCCTCGGCCAGTTACACCCATTTACACAGAGCTGTCTGAGATCCTCCAAATCGAATTGCACCGCGCGCTCGTGCGACAGGCCGAGCCGCAGGACGCACTAAACTCGACGGCGGCGCGAATCAACGCGCTCATCGAGCGCACGGGAATGCGGAAGTTGATGGCCGCGGAGGCCATCCGATGAAAAAGATCTCCCGCCTCGGATACGAAGCGCGACTCGGCTGGTCGCTCGTCGCGCCCGCGCTGTCGGTGATCGCCTTGATCGCGATTTTTCCACTCGTGTGGACAGTTTGGGAATCGTTGCACCTTCACGAGCTGAGAATGCCATGGCTCGGCCAACCTTTTATCGGCCTCGCTAACTACGCGGAGATCGCAAAGGATCCGCGCTTCTGGGCGGCACTCGGCCACACGGTCTTTTTCACCGTCGTCTCGATCTCGCTCGAGCTCGTGATCGGACTCTTTCTGGCGCTGGCAATGAACCGCGTCTTTCGTGGACGCGGCTTCGTCCGAGCAGCCGTGCTCGTGCCGTGGGCGATCCCCACCGTTGTCGCGGCTCTCCTCTGGCGGTTCATCTTCGAATCGCAGGGCGGAATCGCGAACGCGCTGCTCGTGGACGCGGGAATCCTGAAACAGCCGATGGTGTGGTTCATCGAGACCGCCACGGCGTGGGTGCCGGTGATTCTCTCCGACGTCTGGAAGACGACGCCATTCGTCGCGCTCCTCCTGCTGGCGGGACTGCAGAACATCGATCTCAGCCTCTACGAGGCGGCGGCGGTCGATGGCGCTAACGCATGGTGGCAACTCCGACACATTACGTTGCCCCTCCTCAAGCCGGCAATTCTCGTCACGCTGATCTTCAGGACGCTCGATGGGTTCCGCGTCTTCGACTTGATCTACGTGCTGACGGGCGGCGGCCCTGGAACATCGACTGAGCCTGTCGCGCTCTACACCTTCAACGCGCTGCTTCAGAATCTGCGCTTCGGCTACGGGTCTGCTCTTTCGGTTGTGATCTTCGCGATCACGTTCGGTTTGGCGCTGTTATACGTGCGCGGACTCGGTGTGCGACTGGGGGGAGACGAGACATGACGAACCCGTCCGTCATTGCTCCGCGCGTGCAGAGAAAGCAAACCACGGGATTCGCGTGGGGCAAATGGACTTTCGCCGCCGCACTGGTGGTACTGATGCTGTTCACGCTCTTCCCATTCTACTGGGCCATCGTTGCCTCGCTGACGCCTGACGCCGCGCTCTTCCGCAACCCGTCGCTCTGGCCGCAGCACATCATCACCGATCACTACCGGGCGCTATTCGTTGATCGAGACTTCATTACTCCGATCAGGAATTCGCTCGTCGTGGCAGGGACCACCACGATTTTCTGTCTTTGTGTAGGAACGCTCGCGGCCTACGCGCTTGCGCGACTGGAGTTCAAGGGCAAAGCGGCAATCATGGCGTTCATTCTGGCCGTGACGATGTTCCCGCAGATCTCTATCGTGAGTCCGCTCTATCTCCTGCTGCGGTCACTGCACCTGATCGATACGTACCCCGGCCTCATCATGCCGTACATGACCTTCGCCATGCCTCTTACGGTCTGGATTCTTACCGGCTCGATTCGGCAAATCCCGAAAGACCTGGAGGAGGCTGCGCACGTCGACGGCGCGACCCGACGACAGAGCTTTACGAAGATTCTGCTGCCGCTCGCGGTGCCGAGTCTCGCTACGACCGGAATTCTGACTTTCATCTATTGCTGGAACGAGTTTTTGTTTGCGCTGTCGTTCACGCTGGGGCCAGAGAGACAGACGGTGCCGGTGGCGATCGCGCTGTTCCGAGGGCAGTACCAGGTTCCGTGGGGAGAGATTCTCGCCGCAGCCGTCGTCGCGACGGCGCCAGTGGCGGCGATGGTTCTCTTTTTTCAACGGCGGATTGTGCAAGGATTGACTGCAGGCGCGGTCAAGGGATAATGAACAGCAACAGCAACTGAACGGGCGAGCTGAGAACCGCAAACTACAACTGAACGGGCGGGAGTTGTGAGTGGCATAGATTTCAGAATGTCAGTTCACAACGTCGCTGACTTGTTTCGGTGGCGTAGGAGCAACTGCGTTTGCCTTATCGCCAGTAGTGAAGTCAATGCTGCACTGAACTCGTATCTAACAACTACGCTACTGACAACTCCCGCCCGTTCAGTTGCAGTTGCAGTTGCAGTTGCAGTTGCAGTTTGTGGACAGTTAAACTCGAGAGGCTGCCTTGGCCCGAATCGCGTTGGAGCGTGTCGATAAGATTTACCCGAACGGCTACGTCGCCGCGCGCGATCTCAGTCTCGAGGCCGCCGATGGCGAGCTGCTCGTGCTCGTCGGTCCGTCCGGAAGCGGGAAGTCGACGGTGCTCCGACTGATGGCGGGACTGGAGCGCGTCAGCGATGGCGTCATAAGAATCGGCGACCGCGACGTCACCGATCTCCCGCCGCAGCAGCGCGACATCGCGATGGTATTCCAGAACTACGCACTTTACCCGCACATGACGGTGCGCGAGAACCTGGGCTTCGGGCTCAGCATCAGAAAACAGCCGCGCGGCGTCATCGACGCTCGCGTTCGCACCGTCGCGGCATCGCTCGGCCTCGAGGCACTCCTCGATCGGAAGCCGGCTCAGCTCTCGGGCGGCCAGCGCCAGCGTGTCGCGCTCGGCCGCGCGATCGTGCGCGAGCCCCTCGCGTTTCTTTTCGACGAGCCGCTCTCGAACCTTGATGCGCAGCTTCGCGTCGAGACTCGCGTCGAGCTCGCGCGGCTGCACCGATCGCTCGGCGCGACGATGGTGTACGTCACCCACGATCAGTCCGAGGCGCTGACCCTCGGCGATCGCATCGCGGTGCTGAAGGAAGGAGTGCTGCAGCAGATCGCTACGCCGATGGAGCTGTACGAGAGGCCCGCCAACAAATTCGTCGCGAGCTTCATCGGAAGCCCGGGCATGAACTTCTTCAAGGGCGACCTCACGCGCACAGGATCGGGCGGAATGTGCACCTTCAGCGGCTCGGCTCTCGCGATTCGCGTTCCGTGCGAGCCGCGCGCGGACGGTGCGGTCTTCCTGGGTGTGCGACCACAACACCTCGAGATCGCGGACGACAGCGCTCGCGGCGACGGGACCTTCCGCGCCGAAGTCGGCGTCGTCGAGCCAATGGGCAACGAGCAAATAGTGTATGTGACTCTGCCGAGCGGCGAGCGAGCAGTTGCCGTGGCTCCAGTGCAGCCACGAATCACGGCCGGCGACCCCGTCACCGTCCGCGTTCGCCCCGAAGGCCTCCACATCTTCGACGCGTCATCCGGAACCCGCATCGACTAATTGTAGGTTCAAGCCGACAGCGGCACGCCGGCCGCGCGTGAGCCGGCCGCCGTAGTGTGGTGGCGCTGTTGTTTCAAGCAAGAGCGCCGCCGGTCGCGTGTGAGCCGGAAGCCGTAGGGTTATGGCGCTGTTGTCCAATGCCTCGAGCGCCTAGGTGGGTAATGTGTTTTCCCCATTCTCCGGCTTCACCAAATCCTCCGCCAACCACTCCTCGGCCACGTCTGTATCGGTGAACACATCGACGTCGATGCCAATCGCCCGTGCGAGAACGGAAAACGTCTTCGCCACGCGATACGTCGTCTGGGAATGCGCCACGAGAGCGATGCGTCCCACTCCGCGAGCTAAAAGCTGTCGCGCTTCGTTCGCCACCTCAGCGAGCTGCATGACCGTGATGTCCGGCTCCGCGTACCGCGAGTCGTACAGCCCGCGCAATCCCGGAACGAGCGCGGGATCGGCGAGTATGGATTTTAGCAGGCCGTGAAGATCATCGGCCCGGATAATTCCCGTCGCGAATGCCTTGATGAGACGATCTTCGCGCGAGATCGAGTATGTGACCGGCATGGAATCGGGTCATCACCGCAACTCCGTCGCCAACAAACGCATGTGGGGCAGACTGGCGCCCTCGGCCGAAGGAAAATTCGCTGCCGACTCCGTTGAGCTAGCTGAGACAAGGGTTAACGCTCAGGCGCCGCCGGCGATTCTCCGCAGTGCCTGCACCGCATCGACGACGTCTTTGCTCGGCATCGCGCCCGCCATCACGGCTGGCACCAGTTTGTCGTCTCTGCTGTACAGATCGTTGCCGAAGTAGAGCTGCCCGTTATTCATGTACGTAGTGAAGTACGTGATGTAGACCGGAATCTTGCGCGGCACCTTCACCGACTTGTTGTCGGGCGGATTCTGCATCTCCTGCTCCACCTTGTCGGCGGACCAGCCCAGAACCCACTGCGCGAGGCTGTCGGGTTTCTCGACTCGAATGCAGCCGTGACTGAAGGCACGCACATCCTTGTTGAACAGCTCGTGGTTCGGAGTGTCGTGCAGGTAGATGTTGAAGTCGTTGGGGAAAAGAAACTTTACGAGGCCCAGCGCGTTCTTCGGACCGGGTCGCTGGCGCACATGAGTCTCTCCGCCTTGCTGATAGGTCTCCAGGTTCTGGCTGGCAAAATACGCGGACCCCTTCGGAAAAATTTCCTTGGCGGCGATGCCTGGCGGAACGTCCCAATAGGGACGGAAGACCACGGTCTCCATCGAATCGGCGAACACCGGCGTGGCCTTGTCCTGGTATTCCTGGCCGACGATCACTTTCATTTCCAGCGACTTCTGTCCGCTGTCGTAGGCCTCGAGCTTGAACGCCGAAACGTTCACGAAGATGTACCGCGCGCCGAAACTCCTTGGCAGCCAGCGGTACCGCTCCATGTTTGCTGCGATCTCTCCGAGCCGGTAGGCGGCCGGAACGTTCATCGA
>Ga0193751_1002595_pt1 | contig 10889 bp, 13 predicted proteins | sample L1c2metaG_FD_143050 | JGI IMG/M metagenome (GOLD analysis project Ga0193751, IMG submission 143050) | Soil microbial communities from a riparian zone of the East river system, Colorado, United States - L1c2 | ecosystem: Environmental > Terrestrial > Soil > Riparian zone | place: USA: East River...
CGCCGTCCGAGATTCTCACGCCGAGCAGAAATCCTCGTCGTGTGGCGACAACACCGCGGTCCATTCCGCAGCCCGTCGAACAGGCACCGGTCACGACTTCCAACGGGAACACCGTGACCGAAGGCACCACTGGATCGGAGCGCGGCATTGGCACGATCGCAAGCGGATCCGAGATCTCGCTTTATTCCGGCCAGCGCGTTTGCACCAACACCTACGCGGTTGGCGACCGTTTCACCGCGAGCGTCGCGGAATCGGTACAGGGCTCGAACGGAGTCTCGATTCCGGCGGGCGCTACGGCGGTAATCGAGCTGACCTCGCTCAAGCGGAGCGAGAACGCGAACGACAACGTCGAGATGGAGTTCGTGGTTCGCTCGATCGCGTTCAATGGCAAGACCTACCCGGTCAATTCGTCCGTGACGTCAGCGCAGGTCGACAAGGTTCGCAACGGTGACGCGAGCAATGATGGGAAGAAAGTCGCCACCGGTGCGGTGGTCGGTGCGATTCTCGGGCAGGTCTTCGGGCATCACACGAAGTCCACTGTGATCGGAGCAGCTACTGGCGCAGCGGCGGGAGCAGTGGTCGCTGGCGTGACTGGGAAGTACGACGGTTGCGTTCCAAATGGCGGACGCATCTCGCTCAAGCTCAATCAAGCACTGGTCGTGCAGCAGTCGGTTTGATTTGACCGGCTGACACCATTAAAAAAAGGCGCGCTCATTTGAGCGCGCCTTTTTGCATTGTCAAAATGATGTCGACCTTAATCGATGTAGGCCTTGGCAATGCGGCGCCCGTAATAAATCCCGATGCCAGTGCCGACCATGCTGACCATGACTGCGGTTGTCAGTCCCACGGTCGCCCCAAGGGCCCAGCCGGCGTACCCGCCGATCGTTGAACCAATGAAAGCGAAGAGTTTTCCCATATCCAATAGACGAGCACGGAGTGCGATTGGCACTCCGTTTTTTTCTACGCCGTGGCGTCCTCGGAGTACAGCCTGGCCCCGACCCACGCCGAAAGCAGGAAGTTCACCAGTCCGATGAACGCGAATGACCACCAGAGTCCCGCCGACATCATTCCCATGTGCAGATATCCGGACAGGGAGATTCCGACGAGGATCCAGAACAGAAGTGCGGCATAAAACGCGGTCTTGATTCCGGGACCAAAACGCGGGCGAATCGCCGCGTAAGTCCACACCAGCAGAATCCCGAGCACGAAATCCATGACTATGTAACTGGCTATCGCGGAGCCAGTCATCATCTGATCGGACATGCCCGGCTTGAACGCGTCTGATTCGGCCTTCATGCGCGCGCCGAGGATGTACGTGTTCGATACGAAATCGATGACGTTCATCACGACACCGGCAGCGATGCCTCCGATCAGTACCTTTTGCGTGTTAATCGCCATGCTGTCCTCGGTCTAGGAAGGTGGATGCGAGTCCGACCATACCCGAGGGAGTGTCTATATCAATTGCAGCCACGTCAAGAGGAACACATGTACCTCTTTCGCCTGTATATCCCGTATATATTGAAGACAGACAGGGGTGCCACGCGGGATCCAGGCTGCCAGGTTCGGCAGCGACGCGCGGCTGAGAAAGTCCCTCAGAACCTGATCCGGTTAGTACCGGCGTAGGGAGTCGAACGATGGAAGCACGCACGCAGATGCACTACGCGCGTCGGGACGAAATCACCGATGCGATGCGCTTCGTTGCCGAGCGCGAAGAGCTTGAGCCCGAGCTGGTGCGCGATGAGATCGCGATCGGGCGTCTCATAATCCCCGCCAACATCCACCACCTCGCTGGCGCGCTCGAGCCAATGGCGATCGGCAAGGTTGCGCGGGTGAAGATCAACGCCAACATCGGCAATTCGCAGGTGTCATCCGACGTGAACGGGGAAATCGAAAAGCTCCAGATCGCGGTCAAATATGGCGCCGACACTGTGATGGACCTCTCGACCGGCGGCAACATCGATGGAATCCGGCGCGCGATCATTGCTGCTTCGCCTGTTCCGATCGGCACCGTCCCGATCTATCAGGCGGTACAAGGCGGACCCGACGGCAAGTGGGACAAGCAGCTCGAGGAGCTCACCGCCGACGATCTGCTCGACATGATCGAGCACCAGGCAAAGCAGGGCGTCGACTACATGACGCTCCACGCCGGGATTTTGATCGAGCACCTCCCGCTCGTGCACGGGCGCATCACCGGCATCGTGAGCCGCGGCGGCTCGCTCCACGCGGTCTGGATGATGGCGCACCGCAAGCAGAATCCGCTCTATGAGCGATTCGACGACGTCCTTGACATCCTTCGCTACTACGACGTCACGGTCTCGCTCGGCGACAGCCTGCGCCCCGGATGCATCGCTGACGCCAGCGACCGCGCGCAGTTTGCGGAGCTCGACACACTCGGCGAACTGACCCGGCGCGCGTGGGAGCGCGACGTGCAGGTGATGGTCGAGGGACCTGGACACATCCCCATGGATCAGATCGAGATGAACGTCCGCCGGATGAAGGAAGTCTGCAACGAGGCGCCGTTCTACACGCTCGGTCCGCTCGTCACCGACATCTCACCGGGCTACGACCACATCTCGAGCGCGATCGGCGCCGCGATGATCGGTTGGTTCGGATCCGACATGCTCTGCTACGTCACGCCGAAAGAGCATCTGGGACTGCCCAACGCTGAAGACGTACGTCAGGGGGTGATCGCCTACAAGATCGCCGCCCATTCGGCTGACGTCGCGCGCGGCAGGAAGGGTTCGCGTGATCGTGACGACGCGCTATCGCGCGCGCGTTACGCGTTCGACTGGAAGGAACAATTCCGGCTGAGTCTGGATCCGGAGCGCGCGCAGGAGTATCACGACGAGACGCTTCCGGCGGAATACTTCAAGAGCGCCGAGTTCTGCGGAATGTGCGGGCCGAAGTTCTGTTCGATGCACCATTCGAGAACCATCGAGGAAGGTATCGCGCAGATGGCTCGTGAGCTGGAAGAGCGAGAAGCCGCGGAGCGGGGATTGCCGAGCGCTGTGGCAAAGGCGCAAGAGCAACCGTTAGCCGGTGTTTCGGCGAGCTGAGCTCGAGCGATTCTGTGAGCGGTGCGCGAGCGTGGCGCGCGTCTCACGCGTGTGCGCGACGCTCTTCTGCGCGGTGATAGGCGCCACGACTTGCGTCAATATTCGCGCTCCGAGCGATGCGGGTCCAAAAAAGGCGCCGCCTGTCGTCGTTGGGGGTCCTGGCGGAGATGCTCCGGTGAGACTCGACATGCGGCCGATGCTGGCATCCGATTCGGCTTATTTTCGCGCGCATCCGCTGATGGTTCCGGTGGAAGGGGTCTCGCCATCGGAGCTGAGGGATACGTACCACGAGGCGCGAAGCGGCGGCCGCATCCATATGGCAACCGATATTCTCGCGATGCGTGGAACTCCAGTGCTGGCCGCGGCACCGGGCCGGATCATCAAGCTGTCAAATGGGGGAGCGGGTGGAATCACCATTTATATCGCCGATGCGAGCGGGCGCTACGTGCAGTACTATGCGCACCTCATGGGGTACGCGCCGAACACGAAGGAAGGCCTCGAGGTGCAGGAGGGTGATGTGATCGGGTTCGTCGGAACGACGGGCAATGCGCCGCCCAACACGCCGCACCTGCACTTTCAGGTGATGCGGAGTGACGCCAACTACTGGAATGGGACGCCGATCGATGTGCGCAGCTTCATCACGAAGCCGGGCAGGATGAGAAATTGACGGGCAAGGAGCGTGCGGAGCTTCGTTCTGAAGCGCACCATCTCAATCCGACGGTGCACGTCGGACACCACGGACTCACTCCAACTCTCGTCGGCGCTCTCGATGACGCACTTCGCACCCGAGAGCTGGTGAAAGTAAAGTTGGGGAACAAGGACGACGTGAAGCCGAAGGAGATGGCGAACTCGCTGGCGACGGCGACCAATTCGGCGGTGGTGCAGGTGATCGGGCGGACCGCAACGCTCTTTCGTGAGAATCCCGATCTCGATAAGAAGCGGGGCGACATTCCACCGTGGCGCCGGTAGGTTTGCGTTGAACTATCAAACGGTTGCTATTCAATCGGCCGGGTCTATTTTTCGGCAAGGAATCATTGTCGGCGCAGCTCACCATGCTGACGCCGCCGCGGCACTATCGGGAACGACATGCCTTACGTCATAACTGAAGCCTGCAAGAATACGAAGGACCGCGCCTGTGTCGACGTGTGTCCGGTCGACTGCATCTATGAAGGACCCGATCAGCTTTCCATCCATCCCGACGAGTGCATCGATTGCGGCGCGTGCGAGCCCGAGTGCCCTGTCACCGCAATTTTTCCTGAAGAGGACGTGCCTGCGAATCTCAAAGAGTTCGTCCAGATCAACCGCGAAGTGTTCAAGAGTCCCAACCCTCCGGGACGGCCCAACCGGTAGCCATCTCCATCCGAGCGCCTGGCGGAATCCAGTGTTCGGTCCTCAATATCTGATCCCATGACTCCTCCCATCGTTCCCGGCAAGAACGGAATGTCCACCGTGCTGCTCTCGCATCCCTCCGGCAGCTCGGCGGATGTGTACCTCAATGGCGCGCACGTGACTTCGTGGATTCCCGCGGGCGGCAGGGAAGTGCTGTTCATGGGGAAAACGGCGACGTTCGCGCCGGGAGATCCCATTCGCGGGGGCATTCCCGTTGTGTGGCCGCAGTTCGCGAACATCGGCCCGTTGCCGCAGCACGGCTTCGCGAGGAAAACGGAATGGCAGCTCGTGGAGAACGCCGACTCGTCAGATGATCCATCGTCGGTCAAGCTGGTGCTTACCGACGACCATCGCACTCGCGAGCTATGGCCGTATCATTTCCGCACCGAGCTAACGGTCACGCTCGATGACAAATCGCTCCAGGTGAAGCTCGATGCGTTCAACACCGGCGACGAGCTGTTCAGTTTCACCACCGCTCTCCATACGTATCTCGCGGTGGCCGATATCCGTGAGACCGCGATACGCGGCTTCACCGGCAAATGGTACCTCGACAAGACCCAAGGCGGAAACGAAACAAAGGACGAGGCGAAGAAACTCGTGATCTCGGACGAAACCGATCGCGTCTACCTCAAGGCTCCGAAGAAAGTGGAGGTGGAGGATCGGGGGAATGAGCGCCGGATCGAGATCCGAGCGGCGGGGTTCAAGGATGCCGTGGTCTGGAATCCGTGGGCCGAAAAAGTGACTGGATTCATCGGGCTCGACACGGAAGACTATATGAGGATGGTATGCGTGGAGGCGGCGCAGATCGGATCACCGGTGGAGCTCAAGCCCGGCACGTCGTGGAGCGGCTCTCAAACTCTGGCGATCGTGTAAGTGCCGATTTTTCGCCCGTCCGCGTTCAGCTGGCAGTGCGACAAATGCAAGGCATTTTTCAGAGTCGGGAAAGGGGGCGTGTGCACGACGTGCAAAAGAGCGCTGTGCGATGAGCATTTGTACGGGTCGTTTGTGGAGAAAATGAAGGCTCGGTTCTCGAGCGAGAGACCCGTTTGCGTGGAGTGCCGCTCTAACGGCTAAACCCACTGCGAGAAGAGCTAGGTGGTGGGTGCGAGGTGCTAGGTTCGGGGTTGGAGGTAGAAGCGCGACGTGGTACGCGTTACCTCATGCCTCGCACCCAGTACCTCGCACCCACCACATTACTCTTCTCGCAGTTGCACTAGAGAGTTTTAATAAAGCCTTTCGCCCAGACCCCGCCCGACCCTTCGACAATCTGGCTTTTGATCCAGAACGCCAGAATCAGCACCGCGTACTGTAGAAAAGTGCTGATCTCGCTCCTGAACGCCTCACCCCAATGGTACTCGCCCTCGGGCTGTGGACCTTTCGGGGGACGGGGAATCCAGCGCGGCGTCTCGTTCTTGTAGTCGAGGTACTCGCGGCCGAAGATCGATTCGAGCACGCCTTCCTCGTAGCGAACGATCAGCTCGTACTCGACCGCAAAGAGCAGCACCGCGATCGGCAGGAACCAGAGCACGCCAGAGATCGTGACGAACCCGAGCCAGATCAGAAAGTTGCCGATGTAGAGCGGGTTCCTCGCCCACGCGAAGATTCCGTACGTGACCAGCCGCTGCACGTTACGCGAGCGGCGGCGCGTCACGGTGCCGGCCGCGGCGACGCCCGCCAGGCGAATCGCTTCGCCGATCACGATGAGCGCGATTCCGACTTCCCATCGAAATGGAGAAGTGGATCCCGGCATCACGAGGGGAATTCCGAGAAAGAGAAGTGGCAGCCAGCCGCGGTGCCGGAACAGCACGGCACCGATTTGAGCGGGAATCGACAGCTCTGTCGCGCTTACGCCGTCGGGCGCCGGATTGCTCAACGGACTTTTCCCTCGTTCGACGTAAACGTGCTCATAGACAGCCGCCCCGGATTACTCAACGCGATTGTTCCTCCTCCCATGGGGCGAATAGCGTCCGCCACTGATCGGGAACCGGGATTGGCTTTCCTTCGTGCGACACCGTTACATACACGATCGACGCATCGCAGACCACTGCATCGCGCTGATTGCGGACCTCCTGCCGCACGATGAAGCTGGTGTTCCCGACGGACGTAAGTCCCGTCCTGATGCTGAGATCGTCGCCCGGGAACGTCTGCGCCTGATAGGACGCCTCGACCTTTCGAACCACTGCCCATAAACTCGATTTCATGTATTCGTCGTACGACATGTGACGCTCGAGCGCCGACCATCGCGCCCGCTCCAGCAGCGTCAGCATGTGGGCGTGATTGACGTGGCCCACCGAGTCGCAGTCGCTTGGATAGATGTGAACTTTCAGGTTTTCAGTCATGGGATCGCAGAATGAGTGGACCGCGCCGAAAGTTAACGCCAGCGGAGCGAGTCACCATTAACGCACTAGATTTGGGTGATGCCTCCTGCCACTACGGACGGCGCCCTCTACCTGGACAAGTTACCCGAGGTAGACCGCTTCCTCTCTGAAATATCCGATGTAAAGGAGCTAGCCCTCGACACCGAGGGGGCGAGCTTCCATCGCTTTCTCGATCGCATCTATCTGCTCCAGATATCCACGCGGAAGCACAGCGCGATCATCGATCCGCTGCCGATCGGATCGCCCGCCAAACTGGGCCAGCTCCTCCAGAGCAAGGGCGTAGAAGTCGTCTTCCACGACGCCGACTACGACTTGCGCCTGTTGCACCAGGATTACGGCTGGCACGTCACCAACATCTTCGACACGCGCGTCGCGTCGCAGCTGCTGGGAATCAAGTCATTCGGGCTCGCGGCGCTGCTGGAGCAGTACTTCCACGTAAAGCTGGACAAGAAGCACCAGCGCGCGGACTGGTCGATGCGTCCGCTCACGCCGGACATGCTGGAGTACGCCGCACAGGATACGCGGTATCTGCTGCAACTCAAGGATCGGATGAAGGGGGAGCTGGAGCGTCGCGGCCGCCTGCGCTGGGCGGAGGAGGAGTTCGCCCGTCTCGAGGGAACGCGCTGGGAAGTAGAGGAGAGCATGGAAGGCTTTCTCCGTCTCAAGGGCGCGCGCGATCTCTCGCGTCGCGAGCTTGCCATTCTGCGTGAGGTCGCCAACTGGCGCGACACTGTTGCGGCGCAGCTCGATCGCGCGACGTTCCGGGTCATGGGCAACGAAGCCCTGTTCGAGATTGCGCGTCGCGCGCCGAAGAACGCGGCGGAACTGGGCGCGATCAAGGGAATGCCGAAGGGAATGATCGAGCGCGCCGGGGCCGACATCATTTCGGCGATTCGACGCGGAATGGAAGCACCCGAGGCAGAGCTGCCGAAATTTCCGAAGGGTCAGCGCTGGAACAAGGATCGCGACTTCGATGACAAGGTCGCGCGTCTTAAATTGGTGCGCGATGCCGCGGCGACGAGGCTGGATCTGGATCCCGGCGTATTGTGCTCGCGGGAGAGACTGGAAAACGTGGCGCGGAGCGGCGCGAAAACCATCGAAGATCTTGCGGCCGTTCCCGATCTACGTCGTTGGCAGATAGAAGAAATGGGCGAAGGATTCGTTCGGGTGTTGCAGCCGGCGTAGAGAGTCCGCACTCATTCCGGCACCTTGAACAAAAATCGCTGCCTCATCCGGGTCGCCACCGCGCAGTCCCCCAGATGGGCCGGGTGGTAGCGCGTGCGAGCGAGCGCATCGAGCACTGATGCGACGAAATCCCGATAGTTGGCGCTCACGAGCTCGATCGATTCGGCGGCAATCGCGCCATCGGCGTCCACTGTGAATGCCAGTGTCACGCTGTCCTCCACGCCCGCCAGGCGCGCGATGAAAGGATACTTCGCATCTACGCCGACCGCGGGCATTGAAGCGTAGCTGAACGGCCAGTCGTACTTTGGCACCTTCACCTGAAACACACGTCGAACCTTCGGAACGGTGTCCGGTTCCTCTTCCTGAACGATCCGGAGCATGACAGGAATCGAATCGACATCCCCAATGAATGGCACCAGCTCGCCGCGCGACATCGATTGCAGTGCGGATTTCACGCTGTCGACGAGATGAGGTGTCAGCGCGACATCGACCATCGCTATGTCCGACAGCTTCCCATCATTGTGCACGGTGGCATACGCCACCGCCCCCACGCTGAGGATGCCTCCGACGCATCGTGATCCTAGTGAGTCGCACGGCTGTGATCCCATTACGACGCTCAACGGCAATTTTGACGGAAGCCTGAAGTGCGAGCGGAACTCCTCTACGAGCAAGTCCTCGAAGTCGCGGGGCAACGCGACCTTTGGATCCTGAGACGCAACGCTCATCTTGACGATCATCGATACCGATTCAGCCGGGTGGAGGGTATCGAGGCAACCGATGCTGTCCGCGGGCGACCGTTTGCCAGAAGCAACCTTCTTATTGGGCTGGGGATTCATCGCGCAGGCGGCGACGAACACGAGCGGCGAGAGAGCTACGGCTCCGAAATTAAGGCGCACCGGCTCGATTTTATCGGGTGACTCGCCCTGTCACTAGAAGCCGAGGTACGCCCTCACTCGCGGCTCCATCTTCTCAGGTGTCCAGAAGGGCATCCACACGAGATTTACTTCCACCTTCTCGACGCCTGGCAGCGACTTGATTTCCTTCTCGGCGTTGGTCATCAGCTCCGGACCTGACGGACATGCGGGGGATGTGAGGGTCATGTCGACCTTGACCGTCGTGCCATCTACCGCGATGCCGTAGACCAACCCCAGGTCAATGATGTTGAGCTGGAGATCCGGATCCTTCACTCGGCGCAGGGCGAGCTTCACTTGGTCCTCGGACACCACCCCGCTCGTGGCAGGCGCTTCAGTCGGAGTTGGGGTAGTTGTTGATTCGTCGGTCATTCAAATTCCGCGTTGACTACCGAATAATCACTAGCCCGCACCTATAGAAACAAGAGAGGGCGCCTTTTGGGCGCCCTCTTCCTATCCACAGTATCGAAACTAATGCTTTTTGGCCTTCTTGCCGGAGGAGCTCTTCTTCGCGGACCCAGCTCGGCTTCTCGACGTCGCGCTGGCGATCGAGTGGTGCCGGGATGAACCGTGGCGTCGTCTCGACGCGCGTCGTGGCGGCGGATTCCAGCCGGCTTCGCGGTCGGCGCGGAAAGCTCTCGATCCGGAAGTGAGCTTTGGTCCGTCCAGGACGGAGAGTACCGCCGCATCCGATAGGTCGGCGCGGACATCGGAGATGACCTTCGCCGGCCTGAGAGCACGCGCCGCGTGCACGCGGTTGGTGAGGAGGATCACGAACATCTCGCGCTCGGGATCGATCCACATGGAGGTACCGGTGAAGCCAGTATGGCCGTAGGCGGTCGGTCCCAGGTACCGGCCCGATCCGTAGTCGCCCTCAGCCGTATCCCAGCCAAGAGCACGATGACCGAACGACCGGGAGGTGAAGAGCTCGACGGTCGGCTTGCTGATGATCTGGACGCCATTGTACTCGCCGCCATTCAGCATCATTTGCGCGAAGACCGAGAGGTCAGCCGCGGTACTGAAGAGGCCGGCGTGTCCCGCTACACCGCCCAGGGCATAGGCGTTTTCGTCGTGGACCTCGCCTCTCAACGGATAGCCGCGGGGCGGAGTAACCTCGGTAGGAGCGATGCGGTATTTGAGGGAGTCGGCGGGACGATACATCGTCTCGTTCATCCCCAGGGGTTCGAACACGCGTCTTGTCAGGTACTTGTCTAGCGGCTCCCCAGCGACGACTTCAACCAGGAGTCCAAGAACATCGGCACCCAGATCGGAGTAGATGTACTGGGCGCCGGGGCGGCCCTCGAGGGGAGTGCTCAGGACCAGGGCGCGCGCTTCGAGCGGTGTCTGGGCGATCCGCCAGATATCTCTGCCCGCCGGGAGCCCGGAGGTGTGCGTGAGGAGCTGACGGATGGTGACTTTGTCCTTGTCGCCGCCGCCGAATGTCGGGATGTAGTTAACGACCGGGTCATCGAGTCCGATCTTCTTTTCGTCGTATAGAATCATGATCGCCGTAGTGGTACCGACGACCTTGCTGAGCGATGCAATGTCGTAGATCGTGCGCTCGGCATCGACCGGCGTGCTGCTCTCGCTCCAGGAGAGCTTGCCGAATCCCTTCTCGAACACCGCCGCGCCCTTCCTGCCGACGATGACAGAGGCGCCGGGGTAGCCGCCAGCCTTGATTCCGCGCTCAACGACGCGCTCGATCGCGTTCAGACGGCTGCTGGACATGCCGACCTCGGTCGGTGACTTGACGGGCAGTCCATCGCCCGCTCGTGTCATCGTCAAGGCGGTGAGAATGACTCTAAGCAACGCTAACTCCTTTAACTACTGTAATTTATACTGTCCGCGAAGACCGAAGTTCCGGCCCGGCTAAACCCGCTGCTCCGCGGAATGGCGAGGCGTACCGTTGCAAACGATTGCGCAGAGGGAAAGTCACCGGGTTTTTCGCGGAAACTATAGGTAGATGTGCA
>Ga0193751_1002596_pt1 | contig 10882 bp, 11 predicted proteins | sample L1c2metaG_FD_143050 | JGI IMG/M metagenome (GOLD analysis project Ga0193751, IMG submission 143050) | Soil microbial communities from a riparian zone of the East river system, Colorado, United States - L1c2 | ecosystem: Environmental > Terrestrial > Soil > Riparian zone | place: USA: East River...
GAGGAGCCACCCTCGCACATCTGCGCGTGACTTGGCCCGCTGCTGCAAACGCGACCAATGCGGGGGGTTCAAACGAAACGTTCGTGGCCTTGGACCGAAACTAGTTTGTAACGTCTATGCGGAGAGCTCCCGGGGCATTCACACTCATCGAAATGCTGGTTGCCATTTCGATCCTGACCGTGTTGGTCCTGGTTGTAGCGCATCTTTTTGATGCCACAACAAGTGTCACTATAACCAGCAGTAAACGCATAGAAACCGATGCCCAAGCAAGGCCTGTCCTCGATCGCCTGGCGATTGATATCGCTCAAATGGTTAAACGCTCTGAAGTCGATTACTACTTGAAGTCGCCGGGTTCGCCCCAAAAGGTCGGCGATGGAATACCGGGCAACGATCAATTGGCGTTTTTCGCTCAAGTTTCCGGTTATTATCCGTCGACGGGTTCGCAGAGTCCTATTTCGCTGGTCGCCTACCGAATCAATTCAGATCCATCCTCGCAAGCAATCAACAAAGTAGAGAGATTGGGAAAGGGCTTGCTCTGGAACGGCGTTTCGACCTCGTACGCGCCAATCGCTTTCCTTCCGCTGCAGATCGCGACAATCTGGCCAGCCGCGACAAATTCTGCACCTGACCCGCAAGCTGATTACGAAATCATCGGACCGTACGTCTTCAGATTTGAATATTATTACTTACTAAAGAATGGAGACTTGTCGGATACTCCGTGGGATACGACGAAGGGTCACTCCAGTATCAACGGCATGCAAGACCTGACCGCTATCATTGTGGCACTCGCCGCGATCGATAAGAAAAGCAGCGTGCTGATAACGAAAGACCAACTTACCGCTCTTGCCGTCAGCATGGCCGATTACAGGCCGGCGATGCAGGCTGGCGATCTCTTGACCCAGTGGCAGTCTGCGATCGACCAGGGCAGCGTTACCCCTCCTATACCTCGTGTCGCATTGTCCGCAATTCGCGTATATGAACGGTACTTCGTCTTACCCTAAGGCTTGAATCTGCGCGCTCATCACCAAGAGCTACGTGACTGTAAAGCAAACGCGATGGCCCTCGTCGTTGTGCTTGCTTTTGTTGTTCTCTTATGCGCGCTGGTCGTCGCCTATCTTACGCGCACGGGCACTGACCGCCAGCTCGCTGATTCGAGCTTTAACCAGGCGAACGCCAATATCCTTGCACGAAGCGCTTTGGACATCGTTGTCTCCGACCTAAAGCAAGAAATTGTCGACGGCTCGACAGCTTCGACTGTGAACGGGACCACAATTTACACTCCGACTGCAACCTCGAATATCGTTCCGCAGCGCAGTGGAACACAAACCGCAATGCCAAACCTAGTTAGACGAAGCGTTCGGTCGGATTCGATATCCTTCCCAGGTGTTGGCAGCCGCGCTTCGGCTGTTAATTCAACAACCGACGCTTCGGTTAATGGACGCCTTGTAAGCTTACCTCGCTGGAATGCGCACTACCTAATTCCAAAAAGCAACCCGTCCAACGATGCTCTGGACCCTGTAGCTAGCTTCATTGCGCCAGACTGGATCCTCGTGTCCCGAGGTGGCCTCTTAGTTCGAAGCAGCATAGGGAGTGGTTTAGCTGCGCTCAACAATCCCGCGAGCACGAATATGAATTATGTCATTGGGCGCTATGCCTACGCTGTGTACGACGAAGGAGGGTTATTGGACATCAATGTTGCGGGCTATCCCTCACCGACTCCAGCACCGCCTCCAAATCTTATTGGAAGAAAAGGCACGATTGCATTCGCCGATCTCACGGCGCTCCCGACGACTGGCTCAAGCTTTGTGACCACCACTGTCATTAATAGGATGGTCGCCTGGAGAAATTATGCCACTGCTTCACCAACTGGCATTTTCCCGAGTTTCACGTTTACGACAGCGGCAACTTCAAGCTTCATAAATTACTTTCTCGATGCAAGTCGTAATTTTGGACAAGTTTCAACGATTGTTTCCGGCGCTGGCACATCCCGCCGAACCGACCAAGCGTTCCTCACGCGAGCGCAACTGATTAAACTTAGAAGCGATACATTAGCTGGATCGGTCACAATGCTTCAATACTTGGGAACATTTTCGCGGGAAACGAATCAGTCGACGTGGGGAAGCTCAATAAGCAAGCTAGCTGGAAAATTTCCGCTTAACCGATTCGACCTCTTCGCAACAACTCCTCCCAGCGCGGCCGCAGCCGCAGATATTCAAAGATATTTCGGTTTAGCTTATCTGCCCGCTTCAGGAGCTATTGCTGAACACTGGCAGTACGTGGGGACATCGGGCAATACACTCCTGTCTACAATCCCATCTTTGAGCGGTAGCAACCAAAATCCAGACCTTTTTCCTTTACTCCAGTACGCTTTGCCGAGCGCAAGTGTGAATGAGATTCTCTCAATTGGGGCATCATTGATTGATCAGCGAGACCAAAACCTTGACACAACCTGGATCGAATTCGCTCCGGCTGGCCTCGCGTTGCCTCCCCAAAAAGCGTTCGGCGTCGATACAAACCCATCGACGGATCCGGACGCCCCTTCCCGGCCTAACCCTGTGTTAGTCTTGAACCACGAGTTCAGAAATGTAGGGGAGCTGGGTTACGCATATCGAAATGCATCTACTAGCCTGGATTTTCATACGGCCGGCAGCGTCGACGCTCCGTTGCTCGATCTTTTTACTTACAATACTGCAAATCCCCGGTCTGGCATAGTCAACCTGAATACCCGAAATGCCTCCGTGCTTGCTGCGATTCTGGCCGGGGCGATTACGATTGATTCCTCGTCCTCGACTGTTACAAGGGCAAACGCCGCTGCTGCCGCAAACAGCATCGTGGCTGCAACCACAACGCAGCCCGCGCTTGGTAGACAAGACGTTACTCGCCTCGCCAGTTCAAGTGTGGTTACAAATGCGCCTTTTACATCAAGCGAAGAGACGCGAGAAACAATCTCTCGAGCACTCGCTGAAGTAGGGCAAACAAGAACTTGGGGACTGATGATTGATGTCATTGCACAATCGGGTCGCTACCCGCCGACGGCGACGCGTCTCGCTGACTTTGTCGCCCAGGGAGAAAAGCGATACTGGCTACACGTGGCGATTGATCGGTTCACCGGAGAAGTGATCGATCAACAGCTCGAAGCTGTTTACTGAGCGATTAGCCGGGTCGCTTGCGTTGATTTGGTAGCGCCGATAAGAGTCCAAGGATAACCAGCCGCGAGGCGGTTTTTCTGTTTGCCTGGATCTTCTGATTAGAACAATCGGGCGGATCCAGGTAATCCAGTTCAACTCCGCACAGTACGTGTCCATTCAACGCTCCTTATGCGGGCTCGGCACGGTCCACTAGCAACTTTATGGGTTAGCGTGCTTGCGCTTTGAGCAGCTTGATCTTATCACGCAGTTCGGCGGCGCGTTCGTAAAGTTCTTTTCCGATCGCGGTTTCCATTTCGCGCTGCATGATCTCGAGCTTTGAGAGCGGTCGTTTAGCGCCCACCTCCTCGAGCCATTCATCGAGAAACGCGATCTCGGAGCTTTTCGACGCCAGCTCGGGAAAATGTGAGCGCTGGAAGAAATCGCTAATCGCGCCTCGGCCACGCTGAATTTCGGTCATGGCCTCTTGAAATTTTCCTTGGGCAAGAAGAATCGAGGCCTTGGCCCGCGTGTTCATCATTAGGACGTAGGGCCGGAATTGCTGCAACGTCCAGGAAACCTCATCGCGGTCGGTATGGGCAGCGACGAAATCAAAAAGGTCAAGATTACGCTGCGTGTCACGTACGACCCCGGCGAACTCGTTGATCTGAAACAAGCTGAGATAGCGATGGTAATATTGAATGCCTTCCTGTTGGAGCTCGGCACATTGCTCGGCTGTGAGCTCGTAACTCTCGCCGCGTTCTTCCGTGCTGGCGGCGCGGAGTTGATGATAAGTAAGAAGCGACTCGCAACCGTGCGGGCGGTTGCCATCGGGCCGGCCGGTCATTTCCATTTGCAGAACGCCGAGATCGATCCGCAGCTGCAATTTCTGGCGGCCATCGAGGCCGACGATTTTGCGCACTTTGATTGCCCGATTCTCGTGGGGCCAGTCTTTCAGAACGGTGTTCAAATCCAAACTCATCCCAACAAATGATCGAACATTTCGTCTCCAATTGTCAACCGCGACGCGGGGGGGCGCTGAAGTTTGGCATTTTGGGCGGATCCAGTTCGGAATCCGGAAACCATGGAGCCCGCATTACCCCTCTTCTACTTTCTAATTTGCGCTTTTTAATTGATGGTTAGTCAGTATGGAGCAATCCATCGAGTCGTTCATCCGCTTCCTTGCCGTCGAGCGCGGTCTTTCCGAGAACTATCAACTCTCAACCCAACGATCGCTGACCGATTTTCGGCGCTGGTGCGCTTCGAAGAAGAAGATCGACAACGTCGGCCACATCACCCTGCCGCTACTCAGCGAATACTTGGCCGACCGGAAACGGGCCGGCCTTTCGGCGTCCTCAATCAAGTTAATCGTGGTGGCGCTGAAGATTTTCTGTCGATTCCTCGTGGGCAAAGGGGAGATCGAGGGCGATCCGACCGAAGCGCTCCCCCTCCCAAGGATCGAACGTTATCTCCCGGAAACATTAAACGAGGTGGAAGTCGAGAGATTGATCGAGAGCATCGATACGAAAGTGCCGCTCGGCCTGCGCGACCGGGCGATGATGGAGCTGCTCTATGCAAGCGGACTGCGCATTTCCGAGCTGGCCAATGTGCGCCTGGAAAATGTCGACATTGATCTGGGAGTTGTGCGGGTTACAGGCAAGGGAAACAAAATGCGCATCGTGCCGGTCGGCAGCGAAGCGTGTGAAGCGCTCGCTTCCTATTTGTCGACAGAACGGCCGAAATTGGTGAAACGCCGGAGCGGCAGCGAAATTTTTCTTTCCGAGCGCGGGACCAAGTTAACGACCGCGCGTATCTGGCAGATTGTGAAAAGAATCTCCCGGCACTCGGGACTAGAGAAAAATGTTTATCCGCACTTGCTCCGGCACAGTTTCGCCACGCATCTTCTCAGTAACGGCGCCGACCTGCGCATCATCCAAGAAATGCTGGGTCACGCGGATATTTCCACGACCCAGGTTTACACGCACGTGGACCAACATAGGCTCAAATCCGTCCATCGACAATTCCATCCGCGCGCGTGATACGGTCGTCTGTAGAGACAGCTATGCGGGCTGCGGCATTTTTAATATCCGCGCGACTCACCTGCCCTTACGGCGATTTGCCGCTGAGGACGGAGGCCTCTACAGTCTCGATCTCATGCGAAAGCTCATTTTTATTGTGATTATCGCCGCGCTAGCTGCGGTCGGGATTCTTTATGGGCTCCGCCAGGCTCAACGGACTACCCCCGCGGCGGTTGTAGCGCTTCTGCCGCGCGGAACGATCGCGCTTGTGCACATGCCTGATTGCAACCGGACGCGCGACGAGTGGCACCAATCCGACATCTACCAACTCTACCGCGAACCGGCGGTGCAGGATTTCCTGCAAAGACCGCTGACGAGAATGCCGCAACGCGACGCGACTTCGGAGACGCTTCGAGAAATCGAACAACTGAACCTGAAGGACGCGTTCATCGCGGTCACTTCCATTGACAATAACAATCCGCGGTTCGCGGGCGGCTTTCGTTTTCGCGGAAGCCAAGACGACGCGGAGAAAACCATCGGGAAATGGCGCTCGCAGCTCGTGACTGGCACTTCAACCGGCGAAAGTGTTGAATATCAGCAGCACAAGATCGAGATTGTGGGCGCGGCGCCGAATCAGGTAGCGACCGCTTACGATGGCGACTGGTTTTTCGCGTCGAACGATCTCGCGGAGCTGAAAACGATCCTCGACCGGGCCGATCGCCGCACGCAAGATCGGCAATCCATTCTAGAGGCGGACGACGCGTTTCGCTCAGCCACGGCGCATATGCTGTCGGGTTATGCTCTGCTTTTTTATCTGCAGCCAAAAGCGTTTACGGAAAAACTGGCTTCACTTCGCGCCGCGATTGCTGAGCAAGTTCCGCTAGAGCAACATTCCCTTCTCGAACAAATCGGCAGCATCTGCGGCACGACGCGTTTCGACAAAGGAAAAATCCACGACGCCGTTTTTATCGGCATGCCAAAATCGGCCCAGAATGCGTCGCTAACTCGATCGTCGCTGCAGCTCGGGACTCGAGACACATTTTTGTATCTAGCGACGCTTCTGAACTTTGAAAAGTTGGCAAGCCTTAGTCAAGCGGGTGGGAGACAACCGTTCACGGGCTGGCTCGAGAAGATTTTTGATATTTCCTCACGTGCCGGGGTCACGCTCAAGGATTGGAAAGTCGGGTTCGAATTGGAACTGGCATCGCTCGCCGACTGGCCGGAGAATGCGCGCTGGCCGTCCTTGGTCGCAACGATTCCGGTGAAGGATCCGGTCCGCGCCGGCAAAATCGTGAGCACGTTGACGTCTGCGATCGACGAGGATGTTTCGTGGACGAGAACCGAGAAGAATGGCGTGCAGTATTTTTTCATGCCGACGCCCGGAGGCTGGTTTGCAAACGCACCGACGATCGCGTTGTCGAACCGCATTATGGTCGCGGGGCTCGATCCGGTCTCGGTGGAGGCGGCAATTAAGCGGGCCCAAAGTTCGGCGTCTGACTTGTCAAATTCGCGGGCCTATCAGGCGGCCGCGCACGCTGTGCCGGCACCGACAAGCTTTTTCGCTTACATTGACACGGCGCTTTTGTATTCGCGACTCGATGCGGCGCTGCGCCCGCTGCTGGTGATGAGCGCAGCCTTTATGCCCGCAATCTCCGATTATGTCGATGCCGGCAAGCTACCTGCGCCCGAACTGGTTACAAAGCACCTCAGCCCCATCGTTTCCTCGCAACGATACGATGGCGATGGTTACGTGGTCGAATCGGTCGGGCCAATCACCCTAAATCAAGCAGCGGTCGGCCTTGGTCTGCCAGCGATCTTTTGGACGATAGCTCAGCAACAGAAAAACCCCTAGAAAGGCAAGCGATCTGCGTCATTTCGGCACTGTTTTGTCAAAATTTCACTCGATTACGCTAGCCGATTAAGAATTGTGCTGTCGGTCTTCCAAAAACATGTTATAGTTCGCAGCCTATGGCTATTCTAAAGAAAAACGCATTCTCCCGTCGAGTTCCCGATTTAGTCACGGAGGAACTGGTTGCGGTGCTCTCCCGCAGAGCGTCGTTCGAGTTCAAGGAGCTGTTCGATATCGTGCATGAAAACCTGCGGGCGCGGAATGCCGCCAGCGGGGGCGAGGAAATGCTCCGGTTACGTGCGTACGAGAAATTACAGAACCTTGTCGCGCGCGGAGCCGTGAAGAAGAATGGCAAGAAATACAAAGGCCTGCCTTCCGCTCTGGTTAAAGCGATTGCCCCCCAAAACGGTCACATTCCTGCGAGCGTCAGATAAGGCGCAAGGGCGCGCCCAAATTTACCGCGAAAAGCAAATGATTCGCGAATATCTGCCGGTCCTCCTGCAGATTATTGTCGCTGTCGGTTTTGCCATTTCCGCGTTGGTCATCAGCGTTCTCCTGGGCAAGGCCGGTAAGCGGACGCCGGCCAAAGACACTGCCTACGAATGCGGAATGGTGCCTCAAGGGGAGGGACAACCGCGCTTCAGCGTGAAATTTTATCTCGTCGCGATGCTTTTCATCCTCTTCGACCTCGAGATCGTCTTCATGTATCCGTGGGCGGTTGTATACAAAGAGGAGATCGCCCGAAGCGGGCTAATCTTTTGGAGCATGCTGAGTTTTATCGCGATTCTGATGGTGGGTTACGTTTACGCGCTCAAGAAAGGCGTACTCGACTGGAGACGATAGCCTTACTTCCACTCTTTGCCTTTCGGCCCCTCAATTTTTGATCTCGTTCGCTCGTTTTTCTAAGAGCGATCCTTCGCCTGGCCTGAAGGTACAATTGAGTGCGGGACTTAAGAGGACATGGCAAGAAATCGCCGCTGCGACCTGGTCGGAAAAGCTCCGCGAAGTTTGCAGTGTCCTTGCCATCCTGGCACTGGCCAGCATCATGCTTTTTCCGGCGCTTCGTGGCGACTAGCCGATTGGTCACGATCATCCGGCGCACCTTTTCCGAATTTGGCAGCTCAAAGAAAGAATCCTGCACCACCTGACGCCATGGTCCTGGAGTCTTCGCTGGAATGCGAGCGATTATTTGGGCACGTTCCTTTGCCTTCTTGGGGCTGTCGGATGTGTGCTCCTCGCAAATTGGGAGCGAATATTTAGGGCCGGATTCCCACTTGCGCGTCCCGCGGGAACCGCCTAATAGCTTTAGCCTCCATGATTCACCACATCGTCCTTTACAAGCTGAAGCCTGAAGTCACTCCCGCCCGCGTCGAGGAGATGATGATGAACACTCGTATGCAACTCCTCAAGATTCCCGAGGTGCTCAGCATCAAATGTGGGAAGCGCGTCGATCCGGAGTTGCCGTGGCCGTTTTTCATTGCGATCGATTTTGAATCGATGGACAAGTTCGCCATTTTCCGCGAAGACCCGATTTTCGTGAAGTTCATGGAGGAAATCATCAAACCAAACACAGCGGACGCGCTCAGCCTCGATTTCGAGATGGATCCGGGCAAAGACGTGCGCTTTTCCTGATTTCGCCTTTTGTTTGCGCTTTCCGGTTTCGAAATTGCTGACATATAAAGTCAGCGCATGAATAAGAAGGCAATTCTTCTCGCCGGCGGCGCGGGTAGCCGGCTTTTCCCGATCACTAAGATCGTCTGCAAACAACTGCTTCCGGTTTATGACAAGCCGATGATTTGCTATCCGCTCGCTACCCTCATGCTCGGCGGCCTGCGCGACATCCTGATTATTTCCACGCCGAAGGACTTGCCGATGCTGCGCGATTTCTTGGGCGATGGCACGCAATTGGGAATTCGATTACAGTATGCCGAGCAACCAAAGCCAAACGGCATCGCGGAGGCTTTTCATATTGGCGCCAAGTTTATCGGCGACTCCGGCGCGTCGCTCATTCTCGGCGACAACATTTTCTACGGGAAACTCGACTTCTATCGAGAGGCGCTCGCAATCGAACAAGGCGCTTGCATCTTTGCGTACCAGGTGCGCGATCCGGAGCGCTATGGCGTCATAGAGTTCAGTCCCGACGGACGCGCTCTCAGTCTTGAGGAAAAGCCGAAACAGCCTAAAAGCCACTATGCAGTGCCTGGCCTCTACGTTTACGACGCGCGGGTCGTGGATCTTTGCCGGACACTTCGGCCGTCGGCCCGTGGCGAGCTTGAGATTACAGATTTAAATTTGCTTTATCTCAAGAAAAACGAACTGCACGTGAAACTGCTCAGTCGCGGCATGGCCTGGCTCGATACCGGCACCCAAACCAGTTTGCTCGAAGCCGGCAACTACATCGCCACGATCGAGCATCGACAGGGACTGAAAGTCGCGTGCCTCGAGGAGGTGGCGCTCCGGATGGGTTTCATTCAGCAATCGGATCTCGCCGCAATTACCGATCGACTGCCGAAAGGCGAATATCGAGATTATCTTCGAATGGTTTGCGATGAAGGCAGGAGCGCCGCTCCCGAACCAGTCGGTTGATAGGGTTTTCTAAAGCGGCGGTTTATGACCGTCGGGGTATCGCACATTACCTCGGCTGCTCGCGAAGAAGATGAGTCGTGTCAGCCATCAACTTCGTCACGGCGTCCGGCTCGGTCGCGTTGTAATAGCCGCGGATTTCACCATGTCGATCCACCAATACCACCCGCGTACTGTGAACCGGAATTCCCGTGTCCGCACTTCCGTCTGAAACCGCCAGTTTGAACCCGTTGCGCGAAAGGTTGTAAATCACGGACTGCGACCCGGTCAGAAAATCCCAGCGCCCGGGTTCCGCGTGCAAGTTCTCCGCGTACCCCTTCAAAACTTCAGGCGTATCTTTTTTTGGATCAACCGTGAACGAGACGAGGTGCACATCTGTTTTTTCGAGCGGCTTCTGTAACTCGCCCATCCGGGTACTGATCATTGGACATGGCCCAGGGCAGGTTGTGAAAATAAAATCGGCGATCCAAATTTTCCCGCGCAGCTCCGCAGAACCGAATAGCTGTCCGTTTTGATTGACGAGCTCAAAATTCGGCACTGTCCCGTAGAACGAAACGGTCCGCCGCTTGAGTGCATTCACCTCCGCCTGACGCAGCCAAAGTAAAAGCGCTAGCGTGAATAGCGGAATAAGAATCAGCGTTACCTTCCACACCATCGTGGGTCGTGATGACGCGCGATTCTCCGCAAGAGAGGCCGTATTCACGATTTCGTCAGGATCAGCGCGGTCAATAACAGCGGCAGGTAAATGATCGAAGTAAAGAAAAGCAGGCGCGCGTCCGCAGACGTGCGCGTTCGTAAAAATCGCATCGCCACCGCGATGAACGCGCCGCCCAACGCCAGTTCCGCGGGGAGATAAATCGAACTTACGATCCCAAGAAAAGCAGGCAACCCGGCTATGACGAGAAGCAAAATGCAGAAAAACACGCTCTGGCTGGCGCTCCGCTCACCGCTGCGATCATCGCTCGAGATCATGCGGAAGCCTGCGCGCGCATAATCGTCGCGATGCATCCAGGCGATCGCGAAGAAATGCGGGAGTTGCCACAAAAAGATGATGGCAAAGAGACTCCAGGCCCCCGCTTCGATCGTTCCGCGCGCGGCCGTCCAACCGATCATCGGCGGCAACGCTCCTGGGACAGCGCCAAGCGCAGTGTTAAAGGTAGTGACGCGCTTCAGCGGCGTGTAGCCGAATATGTAAATAGCAATCGTGATTGCGGCGAGGACTGCGCTCAACGCGTTGCACAGCACTGCGAGATATCCCACGCCCAAAATCGACAAGCCGCCGCCGAGCAAGAGCGCGTCAATCGGCC
>Ga0193751_1002597_pt1 | contig 10880 bp, 19 predicted proteins | sample L1c2metaG_FD_143050 | JGI IMG/M metagenome (GOLD analysis project Ga0193751, IMG submission 143050) | Soil microbial communities from a riparian zone of the East river system, Colorado, United States - L1c2 | ecosystem: Environmental > Terrestrial > Soil > Riparian zone | place: USA: East River...
CTGTGATGAGATTGCCAAACGCCGTCAAAAACCCCGCTAAATCGGTGTCGAATTGTGCTTGTGATACTGCCATTTTATTTACCTTTCTGTTGATGTGGAATAGCGCCCACATCACGGCGCCTTGCGTGAGAAGCACGCAAATTATCAAATCCTGTAGAAGCTTCATTAAAATAGCTTACCAGCGGCGGTCAAAGCGACGGATGTCACGATATTGACCACGCCGTTCGTGAACTTGTCGATCTCCACCTGCGCCAACCCGGCCTCTTTCAATCCGTGCATGAGAGCCACGTCGATCTGGCCTTGAACCAAATCCTTGAACTCAGCCTCACTAATCTCCTGTTGCGCAAGTTCCCCTGTCCAGCGTTCCAAATCAGATTTTGAATCGGTCAGGAATTGTTTAACATCATTGACGCCCTGTTTTTCGTAATCCTTGAGCAGCTCAATAGCGAGTGCCTCGCTCTGCGCGATCACATCTTTCAATAGTGCGTTGATGTCGATCTTGTTCATCAGTGAACCTTTCCGCTCTCAAGCGACGTGATCTGATCCATTGCCGATGCCATCTGAAGCTTTTTCTCTGTGATATAGGCCGGTTTGAGAGTTTGTTCCGATTGCCAGAGCGTCAACACCCGGTAGAACAATCCGCGCATCAACTTCCACTGCTGAACCTGAATCTGATTGAGAGGGCGCGACCTGTCGTATTCATACGCGCGTTCCATGTTCAGCGTGACAGCTTTGATTTGATCGGCGTTGGTATCGTAGGGCGTATTCGCTACGTCGAGTAACTTCAGAATGTCAGCCAATACGGATGTCTGAAGAGCGTACGCATGTTCATCATACGTCGTGATCGTCTGGCAACCGGACGTAACATGAAGGACGATACCGGCGACTACAGCCGCCAGAACCATTCGCGGGCGCAGTACCAGTTCAGTTCGCATAATGATGCCAAGCTGTCGAGAAACACCAACCAAAAAGTTCGATCAGTTTCCAGGCCGCGAGAATGAGAGCGGCAATCAGACCCCAAGCCATCTGGGTATCGCTCATTTGTAATTCCTGCTCATTGCGGCGGATCGACAAGCTGCGCTTTCTCAACGGGATTAAGTTTGATTTTGATATCAACCTCGAAACGGTCAAGAAGGCCATGTAAAATGCCGCCAAGTAAGTTTGCCAACTTGGTCAGGATCGGCTCAGCTTTTACGAGGGCGTCGTTGATGGAAGCGTGCGCTTCCTGCACAGACTTTTCGCCGATGTTATCGAGGCCGAATAAAGTGGCTAAACTCATGGAGGTGAAATTTCCCACCCAACAACCCGATCCTCGCCCATCCGCGACGTACACAACGGCAAATGCCGCTGCGTCTCAATCCAAGGCAAATTGCTGTACCACACAATCGGCGCACCGTTCAGCATCCTAATCACAATACGAAATTTGGGTCGATGCGCCTTCCAATAGCAGAACGCGATAAATGTCGTCTCAAACGTCGCTAGCGTGATCAGGAACGTCGTCACGGACTCACCGTTATAGGCCCTGAAATATAGGCGGCTGATCCGTTCTCAAGCCCAACCGCAGTATCATTTGCCCACTGGTAAATCTTTGCGGCGTTTGTGCCGAATTGCTTTTGGGCAAGCTGGTATCCTGAAATAATCAGTGGATAAACGAATGTGGTAAGCTCGGGGAAGTCGGCGCGCACGCTCGCAGGAACGGCTTGATTAAGCAGCCCAACTAATTGAACTGCCGTTGGCGATCCACTGATAGTTCGCAATGCCCCGGCGTAAACGTTGATATAATTAGCGATCACGGTCCTTCGCGCGGAATCCTTGACACCAAATTGGAGCGCGAGGCTAGTTCCTCCGCCAATTGCTGTGATGATCGCTTGATCGTTGACGTTGGCGCAGCTCGACAGGAGAAGCGCAGGGATAAGTGCGAGTGTGATGATTTGTTTTTTCATGGTAAGAAGTTGGCTACGCCGAGTAGAATTACAGCGACTCCCAGCGTCGGCCAGCCGAGGTAACTGCCGGCGGCGAATATGATCGCGAGACCGGATAAAATTTGTTTTGGTCCATGTATGTTCATGTTTGAGTTTCCTTTACTGGGATTGGAGCATCTGACAGGTTCTGAACGACAACAGGAGTGGGCTGCTGCGGGGTCGTAATCTTCGCTGGCGTCGTTGTTGTCGTAGTGGCGCTCGTGGTAGTGCTGCCGTTGGTTGCAGGCGTCTGGCGGGTGTTGTTGAGCATTGCAGCGAGGTTTCCGACAAGACCGGATGTGATCGCGATTAGGGCCGTAAGGATCGCGGGATCCGCGTAGGACTTGACAAACAAGCTAATTGAGAGTGCCGAGACGCCGACGAACCCCAAAACCGCTTCCGAGACCACGATGATATAAAGGATTTTGGCTGGCGTTTGCTGTGGCACGTTTCAATCCTTACCCGGCAAGGGGACGGTTGTCAACCTTGTTTCAATTTGATTTTTTGAGCGCATCGGCTACGCCTTCCCTTAACTTGGCTGCGCTTTGCGGTTCCTTTTTGATCACCGTTGTATTGATTGTTTTATGATATTGAAAACAAGTCGCCATTACGCAGAGCGTTAAGGTTAAAGTGAGAATTTTCATTTGTGCAGTTCCGGTTTGTTTTTTGCCCCATCAACCAATTCTACCATAATACGAAACTTGGTCATAAGCTCGTGCAAATTTTCGGAGTCAGTTTTTTGTGTTTTCCCAAACTCAGTTAACCGAGTGTCGAATCCGTCAAGTCTTGTGTCTATTCTTTGAACTGTTAATACATACTGAGTACTAGCAGTAGCAGAAGCCCTCTCGTGTCCTGTCCACCATGAAACAGCCATTATGGCTAACGGAATGAGCATAATTATATGCACGAGCTTGAACTCAAAAAAGTGTGGTGGTGGTTTAAGTGCGCCGTTAATGTTCATGGGATCTGATAATTGATTAGTTCAAACCGGGCTTTTCCGCCAGCGACGTAAACGCCGTGGGCAGCAAAATCGCCACCGAAACTGACGCCAACAGCCATCAAGTTTTGAAGCTCAGTTGCGAACTCGGTCGCGTTACCCTTGCCAAACACCGCTGTCCACTTGTCCGGTGTGAGCTGGTAAGTGACTGTGTGAATCTGTCCATCGGCAACGAGAGTAATGGGCGCACTCCACCAGCGATAGAACTCCTGCGTTGCGAGCATTTGATCGCCTTGTCGTTCGAGCATCGGCCTGAAGCTAGCGACGCCTCCATCGACTGGGGAAAACTTCGGCGTGCCATTCATGGCCATAATTCGATAGGTGATGCTCAACGTCTTGTGCGGCTTGTTCGCGTGGTATGGCACCATGACCATGTGCACACCGTCCTTGTCAGGGAAGTCGAAATACCAACTCGCTTCATGGTTAATCAGTTCGCCTATGGCCGTGGGATTCTTCGGCATGTTCGGGCTGTAACTGATCGTCCACCCGGCTGCGCCCATGTAAACTGTGTCGGGCTGGACGGGGATTTTGCCGGATGGCCCCGTTGCACAACCGAAAAGGATCAACATCGAAAACAATAGAGTCCACGCTTCTTTTGTCCTTCGGATAGTTCCAAGGATCGATAACAACGCGAGAATGAGTAATCCCTTCATGGTCTCCACGCCCGTACGGCCCTGATTGCACAAGGAATGTTCCACCAGTGTAAAGTTAGTTGTGCCCTGAAAGCGCACCACATTGCAGGCGTGATTTTCATGGTACGGGATGATCGTCGTATTGTGGAAGGTCTTTCCACCGCCGAATCCACTCCGGCTGTATTTCATACAAATTTACGTTGGCCGTTTCCCAGTGGCCCTTCCCTTTCGGGTGAAAGGGGTCCCATTCTATAGGGCAGAAGCCAAACCATTTGCCGTTAACGTACACGGCGGTCTCGAAAGCATTTCGCGTTAAATCCACGATCACCGTCCGCATCGTTGATGGCGGCTTATCTGTTTCTCGCCATCCGAAGTCGTAATACGAGTAATCTTCCGGTTTGTTACCGGGATGATTGAAGGCTCGCTTCAGCTCGAAGAGCACGCCATTACTGATGCTTCCAAAATTGTTCATGGTAATGAATTCAACATATTGCCGCAGGTGCGCATCGCCGCGACGACGACAACGACTACAATTACAGCGATTGCGGTCGCGAACGTGACTTGCAAAACGTTCAAAAAGATTTTCATCGCGGTGGCTTTTCCTCAACAAACGTCATACTAAATATAACCGGGCCACGTCGATAAGCGATGGTGTGATTTTCATTGTAGAAGTTTCTCCGCCCGCTTTTGGAGTTCGATATTTCCAGTTCCTATCGCTACGTCTCTAACGGTATAGACGAATTGCAATATTCGGCTCTCTCGCGATAGCCGTTTGATAAATTCTAAAAGCTCTTTTTCGGTTTCTGATTGCTTCTCAGTTACTCGTTCTGCCTTTAATTGATTTGCCAACCTATCCAACGTCTCTTTCTCGCGCAGAACACGCTCGAAATCTTTGCGCATAATTTCGTGGAGCGAATACCATTGCTCTGCCGTTTTATCCTTAAAGAAGAAAGGATTGGTATCTTGAGGGCTGAAGTTGTGTTCTATTTCTTGCGTCCGCTCGCCAGCTGTTGTTGGTTCTAGTTTCATAAATGTTGTCATTTTCCAAGGCATTTTTAGAATCCTTTCCGGGATGTGATCGTTCGTCTTTCTATGATAGCTAGTAAAGACACGATTGTTATCCCAATGACGCAGAGCCAGGAAGTTACCGGGTCTGCTGAATCATAATAGGCGCGCGTGTCATTCACGCAGTCAAGATATTGCCCAAGTGTTATAATCATTTGAATCCTTTCGGTTTATATAAAAATACTAGGAACACTACGGATAACACCATAAATAAAATAATCGCACAAACAACCTCGTTCATGGTTTTTTGTTCAGCGGACGTGTTGCCGGTTATATTCTATACGCCGCCTCATTTCAGCAGATTCATCTTCTCCATCTCGTTGTAAAACAGGTGATACCTGTTCGTTCTCCATTCCAAAAAGTTTACGATGATCGGACAGCCAAAGCGCACCCGTTTCCAAAGACCTAATCGACTCATCCAGACATTTATTCGTCGCTATTCGACTCTCGCGGATTAGCCGCTCAATTAAGTCTTTAAGCTCTTTTTCAGTTTCTGATTGTTTCTCAGTTAATGTGTGATTTTCCATATTGTAGAATCCTCTAGAACCTCGATTACACCTCGACCACCGTCATAAGAATTTTGCGAACGTGTTGAAATTCAGCAAGTCGTGCTTCGTGATCGAGAAGATCGAGAAGCAACCCGTGTGGTCCTTTGCGTAACTCTTCGATAGCAGCAAAGCTTTCGTCCTGACACGCAGCTTTCGCTTCAGCTACCTTTTCAATTAGCCACGCTTCACGTTGATTAAGGTTTTCTGTTTGGTTTGGTTTCATATTTGTTGATTCTAGTTTTTCGATTTGTTTGCGAAGTTGGTATATCTCGCTGTCGTCTAGTATTTTTTGGTCGAGTCTTGCTTGCTTGACGGCCTGGCGAGTTTCCCAACTGCCGAGAGGTTGTTTAGGAATGTAATTGCTCATGGCGCCTCCGCTGGCGGGTAAGGATTAGGGTAGTGGACTTGGCCATTGTTCGGATCACTGTCATCATACAGCAACACCACTCGGTCGTCTAAAACAAATCGAGAAAGTTATTGGTCGCCGCGATTGGCATTAAGACGATTGTTATTCCCGCATATAGAGTCGCGCTCGCGTAGGTGCCTCCGTAGCTATATGTTCCGGTCGCATTAACGTCGTCATAAGTGGCATCGACCGATCTAACCCCGCCTCCTGTTCCAGTTGCGAATTGAACAGTCGGACGCCCCACCGTGCCGACTGCTCCGATCACGGAATTACCGCCTGCCGTAATGGTCGGTGCAGTCATTAATACGCTGCTGCTATCGAAGCCGTTTGCTAGTATCGCTACTACTGTTCCGCCTTTAATTAGAACGTTAGAACTGGTCGTAAAGCTTGGATTCGTTTGAGTGGCTGAAATCACGCCGCCGTTCGTATATGCAAACGGCGTCCCAGTAGTGAGACAACCAGAAAAAGCCATCATGCACGCCACGGTATGATCGCCGCTATCCGGGATTGTCGGAGCGGCTTCACTGCCATTGTCGCGTTTCCAAAACACTTGCAGGCCGCACGAGTTTACCGCACCGCCGGTTCCGGTGCCTTGAGGCGAACTGGCGACTTCCGTATAACCAGCAGGCGCAGAGATCGACTGGTTGCTCGTCTCGATAATTAAAAACAAAATGTCGTTAAGCGCATGTCCGGTAGGCAGCGTTGCAGTCGGTGCGCCGGTGCTCGCCGTGCCCGATGTAGCCGAGCGGAATTGCGGCGAAGCCTGAACGGAGAAAGTAAAAAGTAGAAAGGCTAAAGCCAAAAGTTTTCTACTTTGGAATTTCAACTTTCTAATTTTCTTTCTCATGGTTCTTGATCCACAGCCAGGCATACCCACTGCGTTTTCACGGTGTCCCACATCAAGCCTACCGTCGTGACTTTACTCAGCACAGTCGTCGTTGGCAGAATCGACTGGCTTGAGGTGAACGACGCGCCCCAAGTAATCGCCCGCGCTGTGCCGTTATCTTTGATGCGAATGATAAGTTTATTGAACTCGGTCGGCGTGCCCGTCAGATTTGTCGTGAACGATGTGATCGCAGAGCTAAGCGCCGTGATCGTAACTGCATCATAACTGTCGGTATTGATGGACGGGGTTCCCTGCGAGCCGGAGAGAGAAAGCACGCGCGGCGTAAGGCGCTTGTTGGTCAACGTTTGCGTGTCCGTTGTGCCGACGATTGTCCCGCTTGGCGCGGCCAATGGAGTCTGAATAACTCCACTCGAATTGGTGTTCGTGATGCCCGCCGCCTGGTCGAGCACGTTGATCTTGCCGTTGTCATCGGTATCGAATAGATGAAGTTGATCATAAACCGCGTTCTTGCTCGGTGCCATCCCGGTAACACCATTCCACGAAGAAGCGAAAGCTGTGTCACTGGGGGCGACACTTGGATCGTTATTTGTAATCGTGCCGGTAGTCTTGGAAGTGCTATATGCGCAGCCTCGAACGTTTAATATCCCGCTCGAAGATTGAGTTAAATCTTTCTTGGAAGAACCGGTGCTAAACGAAATGCCAGTGACGTTTGCCGCCGTCCCGCTGCCGCTCGAAACTACACCGTCACCAAGCGTGTCGATGTTCTGTCCAGAAATGTAATGAGTTCCACCTGAAATACCAAAGGCTACGGTGACGGATGAACCTTTGATTTGATCGACCGCAATATGAGATTCGCCACCGGACAATTGGAAAATATAACCGCCATCTACTCCGACCAAGGATTCTATCTTTGGCGTTTTGAGATAAAATAGACCCCCGGAAACCGCAATATGATTTATGTTGTTGGCCGCCGTGGCTTCCAGCTTTTGCGCGGATATGTAGACTTTCCCGCTATCCTGAGTAACTAAAACGTGGGACGAGTTTTCGATAAACCTTCGGTCGCATCGCACCCTGCAAAATTGATTGCTCCAGTGATGTCGTGAGCATTGATCCGCCCGTGAACGCCGGCGGGTAGAACCTGGGCGTCAACGAAATAAAGGCCCGTTGCCGTATCCACGTTATCGACAAAGAGATTTCCACCCGTCCAATAAAATACGTCGCCGGAGGGACAACTAAGCACGGAAGCCGTGACGTGCAGTTCTCCACCGGCAACCCAAATCGTATTTTGTCCAGTAACTTTGGCGCTATTAGCAGTGAAATGAACAACGCTCGTCGAACCTGCAACCTTCACGACAGGCACATTTACGCCAGTGCTGATAAAGTCTCCATCTCCATCCACATTAAAATTGGCCGAGCCGGAACTATCATCAAAGATCGACAAAGCGTTTGTGATAGTTGCGCCCGTGAAAAAATACCAATTCACGCCGTTTTTCGTGAGGCCGTGATCGTTGTAAGTCCCCGGAAAAACTACAATCGTATCGCCCGCGCTGGCAGCCGTTTTAGCGGCACTTGGTGTAAGATAAGGTTTATCCTCACGGTAAAGAATCGCGGTGCTATCGTTGCCGTTTACCGCATCCACGTAAACGAGATGCCCGGTATTGAAAACAGGGCCAGTCGCGCCCGTGGCTCCAGTCGGGCCAATTAACGAAGTAGAACTCCCCCACGCGCCAGAAGTTTTCGGGCCATAGACCGCGTTCGCGGCTGTGTCGATGTAGAAATCACCATCAACTCCTAAACCGCTTGATGGCGTGCCACTGCCATTGCGAACCGTTTTACCATCCACACCATTCGTTCCATTGGTGCCGTTCGTCCCCGCAGACCCAGTCGCGCCAGCGGAACCGGCGGGACCGGTGATATTGGCGACGATCGAATACGTTCCAGACGATTTAAGGTAAACGTCACCCGTTAGGTCGTTCAGATAATAGTCGCCATTAAGGCCAAGAGTATTCAAAGGCACGCCGTTGCCATCGCGCCACGTTCCCGAACCGCCCCCGTCGCCCCCAGTGCCGTTTGAAGCAGCGGTCAGTCGTCCATCCGCTCCGACGGTCAAATTCGTTTTCGTGTAGCTTCCTGGCGTGACTACCGTGTTCGGCAAGCGTGCCGCTGGAAGCGTACCGCTGGTGATGTTAGTCGCGTTTGTGGCGTCAACATTCGGAACATTGCCCAGTCCGACATTTGAAGATAATAAACCAGTAACCGTAACGCCCAATTGGATCGTTAAAGACGATCCGGTTTTGAGAAGCAACGGAACACCGCTCTCAAGCGTGAGCGAAGAACCGGCTACGAAATCTTGCGGAACGGATTTTGTGTCAATGCTGGCAGAAAAAGCAAACGAAGGAATCGCCAGAATAAGCGTAAGAAGTTTCTTCATGTTTCCTCGTAAGTTTCATGGACATGCCACACATTATCGAAGCCGAATACCTGAAGTTGCCCACCATGTCTAGGCGCATCCAATGCCACGAACCGCATAAACGGGCCTACGTATAACGAGATTCCTGTTCCGGCAGGAGCGGTCTGCCGGGAAATTGAGAGGCTAATCACCAGCGCCGGGTGGCTGGTTGCAATTTCTATTCCGCCAGCGATTTCTAACATGTTGTGACAGTGAGTAGATCGTTAAAACAAGCGACATCGGTTTGAGCACCGCTGGAAAAGTAGTCAGGTTCAAGGAAGCTTGGACTTACGGTAAATTCAACATCACCCAACCAGTTTGCCGTAACAGACTTGAGTACTTCCAGCCGGACAAGCCCATCGGTAATCAACATCTGCGCACTGGTTTTATCCCACGCTTTTAGGGTTGCGCGTCCCTGACGGGCCGTAATCGCACAATCGGCTATATCCGCAGCGGCAATCGGAATCTTGGTTATCTGCTGCAAGGAAGAACTATGCGTCCAAACTGTCGGGGTGGTACCGGTGGCGGTGAACTCAATCGTGTTCGCGTTGGCCGAGGCGCCCACGTTCAGAAAATCGTCCCCGGTCACGTACGCGCTAATCCGGTAAATCAGGCCGACAACAATCGTTCCGCTGGTCAACGGGTCGCCAACTATCTCTACATCGTTGAGTTCGATGCGGAACACGAAGTTTTCACCCTGTGTAATCGTTGTCATTTACGTGATCTGGATTGCGCCCGGCGCGAACATGACATCAGTCTGAACCCCGCTCCCGATGTAAGTGGCGTCCGTAGTCGAGATTGAAATGCGAAGATCGAACACACCGGATTTGCCTACCGTGTCGCCCTTCAATAGTTCAGCGGTAAGCAGTCCACTTGCCAGAAGCATATTAGTTGGGAACGAGACCTGTTGCAGAATCGAGCTGTGTGTCCACGTCGTTGGCACTGCGTCTCCGGTTGCCGTGAAGATCACCCCCGTTGCATTAGAGCCTGCCCCTATATTGGTGAACACATCACTAGCCCCAAAGCTGGAAATTATGTATTGATTCCCCGGCGTCAGGATCACCCGTTGCAAGACCGAACTATTCGACCAGACTGTGGGCGTAGTGCCAGTCGCGACGAATACCACGCCAGTTGTATTCGATGCCGCTCCGACATTCGTGAAATCGTCCCCGGCAACAAACGTGATAATCTTGTATTTCGCATCCGCCACAAGCAAGCCGCTGGTCTGCGTCGCAATTTGCGTGAGCGGACTACCGACGTACTGGTAAAGCCACGTCACAGGCGCCCTGCCGCTCTGTATCAATTCGACCAGAATGTAATTCGTAGATGTTGTGGCAAGCGCCGTCAACGCACTATAGAACGAACCATTAGGAGGCGCGTTCCCGGTCGTGTTCGCCGTCACCTTGTATGCGATCAAATCCGAGCCGATAATCGCGTTGTTTACCACGTAGGCAATTGCGCTGTTGTAAGCACCGCGAAAGAGCAGTCCCGCGTCCATTGTGAACAACGGGGCTTTGATGAGCAGATTTTCGCCAGCGTTAATTGATGTCGGGGATGCCGTGGCGATCAGCACCGAGCGCGGGCTGCGAGAGAAACTGAGTTCGGTTAACATAGTTTTTGGGGGGAGCGGTTAATCCCGCGTCGGCGGGAGTTTATCATATTTTGTGTCAATGTAATGGAAATCTTTCGTTGAGTCGATTGCGTCTCTTTTTGCAGCCGGGACAGTTGACGAGATTCGTTCCGAGAAGTTTATCAATGACATGAGCTACTGGTTGAGCGATGGAAGCCACAGCATCTCCCAACCCTTTACCATTGCATCCACTCTTTGAGTAGCGCCCCCAGTGTCCATTTGGACAGACCGAGCAAGGGTCAATGAAATTGGGCTCTGCCGAGCATTTCTCTCGGAGACAAATATCCCGACGAATCTCTATCACACTAAGCGGCATTGTCATGGAGTTAGAAATGTTTATCGGCG
>Ga0193751_1002598_pt1 | contig 10874 bp, 8 predicted proteins | sample L1c2metaG_FD_143050 | JGI IMG/M metagenome (GOLD analysis project Ga0193751, IMG submission 143050) | Soil microbial communities from a riparian zone of the East river system, Colorado, United States - L1c2 | ecosystem: Environmental > Terrestrial > Soil > Riparian zone | place: USA: East River...
TCTTGTGTCGATCAATCTCCAAACCGAGCTCGTTCTTCATCCGAGTCACAATGTCCTGCGCCGTAATCGAACCGAAAGCCTTGCCCGATTCGCCGGTCGCAAGCGTGAAGGTCAGCCGCGCTTTTCCAATCTTTCGAGCAAGCTCCTCCGATTCGTTCAATTCGCGCGCTTCGCGTTCTGCGCGCTTCTTTTTGAGAGTATCGAGCTGGCGTAGTGCGGCTGGCGTCACCTCATAAGCTTTACCGCGTGGCAGGAGGTAATTGCGGGCGTAGCCGCGGCGCACCTTCACCACGTCGGCTTCAGCGCCGAGGCCGGGCACGTTGTCGGTTAAAATAACTTCTGTCGAGGGCATCTTAAAAAATTTTCGCGAAGCGCGAAGTTCATACAAGCAGCGCGACTGCACGCTGTCAACGGGCTGAACAAAGATTCCTGCAAGAATTTTTTCGGCACACTGCCTTCAGCATTGCTCGGATGGACGAAGCTTTGCTAAGAATTGCTCCAGCGAAGTTGAATTATGAGCCGAAGAATTGTTTCGCTGAAATCGTTGTTATTCCTTGGCCTGGCGTTGTCGCTCAACGCGGCGCCAACTCCAACACCGACTCCGACGCCGAAGCGACCGTTTTTTTCTTTTAAGCCTAACGTGAATCGCTCGGCTACGCCGTCGAGGGTCGGCAGCGCCGCGAACCGAGGCGCTCACCTCGGCGTGGATCGCAGCGCGCAAACCCCTGCGCCAAGACCGACGCCCACACCGAAACCAAACTCTTCGCCATCTGGAGCGCGCAAATCGGCGACTCCAACGCCGTCGAAAGCAGCGAAGTCTGCGACGCCGAGCAACACGCCGTCCCCGCAAAAAGAAATTTCGCCAGCAGCGCAGGCATCTCCGATGTCTTCAGCTGGAAGTAAGAGCGTCTCGCCTGCTCCGACACCGACACCGACACCGACACCATCACCGACAGCATCCATATCGCCAGTTTCCCGACCGACGAAAACTGAGCTGACACTGACGAAATTCGAGCCACCGCACGGTTCGCCCGGCGATCGCGATTATCGCAGCGCCCGTTTGTCGTATCGAATCAACGTTCCCAACAGAATGGAATTTCCGACGATCAACTTCACCGTCGATACCTCCTCCGGAAAACTTTTCGAGCGCGTCTTCGAACTTCCGGCCGGGAGCGCATTTATAGAACCCGGCGACAACACCGAGCACACCGTCGCGTTAGATCCTGCGCCGCGCGATGATTGGGCCGAGGCCTACGCGAAAACTGACCGTGCAACCTTCAATTGGTCGATCGAAGGACAATCGAGCGGTCGCAGCGAAATGTCGGTGAAGAGACCGTGGCCGTAATCCGAACGCTTAGATGATCCGATCGATCCCATCTCATTAACACCGGCCTGAAGGCGGCGCTAAGGCCAGTCCGGTCCGGACTTAGATCATGCCGAGCTTCATTCGCCCGGCTTCGCGCTGGATTTGGTACTGTGGCTCGATTTGCTGAGTTGCAAATCGCGTCGTCGTTTTTCCGCGAGACTGAAGAGTATTGCTGCGAGCGAGGGTCTTTCCTAGGGTGCGCTCGGCTGAAAATCGCTGAGGATCACAGACGTTTTCGTAACAGTGACAAGACATGTACCCAGCTCACTTCCATCCGAAAAGGAGAGTACCGTCACGCGTCCACCGCTCTTGACATTGGAGAACTGGCCGGTGATTTTAGAAGCAGTCAGCAACTTAAAGGTATCGGAAGAACTCACGTTCGCGCCATCGAGCAGACGAATGTCCAGGGTGCCGTTCAGAATTGCGGCGCCAGCAATCTTCACGCTAGACAGCGTCGCGTTGTCGAAGATGTCGAAACGGGAATTAACCGCCGACATCAGATTCAAGTTACCCCGAACGGTAACGTTGGATTTTTCGTGCGGCACGTCCGGCACGTTGGCCGCGCCGGAGTGCGACCAACCACTTTCAGACGAGATTTCAAAGCGGCCAGCATTAATAGTCAGATGGCCGTTCACCATAAAATTTGAGCCGCCGTAAATGCTCAGCCGGTTCGTGCAGGTGAAAGAATTCACGCTCGTGAAATCGCGATCACCTATAAGGAGCCGGGCGCTCACTGCGAGGTTGCGCAGCGCGTCTTTACCGGACCGATCGCGGAACCCACTGTTCGCGCCGAAAAGTTGCAAAGCAGCCTGACTGGTCACGATATCTAGCGGTTTGCTCCCGCCAAAGACCTGCGTAGTCGCAATGTGACCAGGTCCAGCCGTCCAATTATACCATGTCTTGCTGAGTGTTTTGTGGGCAGCATCGTAGTTGGTCGGCGCTCCGTTAATGACCATCTTCCCATCCGCGCGGGCGGCGTCGATGATCACGATTCCCGGTGTTCCATCGTCTGGAAAACCGATACCTGTGAAATTGCCGTTCACAGTAAAACTGGCGTCAGCATCCGGGCTGTCGTCGAACGAGGTGGTTGCGACAATGAGCTCTCCTTCATTGATGAGCGAGCCTGTGGTGGAGAAACTGCGCCCGCACACAGCGGGTGCGAGCGTCCCGACGGGAAGATTGTGCTCGATGTTTCGTAACGCGTCGTTCCCGTTTTCATCGAGCAATGCCGCGCCGCCGCCACCGATCTGGATGTCACACCCGTTGGTGCGGATATCCGCCCCGTTAAAGCGAATCGTGCTCGTCCTGCCGGGATCGGCCAGAGCGAGAAGGTTCCCGCTCGTGAGCGTGCCCCCGGAAAAGTTCGCCAGGTTTCCGAGGCTCACCGACACGTCGTTCGCTTGCGCGAGCGCAATGATACCGCCGCCGCCACCTGATTCATCGGCAAAAGCTGTCGAAAGGTCAGTCGCAGCCGATGAAAGGTTGTGGTCAACGGCGAATACGACGGCTTGGTCAACCGTGAACATGAGGCTGCTGACCGTGACGTCGAGATCGAGATTGATCGCGGGGAATCCTGGACCGTCGCCAGCCGTGACATTGAAGGTCTGAGTGCCGGCATTGTTCGGCACGATAGCCGGGTTCCAGTTGGTGCTAGTTCCCCAATTGTCGCCTGGCTGGCCGACCCAGCTGGAGTTAGTTTCCTGTGCACGCGCGGAGCTGAATGTAGCGAACATCACCGCGCAGATGATGAAGAGGCTTTTGTGGAGGAGGTTTGTTTTCATGGTTTTAGTTATGGAGGATTTGTCCTCTTGTTCTCTCCAGAACGTGGAACAAAAGTTTCAAACTTTCTTTTGATTGCCGTGAACCGGCTATCGAAGAAGGCTGCGATTGCTCATCCTCTTCCTGCCCATGCTGCTTATGAGAATCGGCAGTCGCCGGCGGATTCGAACCAGAGAGGTTCGACTGCTACCGCAATTAATCTACGGCCTCGTTCACGCCGTGCGCTTTCAGCAGCTGCCGGAAACGTGGGTCGCGGCGTAACGGATCCCAGACTTGGTCGAGTCGCAGCAGTCGCGCAAACACGCCTCCGGGCGTGTCAAGTGAATGCGCGATGATCGGCAGCGCGAGTTCGGGTTCGTTAACCGCGCCGTAAACCCCAGCAAGGCCATCAAAGGTTCCCAGTTCGACCAATTCATTGTCCAGGTCCGGAGTTATCTCGTTGGCCCGCTTGGCTTCGCGAATTGCGTCGTCCTTACGCCCTAGTCCCACGTACGTCTCCGCCAATAGCAAATGCCAGTTTCCGTTTTTCGAATGTTCTTGCGTCGAATGCTCGATACTCGGCCGCGCGGCTTCGAAACGATCGCGCGCGGCCGCTTGTTGGCCGCGAGCAAGACAAACCTTACCAAGGAAAAACGATTTGGGAATCGGTTGAAGCCCGCCCATGGAAAATGTTTCGCCCAGATCATCCAGCAAGATTTTTTCCGCGTCGTCATATTTGCGCAGCAGCAATTCAATTCGGAAACGGCTTATGGTGAGAGGACCGTCCAGTTTAGTCCGGGGCCGTGTGAGCATCGCTTCCATCGGACGCAGATCGCCTTTGGCAATGAGTTCAAGCGTGGCCTTATGAAGACGGTATCGCCACGAATCGGGCGCGAGCGCAAGGACGTGGTCGAACCTCTCGATCGCGGCCGGAAAATTTTTGGTCTGCGCATAGAACCAGTACAATCGATGCCAGCGTTCGAGGTTGTTTGGATCGAGGCTCGCAGCCTTTTCGAGATGAGCGATAGCCTCGGGCCATTTTCTCTGTGAGCGTTCGATTCTTCCGACAACAGAATAGATTTCGGCGCTATTAGGTAACCCGCGCTGCGCCACGATGTATTCCGTCAGCGCCTTTTCGTAGTCAACGGCATCACCCTGCCAGTAGTAACGGCCCAACGCCATGTGCGCCTCCGGCAAAGCAGGCTGCAATCTCATCGCCTCGTCCGCAGCCGCCTTTGCCTTCGCCAGCCGGGCCGGAACCGGGTCATACATGTCGTGATAAATCGTTTCGAGTTGCGACAATTTCGCAAACGCGAGCGCAAACGAAGCATCGAGCGCAATTGCTTTCTCATAGAGCTTCTCCGCCTTCTCCAGATCGGGCTGCAGCTTTTCATACCCGCTGAAGATGTCGTTCGCTTCGATGTAAAGTAGGTAGGCTTCGCCGCTGCGGGTCGGCTTCTCTTGCAACTGTGTTGCTTGCTTTGCCGAAAGATTCGCCCGTAACTTCGAAGCGATCTGGAGCGCCACGTCACTTTGGATGGCAAACGCATCGGTAACATCGCGCTCGTATGCTTCGGCCCAGACCTGCTCGTCATCGGCGGCGTCGATCAGTTGCACGTTGATGCGCACCCGGCTGCCGGCTCGTCGCACGCTGCCTTCGAGCACGTTGCTAACCCCTAAATTTTTCGCGATCTCTCGCACATTGTGGGGGGTTGCTTTGTAAATCAGGACCGAGCTGCGTGAGATCACCTTCAACTGGCTGATCTTGGACAGATTCGTTACGACATCATCCTGAATTCCGCCGACGAAACTCGCATTTTCAACATCGCCGCTTAGATCTTCGAACGGCAGCACGGCAATTGATCGACGCGCTTCCTTTATGTCGGCGCGATTCGAGAGAAGCATCAGAAGCGAAACAACCAATAGCGCTGCGACTGCGCTCAGCCCGGCGACCGTGGGATTACGCTTTACCCAACGCCGGATGTGGGTTGTGGCGCCCGCGGGTCGTGCACTAATGGTGCGTCCGGTCACAAATCGATCGAGATCGTCAGCGAGCGCGGCGGCGGAAGGGTAGCGACTCGCGGAATTTTTTTCGAGACACTTCAGACAGATCGTCTCCAAATCCGCGGGAACCTGTCGATTGAAACTCCGTGGTCGCGGAACTGCGCGCTCGGCTGCATTGCGCAAAATTTCCATCGCGTTGTCGCCGCGGAAAGGCGGACTCCCTGTCAGCAAATGAAAAAGAATCGCGCCGAGACTGTAGATATCGGCCGCCGCTGTCAGTGAATGCGAGTCAGCGGCTTGCTCGGGCGCCATATAAAAGGGTGTACCTAGGATCGCCAGCGTTTGCGTAAGATCGCCTTCGCGCTCTACCTGCTTGGCCAAACCGAAATCGCTTACGAAAGGTTTATCGCCTGCGTCGAAAAGCACATTTCCCGGTTTAAGGTCGCGATGAAGAATTCCGCGCTCGTGCGCGTGCCCGATGGCGCGAGCGAGAGCGGCGATGAGAACACCGCTCTCGCGTGGTGCCCGCACAAATTCCGCGATTCGAGCGGACAGATTCCCGCCCTCGGCGAATTTCACGCTGTAAAACGGCGCACCATCTTTTTCACCTACGGCGTAAATCGGCAGGATTCCTTCGTGATCGAGGCTAGCAACCGCTTCGGCTTCCGCTTTGAAACGCGCGATTGCGCCGGGCGAACCCATTTGGCTGGGAAGAATCATCTTGAGCGCCACCACCCGCGACGGCATCCGCTGTCGGGCGCGGTAAACAATGCCCATACCTCCGCGCGCGACTTCGCTTATGATTTCGTAATCTTCAATCCGTGTGCCGCCTGGCCTGCACTCATCGCGCCCATTCCCATAATCTTTCAACGCCGTCGTGAGCAAGCAAGCGGGACAGAACCCGCTGGGCGCTTCGATGTCGAGAGTTGAACCACACTCCACGCAGACTTTCGAGGAGACGTGCGGTCGCATCGAGTTACGCAGCCTGCCGATCACGCGTTCGCGCAAAAACTGCTCGCAATCGGCGCAATTCGTCATCGACTTCGTGCGGCGCGCTGACGGTCTCTAAGATTTCGCGTCGCAGGGCCGCCGCAAATTGCTGGCGGAGCCTATGAATCAAAGTTTTCACAGCACCCAATCCAATTCCCAAACGCTCCGCCGCGCATCCGTAAGAGATATCCGCCTTCTCGCCGCCGATAAAAGGCGCCAAGGCTTCAAATGTGGCGATCTTTCCGTTCTCATCGAAGTCTGTTCTCACAGTCTCAAGCGCGCGATCCAAGACAACGCCAGCCCAGCGCGCATCAAGTAATTCGGCCGGACCCAGTTCTTCAGTCATACGCAAGTGATGAAGCTCTTCCTCCTTCAACGCGTCCACGGAAATGATCTCAAAGCTCCCGCCGCGCTTGAGGGTGTGGCGGCGGGCCCATTCGTCCGCGAGGCAAATTTTGAGGGCGCCGATAAGAAAATTCCGGAATCTGCCCTTATCGCGAGACGCTCGACGAAGCGTTTCATCCTCAAGGATATGTTTAAAAAAAGATTGAGTAAGGTCCTGCGCGTCTTGGGTATTATGCCCTTGTCGGCGAAGATACCCGTAAATTGGCGGCCAATAGGCGCGACACAACGCGGCCAGCGCCTGATGAGCTCTCGGACTCGAATCACCCCCAGCTGCGATAACCACACTCCATGCCGTTTCTTCAAAACGCCGCCCGTCGACACTGGAATCAGTTGTCGCGCTCACTTGGATGCCGTTTACACTCGACCCAAGGAAAATAAGCGAGCCAAATAGGCGCGAGATGCGCAGGCTCCATTAGACGAGCGAAGCACGTGCTATCCCAGTCGCGAGCGACGTTGCAGAAATCGAACGAAATTAAATCATGCCGAGCTTCATTCGCCCGGCTTCGCTGATCATGTTCTGGTTCCACGGTGGGTCCCAGACCAGTTGCACGTCGGCTTCATCGACGCCGTCGATCGACAAAATTTTGCTCTGCGCGTCGTGGGCGATCGCCGGTCCCATTCCGCAACCCGGCGCCGTCAGCGTCATTTTCACTTCCACGCGGGTGCCGCCATCGTCCTTTTTGATCAGGCGACAATCGTAAACCAAACCAAGATCGACAATGTTCACCGGGATTTCCGGGTCGAAGCATTGCTTGAGCTGGTTCCAAACAGCGTCTTCCGAAACCGCGCCGTTCGTTTTGGGTTTTTCTTTGGCTTCGGCTTTCGGTTTCTCCAGACCAAGCGCGTCCAGATCCTTTTCCGCGACCCGCGATAGCCCATAAGGCGTGGCGATCGTGTAACTGCCGCCCAGCGTTTGCGTAACTACGCCTTGCGTACCCTTCTCGAGCGTCAATTTGCGTCCGCTCGGGATCTCAATCGCTTCCAGATTCCGGCTTAAACTGAATTCCGTGTTCTCGTGCATCTCTAGAATGGTAGCGGCGGTCCATGACCATCGCAAACGTTCGGCTTTCTTCTGTAGGGGACGACGTTGTCGTCCCATGGGAAGCCAACGGCTTCCCCTACAATTTCTTAGGGTCTTCCAACAACTCGACCACGCGCTTGAGCAGACGCGCTGCACCGCCGCCGTCGATGCTGCGATGATCGAAGCTCAACGTGACCTGAGCTTCCGTTTTCGGAACGAATTCCTTTTTCGTTTCGTCCCACGACGGGGCCTTTTTGCCGGCGCCGAGGCCGAGAAGCAAAGTTTGATCGGGCAGGGGGATTGGCGTTCCCCATTCGACCCCGAATGTTCCGAAATTCGAAACGGTCGCGATCCCGCCCGCCTGCATGTCCGGCGAAATGCGTCGCTTGCGCGCAAGATCGACAAGTTCCTGATATTTCTTTACCAGATCGGCCAGTGAAGTTTTGTCGGCGTTCCGAATCACCGGGACCATGATTCCATCTTCGGCTTCGACCGCGACACCAACGTCGATCGAATTGGATTGCACCACGCGGTTGCCGATCAATTTCGCGGCTGCCGTTGGATTTTCAGCGAGCGCTAGTGCGAGCGCGCGTGTCGCATAAAGCCCGGGACCTGGTTTTGGATCGCCTTCCGCCACTCCGGCTCGGAGTTGTCGATCTTGCAAAACGGGATCGAGATTCACCGACGAACCAACGGTCGAGAGCGGCCGTGTCCAACTTCGGCGCATCGCATCAGCCACGCCGGTGCGAATCGCGGAAGCTTCCTTTGCGCTTTGGTTGTCGATCTTGTGCAGAAAGTTCTCGAGATCCTTGATCGTGACGCGATTTCCCGCGCCGGTTCCGGTTATCCCGGCGAGGTCCGCGGGCGTCAATTGCAACTCAGTCATCCGTGCACGGACGCGCGGTGAAACAAAACTCGCGCCTTTCAACGTTGCAGGAACCGGCAAACCACCGGGTCGCGTGCCGTCGCCATCGCGCGTCGGAACTTTCTCCTGGCGCGCCGGTTTTACTTCCTGGTCCGCCCGCGCAGGAATTTCTTCGGCCACGTCAGTCTGCGCCTGCGGCGGTGCTTGCTTGGTGAATCGAGCCGCGTCCGCTTCGCTCGCTTCGATGTAACCGAGTACCGATCCGATCGGATACGTTTCCTTCACCTGGGCGGTGATCTTGTCGATCTTGCCTTTGCACGGCGTCGTCACCCCCATAACTGCTTTATTCGTTTCGACGTCGATGATCTCCTGATCGACCGCGACTTCATCGCCCGGCTTCACTTTGATATCGACGATGGTCGCTTCGGCGATCGATTCGCCCAGCTGCGGCATGATGATTGGAATTTGCGGCATGAGAGAGTTGAGAGGTTGAGAAGTTGAGTGGTTGAGAGGTGGGTTATTACTCCTGCAGGATTCGGCGCGCTTTGGCGGCGATTAATTTCGCGCCCGGCCGATGCGCGCTCCAAAGATTTGGGTGATACGGAATCGGCGTGTCTTTCGCGTTGATCCGCACCGGCGCGGCATCGAGCAAATGAAATCCTTCACTGGTCACGCGCGCAATCACTTCCGCTGCTGCGCCGCCCCACGGAAACGATTCGCCAACGCAAAGCAAACGCCCCGTGCGCGCGACCGAAGCCAGCACTGTGTCGGTATCAAGTGGTTTGACCGTGCGAAGATCGACAACCTCGATTTCGAATTTTTCCCGGGCCAATTCCTCCGCGACGGCCAACGATTCCTGCACCATCGCGCTGTAAGCTACGATCGTCAGGTCGCGGCCTTCGCGCGCGATTCGGGCCCGGCCGGTCGGCAATCCTTTTTCCGGCAGTTTGTCGGCCTTGAGATGGTAATAAAGATATTTGTGTTCGCAGTAGACGACCGGATCATCGATCGCCACCGCATCGATCAGCATGGTGTAAGCGTCTTCCACCGTCGCCGGCGTCATTACGATCAGTCCGGGATAATGCGCGTAAATTGATTCCATTGATTGACTGTGAAAGGGACCACTGCCTTTCGTGCCGCCGGATGGGAGCCGCACGGTGATCGGAATTGGAATGTTCGTCCGCCAATAATGCGTGCCGGCGTGATTCAGGATTTGGTTCAGCGCAGTACTGGAGAAATCCGCGAACTGCATCTCAACGATCGGCCGCATTCCCTGCATCGCCGCTCCGATCGCAGTGCCAACAATCGCGTCCTCACTGATCGGCGCGTTCAAGACGCGATTGGGAAATTCTTTGGCCAGTCCTTTCGTCGCCTTGAACGCGCCCCCGAAAGTTCCTCCGACGTCCTGGCCGTAAATGAAAACGCGCTCGTCATCGCGCAGCAATTTGGCCTGCGCTTCACGGATCGCCTCGAGATATGTGATGCTCATGAAGGAAATGACGAATGACCAATGACGAATGACCAAGAAATGACGAAGCACGAATGTCGAATGTCGAAGGAATGACGAAGCACCAACGACGAACTGTTCCCACGATCCCGCGGAACATTTTCGTCATTCGTCATTTGGATTTCCTTCGTCATTGGTCATTCGACATTCGTCATTTATCTTCTTCGGCATGATCGGCTAATTCTCGTTGCGACAAGGCGCACCAATCTTCTTTCTCGGCGTCGGGCGCTGCTTCTTTTTGCGCAGTCGCGATTGCCTCGTCCACTTGTTTGGCCGCGTCCTCTCGCCAAGATTGCAACGTCGCGGCGTCGGCCATTTCAAGATCGACAATCTTCTTTTCCGCCAGCTTCAAACAATCCTGCGCAAACGGTTGCCGCTTCATTTCATCCGTGACGTAGCTGGCGTCATCATGTTCGCCGTGACCCGACAGTCGCAATACTGATGCGACCACGAGCTGCGGCGGACGACCGGCGCGGGCGCGTTGGACCGCGCTGCCAACCACATCGAGGCATGTACTCAGGTCCGTCCCGTCGATGCTGTAGCCTTCGAAACCGTAACCTTTCGCGCGATCGACCAAATCAGCGCAGGCGAACTCACGATCGTTCGGTGTCGAATACGCGTAGTGATTGTTCGTGGCGACCATCACGAGCGGAACTTGTTCGACCGCGGCGAGGTTCATGCCTTCGTGAAATGAACCGGTCTGCATCCCCCCTTCGCCAATGCAGGAGAGACCGACAAAGTTCTTCTCGCCATGAAACCGTTTCGCCATTAACGCGCCCACAGTTACGGAAACCATCGCGCCGAGATGACTGATCATGGCGAGCTGACCTTCGCTTGGTTTGCCGCGATGAATATTGCCGTCGCGTCCGCGCATTGGTCCCTGTCGCGAGCCAAGGTAAGTGCGCGCAACATCGACAATCGGTTCCCCAAACGCGGAACGGCCGGCCTGATCGCGAAT
>Ga0193751_1002599_pt1 | contig 10874 bp, 11 predicted proteins | sample L1c2metaG_FD_143050 | JGI IMG/M metagenome (GOLD analysis project Ga0193751, IMG submission 143050) | Soil microbial communities from a riparian zone of the East river system, Colorado, United States - L1c2 | ecosystem: Environmental > Terrestrial > Soil > Riparian zone | place: USA: East River...
TCTGCACCCTGTTCTTCTCGCGGTTCAAGTCGGTCATCGCCCAGATTCCGACCGCGCAACAAATCATCCCGCCGGTATTTTCCGCGCAAGAGGCCGGCAACGCCGGCGGCGCGGTTTACGAATACGAACCCGATGAGGAAGACATCCTGGCCGAGCTGCTGCCGCTCAACATCGCCGTGCAGGCGTTCCGGGCGCTGCTGGAGAACGCCGCCTCCGAGCAGGGCGCGCGCATGTCGGCGATGGACAATGCCACCCGCAACGCCGGCGATATGATCGAGCGGCAGACCATGAGCTACAACCGCTCGCGCCAGGCGATGATCACCAAAGAGCTGATCGAGATCATCTCCGGCGCCGAGGCGCTGTGAGGCGCCGCCTTTTTTCGTGACGAGGACAACATGGCCAATCCGACCGGACACGTTTCGCAAGTGATGGGCGCCGTGGTCGACGTGCAGTTCCAGGGCGATCTGCCGGCGATTCTCAACGCGCTGGAGACCGACAACCACGGCAACCGCCTGGTGCTGGAAGTGGCGCAGCATCTGGGCGAATCCACCGTGCGCACCGTCGCCATGGACTCGACCGAAGGCCTGGTGCGCGGCCAGGAGGTCAAGGACAGCGGCGGGCCGATCAGTGTGCCGGTCGGCGAGGGGACGCTGGGGCGGATCATCAACGTCATCGGCGAGCCGGTCGACGAAGCCGGCCCGGTCCAATTCAAGGAGCGGCGCGCGATCCACCAGGAGACCCCGCTTTATACCGAGCAATCGACCGAAGCCGAGATCCTGGTGACCGGCATCAAGGTCGTCGATCTGCTCACGCCCTATGCCAAGGGCGGCAAGATCGGGCTGTTCGGCGGCGCCGGCGTCGGCAAGACCGTCATCATCATGGAGCTGATCAACAACATCGCCAAGGCGCACGGCGGCTATTCGGTGTTCGCCGGCGTCGGCGAGCGCACGCGCGAGGGCAACGACCTCTATCACGAGATGATCGAGTCCGGCGTCAACAAGGACCCGCACAAGGGCTCGGTCGAAGGCTCGAAGTGCGCGCTGGTTTATGGTCAGATGAACGAGCCGCCGGGCGCCCGCGCCCGCGTCGCCTGACGGTCGCCGAATATTTCCGCGACCAGGGGCAGGATGTTCTCTTCTTTGTCGACAACATTTTTCGATTCACCCAGGCCGGCTCGGAAATGTCGGCGCTCTTGGGCCGCATTCCCTCGGCGGTGGGCTACCAGCCGACGCTTGCCACTGACATGGGCGCGCTGCAGGAGCGCATCACCACCACCACCAAAGGCTCGATCACGTCGGTGCAGGCGATCTACGTGCCGGCCGACGATTTGACCGATCCGGCACCGGCGACCTCGTTCGCGCACCTTGACGCCACGACCGTGCTGTCGCGCTCGATCGCCGAGAAGGGCATCTATCCGGCCGTGGATCCGCTCGACTCGACCTCGCGCATGCTGTCCGCGGCGGTCGTCGGCGAGGAGCACTATACGATTGCTCGCCGCGTGCAGCAGATTTTGCAACGCTACAAGGCGTTGCAGGACATCATCGCCATTCTCGGCATGGACGAGCTGTCGGAAGAGGACAAGCTCACTGTCGCTCGCGCCCGCAAGATCGAGCGCTTCCTGTCGCAGCCGTTCCATGTCGCCGAAGTGTTCACCGGTTCGCCCGGCGTGTTCGTCGATCTGGCCGATACCATCCGCGGCTTCCAGGGCCTGGTCGAGGGCAAATACGACCACCTGCCCGAGGCCGCCTTCTACATGGTCGGCACGATCGATCAGGCGGTGGAGAAGGGCAAGAAGCTCGCGGCTGAGGCGGCGTAAGAGCCACAAGATCGGAACCGCGTCATGGCCGACCTTCATCTCGAATTTGTCTCTCCTGAACGGGTGCTGTTCTCCGGCGACGTCGATCAGGTCGACTTGCCCGGCGCCGAAGGCGATATGGGAATCCTGCCCGGCCACGCGCCGCTGGTGACCGCGCTGCGGCCAGGTATCGTCACCGTCTTCAGCGGCGGCAAGCGGGAGCCGATCGTGGTGATCGGTGGTTTTGCCGAGGTCAGCCCGGCCGGACTGACCGTGCTCGCCGACAGCGCGGTGGCGCGGGAAGATTTCGACATGGCGACGCTCGCCAGCGAGATCAAAGACGCCGAAGAAGACGTCGCCGATTGCACCGACGACGCCGAGCGCGACAAGCTCACCCGCCACCTCGAACAATTGAAATCGTTACAAGCGGCGCTGGCGCAGTAGTTCGACGCCTGCCGGATTGCCGGTACCTCTGCGCCGCAGGTCGGCTGCATGACACCGCCTGCCGCGTGGTCGGCCTGTTTGCCGTAGAGCCTAATTGACGCCCAGCGGGCGTCATGGCCGGGCTTGACCCGGCCATCCACGTTTTCAGTCGTCTCTGCTGTGATTAACTTTTAACGAGATGCGCGAATCCGCTGACGACGCGTTCGTAAACCGCGCGTTTGAACGGCACGACAAGGCTCGGGATATTTTGTATCGGCTCCCAGCGCCAAGCGGAAAATTCCGGCTCTTGCGCGCCGGCGGGATGGGCGAGGTCGATCTCGCTCTCGTCGCTGGTAAAGCGCATCGCGAACCATTTCTGGGTTTGGCCGCGATACTTGCCTTTCCACGCCTGGCCGACGATCTCGCGCGGGATGTCGTATTGCAGCCAGTCGGCAATTTCACCCAGTCGCTCGACGGAACGGATATTGGTTTCCTCGTGCAGCTCCCGCAGCGCCGCCGGCCAAGGCTCTTCGCCCGTGTCGATGCCGCCTTGCGGCATCTGCCAGGCATGCGTCGCGTCGATGTGCTCCGGCCCCTCGATGCGCCGGCCGATGAAACCAAGCCCGGCGCGATTGAGCACCAGGACGCCGACACACGGGCGATAGGGGAGATCTTCGAAGCGCATAGCGAAGGACGGATGACGGACGACGGACGACAGACGATGAATGATTTCAGTTTATCCGTCCTCTGTCATCCGTCGTCCGACTCTCATGTCTGCTTCGGCTTCAGCGCCACTGCCGTGATCGGAACCAGCTGAATGCCGTGGTCGGCCAAGGTTTTCGCCCATTTGGCGATATGGTCGATCGAGACTGGTAGCCCGGACGACATGCCAACCGCGATGCTGCGCTCGCGCGCCGCCATTTCCAGGCGGCCCAACGCGTGGTCGATCTCGCTCGCCGTCGGCACCCCATCGACCGTCACGTCGGCCTTGGCGAAAGGAAGGCTGTTGGCGCCGGCGATGCGGCCGGCGAGGCTGCGCGGGTTCGCGCCGTCGTCGACGAAGATCAGTCCGCGCTTGGCGGCTTCGCGCAGCACTGGCGCGAACGACGGCTCGGATGCGGTGAAACGTCCGCCCATGGCGCCGGCGATGCCGACATAGCCTTGGAACCGGCTCATCAGCCAGTATAGCCGGTCGATGTTCTGCTGCGGCGTCAGCGAGGTGAGCAGCGTTTGTGGACCTGGATCGTTGTCCGGGTAGTCGAACGGCTCCATGGGAACCTGGAGCAAAACCTCGTGGCCCCGGGCGCGGGCGCGTCCGGCCAGCGCGGCGACGTCGCTGCCATAAGGCATGAAGCCCAACGTCACCGCTCCGGGCAGCTTGGCGATGGCGTCCGCAGTGGCGCTGGCGCTGACGCCCAGCCCGCTAACGATGATGGCGATGCGCGGCGCGTCGGGCTTGCCGGGCAGCGCCTTCGCCGGCTGGGCGAAGGCATCGGCCGGCCGTACGCCGTCGGCGGCGATTTTGGGAATGGCGCCCTGGGCCGACATTTCGAGGAATTTCTGGTCGAGCGGGCTGGCGTCGGGCGCCGTGTCATTGGCCGTGGCCGGCAGCTCCACTTCCTTACGCTCGCCGGTTTTGCCGTCGATGATGGTGATGGTCTTGGTGGCGGCCGGGGGCGGGGGCGCTGCCGTTTGTCCCGGCGCGGCCTGGGGTGCCGCGGCAGCGTCGGGATTGACGGCGACGACTTTCGGCGGCCCTTGGGCTTCGGCCGTCTTTGCCGGCGGGCCGGGATGCAGGCTGATCGGCACCACGACGATCGGCTCACCGCCGAACGGATTGTTCCCGACCACTGCCCAGACCACGAACACGCCGAGGAACAGCGTCAGCGCGCCGGCCATGACCTGCGACGTCGTGATCGGGATCGACAGCCGCCGCTTGCGCAGCTGCTGGCCGAGCGGCGCATTCAGGTCATCGGCGGTCATAATCCGCTCTCAGGAGCCAATCGCTCGCGAATCATGCGCCGGAGTCTATCACGGCCCCAATGGCTATTTCCCGGGCGCAGCGCAGCACGAAGTGGTGCGCTGCAGACCCGGGATCGTCGCATACACCGAGCCTGGGACGGTCCCGGATCAGCGGCGCACCGCTACGCTTCGCTGCGCGCTGCACCGCATCCGAGAAACATGAACGCCAAGACTAAAAAAATTCGGGGCGGCTCATCACCGCCCCGAATTCAACCTGATGAACTGGATCGATTGCTTAGTTCGGCACGGCCGTCTTCGGATTCGGCGGGAATGCGGCATTGGTCGTGGTGCCGCGCAGGAGATCGAGCGCCATCTTCAGCGCCGCGTCGTCCTTCTCATCCGGCGGCACGTAGGACTGCGATCCGGACTCCTCGTTGCCCTCGGCCTTGAGGTGGCCTCGCAGCGACGCCTCGCCCTTGGTGTCGGTCCGCGCTTTGAGGTCGTCCGGCACGTCCTGCAGCACCTCGATGTCGGGCGTGATGCCCTTGGCCTGGATCGAGCGGCCCGACGGCGTGTAGTAGCGCGCTGTGGTCAGCCGCAGCGCGCCATTGCCGGCACCGAGCGGGATGATGGTCTGCACCGAGCCCTTGCCGAACGAGCGGGTGCCGACCAGCGTCGCGCGCTTGTGGTCCTGCAACGCGCCGGCGACGATTTCGGACGCCGACGCCGAGCCACCGTTGATCAGCACGATCACCGGCTTGCCCTTGGTCATGTCGCCCGGCCGCGCATTGAAGCGCTGCGTCTCCTCGGCATTGCGGCCGCGGGTGGAAACGATTTCGCCTTTGTCCAGGAAAGTGTCGGACACCGAGATCGCCTGGTCGAGCAGGCCGCCCGGGTTGTTGCGCATGTCGACCACGTAGCCCTTGATCTTGTCGGCGCCGAGCTGACCGTTGAGGTCGTTGATCGCCTGCTTGAGGCCGTCGGTGGTCTGCTCGTTGAACTGGGTGATGCGGATATAGCCGACGTCTTCGCCCTCGGAATGCGAGCGCACCGATTTGACGCGAATGACGTCGCGCACGATCGTCACGTCGACCGGCTTGTCGGCGCCTTTGCGCATGATGGTGAGCTTGATCTTGGTGTTGACCGGCCCGCGCATCTTGTCGACGGCTTGATTGAGCGTCAGCCCCTGCACGGCTTCATCGTCGAGGTGGGTGATGATGTCGTTGGCCATGACGCCGGCCTTGGCCGCCGGCGTGTCGTCGATCGGCGCCACGACCTTCACCAGGCCGTCTTCCATGGTGACCTCGATGCCCAGCCCGCCGAACTCGCCGCGGGTCTGCACCTGCATGTCGCGGAAGCTCTTCGGGTCCATGTAGCTCGAATGCGGATCGAGCCCGGCCAGCATGCCGTTGATCGCCGATTCGACGAGCTTACTGTCATCGGGCTTCTCGACGTAATCGGCGCGTACGCGCTCGAACACGTCGCCGAACAGATTGAGCTCCCGATACGTGTCGGAGGCCGCCGCTCGCGCGGCAGAACCGACCAGGAGTGAATGGGGCTGCGTCGCGAGCAGCGTTACCACGGCGCCCGCCATTGCACCGAGGAAAACCAGAGATGTCTTGCGCATCATCCGCGAACCTTTTCGCCTTCGTTTGCTGCCCACCAGGGGCTGGGATCGATCGGAGTGCCGTCTTTGCGGAACTCCACGTAAAGTACAGGTTGCTTGGCCCCGGTCGCGACGGCCGTGGACACCTGCGATCCACCGCCCGAAACTGTACCCATGACTGCTACGGGTTCACCGGTCAGCACGAACTGGCCGAGATCGACGGAAATCCGCTCCATCCCCGCTAACAGCACATGATACCCGCCGCCGGCATTGAGGATCAAGAGTTGGCCATAACTGCGAAAAGGCCCGGCGTAAACAACCCAACCATCGCAAGGGGCAGTAATCTCGGCGCCAGAACGGGTTGCGATGGACAGTCCCTTTTGAGTTCCACCGGCGCCGTCCGAGGCGCCGAACTCGCGAATCCGCGATCCATTGACCGGCAGACGCAAATGCCCGCGATTCGCCGCGAACGCAATGGCGGGCGTGAGCCGGCCGGGATCCTTCAAAGCAGCCAGATCGGGGCGCGTGGCGTCTTCCTCGATGGCGCGGGAATTGAGGCGGGTCTGCCGGGTGGCGCTGTCGAGGCCTTGCTCGAGCTTGCCGATGAGGTCTTTGAGATTGTCGACCTGATGCGCCAGGTCCGCCGCGCGTTGCCGTTGCGCGTCGAGCGTCTGCTCGACGGCGGTCTGCTTCTGCTGCCGCTCGTCGATCAGCATATTGAGGCGCAACTGTTCGTGCGCGAGTGTGGCGAGGTCGCCCGATAATTTGCCGTTTTCGGCGTCGATGTCCTTGCGCACGCGCAGCAACTCGGCGAGATCGCCGGCGAGCGCGTCGGCCTGCGTGCGCATCTCAGGCACCACGGCGCCGAGCATGATGGCGGTGCGCACCGCTTGCAGCGCGTCCTCGGGCCGCACCATGAGCGCCGGCGGCGGCTGGCGGCCGATGCGCTGCAGGGCGGCGAGGATTTCGACGATCACCGTGCGGCGCTCGTCGAGCGAAGTTTTGAAAATATGTTCCCGCTCGTCGAGCGGTTTGAGGCGCGCTTGCGCCGCCTCGATGTTCGTCTCGACGTCGCGGATGTGGGCGGCGGTGTCGATGAGCTGCTGATTGAGCGTGCGCCGGTCGGCGCCGATGGCCTCGATTTCGAGCTTGAGCTTGGCCTGGGCTTCCAAGGCCGCGCGCTGCTGGGCGCGCGCGGCGTCGAGCTCCTGATCGTGCTGCTTGAGCGTGTTGAGACCAGGTATTGCCGGCGCGCCCGGGGCAGGGACGACCGATGGCGATGGAACTTGTGATGAAGGAACTTGGGCGGGAGGGGTTTGGGTAGAGGAATCCTGGGCGAACGCGGCGAGGTTGGCGCCGAGCGGCAGTAAGAATGCCAAAGTCGAGCCCAGCACGAAGCGCGGATCGGTGCGGCTCGCCCGGCGGAGAATCATCGCGTTCAAAGGTAGACCCAAGCCTCTGAAAGACAAGCCTCTGAAAGGCAAGACAAAGCAGGCAGGATACGACCGGAATAAGGCGCGACGCGCCTTTGGCCGTAAAAATTCGATGACATTAAAAGAAATTAAAGCCCATCAGGCTCGGTGATAGGGGTGGCCGGCCAGAATGGTGCCGGCGCGATAAAGCTGCTCGAGCAGCATGACGCGCACCAACTGGTGCGGCCAGGTGGCGGTCCCGAAGGCGAGCTTGAGCTTAGCCCGGTCGCTCAGGTTTGCGGCCAGGCCATCGGCGCCGCCGATCACGAAGCAGACCGCCGGGCGATCCTCGGCGCGCCACTCGCGCAATGTCGCGGCCAGCGCCGCGCTGTCCAGCGAAGTCCCGCGCTGGTCGAGGATCACGATGATGGCCCGCTCGGGAATTACACTGGCGATGGCGATGGATTCCTCGACCTTGCGCCGCTCGGCGTCGGCGGCGCGGCTCTCGCGAATTTCGACGATCTCGATGTCGCGCAGGCCGAACGCGCGTCCGATTTTTGTCGCGCGTTTACAATATTCGGCGGCGAGCTCGCGCTCAGGCCCCTGTTTGAGGCGGCCGACCGCGGCAATGACGATGCGCATGAGCAACGCTTTCGCTCGTTTCCCGGGCGCGGCGCAGCACGGAGCAAAGCGGAGTGATGCGCTGCAGACCCGGGATCGTTACGGGCGCCGAGTTCGGGACGATCCCGGATCTGCGGTGCACCGCTTCGCGCTGCACCGCGTCCGGGAAACGGCGTTTTGACGCGCGCGAACTAGCTGGCGCGCTGCGCCGGCCGGCCGGTCATCCACATCTTCTCGAGATTATAGAAGGCGCGGACTTCGGGCCGGAAGACGTGAACGATCACGTCACCCGCGTCGATCAACACCCAGTCACATTGCGGCGCGCCTTCGACGCGGGCCGCAACGCCGGCTTTGTGCAAATCCTCGACGACCCGGTCGGCGACCGAGCCGACATGGCGCTGCGACCGGCCGGAAGACACGACCATGTAGTCGCCAATCGAGGATTTATCGCGAAGATCGATGGTGAGGATGTCCTCGGCCTTCATGTCGTCGAGGCGGGCGAGGACCAATCGGAGGATCTCCTCTGCGTCAAGACGCATTCTGGAGACCGCTTCGGGGACGCGACGTTCGTCCCGAGAGAATACAACTGTGGACAGGGGTGCTTATCCTTTCGCTCCAAGTTGCCTGCCCCGGCCACCGAATCCGGGGCTCGCCTTAAGATAGGCACGGCGGGTTAATGGTTTCAACTGTTTTGCGGTCAAGCAACTGTCATTTAGCGACGTTTTAGCGCGCGCGCGGCGCGCAGCGCCGTCGATGACAGCGGCGATTTGAGGCCGTGCAGATAGATCCAGGCTGGCGGTTTGTGGTCCGCGAGCTTCCTCGCCGCCGCTTCGGGAAGCCGGTAACGCGCCAGCGCCTGCGCCGCGGCACTGCCCGCCGCATAGAGGCTGGGTCCCAGCCGATCGACGACCGCGATCGGCACCAATTGGGCAATGCCGCGCCAGCGCTGCCAGCGATGGAAGCTGCGCAGGTTGTCGGCGCCCATGATCCAGACGAAGTGCACGCCGGGACAGCGCCGCCGCAGGTAGGACACGGTCTCGTAGGTATAGGCCGTGCCCAGCTCGGCCTCGAGGTCGGTGACGTCGATGCGCGGATGGTGCGCCAGCGCCTGCGCGGCGGCAACGCGCGCGGCGAGCGGCGCCAGGCCCTTGGTATCTTTCAGCGGATTGCCCGGGGTGACGAGCCACCACACCCGGTCGAGGCCAAGCCGGCGCAGCGCCAGCAGGCAGGCGGCGCGGTGCGCCGCATGCGGCGGATCGAATGTGCCGCCGAATAACCCGATGCGCATGCCAGGGGCATTCGGCGGCAGCACAACGCGGTCCCGCATCCCGGCCCTTGCCGCGGCCCGGCGCGAAGGAGCGTCCTCGCTCGTCATGATTTTCGGAAAGAATCCCCTCCCCACGCATCCACTGCCGGCTCTCCTCGCTTCATTGCGCGATCAAAGAGCCGATCTGTCACGGCCGCGTCTGTCCGTTGCCGCGGATGCGGTAGTTGAAACTGGTGAGCTGTTCGACGCCGACCGGACCGCGGGCGTGCAGCCGGCCGGTGGCGATGCCGATCTCGGCGCCGAAGCCAAACTCCCCGCCGTCGGCAAATTGCGTCGACGCGTTGTGCAGCACGATCGCCGAATCCACTTCGCGCAGGAATTTTTCCGCCGCGGTTTTGTCCTCGGTGACGATCGCGTCGGTGTGATGCGAGCCATAGCGCTCGATATGGGCGATCGCCGCATCGACGCCATCGACCACACCCGCGGTGATGATGGCGTCGAGATATTCGGTGCTCCAATCGGCTTCGCTTGCCGGCTTGACCCGGCTGTCGACGGCTCGGACCGCGGCATCGCCACGAATCTCGCAGCCGGCTTCGAGCAGCATGGTGACAAGGGGTTTCAGCATCTTCGCCGCTGCTGCGCGATCGACCAGCAAGGTTTCGGCGGCGCCGCAGACGCCGGTGCGACGCATCTTGGCATTGAGCACGATCGCCTTGGCCATCGGCAGCTTGGCTTTGCCGTCGACATAGACGTGGCAGACGCCTTCGAGATGGGCGAAGACCGGCACGCGCGCTTCCATTTGCACGCGGGCGACCAAATCCTTGCCGCCGCGCGGCACGATGACATCGAGCGCGCCATCGAGCCCGGCCAGCATCATGCCGACGGCGGCGCGGTCCCGGGTCGGCACCAGCGAGATCGCCGCGGCGGGCAGTCCGGCGTCCAGGAGACCTGCGACCATTGCGGCGTGAATCGCCTGAGCGGAGCGGAGGCTCTCGGAACCGCCGCGCAGGATCGCGGCATTGCCGGCCTTGAGGCATAGCGCGCCGGCATCCGCCGTCACATTGGGTCGGCTCTCATAAATCACGCCAATGACGCCGAGCGGCACGCGCACGCGCTCGATGCGCATGCCATTGGGCCGCCGCCAGGATGCCAAGACGGTGCCGACCGGATCTTTGAGCTTACGGATGACATCGAGGCCTTCCGCCATGGCCTCGATCCGCGCCGCATCGAGGGTCAGCCGGTCGAGGAAAGCCGCCGTCGCGCCGGCAGCCTTGGCCGCGGCCAAATCTTCCCGATTGGCCGCGAGGATTGCCGCCTGGGACCCGCGGATCGCCTTGGCCATCGCAGCGAGCGCCCGGTTCTTCTGGGCGGCTGGCGCCAGCGCCAGCGCGTGCGCGGCTAGCCGCGCGTCGCGGCCGATGTCGCGCATCGTGGCTTCGAGCTTGGCGTTGCCTTGGCCGTCGATCGCCTTGAGGGGGGCGTTCATGGCGTTGATCCGTCTGGCATTCAGCGTTTCCTACCATGTTCGAGCAGGCGCCGCGAGGCGGCCTTAAGGCCGTCGCTTACCCACAGCAATCCACAACCGTCATGCGGCCGTCAGAGAAAAGGCGGAACTTCTCTACGTTGCCAGTGTTCGAATTTTGGAAATTCCCAACGCATACGAAGAGGGTTGCCATGCGTCTGCCAATTGACCGCCAGTCCAGTCCGCTGCCCACGCGTTTTCCTGTCGGCGCCAGATATGTCGTCGAAGGCCGCGGCGGGGAAGATGGGCATTTGCGGGTGTTTTCG
>Ga0193751_1002600_pt1 | contig 10873 bp, 7 predicted proteins | sample L1c2metaG_FD_143050 | JGI IMG/M metagenome (GOLD analysis project Ga0193751, IMG submission 143050) | Soil microbial communities from a riparian zone of the East river system, Colorado, United States - L1c2 | ecosystem: Environmental > Terrestrial > Soil > Riparian zone | place: USA: East River...
GTTGGACGTTCAGTATACGATCTCAGGGATTCACATTTTTCGATGCGCTTCGCTAAACGAAATGGTTTGTTGGATATTCCCGGTCGAATCCAAAATGCGAATCTCGCCAGACCGAAAGCTTGCGCGGTTTTCCGCGTCGTTGATCGCCTGATCCTTTTCGAAAAAGACAGGCTTAACGCCGGGCGCTTCGAAGACTTTCCAGCGAGGCCATGTGGAACGCAGCGATGGCTGGCAAACCAGGTCGCCCCACGGCCATTAGGGCGAAATTCTGTCGAGCCGACGAATAAAAATTGAGAGGACGACCGCCTAGCTTTGCCTGTCCTTCCTATTCAATCCAGGGCGCGCCGTGTTGTATCAGTTATGAGTAAAAGTAGCTGCCTCCGCGATGGGGCCGTTCATTGTAATTGAAGCCGGATCGTTCGTCCCAGAATAGGATCCTGTGCCGCTTCCAGTCCAACTCGTGAAAGTGTAACCAGTGGCCGACGTTCCAGTAATGGAAAGAGTTGCTCCACTGTTCTTCCATCCGCTACTGGGACTTACCGTGCCACCAGTTCCATGGCTCATCGTTAAATAATACTGGGTTGTGAACTTTGCCGTGTAAGTCGTGTTCTGGGTTGGAGTGACCGTATGTGAGATAACTCCGCCGCCAGTCCAGCTATTCCACACGTAACGAACACCCGTACCACCACCTTGCGGCGAAGTTGTGGCAATAGTGTGGCTTGAACCAGGCGCCCAGGAAAACGTCTGCGCCGCGGTGTAGGTAGTGCCGTCAACCGTAAAACTAAGACCAGCTGGATTTGTTTGGACCGTTACGTTAACTGGATTCTGAGTGAAGGCGGCTGTCTCCGTAATAGGCCCGCTCATTGTGATTGAAGCTGGATTGTTCGTCCCAGAATAGGAACCTGTGCCGCTGCCGGTCCAACTGCTGAAAGCGTAACTTACCAGAGTGTTATTGGTTGGCGTCGCTGTGATCGAGATGGTTGTGCCACTATTCTTCCATCCGCTGCTGGGACTTACCTTGCCACCGGTTCCAGCACTCATCGTCAGATGGTACTGGGTGGTGAACGTCGCGGTGTAGGTCGTGTTCTTAGTGGGCGCGACCGTATGTGAAATCGCCCTGCTATCACTCCACTTACTCCACGCGTACCGAACCCCAGCTGCACCGCTCTGCGGTGAAGTTGTCGCAATAGTGTGGCTGGAACCAGACGCCCAGGAAAATGTCTGTGCCGCACTGTAGGTAGTGCCGTCAACCGTAAAGGTAAGACCCGCGGGACTCGTTCGAACAGCTACCTGGATAGTTGGTGTTGGTGTGGGGGTTGGAGTCGGTGTGGCTGTGGGCGTCGGAGTTGGAGTAGGCGTGGGAGTGGGCGTAGGTGTCGGTGCAGGCGTCGGGGTTGGCGTTGGAGTGGGAGTAGCGGAGGGTGTCGGTGTCGAGCACGGTGTCGGTATCGTGAGCATATCGGCGCGCCGTGGAGTAATGCCGCCTTCTTCGCCCGCATAGGTACCACTGCTTACTATAAAGTCCTGCAAGGCAGGATTCTCGAAGTCTACCTTGTATATCTCCATACCACGTACTTTTAGATCAATGGCGACATGCAGAGTTGCATCGAAGTCGTCAGCTGAGCTTGCGGAATAGGAATATAAAGTTTCGCCATGCGTCGGGTTAGTCACCCAGTGCAGGAAGAGCTCGTTGGCGGAAGGAGAGTTCGACGTAGTCGTACTGCTCTGAAACGCAGGAAACGAGTAGGCGAAGTGGCAATTGTAGGTGTTGGCCGCATAGTCGCTCACCTCCCTCATGGAGGTAAGCGGATCTTCAGCCGCATTCGATGGGTTGAACGGCGGCTCCGGCAATCCCATCACAGTCGTGCTAGGAAAGGCGCTCATATAGAAGTCGATGATCTGCTTCGACGATGATTTCCAAGCATCCACCTCCGCCAGGGTCGAGCCGAGAGCCGCCGTGTCGAGCGTTCCTGGAGCTAGGTCCCACTCGTCGTGGTTGCCTATGCCACAGATTATGACGAAGGACACCGTTGGGTTGCTGTCGTAGCGCGCACCAAAGGCAGTGATGAACTTCTGCCACCGAGCCATGAACACGGGGTCGCCAGGAACAGGAATCGTGCGCCCGATCTCTCCAGGTGTATCCTGCAGAGTGTAGGGCTGCGCGTTGTAAGGAGCCGCATAGAGCCATGTGGGGCAATCTCTACCAGCATTAATCGATATTCCGCATTTCTTGCCGTTCGCAGCGGCCCACGCAACTGCATCATCTAGGTACTGCCAAGTGTAGGTATCTGGAGTTGCTTCTACACCCGACCACCTTAGCAGCCAGCGCACGCCATCGCAGTTTGCATTGCTTATAGCGGTTCCTGCTGAGGTGACTGCTTGGTTGTTTGCTGACAAAAAACCACTTGGGAAGATGTACATACCTTTCGGTGCTTCCTTCATTGTCCCAGCGTGGGCTGATGCTGCGATCAGACAGAACAGGAGAATCAATTTCGGCAGCACGTTCATCGTTTAACTTTTGTCATGGCTCAGGGTTGATTGGCAACCGTTCTGTGAAAGCTCCAGAGCTTTGTGAACAAAATCGAAGCGAATACTAGTGGTCCCCTGCTTTTTCCTCGAATGAGCAACACTACGAGGGCCGTGGCAATCGCTATGCGGAGGGGTTTCACAAGGGAAAGGGGAAGGCACGAGTGACATAAGTTAGGTCTTTTCGGGGTCTATCGCAGGTCGGCGTGCTAATCGCCCGGACAGCGGATATGAACCCGCCCAACATCATTGCAACGCGGCACCAATCAAGACCCACCCACTGGTGCGCGCGGCGGATGAGCTCTGCATGGCCGTCAGCTGTGGAAGGCGGCGAAGCCGCGAAAAGCGCATGATTGCTCGGCCAAAAGGCGGTGATGGTGAATACCCAGAGCGCGAGAATCAGAATGGCGGACCACAAAAGCCAAACGCGATATGAAGCCGGTGTGCGCCAGCCGCAAATCAGCGCGCCAATGGCACCGATCAGCGTGGCACCCGATGTCGGTGCGAAGAACTGGCCCGGCATAACCGGGTAGTGCGCACCGTATGGCATTAGGGACAGCGACTCTGGCGGAGATGCACTCCACGCGCCGGCGACCACAATCAAGTCGTAGAACTTTGCTCCTGCGCCAATACCCCACGCGAGCACTGACAGCCACAGGAATGCTCGGAGCAGGCGCATGTGCATCATGCGACCTAACGAGAAAGAGATAAGCCACGGCAGGGTGTCGTGGCAAATACGCCGAAGTTTTCTCGCAATGGGGCCGTTGGCTTAATCGATGGTTAGATGCTGGCGTTGCTTCGGCAGGAACGCTTCCAAAACTCAGGGCTGATCACTAGCGAAACGAACGCGATTCGCCTGCGGCTATTTAAGATGTCTCGAAACCAGTTTTGTCATCTCAAACATGCTAACCTGACTTTTGCCGTTGAAGACTTCCCGCAGAGATTTGTCGGCATTTATCATGGTTCGCTTTTTCTTATCCTGGCAACCGTTCTTCTTAATGTAGTTCCAGAGTTTTTTCGTCAACTCAGAGCGAGGGAGTGGTCTTGAACCCACGATCACGGAAAGTTTTTCGTCAGGCTGCACGGGCCGCATGAAGGCTGCATTTGGTTTTCGTTTAGATGGCTTTTTTCGCATTAGCCCTCATACCCTCGTAGCTTCAACTAGGCAACCCATTCAAATAAACACGGCCACCCGAACAGAAATTACGACGGGCGTCGGCTTCGCGGCCATTTGTCGAAGATGGCGCACAATCCCTTGCGGTAAAAACGCAGACGAAATCCGTATTCCTTCGCAAACTGAGCGATCTGTTCTTCTCGCTCTTTCTGGTTTAACGGCCAGAGGCGTTTCAATTCTTCCTCGTAAACGGCGCAGTGCTTGTAATCGCCAATTTGCAATTGGTGTTCGATTCGACTCGCGAGCGTTTTCATCGCTGCGTAAATATTTGGGCGCGAGTAACTTTGCTCAGACGGCCGCAGTTTTGTCAATGCTGCCCTGATTCGTTGCACCCTGCTGCTCGAGTAAAAGGCTTTCGGGCGACTGGGCAGATTTAATCCCTCGCTACCCGACAACGAGAGTTCAGGGTGTCCGGGTGACAATTATACTCGCAGGATAAAGCAGGCGTGTAGGATAGAATCCTACGCATTTTGTGTGTCAATTTGCTCGACAATTATTCTTGGACTTGTCAGTTTTCCAGATCGTCAGCGAATCTTACCGAAGCGATCCTCGCGCTCAAACCGGTCACCTTTCGTTATAAGAAAGAGCTTGATCCCGAGGGCATCCCGCAGTTCGGCCTCGTGGCCGAGCAAGTGGAAAAAGTGAACCCCGATCTGGTGGCTCGCGACGATCAGGGGAAGATCTACACCGTCCGCTACGAAGCGGTGAACGCGATGTTACTCAACGAGTTCCTCAAAGAACACCGTGCCTTTGTTGAAGAGCAGCGCAAAGTTGACGCGCAAGAAGCGACCATCGCACAACTAAAGTCTGGGGCTGCAAAACAGGACGCAACCATTGCGACCCTCACTGCAAGTTTGAAAGAGCAGGCAGCGCAAATCCAGAAAGTGAGCGCGCAAGTCGAACTGAGCAAAGCCGCAACGCAAATGGCTGTGAACAATCGGTAAAGCAACGCAGCCCTAACAAACAACAACACTTCAATTTTGGGCAGCGGCTTAAATGCGGGGAGCACAGGTGCCGAATTGACGTAATCAAGCCGACCTCGCCTGCCCAAACTCACTCGTCCTCATCTTTGCCCTAATTTTCAAACTGACCCACTACCCGACTTCACAATCAGCCGTCAGCGCTGGCCTAACGAGTCAGTCGCATCGTTCATCGAGCGGCTCAGGCTTTGAGTGGGCAATGCTTCACTGCTGCCCGGCGTCCCTGATTCATTAGGCCGGGCGTCAGTGCATGCCTGATCTCCGCTACCTGACAATTCGGGTTCCGGGCGACCGGGTGACCAGCAACTAAACAATTGATTTCGTGAATACACTCTTGGCGGCTGATTAATCAGAGCTTTCCGAGCGAAATGGGGTGCGGAATCCAGACAGTGATTTTTGGAATACAGCCACGACCTTGGGGTCGGGCTTCTTCAGTCGTTTACTTAGAGTCTTGCGAAGGAAGCTGCTCGACCAGTTTTTGGGAGCGCGGATCGTTCCGGAGCGGATCAAACATCGGATCGAGCCGGAGTAGCGCAGGACTCAGCGGGGAAGTTGTCCGAAAGTTCTCGGTCTATTGTTTCGGCCCGAGCGAGGCGACGATTTTCTCGAAGCGCGGATCGCCGCGCAGCGGGTCCCAGAAAGGCAGCAGTTTTAGTGCGCCGTAACTCAGCGCCTGCGACGCGACGGGAGCACGCAGTCCAGTTTCCAGTTGCTGCAAGGCAAGCTCCTTGTCGCCCGCCCACGCCGCCGTGATGGCGAAATATTGAAGGAGGCAACTGCCGTTGAAGACGTCTTTTTCCACCGGCATGAGCGCGATCGCCCGGTGGCCTTCTTCCAAAGCCTGCTCTTTGCGTCCCAAGCCAGCGTCTGTCATGGCGAGGACGCAAAGCGCCGGTCCGTAGTCCGGCTGCGCTTGCACGATTTTTTCCTGCTGCGTGCGAGCCGCTTCAAAAGCAGCGTGCGCGCGTGCTTCGTCCTTGGTCATCCGCGCCAGCAACCCTTCCCCAAAGCTGTGGCTCAACTGGATCGGGCCGTCGCCCCAAGGGGCATTGTCGCCCAGCGCGACGAGCGCGCGTTCGGCCGCAGCCGAATCGTGTTCAGCCAGCGCGCAAAGGAACCAGACGTCCGCTGCGGGAGCAATGGCGCTCGGCCCTTGCGCCAGAATTGAGTCAATCGTCTGGTGGAGCGGCTGAGTGTCCGCTTTCCAGAGGAGTTCAAATTGTGCTCGCGCGGCGCGCGTTTCGACATTGTCGGGCACGATTCCGACCGCCCGATCGAGCGCAGAGATCGCCTCGGCATAGCGCCCCAAGTATTGATAACTAAGCGCGATCTGTTGCAGAGTAAAAAAGTTACGCGGGTCAAGCTCCACCGCGCGCTGTAGATTGCGTATCCCTTCATCCTGTTGGCCGCGGCGACGCAAAATGTAGCCGGTTAGTTCGAAGATACGCGGATCATTCGGTAAAGCTCGGCGCGCGCTCTCCAACTCAGCCAATGCGCCGGCATAGTCGCGCCGCCCAAAATAAAGATAGTTCGCGCGCGCCAAATGCGTTTCGCCAGCATCCGGCCGCAGTCGTGTCGCGGCTTGGACAGCAGCTTCAGCCAGCGCGAGCCGGGCAGGAGTATGATCAGAGCCTTGCACTGCGTAGAGCGTTTCGTGCGCGTAGGCTAGCTGGCAGTAAGCGTCGAAAAATGAGGAATCACGCTTCACCGCCTCATCAAGTAGCTCGATTGCCTTCCGCACGTCTGGCTCGCTAGTCGCGCTGAAACCTGCCGTGAGGAGAAGTGACTTCGCCCGACTGTAAAGGTCGAAAGCCGCCAGATCAGTAGTGGGCGGTTGTTCGATCGCTTTCTTCTCGTTAGGCGAAAGCTTCGCCTGCAACTGGTCGGCGATGGCTTTGGCGATCTCGCTCTGAATGGCAAAGACATCGGCCAGATCGCGATCGTAGGTCTGGGCCCAAAGATGCGCATCATTGCGGGCGTCGATTAACTGCGCGTTCACTCGAATCTTGTTGGCGGCACGTTGCACACTGCCCTCGAGCAAATGCACTACGCCCAATTGCTGCCCGATCTCGCGGAGATTGCGCGGAGCACCGCTCTTGTATTGCATCACGCTCGTGCGGCTGATGACTTTCAAGTCCGCAATCTTTGACAGGTCGGTTAGAATTTCATCCTGCACGCCGTCAGTGAAAAAGGCGTTTGCTTTCTCCTCGCTAAGGTTTTCAAATGGCAGCACCGCGATGCTTTTGTCAGGCGTGGCTGAAATGGTTGGCGTTCGTTTCGACCACAAGAGAAATCCCATTACAATCAGGGCGACAACTGCGCCGATCATCGCCCATTTTGGAATTGTCGACTTCGGCGGCGCTTCCTTTGCGGCCGGCAGGGGCGCCCCTATGTCGGGCCGCTTGAATTTATCCGGCAGTTCCGGGTTGCCGACTTCGTCAGTGTAGAGATTTACCACCGACATGCGGACGCCGTGCTTCACTTCGCATTCGCCAAGGTCGTGGAGTTCCGAACGCCATTGTGGGTATTGTTCGAGGTCATCGGCCACATGTTTGGAAAGGAGAATGTGGCCGGCATCTCCGCAATCCATCACGCGCTGCGCGATGTTGATACCAGCACCAGCAATGTTGGCCTGTTCGTTTAGGTCGGTGATCTCATTGACCGGACCGCTGTGAATCCCCATCCGCACCCCAAGTTTCGGATAATCCTTGAGTGCCTTGGCAATCTCCATCGCGCACAGAACCGGCGCTTCGGGGCCAGTGCGAAAGACCAGCGCACCGCCGTCGCCGGTTGGTAATCGCACCAGTTTGCCTTGCGCTTCGGCACTCTGAAATTGTTCGGTAGCGCGGACGATTTCCCGCAACTTTTGCATCTGCTCGCTCTGCTCGGTGATGAGCAATTTCGAGTAACCGACGATGTCGATGAAAAGGACGTGGCCGATCTCAAGTTTCACGCCTGACGACGACGCCGATGCCATTAGATCATTCTATCTGAGAACTTGAGATTTACCGAAACCATTTTAGCCCGACCACTTTCTACCTAAGCACCTCGGAGTCAATCACGGCGGCTTCAACGGCAGCTGGCCCTGTCGCAGACAGCCAATGAATCCCTGCGGCAAGGAAGCAAGGTCGCCGGGAGACAATCCGCTACGCTCTCGCCAATCGTCCCTGATTCGTTAGGCCGGGCGTCAGTGCATCCATGCTTCCCTGTCCCGCTGACCCCGAGTGACTTGGGCTCCCGTGGCTTTCGGGAAACCGGGGGGACGGGCATGCACATCCGAGCGGTTCGTTCTCATCGGATGTTTAATTCGGCATAGCTTCCTGCCATGTGAGTGGTAATCTTGTTCGATCATTTTCGCGAGCTAATTTTCTGAGGGCATATGGAACGTCGCCTGACCGCTATTCTTGCCGCCGATGTTGTCGGATACAGCCGTCTCATGGGCGTGAATGAGTCCGGCACGGTGGCCGCACTAAAGACACTGCAGACCGATTTCATCGATGGCAAGATCGCCGAGCATCAGGGGCGAATCGTCAAACTGACGGGTGACGGCATGCTGGTGGAATTTCCGAGTGTTGTGAACGCGGTTGCCTGCGCTGCTGAGATGCAGCGCGGCATGCGTGATCGAAACTCCGGTTTGCCGCAGGACCGTCGCATCGAATTCCGCATTGGCGTCAACGTGGGCGATGTGATTGTGCAAGGCGACGATATTTTGGGCGACGGTGTTAACGTAGCGGCGCGGTTGGAGAGCATTGCCACTCCGGGCGGGATAGCGATCTCTGGGCCAGTGCGCGATCACGTTGGCAACCGTTTGGACCTCACTTTCGAGGATGTGGGCGAGCAGACCCTCAAAAATATCGAGAGGCCGATTCGCGTTTACCGCGTCTCTGTGGATAGTCCCGCTGCTCTGGGCACTACAGACGAAGAGCCAACGCAACACCAGCAGTTGGAAAAACCATCAGTTGCGGTCCTGCCCTTCAACAACATGAGCGGCGACCCGGAACAGGAATATTTCAGTGACGGTATTACCGAGGACATTATTACCGATCTGTCGAATGTGTCCGGCCTCTTCGTTGTAGCCCGCAACACGGCGTTCACTTACAAGGGCAAACCTGTAAAGGTGCAGCAAGTAGCTCAAGAGCTTGGCGTAAGGTTTATTCTCGAAGGAAGCGTTCGGAAGGCCGGATCCCGGGTGCGCGTCACGGGCCAGCTCATCCACGGAAAAGACGGAGGCCACGTCTGGGCGGCTCGGTTCGATCGTGATCTGACCGACATCTTCGCCATTCAGGACGAAATCACTCACGCCATCGTCGAGCAGTTAAAAGTGAAGCTGCTGCCGCAGGAGAAGAAGTCGATCAAGCAGACGCCCACCGACAACGTCGAGGCATATACTTTTTATCTCAGGGGTCGCCAGTTCATGGAGCGGCGCTCGAAGGCCTATTATCAATTAGCGCGGCAAATGTTCGCTAAAGCGGTGGAGTTGGATCCCCTCTATGCGCGAGCCTACGCCGGAATCGCCGATTGCGATTCTTTCCTATTTCTCCACTACCATGTGGAGGACGTCGTGATCGATGATATTCTGGCTACCAGTGCGAAAGCTCTGGCTCTGGATAGCGGCTTGGCCGAGGCCCATGCCTCGCGAGGACTTGCCCTCTCGCTTGAGAAACGATACGACGAGGCTACGGCGGAATTCGAACAAGCCATCGCTCTAGATCCTAATTCGTTCGAAGGTCATTACTTCTATGGCCGTGCTTGCTTCACCCAGGGCAAGCTGGAAAAGGCCGCCGCACTTTTTGAGCGTGTTGCGGAAATCAAGCCGGACGACTACCAATCATTGATCCTATTGATCCAGATTTATCGGTCGCTTGGCCGCGATGCGGATAAAAAAAATGCCGCACGAAGGGGGGTGGAACGGGCAGAGCGTGACCTTACTCTTCACCCTGATAATCCGAGGTCAGCTTACCTCGGCGCTGCTGCCCTCGTCGCGCTTGGCGAGAACGACCGCGCTAGGGAATGGTTATCCAGAGCGTTGGCGATCGACCCTCATGATATTTGGACTCAATACAACGCGGCCTGCATCTATACGAACCTAGGCGACATAGAACGGGCTTTCGATGTGTTGGAACGTGTGCTCCCGCACGCCGGTCACGAGCTTAAAGCCGGATGGATCAAACACGACTCTGATCTCGATCCACTTCGAAACCACCCGCGCTACCAGAAAATCTTGGAATTAATTGGAGAGCGATGAGGCGAGGCATAACGTGCGTGGGCCATATCGGTGGAAGGAGAGGGAAATTTAACGCGGATCGCCGCACTTCGCACGGGTAACGGTTGCGACACCACGACCCTGCACCTTGAACGCCCTGTAATCTCGCAGCAATGATTCCCTGCCTCCATGCAATGGGGCGATAATTGCTTCGTGCTACAAAGCTACCGGGCTTTCGGGAAGCAGGACGGCAAGGTCGCGTGTTTTGTCACGCTTGAAACATGGAACGGGAACATGGTAAAGCGAGAGCGCGGTGAAGGCGCTCACCAAACGTATCCAAGAACGGCTCAAAAATGAAAGAACGAACTGGAAGCAGTTTGGCCCAGTGAAAAGATCAAGCGTTTGGAGCGTGAGAAAAAAATTCATGCCTTCGCCAAAGCCCATGGACTCACAGCGCACATTCGGGATCCCGGTATTCGAGTCGTTTTCAGGAAAGCGCCGTAAATAATTAATCGGCAATGCTGCCCTGATTCCTGGTCTCGGGCAACCGGGGTTTTGTGCTTCCAAACAAAAAGCCGCCACACGGCTGAGCGTGACGGCTGATTGTGAAATACGGCTGTTTGTTAGGCTTTACTGATTGTTCACTGCCATTTGCGCTGCAGGTTTGTTTAGTTCGACCTGCGCGCTCACCTTCTGGATTTGGGATGCCTGCTCTTTCAGGCTTGCGGTGAGGGTTTTAATTTCGGTCTGCTGCTGTGCGGCAGTCGCTTCCTGTTTTGCGACAGTAGAGTTTAGCCGAGTGATCGCCGTTTCTTGTTCCTCGACTTTCTTGTGCTCTTTGAGGAATTCGTTGAGTAACATCGCGTTCACTGCTTCGTAGCGTACGGTGTTAATCTTTCCGTCCGCGTCGCGAACCACCAGATCAGGATTCACCTTTTCTACTTGCTCAGCCACCAGTCCAAACTGTGGGATGCCATCAGGATCAAGCTC
>Ga0193751_1002601_pt1 | contig 10873 bp, 7 predicted proteins | sample L1c2metaG_FD_143050 | JGI IMG/M metagenome (GOLD analysis project Ga0193751, IMG submission 143050) | Soil microbial communities from a riparian zone of the East river system, Colorado, United States - L1c2 | ecosystem: Environmental > Terrestrial > Soil > Riparian zone | place: USA: East River...
TTTCATGGTTCTGGGGTTTGATGACGGCGGGCTGTTTGGTAGGAATGCTCCTGCTGAAGATTTTCGACAGCCGCAAGGTCCTGATCGGCGCCGCTATCGGAGCGTTGTTTTGCTTGTCTGCGGCGTTGTTCGGGCCGGCCCGCATTTCGTCTCTGGCATTTCCTGCAATCGGTCTATTCGCATCGGTCATGTGGCCAATTATAATTTCGCTGGCCCTCAATTCGGTCGTGGAGCATCACGGCTCATTTGCCGGGATACTGGGAACGGGAATGGGAATTGGCGGAGCCGTTGTGCCCGTAGTCGTCGGACGCATTGGGGACCACGCCGGATTGCGGAGTGGGATGGCGTTCCTCTATGTGACATTCGGGATTGTTCTCAGCATCGGCTTTTGGGCAAAACCACTGGTCAGCAATGAAATAATGGATTTAAGAAAAAGTAAGTCTTAGTCTGCCTTCTAGTAGAGAATCAGGCGTGGAATGAGGTGACGGCCAGAGAGCCGTGATGATAGCCAACCCAGCCACTCGGATTGAGAATTTTCTCTAGTGCGTAAGAATGAACTTGCTCCGAAGTTGGATGTTGTCCGAAGAACTACCAACGAGAATTGTGAAGTCACCCGGCTCAGCGATCCAGTCTTTCGTTTTGACGTCGTAGAAGGAGAAGGCCCTACGGTCAAGCGTAAGGGTTACGCGCTTGGTCTCGCCGGGTTTGAGGTTTACCTTTGCAAAGGCCTTCAATTCCTTGACCGGGCGTGGAACACTGGCGTGAGAGTCACCGACATACAATTCAGCGACTTCCGCTGCCGCACGATTGCCCGTGTTTTTCACGTCAAACGAAACCGTCACTGGCTGACTCAAGTTTCCCGTCTGGGGAGTCACCTCGAGCTTACTGTAAGCGAATGTCGTGTAGGAAAGGCCGTAACCGAAAGCGAATAACGGCTTGGTTTCAGAACGGTCAAAGTGCCGGTACCCGAGGAAGACGCCTTCGGAATACTGGACCCGCTTTTCGCCTTTTTCGGGATAGTAGCTGTGAAACGTCGGGTTGTCTTGCTGACGGCGCTCAAAGGATGCCGGTAGCTTTCCCGACGGGCTGTAATCGCCAAAAAGAATTTGGGCCAACGCCGTCCCGCCTTCCTGCCCGGGATACCACGCGTGCAGAACGGCTGCTACATTGTCAATCCATTGTGTCATGTCCACGCTGCCGCCGGCGGTCAGTACGACAATGGTGTTCTTGTTGACCGCGCTGATCTGCTGGATAAGTTCGTCTTGTCCGCCCGGAAGCTGGAAGGTCCTGTCGAAACCCTCTCCCTCTGTCTTAGGATCGAAGCCGACGCAGATGAGCACGGCGTCAGCTTTCGCCGCGAGGGCTCTTGTCTCGCGCCCGATGTACGCCTCGGCTCGAGTCGCGCCGAAACCGACGATGGCGCTGCCCACGTCCTCAAAATATTCGAGGCGAATTTTGTACGCGTGACCGGCATCCAAATGTCTGACAGAAGTATCCATCGTCTGCGAATGAGGTAGCCAATCATCGATTGCGAGCTGGTCGCCGACGTAGAGCCGAACCCCATCGTCTGCGGAAGTAAAGAACTTGTAATCGCCCGTCGTCTTCGGCACGAAATAACCTGTCCAGCGAATCGAGAAATGATCCACGGGTTGGTCCGGAGCAAAGCTGCCTTCTCCCCAGTCGAAGTGAACATGTTGGTCAGTGCGGACCAGAGCCGGAGCGCCTTTCAATTCTTGATTGCTGAAATATTCTCCCTTTAGGCCGCTCTCTCCACCGGGAGCAGTAACGAACTCGGAGTTCTCAAACACTTCGTCAAGAGGGGGTGTGTCAACCGCGTACAAGACTTTAGCCTTCGTCCCCAGGCGATTGCTGATGCCCTCCAGATAGCTGACGGCGTTGAACGGCTTGGTTTCCGCGCTGCCGCCTCCGCTGATCACGACCGGGTAGGCATCAGGTCCGATTACCGCAAGGGTTTTCAATTTGCTGTCATTCAGGGGAAGCATGTTGCGGGAGTTTTTCAGCAGCACCATGCTGCCCCTCGCCTCTTCCAGCGCGACCTGCCGCCCCTCTTGACTCAATAAGGGGATATTGCTATCCGCTTGGCTGTTGTCGAAGAAACCAAACTCAATCGCTTTGCGGAGAATTCTTCTAACCTTATCGTCCAGGGTCGTCACTGAGACTCTGCCGTCCCTCAGGGCTGGAAGCAGCGCGTCTGTATTCATAAAGCTGGGAGAAGGCATTTCAAGATCGAGACCACCGTTGGCGGCAGCATTACCGTCGTGCGTCGCGCCCCAATCCGACATGAGAATGCCGTCGAATCCCCACTCCTTCTTGAGGATTTCATTGTTCAAATGGTTGTTCTCCGTCATGTAAATGCCGTTTACCAGGTTGTAGGCATCCATGACGGCGCCCACATTTCCTTCTTTGACAGAGGCTTCAAATGCCGGCAAGTAGATTTCGCGCAAGGTCCGCTCATCGATATCCGAACTGAGAGTTGTGCGCGCGAATTCCGAGTTATTCCCGGCAAAGTGCTTGGCCGTCGCGATGACGCGTTGTCCCTGGATTCCCTTGATCACAGAAACCGCGATTCTCCCTGCCAGAAACGGATCCTCCCCAAAGTATTCGAAGTTACGGGCATTCATTGGTGCGCGGTAAATGTTCATGCCGGGAGCAAGAATAAAGTGCACGCCCCGGGCGCGTGCGTCTTTGCCCATCGCGTTGCCGACCCGGCGCGCGAGGTCAACATCCCAGGAAGCCGCCAGGGCGATGCCTGCTGGATATGCAGTCGTTAGCCCGTAGTCGTGAACTCCCATCGGGCCGTCGGACATCCTGAGAGCAGGTATCCCAAGCCGTGGAATCGGGCGAGTGTAGAAGTCGTTGACCCCGCCGATTATTGTGATCTTCTCCTCTTGCGTCATCTGGCTAAGGATCGAATCCACACGCTTCTCTACGTCTGTTTTTGATGGCGTCGCTTGCGCCAGGCAAAACTGCGCAACAAAAAGAAAGCCGATTCCGACCGCTAATCTTCGATTGCTCATAGTCGTTGGCTCCTTCAGCAGGAATAGCGAGGGCCCCGGATGCCACCAGCCCGCATCCGTTGTTCTAGCAAAAACTCAATTTTGACCTTTTGGCACTATAAACGAGCGGCCGATAGTCGAGCCGTCTTGTATTGGGATCGGTTTCGCAGAGTATCATGTCGTTTCCGGGGTATCACGGGTGGCGCTCTTGACAGCCACGAAGTAGTGCGGGGGCCGATCTACCTCCAGAGTGGTGAAAAAGGACACGTAGCTTATCGGAATATTATCATCACGCCAGTGAAGTAGTGATCAACGAGAAATTTGATCGATGAAGACAGCCGGACATCTGATGCGGTTAGTGTTCCTGCTCACACTTGCCAGTTTAGTTCATGCGGAAAATCCTGCCGTCCCGCACTTGAACATCGTTCCATTGCCGGTCAAGGTCAAGCCCTTGCCCGGCACTTTCACGCTCAACAATCAAACTCGAATCGTGGCCGTCGACGTAGAGTCTCGCAGGATCGCTGGCCTCTTGAATGACTTCTTACTCAGCAACCACGGCTTCCATCTGGAAATCCAGACTAGGGCGCCCAAGAGGGGAAGATACATCTCTTTCACCCATGTAGGCGGTCGAAATCTGCCTGCCGAGGGCTACCGGTTGATGGTCACGCCCGTAGAAATTCGTGTTGTAGGGCAGCCGGCAGGGTTGTTCTACGGCATGGAGACCCTTACACAACTGCTGCCGTTGGGCCTCAAACCCTCGGTGATGCTGCCTGGTGTTGACATCACTGACTACCCGCGCTTCCACTATCGCGGAGTCCTGCTTGATGTCGGTCGACACTTCTTCTCTGTCTCCTTCCTCAAGAACTTTCTCGATCTCATGGCGCAATACAAGATCAACAGATTTCAATGGCACCTCACGGACGATCAAGGGTGGCGCATCGAAATTAAAAAATATCCTCAGCTGACTGAGATTGGCTCCCAGAAGGAGGATCCCTCCGAAGAAGAAAATTTCGCTCCCTACGTTCACGGTTATTACACCCAGGAGCAGATCAAGGACGTCGTCGCCTATGCACAGGCGCGCTTCATCACGGTGATTCCGGAGATCGAAATGCCTGGGCACTCGCAGGCTGCTTTGGCCGCATACCCGGAACTGGGATGCACGCCTGTACCGTCCGCCGGGAGCACTGGCGGCGACGTTCACAACGACGTTTTTTGCCCCAAAGAGGAAACGTTCTCATTCCTGCAAAATGTGCTGAGTGAGGTCGTCTCGCTGTTTCCGGGGCCTTTTGTCCACATTGGCGGCGACGAAGTGGCGAAAGACAGCTGGAAGCGGAGTGCGGACGCGCAAGCAGTTATGAGGCGCGAGGGATTGAAAGACGAGAATGAACTCGAGACCTACTTTGTGCAGCGCATGGAGAAATTCTTGCGCTCCAAGCGAAGACGAACCATCGGTTGGGACGAGATTCTGGAAGGCGGTTTGGCTCCGAATGCAATTGTGATGTCGTGGCGGGAAGGGGGCGGGGGCATCGCGGCTGCAAAGCAAAAGCATGAAGTCATAATGACTCCAACCGACTACTGTTATTTCGACTACAACCAGGGCGACGCCAAGCGCGAACCCCCGAATATTGGCGGTTTTATTCCACTCGAGAAAGTCTACGGCTACGACCCAATGCCCGGAGAGCTGACGTCAGAAGAGCAGAAGTACGTTCTTGGCGCGCAGGCAAACCTGTGGACCGAATACATCAGCACACCGCAACATCTGGAGTACATGACGTTCCCGCGATTGTTGGCGTTGTCCGAAGTGGTATGGTCACCGGTGGGGAGTAAAGACTATGCTAGTTTCCGCCAGCGCCTGCCGTATCACCTCGGTCGACTGGAAAAGCAGGACGTAAACTACCGGATTCCTGAACCAGACGGATTGAAGGATTTCTATACTGCCACGGAAGATCACGTCCGGATACAACTGAGTTCCCTGATCCCCGGCAGCCAGATTTATTACACGCTCGATGGCAGCACCCCCAGCGACCAATCGCCGCGTTATCAGATGCCGTTCCAGATCCCTCTTCAGCTGGATCAAAAGACTCTGTTAAATCTTATTGTCGCTACACCGCGAGGTCGGCGCAGCATTGTTTACACGGCTACTCTGTTGCGGCGTTCGTATCGAGATGCGGTCACTAACACCGAGAGCCGGCCGGGACTGACGTTTACATTGTTTGAGGGGAAGTTCACCAGCACACAAGATATCGACGTCGGCACTCAGGCGACAACGGGGATTACAAACTCGTTTGACCTGCAGCAGTTCGGGCGGCAGCTGAACTATGGGGTCATCTTTGACGGATACCTTAAAGTCCCCGCAGACGGCTTTTACAAGTTTGCGGTGGAATCAGACGACGGAACGGTTCTGCGGATTGATGGCGAAGAGGTCGTCAACAATGATGGCAACCACGCCAGCCAAGTAGTCACCGGCTACGTTCCTCTCCGGCAGGGATTTCACAAGATGCGGCTCAAGTATTTTCAGGGCGAAGGCGGAGCTTCACTGCGAGTCGGGTGGGCATTTTCAGCGCAGGAATTGAAACCACTGGACGGCAGTGCTCTATATCATTAGCCGCACAGAACGAGTGACGGACCGAACTTGGCGCACCACCGGATCGTACAATCATGGTTCTCTCTGAGTACGTCACGGCTGCTCCACATCCAAGTCATCGGGTGCCAGAATGACGCAACGGCCGCGGGCGCACGCAAAGTATTTAACGGACTGCCGATTGGCGCGGAAAGGAACCAGTGGCCGAGCCGCCCGTTACCCGCTGCGACGGTGTTCCTGCTACGGGCCAAAGATGGGTCCAGCTCGCAGCTGAGCGGCTCAGATGCAACGGGCATTATGCCTCCTACGTGGCCCCAGCGAGCCGCTTCTCCATGCGCTCTCCGACCGGAGATAGGATGCGAGGGATTTTGTCGTACGTCTTTGCTCTGTCCCACATTTCTGTTTGACAGGCGTGTCCGCGTTGCGTATACCGGACCGTGCAAGTGCACGGATGCGACTTGCATCATCGACCACCGCCTCTCAGAATGGCAGATTCGTTGCAGTCCCGGAGAGATCTTCTTGCCTGGGCCTTAAGGGCGACGGCATTCGCGGGCACCTTGCCTGCATTGGCTTTGCCTGCGGCGGCATCAGAATCATCCGCGCGTCCAACTTGTTTGACCCAGGAGTTTTCCCTCGCGGGAGAGTGGCTTTTTCGCCTTGACCCCGATAGCAGCGGAGAAGCCCACAACTGGCAACAATCCGACTTTTCCGAGGCCGGGTGGGCGGCTGTGGATGTTCCGCACACCTGGCAAGTGATCCCTGGGACAGAAGAATATCGAGGCGTGGCTTGGTACCGGCGTGCGTTTGAGGCTTTGGCGGAGTGGGACTCCTCCAGCGCAGTAAGGATCGAGTTTGAGGCTGTATTCCATTCGGCCACCGTTTGGATCAACGGCCAACTCGCCGGGCGCCACCTGCGCAAGGGATACACGTCGTTCACCTTGGGTATTACTTCTTTGCTCCGAGCGGGCGTTCAAAATGTCATTGTCGTAAAGGTGGACAGCTCGTTCGATGAGGCAATGTTGCCGCGAGGGCGTTCCAGTGATTGGGCGCATGACGGAGGAATTTACCGTCCTGCGCGCCTGCTCGTGACTTCTCCGGTTTTCATCGATCGGTTGGCAGTGGATGCCACGCCTCACTTCACGCCTGGGGCTCCGGATAACGCGGACTATGCCAGCGTCGAGGTTTTTGCTGCTATCCACAACACCACAGCGAAGAGCTGGCAAGGACAACTCGGCTATCGCGTGCTGGAGAATGATACCGGCCGAAGCGTCCTGGAGAAACACGACATTTCCCCCATAACCTTGCAGCCCGGCGAGAGATGCAACATTACCTTGAGCGTGGGCACAGTTTCCGAGCCCCGGCTCTGGCATTTCGATCACGCGCACCTCTACACCCTGAATGTCATACTCTCCCACCGCGGACAAGTTTTCCACGAGCTGAACACAACTTTCGGCATTCGCTCCATTGAGGTAAGAAACGGCGGCATTTACTTGAACGGCGAAAAGGTGCGGCTTATGGGCGTTGAGCGTATGGCCGGCAGCAACCCCGAATTTGGTATGGCCGAACCGGCTGGATGGATCACCCACGATCACGATGACCTGAAGAATCTGAATTGCGTCCTCAGCCGGGTGCATTGGCAGCAGGATCGTCGTGTCCTCGATTACTGTGACAGCCACGGCATCCTGCTGCAAAGCGAAATTCCAGCCTGGGGTTATGACACTTTCGGTAAGGACGCCCACCCTCCGGCGGAAATTATGCAGAACGGTTTGGAGCAGTTACAGGAGATGATCGAGCGCGACCGCAACCACCCCTCCATTATCTCCTGGGGACTGTGCAACGAGGTTGACGGACAGAACCCGCCCGCATATGAGTTTGCGCAGCGACTTTATGCCGAGGCGAAGAAACTCGATCCTCGCCGCCTTTGCTCCTATGCCTCGAATTCATTGGAGAAGACGCCAGGTAAAGACGTGAGCGCGCTGATGGACTTTATCGAATGTAACGAATATTACGAGAGCTGGACTGCAGGTTCGCCCGAGGACCTGCGGCGCAGTCTGCAGGAAATCCATCGAATTTTTCCGGAGAAGCCCATCGTCATCTCCGAGTACGGATATTGCGCCTGCGTTCCCGAACGGCCAGAAGGCGATGCCCGGCGAATTGAAGTGCTGCTCGATCACACGCGCGTCTGCCGCGAGCTGGATTTCGTCGCGGGCCTCATCTTTTTCTGCTACAACGACTATCGCACGCACGTTGGCTATAAGGGCACGGGGGCCACCAGGCAAAATCCCCACGGTGTGGTTGATCTCTACGGAAACCGCAAGCCTTCCTACGACACGCTGCGCACCGGTCAGCCCAGTGCTTTTGCCATCACACTGAGAGCTCGGAAGACAGTTCCCGCGCACCGCATGACAGGCTATACCTTGAGGGGAGTGTTCTATGGTTACGGCGAGATTCCCTTGGAGCGCCACGTAGTTAAAGTGCCGACCCTCGCGCCGGGAGAGCAGGCTACGATCCGTATGCAGTTCACCGAAAAGGAGCCGCTGAAGATTGCGTTTGATGTATTGCGTCCGACAGCATTCTCGGCCTACACGCACCTGTGGCGAGCATAACAATCGGTACTACCTCGCGGCCACTGGGCTGGCAGCACGGCGTGGGAGGCGGTAGACAAAGCTCGAATGCAGGTTGCTGGGCTGCTCGGCGGCAAAACCAATGAGATTGTATTCACGAGTGGCGGAAGTGGTTACGCTCGCTCACAGTTCGCACTATTAATGCAAACCAGATCGTGATAGCCAAACGTGCAGGTCTGGCCATTCGCTATGTTGATCCGATCGGTGATTTCTACCATCTGCTTGACACTACCTGTGGTGCTGCCCTGGCGCAAAATGCGGAGCCGGCAGATATTCTGGTTCAGCAGAACGGCATGAACACTGTCCGTTGCGAATGCTTCAGTCTGGTATGCGCTGTCCCGTTCACTGTGGGCGGTTTTGTCGATGACGCGCCCGTTCGTGCCCCCCGAATCGGCATAGGGGGACGGGTCGCCCCGCCTCCCCTGCCACACCACCGTACATGCGGGTCCGCATACGGCGGTTCGGCGGATTAAGCTAACCTAACTTCCACATTCCGCGGAGCAAGATTCTTTATTCACAGTGGCTTACGATTTCATTCCGTCACTATGTAGAGGTGTCGTGCCAGGTCTTCACCGGCTTCATCACCTCCATCGGAATCTGGAGCGCCGTGTAGATTTCTTTGTGCACCGGCTCCGGGGTGGTTGCTTTGCGGATCTTTAAGATCCTTCCGTCGGCGGTCGGCAGAACCACCGTGACTACCTGGTGTGTGCGGAGTTGCTGGCGCAGGGTCCACCATGAGGTATGGATGTCGCGATCCAAGAATCTTTTCTCGATCGACACCAGCAGATGGTAGGCCAACACACAAAGGAAGATGTGCGTCTGCGTACGATCTTGCAAATGATGGAAGATGGGCCGCTCCAGCAAGGGACTCTTCATGGCGCGAAAGGCGGCCTCCACTCGAGTGAGTAACATGTAGGTGCACCAGATCTCATCGGCGGTCAGATCCTGGCGGTCGGTTTTCATCACATAGCCGCCGTCCAGTTTTTTCGCGATCGCTTTCTTGTCCACTTCCTCTTGCCAGGAGAAGATCTTCCGCTCGGCGTCATACTCGATCTGGTAGTAGCGAGCCACTCTCGGATAGCGCTCCTTGAGCCGCCCGATGGCTTCGTGGATCTTTTCTGCTTTTTTCAAGTTCCCGGTCTTGACTCGTGTTTGTAATGCCTCCAGATCCGCCTTCAACTTCTGCTCTTGTTTTTCGCGGATGGCCCGATCCTTCGCCTCGCGTCCTTCACTGATACAAAGAAGGAAGACTTCGTCCCCCTTCTGCCGACGCTTAATCCGGACCTGCGATTTCTTCTGATTCAGATTGCGCGGCGAAGGCTTGCGTATCACCTCTTCCCAGTCGTCGTCCTTCTCGAACTCCGCCAACCAGGCCATCCTCTCCGATTGTCGGCTGGCCACCACGTAGTGACACCCGTGAGCTCGAATCTGGGCAAGGTTCTCCGCATAGGCCATGCCTCGGTCCACCACCACGGTCAAGCCTGGTTGGTTGCCGGTTCGCTTCTCCAAACTCTGCAACATCTCTTCTACCGTGCTACGGTCCTGGCGATTGCCTTCGAACACTTCGTGTGCTTTCGGAAAACCGTCGCGATCGAGCACTAACCCGACCAGCACTTGCTTACAATCCCCCCGCTTATCACGCGAGTAGCCTCGCTTCGCCTGCGGGTTGTTCTCCGCCTGTCCCTCGAAATAGGTCGAGGTCAGGTCGTAAAGGTACAGCGTGTCATCCAGGTTAAATAGGCTTTGCTCTCGTTCCGCCAACTCGCGCTCAATCCGTTCGCGATGAGGATGGAGTCGGTCCAGATTGCGGTACAGAGCTTCATCGTTCAAGCTGGAAAACTCCGTGCCCACAATGTCAGCCAGCGCCGTAGCCCGAATCCAATCGGGCATGGCATGCTCGGACAGAGGAAAGATCAAACGATTGAGCGTCATGGCTTCACTCAACCGACAGGCTCCGTCCGATAGTCCCGCTGCATGTAAAATCTCGCTCAACCCTAGCTGTTCCCACATCTGATGTCCGACATGGACGGCTCCGGCTTCACGAGCTTCTTCCAGACTCACGCGTTCGCTGTCGACGGCCACCGCTGCTTGGCTGGTCGGCGCTACCAGCGAGCGCGGTTTTCGCCCGCGCCGGCCTTTTTCCATCAGGGTTTGAACCGCCGCATCCGCCGTACTCAAGGAGAGCTGTCCCTCCAAGCTGGCTTCGACGCGGTGCGCCAGCTCCAGCCAGTGCTCGCGGGGAGCGGGTGCCAAACTGCCGAGCGAGCAGAGGATCTTTTGGCGTGGGCCTTTGGGAGTGCTCACCGACTCGACGAGGAGATAATTCTGGTAGCTTTTCCCCTTGTGGGTTTTGGTCGTCTTGCGGATGTACACAGGACACTACATACATCACTATACCAGCTAAATGCAAGTATAAAATTGACACATATTCGTCACTATTTTTGCTGTTTACCACTCCTTTATTGAAAGCAAAGAACTTGTGTCTCGGAACGGGTCGGAATCGGCAAAAAACTGTGGAAGTTAGGCTAAGACCGCACGACCATGGGCGGAAGCCCGAGCTTTGCAAAGTAGGCATTTGGTAAAGCGATGGTCAGGGCGGGCGAGTTCGCGATGCGCCACGGACCATGAGGACTGCCGGCGGTTTGCGCCGC
>Ga0193751_1002602_pt1 | contig 10870 bp, 11 predicted proteins | sample L1c2metaG_FD_143050 | JGI IMG/M metagenome (GOLD analysis project Ga0193751, IMG submission 143050) | Soil microbial communities from a riparian zone of the East river system, Colorado, United States - L1c2 | ecosystem: Environmental > Terrestrial > Soil > Riparian zone | place: USA: East River...
TACCAGCTTTGCAGCTACCAGACTTTCGCCGAGGGGCACTAAGCAGTCCTCCGTGTCGACTCAACATAACATGCAGACGAAAAACGACTACTCAGGTCACTAAGTAATACTCCATCGAGCCACATCGAAACAGGTTCGTTTTTCAACACCGGGGCTCACGAAAAACGAGGGCATATGTTTCCGTGCGGCGATTAAGCGTTCTCCTCGCGCACGTAACTGCGACGCAGTTTTTTTTTCGCACATTTGTGCTGCAGATGCGCTTACTGGGCAGAGAATTTGCCAGTATTTTTCGTACGAAGTTCCGCAGCGGGAGTGATGAGAATGGCTTTCCGAAATTTTGTAGATCCCGATGGGCACCAGTGGGACGTGTGGTTTGTCCGTCCAACGTCGAGTGAGCGGCGAAAGAAGGACCGACGTCGCGACAACGCCCGGGCCTCCTCGCAATACGCTTCGCGAGATCGCAGGATGAATCCTGATCGTCGTCTGAAACCATTTCAAACGCGATCGCACGTTGCGATGGGCTATGAAAATGGCTGGCTCTGTTTCGAGAACGACCAGGGCGAGAAGCGGCGGCTGGTGTGGGCGCCCGAAGGATGGGAGAATCTTCCGGTCGATCGGCTCTGGGTTCTGTGCCGAGTTGCTACGCACATTTCGAAACCCGAGCATTCGCCACAGTAGCAACCGCTTCCCGCTGACCGAGTCAGCTACGCACTTCTTTCACTTCTGTCCGGCGCATCGGCCACCAGCAGATCTCTGAACAGCGCCCGATAGTGAACCATCGCAGCTCTTAGATCTTCGGTGTCGGCCTCGCCGCGTACATCGCGCTCGGCGATGTCGTGAGCGCTGCGGTATTCGTCGACGACGTGCGGATGGTCAACCGAGACATCGGCGGCGCGCTGTGCAAAATCGCCAACCGGATAGCCCCGCACCTGCATGAGATCCGCCACCAGGCGGTCTGCCTCCTTCACCGCTCCGCGCGGATCGTCGACGAAGCGCGCCTGATCGTCGTTCCAGACTTTCTCGAAACGCTCGCGGTCGGCAGCCGCCAGCGGCCGAATCTTGAACTGGTCAGCGCGCTCGACGCGCTTCTGCAGCTCGGACTCTGTCTTGCCGCGGTCGCGCATCGCCTGAAAAGTGCGCTCGTATTCCGGCCCGAATTTCTCTGAAAGGTTTCTCGTTCGGCGCTGGCCGATGATTATCAACCCGACCGCTGCCAGAGCGATGACGGCGATGATTCCAATGATGAGAGGGTTCACGATTTTCTCCGGTGATAAAACGGAGATATTGGACGCATGCGGAGTGCCAGCGGTGTTACCGGCCTGAGGGTCGCGCCGGCTTCCAGGAAGGGTATGTAAACTGGGAGCTCGCCCGGGCCATCATCGATCGCGAATTGACGATCGATGCACCCGAGCCATCACGGCGGTAGAGAAGCCGACCGTTGTTGGGGAAGACATCGCTGGCCCAGACGAACGGCCCGATGTTGATCGCCAGCGCAAAGTTGCCGTCGTCGTCGCCGAGCATGCTCATCGGCGTCCTGATCACGATCGAGTTTCCCGGGTACGAGATTGACGGGCGAGTCCACCCTGCCTTGCTGAACAACAGGACGCCGGTGGGGAATGAGTCGAAGAGATCGTAGACGTAGTCGACGCCTAGCAGCGCCGAGCCTCCGAACAAATTGATGTCGGGCGGCTTGTAGCCGGTGAGAGCGTCGTTGTCCATGTCGAGCTCGATCGAGCCACCGACTGAATTCCCGGCGTCCGCGCTGCCTGGTCTGACTGGTGACCCGAGCGTCACAGTGAGAATCAGCGAATCGCGCTTGAAGTCAGCGCGCACTCTGAGTATGTCCACTGCCGGAGGTTTGCCGGCTGGCCGCGCGGCGGTGTCTCCCTCCGGATCGGCGACATCGAACGCGAGAATGCCTGCGTCGGGCGCGACGCCCTTCAACCTGAAATCTACCGAGGGAAGATTGGGCGACGACGCGGTGAGGAGATTCACTCCGAAGTTGCGGCCAAGAATCCAGCGGCCGACCGTGGCAACGCCAAAGGAGTTCGTTACCTGCGTGCCACCATCCACGCTTCCGCCACCGCTGGCAACGGAAAAGCTCACGGTCACTCCCGGCACCGGACGGTTCTCAGCGTCGGTGATTCGCACGCTCGGCTTGACAGGAGTTTCTTCGCCGGCGACCGCCATATCGCCGATCTCCCAGCTCGTTGCGATGTTAGTCGCTGGGCCGAACTTCGGACTCGTCGACTCCTTGCAGGAAAGCGCAAGCAACGCGGCCGCAAAAGCGAGCGATGCGGTTTGCTTCATGGGTATACGGCTTCCGCTCCGGGCGACGGGAATTCCTTACCCGAACACTGTCACAATGCGCGCTGCGGCGCCAGCCGGAGCTATCGAGTTCGGCGAGCCGCCGAGACTGTCTGGACGACGAAAGGGGAGGTGTTCTCGCCGGTCGATACTGAGGCCGCGGCCGGTGGCGCTTCGCTCGCGGCGCGCGCATCCTTTCGTGCCCTCGACTCCACGAGCTGTGTCATGAACCGCTCGCGCTCCCTTACCGCCGCGAATTCCGCAACCATGCCGCTGGTCGCTTCCTCGAGCTTCTGGATCCGCTCTTCCATTTTCGCGATGCGACCCGATCCGGAAGGGCCGGCTTCATTGCGTCTGGCCCAGCTTCCGAGCACGACGCGGATGCCGATGCTCAATGCGGCGACGAGAAGAATCAGCGCAAACACGGCGCCTGTATCGATGTCCATAAAACCCCAACGAGAACCATGGTGGAATTTGTTTCAGGCGCCTGGTAAGCGATAGCCAATGCAAGTCAATGGACGAGCGCCCGCCCGCGAGCGGATCTCCTGGGCGCTATACGATTTCGCCAATACGGTGTTTTCAATGAACATGACCACGTTGTTCTTCTCGGCGTGGATCGTGGCTGACTTCCACCGCTCGAACACGCTGTACGCGACTGTCAACGGAATCACTTCTATGATGGTCGTCCTGTCGATTCCTGTATTCGGGGCGATATCCGACGAAACCCAGCGCAGAAAACCGTGGGTGGTGGGGTTCACGCTCGTCTCCTGTGCCGCCACCATACTCGTGGCGGTCATTGGAGAACGCTGGCTGCCGCTCATCGGAGAGGGAGTGGTTGCGGGCAACGGTCTTCCCGCGCTGGGCGGAAATCTCACGCTGCCTCTGGTGGCAGTTCTTTTCGCGTTCATCATCGCCAACTACGCGTATCAGGGTGCGCAGCCTTTCTATAGCGCGATGCTGCCCGACCTGGTTCCCAAAAACGAGCAAGGGCGGCTGTCAGGGCTGGCCGCGGCGTTTGGGTACATCGGTGCGATCACGGCGGTACTCGTCGCGTTTCCATTCTTTCAAGGGTCGCTACCTCTCATTGGTGATGTTCCACCGAACCTGCTCGGGATCCTTCGCTCGATTCCGTTTGCGGGAGCTGGCGGGAGAGTTTCCACCTTCGTTCCAACAGCGCTGCTTTTTCTCCTGTTCTCGCTGCCGCTGTTCATTTTCTGCCGCGACCACCGCGCGATTCCGGGAAAAAAGAAAATCTCGTGGCGCCAGGCATTCCGGGATGTCGGCGCGATGCTCGCGGAAACGAAGAAATATCCGGGTTCGGCACGCTTCATCCTCACTTCGTTTCTTTATCAGGACGCGATGGGAACGATCGTCAGCGGAATGGCTCTCTACGCGATATTCGCGATGGGATTCTCAAAGGGTACCGAGGCAACGGTGTTTCTCGTGCTGACAATCCCCGCGGTATTTGGTAGCTACCTCATCGGGAAAGTCGTGGACCGCATCGGTCCCAGGAGAACCTTGTCCCTCGTTCTCGTTGCGTGGGTGGTGCTACTTGTCGCGATGATCGCGGCCCCGTCACGAACGGCGTTCTGGATTGTGGGAGCGTTCATCGGCCTCATCTATGGCGGAGTACAGACAGCCGAGCGTCCGCTATTGCTGACCCTGATACCGGCAGAGGAAGCGGGGCGATTCTTCAGTCTTATGGTATTGTCGTCGCGGGCTGCCGCGGTGCTCGGGCCATTTGTCTGGGCCGGTACCATTGACCATCTTCTTCCCACGAGAGGTCCACAAGTGGCGTATCGCGCCGGCGTGGCGACGGTTGCGGCGGCGATGCTGTTGGCGCTACTGATGCTGCAGAAAGTTCCCGACCGGCACAAGCGATGAGGAATGTAGATGGCTAAGCAGATTACGGGAGGAAAACTCTATCTCACGGGCGGGCACCAGCTGACGATTGCGTCAGGGGCGGTCGAAGTGCTCGCGGAGGTACTTCGAAATCGCCAGGAGGAAGTGCAGACGGTGACGATTCTCCCAGGCAATGAGCTCATGCTTCATTGGAGCCAGATTGCCGCGCTGCAGATCTTTTCCGCCGGGACGGACGCTCCCGCGCCCAGTAATGCGAAGTCGAGAAGCACCGGTGAATATCGAGGGGGTTAGCTCTCTGGTGACGTAGCCGGCTACTGGGTTGCCGTCGCCGTAAAAGTCACCGCTGAAACGAACTGCGCAGTTGCGGTCACCGTCTGCTGACCGACTTGCGATGAGAGCGTCCACACCGTCGCGGCGATTCCCGAGCCGTCGGTGAGCGATTGGGCCGGCAGGACGTCGCCACTCTGTGGTGTCCACACCACCCGAATATTGCTCAGCGGCACGTTCTTGTCTGTAAGTATCAACACCTTGATGGTCACCGCCGTTCCCGCTTTCGCCGTGATCGTGCTCGACCCGACGGCATCCATGGTGGAGGGAAAAAGGTCTGTGGGATGGTTGCCGCCGCATGCCGGAGCAAAGCCGAGAATGAGCGCAACCGGTATGACGAAAGAGAGTTTACGCATGGTCTCCATAAAAGCCTTCTACAAAGTATCGTGACGTAAAGGTGAAAGGCTAGATTGACGGGATGCGATATCGGGTGCTGGTAACCGACGAGATAGATCCGGAAGGCGTCGCGCTCCTTGCCGGTGAAGAAGACTTCGACGTCGATGAAGTTCCTACGCTTCCACCAGCGGAATTGCTGGAGAGGATTCCCGCGTACGACGCCGTTGTTGGACGGAGTGCGACGAAGGTGACGGCCGAGCTGCTGCGAGCGGCTACGCGACTCAAGGTGATTGGACGTGCTGGCGTCGGCGTCGACAACATCGACCTGAATACGGCTACCGAGCTTGGCATTGCCGTCATCAACGCGCCGGCTGGTAATACGATCGCCGTCGCCGAGCTCTTCTTCGGAGTGGTGATCAGTCTGCTGCGGTATCTGCCCCGCGCATACGAGTCAATGCACGCCGGGCGCTGGGAACGCTCCTCGCTGCTTGGCTCCGAGCTCAAGGGCAAAACCCTTGGCATCGTCGGGGTTGGCCGTATCGGTGGGGAGATAGCGGCACGCGCGCAGTCCTTCGGAATGACACTGGTGGGATACGATCCGTACATCGCCGAATCCCGCTTTCAATCTTTGCGCGTGCATCGGTGCTCCTCGCTGGACGAGCTGCTCGACAAGTCCGATATCGTCACCGTCCACACGCCGCTCACCGACGAGACTCGCGGAATGATAGGCAGGCGCGAGCTGGCGCGCCTGTCGCCGTCGGCGATTGTAGTCAACATGGCGCGGGGCGGAATAGTCGAAGAGGACACCCTCGCCGAAGCGCTCGGGGCGGGGAAGCTCGCGGCGGCCGCGGTGGACGCGTTCGTGAAGGAGCCGGTCGGTGCCGATCATCCGCTTACAAAGTTTCCCAATGTCTTTCTCACGCCGCATATCGGAGCATCTACCGCCGAAGCGCAACGCAACGTTGCGGTGGACGCATGCGCGGCTGTGCGCGACGCGCTGCTTTCGGGCGAATACTCGCGGTCGATAAACGTTCCTGAGGGCGAGCAGGGAAAATGGCAGGAGCTGAGGTCGTCGCGAATGCTCGCCCGTCGGGCGGCAGCGATTGGTCGTGCCATCCTTGCCTCGCAGGGAACCAGCGTCGTCGGTCGAATAGACGTTCGCGGGAGCAATACTCTCTCGCCGGCGCGCGAGACGCTGGTTGCGTCGGCTGCGCTCGGTGTGCTCGAAGCCGTCCTCGAGCAGGAACGGCTCAACCTCATCAATGCGCGGACGCTCGCCGAAGCGCGCGGCATCGAGCTTTCATTCACCGAGTCTGCAGACGGAAGTCAGGCAGAAGTTGCGGGAGCAACGCGTGCCGTCGAAGTGCGGCTAACCGGCGGAATGAACGACATCACTGTCGGCGGAATCGCGTACTCGCACAGCTCGGGGGACGAGAACGGAGACGGGTCGTTTCGCATCACGCGCATCGGCGCGTTCCGCGTTGACGTGTACCCACGCGACACACTGGTCATCCTCACCAATCGCGACGTTCCCGGCGTCATCGGACGTGTCGGCACGCTACTCGGCGAAGCGGGAGTGAACATCGCGGAATACCATCAGGCTCGGCTCGCGCAGGGTGGTGAAGCTCTGGCTGCGGTTTCTGTTGACGGCGGCGTTGGCGAAGAGGTGAAGCGGCGTCTGCTCGAACTTCCCGAGGTCAGATCGGTGACGGTGGTGAGCTTCAGAAAGGAGTGAGTGCCCGAGTCGAAACCGACGCCGACATCCGCGAGATGTTCGCGGCGGACGCTTCGGGGCTGCGGTACTTGCCCGAAGGCGTTGCACGTCCGCAGTCGGTGGACGAGGTGGTCGAGATTCTGCGGCGCGCCGGCGAATCAAAGACATCGGTGACAGCAGCCGGGATGCAGACGAGCACTACCGGTGCATCGATTACCGATCAGGGAGTTCTGCTTTCGCTGCGCGGGTTGACTCCGGTTCTCGATATCGACAGCCAGGCGCGACTGGTGCGGGTGGGCGCCGGCGCAATTCTGGGCGATGTGAAACGCATGGCAGCGGCCGAGGGATTGCTGCTTGCCCCTGACCCGACGAGTGAAGAAGAGAGCAGCATCGGCGGCGCGATTGCGTGCAACGCGTCAGGCGCGCGAACGCTCAGGTATGGCGCGACTCGAGAGCACGTTCGATCGGTAAAGGTGGTGCTCGCATCGGGCGAGGTCGCTGAGTTTCGCCGCTCCGGTTTGGAGAAAAACACTGCGGGTTATGCGTTTGCTCACGAGCCTGTGGATTGGTTCGTCGGCAGCGAAGGGACGCTCGGCGTGGTTGTCGAAGCCGAGCTGTCGCTGCTTCCGTTGCCGGAACGTGTGATCGGCCTGGAGATCCCGTTCGCTGGCGAGCGCGACGCGCTCGCCTTCGTTGTCGCCGCGCGGGAATCATCGACCGTGTCCCCGAGATGTCTCGAGTACTTCGACGAGCTGGCCGTGGGCATTGCGCGTGATGCAGAAGGGCTGGTACCGCCTTCCGGAACGATGGTATACGTGGAGCAGGAAGCAGACGTCGCGGGCGATGCCGCGCTCGATGCGTGGCTATCACTTGCCGAGTCGCAACGAGCGCTGGTTGACGACGTGAGAGTATTCGACGGCGAGCAGGCGTTGGCAACGGCGCGGAGGATTCGGCATGCCGTACCGGCGACGATGAATGAGCGGGGAGCGGGACATCGTCACGCTGGTGGGCGAAAGGTTTCGACGGACTGGGCAGTTCCTTATCGCCGGCTGTACGAAGCGATCACTATGTCCCGTGAGCTGGCGCGTAAGGCCGGCGTGGCGCAGGCGGTGACATACGGGCATGCGGGCAATGGTCATCCTCATCAGAATTACATCGCTCGCGACGCACCCGAGCTCGAGGCAATAGAGCGTGTAGTCGAGCAGACGCTGCGGTCGGTTTTGGCAATGGGCGGGACTGTTTCAGCCGAGCACGGGATTGGAAAGCTCAAACGCCGGTGGCTGCCCTTGCAGATGTCGCCCCTCGAGCTCGGAGTCATGCGGGCTGTGAAACGCGAGCTCGACCCGTTCGGAATCCTCGCTCCAGGAAATATTTTCTGATGGCGCCGCGATTCAGAACCGTGGTGGTTGATGTGGACTCCACACTTTCGGCGGTGGAGGGGATCGACTGGCTTGCGTCGCGACTGAGCGAAGATGTTCGCGCGCATGTCGTGGAAACCACTGGGCGAGCGATGCGCGGCGAGGTCAGGCTCATCGACATCTTTGCGTCGAGGATGGATCTGGTGGCGCCTTCGAAAGAGGACATCGCGGCGCTTGCCGCCGAGTACGTGTCCCGCGTGGAGCCGGGCGCGGCAGAATCGTTAGCAAAGCTAACTAATGGTGGCGTTCGTGTGGTGCTCGTCTCGGGCGGACTCCGCGAAGCGATTCTGCCGCTCGCCCGGGCCCTCGGCATAACCGACCACGATGTCAACGCCGTTGCGATCTACTTTGGCGACGGCGGAGCATACAAAGACTTCGACCGGAATTCGCCAATGACCCGGAACGGCGGTAAAGCGGAGCTGATCGGCTCGCTGTCGCTCGAGAAACCGATCCTCGGAGTCGGAGATGGAATCACCGATCTCGAGCTCAAGACTGCTGTCCCGCCGGCCGTTGACGCCTTTGCCGCCTACACCGGGGTGATTGACCGCCCCGTCGTTACAGCCGGCGCCGATTACATCATAAAAAGCTTCGAGGAGCTGCCGCCGATCGTGCTCGCTTAACTCCAAACGTAGGGAGGGCCGATTTATCACTCATCATCCGCTTCCCGCGGCAGCGTCAGCGAAAACACCGATCCGGCACCAAGCGTGCTCTCCACTGTCAAGTCACCATTCATTCGGCGCGCAAGGTCGCGGCTGATTGCGAGCCCGAGCCCGGTTCCTGATTGTGCGGAGCTGAAGTCGCGCCCCACCTGCACGAACGGCTCGAAGATCGCCTCCAGCTTGTCGGCTGGAATCCCGTTGCCGTTGTCGGACACGCTGATGGTGACGGTCTTCGGATCGGCGCTGCACTCGAGGGTGATTCGTCCTGCCGGCGGGGTGAACTTGATAGCATTGGAGAGCAGATTGAGCAGAATCTGCCTGACCTTGTCCGCGTCGGCGCACGCGCGCACGTCGACCGCGTCGTTGCACTGTGAGAACTGCAGCTGCTTTTCGCGCAGCTGGGGCTCGACGAATTCCTTCAGCCGGTCGAGGAGCTGAGCGACGTCGACGCTCGACTGCTCAACGTCGACGCGGCCTGCCTCGATCTTCGCGAAGTTGAGGATGTCGTTGATGAGCGACAGCAGATGCCGCTGGCTTCTGTCTATGCGTTCGAGATCTTCCCGTTGTGCGGCTGTCACGGGGCCATGGAGGCCGAGGTCGAGGAGCTGCGTGTAGCCGGCAATTGCATTCAAGGGAGTCCGCAGCTCGTGCGACATCGTAGCGAGGAACTGACTCTTGGCCTGATTCGCTTCCTCCGCCTGCTTTCGCGCGATCCTCTCGCTGGTGACCAGCTTCCTCACGTCGAGCTGCCGCTCGCGCGCCCGAACTGCCGAGCGCAGGATGGTGGTGAGCGTCGCTACACGCACCGGTCTCTCGAGGAGGGTAACGTTGCCACGACCGGCAAGCTGATCGAGTCCCTGGGAGAGCGAGCCCGAAAGCTCGTCCTGCCCGGTGAGTAGAACAATCGGCAGGTCGGACCACGAAGGCTGGTTCTCGAGCAGGGTCAAGAGACAATCGCGTCCCTTTCGGTCCAGAGCTTCTTCGGCGAGCATGAGCACGCCCGCCTTTCCTTCCTCTATCGTCCGACACGCCTCGGCGATGGTTTCGCAGCGTATGGTCTCGATTCCAGAGGACGCGAGAATTCTGTCGGCGACGGTTGCGTCCCGTCCGGTGGGTGCGACAACCGCTACAGCGCGGCTTCCCTCCAGGTCAGCACTGCTTTCAATCTCGAGGTCCGCCGCTTCCGGCTCAGGGGGCAGACGAGTCGCCGTCACGCTCGTCTCGGCTGCGGACGACTATGATCATCTATCATGAGAGGCTGGGCCGATCCGCTGTAGCTCGGCACTCCCGTGAGAACCCCATGGAAATCGTGGAGTGGCTCGCCCACCAGCAGGCCGCCTTTTCCAACCCGGCATTCCCGAATTGTCCGCTCGTGGTTTCCACTCCGCTTCTTCACGACCGATATGGCTTGTCGGACAGATCCACTGACCTCGAAATAGCGCATCAGCACCACGGTGTCTGCGAGGTAGCTGACATCGACAGCTTCGTCTACCGGATTTCCGAAAATTCCGTGTTGCACGAGAGTCATGATGCAGGTGACGCCGTTGTTCGAGAGGAAGCTCAACAGCTCGTGAATCTGTATCGGAAGGAGTCGCTCCTCCGGCATCGACTGCAAGTAGCCATTGATCGAATCGATGATAACGAGAGTGACACCCTCGCTCTCAACCGCGTTCACGACCTGACTCGCGAATTCTCCGGGGGAAAGATCGGTGGGCTCGACCTGCCGAACCACCAGATCGCCCGACGTGATGGAATCGGCAACCGCCATGTCCAGCTCGGCGTTACGCAGGCGGAAGGTCGAGAGCCTTTCATCGAACATATAGAGCAGGACCTTCTGGCCACGACGAATTTCTGCTTCGGCGTATTGAGTCGAGAGCACGGATTTGCCGGTTCCAGCGGCGCCGGTGATGAGCAAGCTCGTTCCGCAGGTAAGGCCGCCGCCGAGCAGCGCGTCGAGCGTTTCCGATCCGCTGGAAATCACCTGGCTGCTCACGTCTACGCGCGGAGTGTCGTGGAGAATTCTCGGGTATACCTCTAGCCCGCCGGTTGTGATGCGGAAGTCATGGTAGCCGCCGCGGAAACGTGAGCCGCGGACCTTGATCACCTGCAGACGCCGCCGCTCCGACCCGTACTCCAGTGCAACGTGCTCGAGCGCAATCACTCCATGCGCAAGACTGTGCAGCTGGAGATCTCGCTCCGGCGCGCTCTTGTCATCGAGCAGCAGCACAGTGCACTCGCGGCCGCTG
>Ga0193751_1002603_pt1 | contig 10869 bp, 9 predicted proteins | sample L1c2metaG_FD_143050 | JGI IMG/M metagenome (GOLD analysis project Ga0193751, IMG submission 143050) | Soil microbial communities from a riparian zone of the East river system, Colorado, United States - L1c2 | ecosystem: Environmental > Terrestrial > Soil > Riparian zone | place: USA: East River...
CGCATGAAGGACGCACCACCGATGCATAACTCGATCGTCGCCTTCCGGCGCCGTGACGCCGGCAAGCCGCAGGGGATCGTGGCCGCGTTCCTGGCGCTGCTGAACACGATCGAGTAGGTTTCGACAGCTATCGGTTTTGTTGATCATGACGATCAAATCAATTAATTGGACTTATACGACCCCAGTTGATAGTTTGGCGTCCATGGAAACAAACGAACAGTCGCAGGAGCTCGAGACCCGGACCCCGACCACGCACGAATGCGAGTGCCCGGAGCCTTGCAACTGCGACCACGAGAACGAGTAGGACGCGGAAATGGAGCTGACATCCACTCCTCTGCTTCCTGACGGCTTCAAAGTCCCCGCCTCGCGCAACGAGGAGCCGAGCCGCCGGCTTCGGCGCCTGCTCGCGACCAAGCCTTACGTCTTCGGACCGGGCGTGTACGACCCATTCGGCGCCGAGCTGGTCATGTACCACGGCTTCGACGCGGTGTATTTCAGCGGCTACTCCTTCGCCATCGGCCACCTCGGCACGACGGACATGGACATCTACTCATCGGTCGAGATCGCTGACGGCGCTCGCCGCACGGTCAGCGCGCTTCGCAAGTTCCAGCTGACGATGGCGATGGGCGACCCCGAGAAGGGCGTCGCGCCCATTCATCTGGAGATTCCTCCGGTTGTCGTCGACATGGACGCGGGTTACGGAAACCTGTTCAACGTCCAGCGGACGATCGACCTCTATGTTCGAGCCGGCGTCGCTGCTGCGCACCTGGAAGACCAGGTCATGCCCAAGCGCTGCGGCCACATCGCGGGCAAGGCGCTCATCTCGGCGGATGAGTTCGCCGGCAAGCTCAAGATGATGCGCAACGCAGCCGACGACCTCGGCCACAAGGACTTCGTCATCATCGCGCGGACTGATGGCGTTTCGGCCACCGAGGCGCCAGAGAGCAAGCGCGGAATCCAGCTCGCGATCGACCGCGGACTGCGCTACATGGACAGCGGGATTCCCGACCTTCTGTGGTGCGAGTTTCCAACCGCGGAGCGAGGACCGACAGAGCAGTTCTGCAGCGAGATCCGGAAGCGGTTTCCACGAGCGCGCTTCGCGTTCAACTACTCGTCGTCGTTCAAGTGGCACAACGAGAAGAATCCGATTACCTGGGACGAGCTGAGCGAGCTCGGTGTCGGCTTCATCTTCATCACCCTCGCGCTGCAGCACGCTGCCGGTCATGGCATGTCGGTTCTGCTCGACGATCTCAAGAACTGTCAGGAGGAGGGCTACATGGCGCTACAGCGAAAGGAATGGGCGCCGAACGCGGACATCCCGACCAAGAGCCACCACCTGTTCACAGGGGTGCCCTATCACCAGCACGTCGGACAGGAGTACGGGGCGACCCGCCTGAGCGAGAACCTCGACGAGCACCTGGAGATGTCGAAGGTGGTCTGAAAACCCCACCCTCGCGCCAACTAAGCTGTTGGTCAGAGGCGGGGTGTGATTCTCTTTCCGTTCCGTTACATCTGGTGGCTGCTGTCGACCGTGCGGCGATCGATCGGCAGACCGCCGGACTACGTCATCTTCGTGCTCGAATCGGGCCTTCCCATGCTGCCAGATCCGCCCGGCCCCTTCTGGCAGCGCTTTGTCTCGCAGTCCCGCTTGAGCGTCAGGGAGATGGGAGAGCGATTCGATGCCATCGCGCGCGACGCGCGAACCAAAGGCGTGATCCTTCATCTCCGGCCGGTCCCGATGCCGATGGCCACACTGCAGGATCTGCGCGAGCTCGTATCGAAGCTGCGGGCCGGCGGCAAGCGCGTGATCGCATGGGCGCCGTTCTATACGACGGGCACTTACTACCTGGCCTGCGCGTGCGACGAGATCGTGCTGATGCCGGCTGGACTGGTTCGGCCCCTCGGCTTTGCCTCGACCGGAGTGTTCTTGGCCGACGCCTTGGCCCGCGTTGGGATCAAAGCGGACTTCATCCAGATCTCGCCATACAAGTCGGCCGCCGATCCGCTCACGAAGTCGGAGATGACACCCGAGGTGCGCGAGCAGACGACCTGGCTGCTCGACTCCAACTACAAAGAGCTTGTTCGTGCGGTCGGCGAGAGCCGGCATGTGGGGGTCGACGCCGCTGCGAACCTCGTCGACGGCTCGCCGTACACGGACGCGGCCGCGCTCGAAGCGCACGTCGTCGATGCGCTGCTGCCGGAGGAGCAGCTCCCGGATCGCCTGGGCAGCGCCGGCTCTCGCGCGAGGATTGCGACCTGGGACCAGGCTCGACGCCGGTTGAGGGCGCCGCGCCCCACGACCGGGCGTGGCAAATACGTCGCGATCATGCGCATAGAGGGCACGATCATCGATGGGCGCAGCGGCCGGCTGCCGATCCAGCCGCCCATCGATGTGCCGATAGTCGGTGAGGAGAGAGCGGGCGACCTGAGCGTGGTTCCGCTCGCGCGCCAGATCGCGGCCGACAAGCGAGCAGCGGCGGCGGTTCTCTACGTGAACTCGCGAGGAGGATCGGCGACGGCTTCGGAGGCGATGCGCCAGGCCCTCGAGCTCATCGGCAAGCGCAAGCCGCTCGTGATCGCGATGGGCCCGGTCGCCGGCTCTGGTGGCTACCTGGTCGCGACCCCGGGCCAGTGGATCATCGCGAGGCCGGGCACGCTGACCGGTTCGATCGGGGTCCTGACCGGCAAGCTCGTGATGGCCGGCATGTTCTCGAAGCTGCTGGTCAATCGAGAGACCGTCGCGTTCGGAAACCATGTGACGCTCGAAGGTGATGACGATCCGTTCACCGATGAGGAACGAAAAATCGTCCGCATCGAGATAGACCGAACCTATGAGCTGTTCCTCGAGGCGGTCGCATCGTCACGGAAGATGACAAGCGACGAGGTGCACCCGATTGCGGGCGGTCGTGTGTGGACGGGAAGCCAGGCGCTGGAGCGAAGGCTGGTCGACGAGATGGGCGGTCTCGAGGCGGCGGTCGCCAAGGCGCGAACACTGGCCGGGCTCGCGGAAAGCGTGCCCGCGCGTGAGGTGAGGGCGCCGCGAAGGCCGGTCCCGCCGCAGGCGATGCCTAGCGCCGCGGCCTGGCTCGGTTATGTGCTGGAGGGAATCGGCCTGCTCAGCCGCGCCCCGGTGCTGACGGTGATGGAGTTCGTCCCAAGCGATCCTGACTGAGCCGGATGTCGAGAAGTGGGCTCGTGCTTCGACCAGCAAATGGAGGTTGACAGATGGATATGAAGCTCGAGCTCGTGCCGGTGCCGGTTTCAGACGTCGATCGCGCCAAGGCGTTTTACGTTGAAAAGGTCGGCTTCAACACCGACCACGACACGAGGTTTGGTGACACCGCCAGGGTGGTCCAGCTGACACCGCCGGGGTCGGCCTGTTCGATCGTCATCGGAACCGGTTTGGGCGAAATCTCTGAAATGACGCCTGGATCGGTGAAGGCGTTACACCTTGTGGTCGCGAATGTAGCCACGGCACGTGAGGCGCTGATTGCTCGGGGAGTTGATGTGGGCGACGTCGAGGATCACGGAGGAGGCGTCAAATTCGCGCACTTCCGCGACCCGGATGGCAACTCCTGGGCCCTTCAGGAGATGGCCTGGAGATCCTGACCTCGAGCCGGTTAAGCGCTGCGCCGGGTATTGAGTGCGTCGACCAGGGCCTTGATCCGACCCGGCCAGCCGTGACGAAAGATCTCGGCATCTTCCAGATCGAACTCGCCCACATGCCGGAGTCGTAAACGGGTCCCCGCACCGTCTCGAGCGAGCATGAAGGTGATCTTTGACGGGGGATTGCGATCATCAACGGACCAGGACCAGACCATGCGGCGCGGGGGCTCGAACTCCAGCACCTCTGCATCCACCCACCCGCCGGTCGATCCCCGCGTCAACCGAAACCGGCTTCCGACCGCGGGTTTGAAATCTTCGGTGGCCATCAACCAGTGCGAGATGGCGATCTTGTCCGTGAGCTCCGCCCACACCGCTTCGATTGCGTTGGGCAGCGATTCCTCGAAGGCGACATCGAGCTTCACGGGTCGATCCGGCACGCTAGTCAAGGGGTGGGAATTTCTCCGGTTCGCGCTCCCGCATCAGGTCGTACACCGCTTCGACCACACTCTCCCGGTTCGGCTTGGTGAAATAGTCGCCATCCGGCCCATACGCCGGACGGTTCGGCGACGCGGCGAGGGTTCGCGGCGCCGCGTCGAGGTGCCACCAGCCGTTCTGCCGCTCGAGGACCTGCTGCATCATGAACGCGGACGCGCCGCCCGGCATGTCCTCGTCGAGGAAGAGCACAGCATGCGTGCGCTTCAGCGACTGAACGATCGACTGATCCACATCGAACGGATTCAGCGTCTGGACGTCGATCACCTCACAGGAGATCCCCAGCTCCTCGAGCGCCCGTGCCGCATCTAGAGCGATGCCACAGCACGCGCCGTAGGTGACCACCGTCACATCGGTCCCTGCGCGAAGCACCTCCGGAACTCCCAGCGGGACCGTGAACTCGCCGATGTTGTCGGGCACCCGCTCTTTGATCCTGTATCCGTTGAGCACCTCGATCACCACGCCGGGGTTATCCCCGCGAAACAGCGTGTTGTAGAAACCGGCCGCCTGCGTCATGTTTCGGGGAACCGCGATATAGATGCCGTGCAGGGCATTGATGAGCACCGCCATCGGCGACCCCGCATGCCAGATGCCGACCAGCCGGTGGCCCTTCGTGCGTATGACCACCGGCGACTTCTGTCCCCCGGCGGTCCGCCAGTGCAGACAGGCGAGGTCGTCGGCCGCGATCTCCAGCGCGTACAGGAAATAGTCGAGGTACTGGATGTCGCAAATGGGCCGCAGGCCGCGCATTGCCGCGCCGATCGCCTGCCCGAGGATGGTCGTCTCTCGGATCCCTGTGTCGGTAAGCCGCAGGTCGCCATACTTTGCCTGCAGTCCCTCGAACACCAGGTTCACATCACCAAGTCGCCCGACATCCTCGCCTATCACGAACAAGCGCGGGTCGCGCCCGAAGTTGGCGTCGAAGTTGCGAAGCAGCACCTGGCGACCGTCCACGGTCGGCGACTTGGCCGAATAGACGGCTGGAACGACTGGCACGTTGAGTGGGGACTCTTTGGACGTGCTGTAGACGTGAGAGCGATAGCGTTCGGCATGCTCTCGCTTGTACTCCTCAATGAACTTGACCAGCTCGGTTCGCTCCGGCGAGTCCGTCCCACGAAGCGTGCGCAGCGCGAATGACGCGCCTGACAGGATCGCGGACCTCGTGACCTTGTTGGCGTCAGTCAGCGTCGCGGCGATCTCCGCCACCTTGGGCGTGTCGACCCGCTGCAGAATCGAAACCGCACGGTCACGCTCGCTACGGATCGGCGTCTGGTATGCCTCCCACGCAAGGTCGCGCGCCGCCTCGACCGACTCCTTGTCGGCCGCCTCCCAGCCTTCGATCTGCGACTCGCTGGCGAAGCCCGATTCGATGATCCAGTCGCGCATCCGCCGGATGCAGTCGTATTCGACCTCGAATCGAAGGCGTTCTTTCGTTTTGTAACGCTCGTGGCTCCCGCTCGTCGAGTGGCCCTGTGGCTGTGTCAGCTCAGTGATGTGAAAGAGGGCCGGCTTGTGCGTGCTGCGCACTCGCTCGACGCCGGTCACATACGCATCGATGAGTGCTCCATAGTCCCAGCCTCTGACAACGTAGATGTCGATGCCCGGGCGGTCATCCGGGATGAAGCCTCGGAGTGCATCGGAGATCGAGCTCTTCGTCGTCTCGTCGCTGATGGGCACGGAAATCCCGTATCCGTCGTCCCAAACCGACAGTGCGATCGGGACCTGCAGGACACCGGCGGCATTGACCGTTTCCCAGAAATGCCCTTCACTGGTCGCGGCGTCTCCAATGGTGCCGAACGCAACCTCGTTGCCGTTGAACGAGAAGCCGTCCTGGGCGGCGCGCAGCTGTGGATTGTCGCGATACAGCTTTGAGGCATACGCGAGACCGAGGAGGCGCGGCATCCAGCCCGCAACGTTGGAGACGTCTGCTGTGGAGTTGGGCATGTCGACCGATCGCTTGAACTCGCCGCGATCGTCAAGGAACCTGGTGGCGAAGTGGTTGCCCATCTGGCGTCCCGCCGAGGCGGGATCGGCATCCACGTTCGTGTTTCCGTATAGCTGAGCGAAAAACGCCCTCACGTTCGACATACCCGTCGCCCACATGAAGGTCTGGTCGCGGTAGTAGCCGGACCGCCAGTCGCCTGGGCGGAATGTCTTGGCCATCGCCAGCTGGGCGACCTCTTTGCCGTCGCCGAAGATCCCGAAGGTGGCGTTGCCACGCAGGACCTCCGCGCGCCCGATGATGCTGGCCCGGCGGCTGCTGTAGGCGAGGCGGTAGTCGGCGATGACGGTTTCGGCAGCAAGCGCAGGCTTGGAGTTGCGAAGCGTTTTGGCCATGTAGGAGGCTGAAGTTACGTTATCACGGGACTTTTCGCGACCCCCGGGACAGTGCCCCATCCGGCCGGCTGCGTCCTCTGGGGTCCCCGCGCCGAAGGCGCGGGAGGCAGCTTCCCCGCATGGCGCGGAAGCTAGGCCGAATCTGCACGCCCCGCTGCCTGGTGTCCTTTGTCCCGAAGCAGGCCAGGCCTGCTCGCCGACAGAGCCTTCTTCATGTGGACGTACGCCTTCTTGAGATCGCCCCGGCGCTCGAGGATCTCGGCGTACATGCCATGGCAGCGAAGCAACCGTTCGGTCATGCCGTAAGTGCTCAGGCCTGCCAGCGCCATCTCGAACTCGTGGTCGACAGCCTCGTCGTCCGCGCGCTGCTCAGCGACACGGCCGAGCCACATGTGCGCCTCCGCGACCGTAGCTCCTTCCCCCATCTTCTCGGCCAGGGTCAAGCTTTGCTGGGCCAGCTCCGCGGCCGCATCCACGTTCCCCTCCTGCAGACTGAGCTCGCTCAGGCTGAGGATCATGCTCGCGCGACCGAACTCGAGGTCGGTCTCGTCGGTAAGCTCGACCGCGCGGTCCATGTGGCGGCGGGCTCCAGCGTGGTCGCCCTTCGCCATCAGCAGCAGGCCCAGCTCGTTTTCGATCCGAGCCAGCGAAACTCGTTCGCGGAGCACCTCGAGAAGCGCCACCGATCGATGCGCATACCTGATCGCAGCCTCGGTCTGCCCCATCTCTCGATACGCCATCGACAGGCCGTGGTAGCTCAACGCCAGGCGCCGAAGGTCCTGTAGCGATCCCGCCACCTCAATCGCCTCGTTATAGAGCTCCATCGCCTTTTCCCATGCGCCGGCCGCGAGCTGCGCCGAGGCAAGGACACCCAGCAGCCGCGATTCGGTCGACTCGGGAACAGGCTTCAGGCTGCGGCACAACGCCAGCGCGCGCTCTGCGATCGCAACGGCGCCAGGCTGCTGCGTCATATATGCGAGCGATGCCTCAGACCCAAGGCATTCGGCAAGCATCAGTTTGTCGCCGACCGATTCAAAGTGCGCCGAAGCCTGACGAAGCAGGTCTCCCGCCGGCTCGGGTTTGCCGAGCTGGAGGTAGGCGCGAGCAAGGTGATACCGGATCGGCCCGAGCCGATGGGCGGATGAACCCAGGCTGAGCAGCTTCTGGCCCAGCTCGATCGCGTTCTGGTATTGGCCGTGCGCCAGCAGCGACTCGAGCTCGACGAGGCCGTCCTTGGCTTCGTCGCTTACCCCATCGGGATCAGCGAGGAAGAATTCCACCGGCTTGCCTGTCCTGTGCGCGATGTGCTCGAGCGTTGGCAGCGACGGCCGCGTGCGTCCGGTTTCGATGAGGAAGATCGCCGGCGCGGTGACGTGGCCCTTGCCGACCTGGGCTAGGCTGAGGCCCGCCTCCTGGCGCGCCTGCTTGACTGATCCAGCTCTCAGGTTCACCCCGGGCAGGCGACGGCGTTCTACCTTCAGGGGTGCGTCCTCCGCAACTGATGCACCCCGCTGCCGACCCACGAGCGCAGAGCTTAGACCAAATTACTTAATGGGTCCACTCGAGTCAGGCTGAAACAGACGTTACGGGCTGGGCAATTCGCCCTAGTTCAGACCGCCGGGTAGGTCCCGAACAGCTTGATCTCCGCGGCCGCCTCTTCGAGGTCGTTGAGCGCCGCCTCAGCCGCCTCGGGCGCTCCCACCTCGCCGTTAATCGAAAAATCGAGATAGAAGCGGTACTCGAACGGCCGCCCGAGCATCGGCCGGCTGTCGAGACGGGTCAGGTTTACGTTGCGGCGCGCGAAACAATCGAGCGCATGCGCGAGGCTGCCGGGCCGGTGCGCCGCGACGAAGGCGAGAGAGCACTTGGAAGCGGCCGCTCCTGGGCTCCCCACCTGGTGGGGAGCTCCCTCGCGAAGCGAGGGTGAGGGGACGTCGGCCGGCCTGCTCGGATTTCCCTTTTCGACGACCACGAACCTGGTCCGATTTTCCGAATCGTCCTGGATCGACTCGGCCAGCACGTAGATGCCGTAACGCTTCGCAGCCGCGCGGCTCGCGATGGCGGCGGTGCCGGGCTGCCGCTGCTCCGCGACCGCTCTTGCCGCCCCGGCGGTGTCGTGAAACGCGACCGACTTGATTTGCCGCGCATGCAGGTAGCGGCTGCACTGGGCAAGCGCTTGCGGGTGCGAGAGCGCGCGCTCCACTGGTCCCGGCCACCCCAGCAGGCAGTGCTGCACAGGCAGGACGTGTTCCCGCACGACGCGAAGCCCGGGCAGCTCCCAAAGAAGATCGGAGACCTCCTGCACCACGCCGGCGCTGCTGTTCTCCACGGGCAAAACCGCGGAATCGACAGCGCCCATCAAGAGCGCCTCGAACGTCAGCCGGAATGTGGCATAGCCGACCGCGTCGGAGCCCGGGAACAGCGCCGACACCGCTTCATCGGAGTACGCCCCAGGCTCCCCCTGGTAAGCAATCTTCAAATCCGGGGCGACAGCCTATCCAAAAATCATGTGACGCAGCGTGTCGGCGACGTGGTTGTGCTCGTTGGGGGCATCGACAGCGGTCGCGTGACCGTTGCCGTTCGGCTCGCCCACCGCGATCTGCTGGAGGTCGTCGTCCGTCACCTCGCGCTTGGTGTCGGCGACCTGCAGGAAGCGCTGCCATGCGGCTTCGCGCCTGTTCTCGGCCAGCTTGATTCCAAGGAGTCCGAGCCGGTGGTGAAACGCGTGCCGGCCGGAGCGTGCTGTCAGCACGATGCGCGAGTTGTCGAGGCCGACGTCCTCGGGCTTCATGATCTCGTAGTTCAGCCGGTCCTTGAGCACGCCGTCCTGGTGGATCCCGGACGCGTGCGCGAATGCGTTGGCTCCAACGACGGCTTTGTTCGGCTGCACGGGAGTGCCGGTCAGCTCGGCGACCATTCGCGAGGTGCGGGTGATCTGGGTCGTGTCGATGCCGCATTCCAGCCCGAGCTTTGCTTGGCGCACGCGCAGCAGCATCACGATTTCCTCGAGAGACGTGTTGCCCGCGCGCTCGCCGATGCCGTTGATCGTGCACTCAACACGGCGTGCACCGGCCGCTATCGCGGCCAGCGAGTTCGCGGTCGCGAGGCCGAGGTCGTTGTGGCAGTGCACCGAGAAGAGGGCATTGTCGCTGCCGCGAGCCTCGTTGACCACGCGCCGAATGAGCTCGCCGAACTCCGACGGCAAGCAGTAACCCGTGGTGTCCGGGATGTTGATGACGTTGGCGCCGGCGGCGATCATCGTCTCGACCGTTTCGATCAGGTACTCAGGGTCGGAGCGACCTGCGTCTTCAGGCGAGTACTGGACGTTTTCGCAGAGCGAGCGGGCGTAGGCGACCATCTCGGCGCCGCGCTTCAGCACCTGCTCGCGCGTCATCCCCAACTTGCGGTCTATGTGCACGTCCGAGACCGAGAGCACGATGTGGATCTGCGGACTCTCGGCGTCTTTGATGGCACCCCATACCGCGTCGATGTCCTCGCGCACCGCCCGCGCCAGCGCGGTGACGGTGGTGCTGCGAATCTCACGCGCGATCTGGCGGCACGCTTCGAAATCGCCCGGTGAGGAAATCGGAAACCCGGCTTCGATCACGTCGACGCCAAGTCGCTCCAGCTGCCGCGCGATCTTCAGCTTGGAGTTGGCGTCCAGGTGGAACCCAGGAGATTGCTCGCCGTCGCGCAGCGTGGTGTCGAAGATGAATACGCGGTTTACGTCTGATTCCTTCATTTCTCTACAGGCTCCAACCAGGTCATCATCGAGCGGAGCTCGCGCCCGACCTTTTCAACCGGGTGTTCGGCATCCTTCCTTCGCATGGCGAGAAACTGCTCGCGACCGTTTGAGTTCTCGTCCAGCCAGCGCTCGGCGAACGAGCCGTCCTGGATCTCGCGCAAAACCTGGCGCATGTTCTCGCGCACCTGGTTGTCGATGACGCGGGGCCCGGAAACGTAGTCCCCGTACTCGGCGGTGTCCGAGATCGAGTAACGCATGAACCCGAGGCCGCCTCGGTACATGAGGTCGACGATGAGCTTGAGCTCGTGGAGAACCTCGAAGTAGGCGAGCTCGGGCTGATAGCCGGCTTCGACCAGCGTCTCGAAGCCCGTCTTGACGAGCGAGCTGACCCCGCCGCAAAGCACAGCCTGCTCGCCGAAAAGATCGGTCTCCGTCTCTTCCTTGAATGTCGTCTCGAGCACGCCGGCGCGGCCGGCGCCGATCGCGCGGGCATAGGCAAGAGCGCGGCGCCAGGCGTGACCGGTCGCGTCCTGGTGAACGGCGATCAGCGCCGGAACGCCCTGGCCCTGGACGTAGGTGCTGCGCACCAGGTGACCCGGTCCCTTGGGGGCGATCATGGCTACGTCGATCTCGGCGTCGGGCTTGATCTGGGCGAAGTGGATCGCGAAACCGTGCGCGAACATGAGCAT
>Ga0193751_1002604_pt1 | contig 10869 bp, 8 predicted proteins | sample L1c2metaG_FD_143050 | JGI IMG/M metagenome (GOLD analysis project Ga0193751, IMG submission 143050) | Soil microbial communities from a riparian zone of the East river system, Colorado, United States - L1c2 | ecosystem: Environmental > Terrestrial > Soil > Riparian zone | place: USA: East River...
CGCGTCGGGCATGTTGAATTCGACGTGGCGCACCGCGCGCCGCGAAGCCTGCGGATGCTGCATATGCCTGCCATCGTAAATGGTCGGCAACATGCGCAGCGCCGCAAATCGCCCGATTGGTCCCCAATGAACATACTCAATCAAGCCGTCGCTCGCGTCAGCGCTAGGCGCGATCCACATGGTTCCGCCGGTATAGGCGCTATTGTTAAAAGTCAGAAAGAGGCACGGGCGCGTGTCCCACTCCTGGTCCTCATCGCAGCGAACCGCAAACGTGAGCGGCCGCAACTGCGCGAGCCGGACAAAAACCCCCAGCAGATATCCGAGGTGGCCAAAAGGTTTGAAATGGCGATTGGTCAACGCGCCCACATTGGCGGTGAAGCCCACGCTTACCAGATTGAACGAGTACATTTCCCCGGTGGAATGCGTGAGGCGCATCAAATCGATGCTGCGCGTACGGCGCTCCAGCAGCGCCTGCAACGACGCTGCAGCGCCTTCGCGCGTGTAGTCGCGCAGAAAAGAATTGCCTGTGCCGAGTGGAAGAAATCCCATCGCCACGCGCTCAGCCGGTGTATGTTCTATCGCCTTACCTACTGCGGTCCTGCGTTCTGCAGTCGCACGTTGCGCCGCCGCACGTCCCGCAATCATCCCGCCGCCAAAAATTCCGTTCAAAATTTCATGCCCTGTTCCGTCGCCGCCCACCGCAAGAAACCGCCGGTAACCCCGCGCATACGCCTCGCGCGCCAGCCACACCGCATCTCCGGGAGCGCCCGTAGATACGTCATCGATTTCCAGCCCGCCTTTGCGCAGGCGCTCAAGAGCCGGACCCGCCAATTTCGCGGAACGCCCTCCTCCGGCCGCTGGATTCACGATGGCAAAAAAGCGTTCCATGCCGGCCTATTCTCTCCCGAAAAATTGATCTGTGCTCTGCAGTGTGGCTCTTACAGTTCCAGAACTGCGCTGCTGCGGTCGAGTTTCGCGAGCCGCTCCGCCAGCACGTTTCTTTTTACTTTCATGGAAGCGGTGCGAGGAAAATCTTCATTGACCAACACAATTCCGTGAACGCGCTTGTAGTTCAACAGCCGGTTATTTCGCGCCGTAATGTCCTGGCGCAATTCCTTTGTCAGAGATTGTCCCGGTTCCAGATGTATCGCCAGAATGAGTTGCTCGCCCACCATGGAGCGTTGCGGCCAGATATAATTCGCCGCGAAAACGCAAAATTCTTTTACTGCCAGGCTTTCGAACACGCTTTCCACGTCTTCCGGATAAATATTTTTCCCTTCCTCGGTGACAATCATGTTTTTCTTGCGCCCGAAGAGCTGCAAGTGTCCGGTCAGATCGAACCGTCCCAGATCCCCGGTCATTAACCAGCCATCCACGATCGTTTCGGCCGTCAACTCCGGTTCGTCCAGATAACGCGACATCACCGTTTTGCTGCGCACCGCAACTTCGCCAATGCCATTCGCGTCGGGATGGATCACGCGCACTTCCATGCCCGGCAGGGGCTTACCCACCGTGTCGGCGCGAAACGGTTTCAAGTCGTTCACCGTAATCGCGGTGCCAGCTTCCGTGAGCCCGTATCCATTCGCGACCGGAATCCCCAAGTCGTAAAAAAATTGCAGCGTCTCCGGCTCGCTGAACGCGCCGCCCACGATAATCGCGCGCAATTCTCCGCCGAACGCTTCGTGCACCTGCTTCAATAAACGCCGGCTCAGTGCCAAATGCGGCCTGCGTTTCGTCAGCGCTTTGTTGATCGCGACCAGCGCATGGAACACTTTTCGTTTCCCGGGAGCCAGCGCGTCGAAGCGCGCCTGCAATCCTTTTAGCAGGTTCTTCAACACCAGCGGCACCAGGCTTACATACGTGATTTCGTATTTCACAAATGCTTCGCGCACATATTCCGGGCGCAATGTTCGCAAATGCACGACCGCCGCTCCGCAAATGAAGGGCCCAAAAAATCCCACCATGAAATCGATAGCGTGATTTGTCGGCAGGATGCTCAGGTAGCGCATCCCCGGAGCGAATGGGTAGAGCGAAGTGAGCGCCACGCATTGCTACAGATAATTTTCATGCGTCATCACGCAGCCTTTTGGCCGCCCGCCGGTTCCCGACGAATAAACAATGGTTGCGGCATCACTGCGCGTGCGTGGCCGAAATTCCGGGTCGGCGGTTTGGGTGCTCGGTATTTCCCAGCGCACGCCGCCAAGCAAATCCGTGTCTATGGGCGCTTCGGTGACGATGACCATTTGGAGTTCGGTAGCGGCGGCGCGGCCTGTTGCCACGCTCAATTGCCGCCAGATCGGATATTCCGTGATGAGCACCCGCGCGCTCGAATGTTTGAGCAGTTGCCACTGCTCATCCGCCGTGAGTTTGGAATCGAGCGGCACCAGCACGCCGCCAGAATAAAATATCGCATACGCCGCGATCAGCCACTTGGACTGATTGGTCATGATGATCGCCGCGCGGTCGCCCGCTGAAAATCCCGCGTCCTGCAGCGCCTTCGCGACCGGCATGGCGCGATCTCGAAATTCGCGATACGTCAGGCGGTGATTTTCTCTCTCGCGATCCGCCTCAATGAGGCAGATTTCATTCGCAAACACCTCGACGGCGTCTTTTAACGAGCCTCCAATAGATTGGTATTTGGAAAGATCCAGCATTACAGGCGGGACTGTATGCGCGATGCCAGCGTGCGGAAATCGCTCACGCCCTGCACTTCATAATCGGGCAATTCGATCCCAAAATGATTCTCCAGGCGCGACAGCAATTCCAGCGCTTGCAAGCTGTTAATTCCGAGCTTTTTGAAAAAATCGTCGTCGGCCGCTAGCGAACCTTGCGCCACTTGAAAATGTTTCGCCGCCAGATCCAGCACTTCCCGCGTAGTTTGTTCCACTGTCCGCATGATTACTCCAATTTATCATCGTACGGGAAGATACTACACCTCGCCGAAGCTCGGATCTGAAATTGCACTGCCGTGCAAGGGTGGATACGTCGTTCACATAGGACAATGGCGTTATTGGCTGCCCTGGCAGGCCTACTATTTTAACTGGTCAAGAACCACCAAAACCAAGGCAACGTCGGGCCTTGGGTTCCGGTGTCCAAAGAAGAAAAGCACCTGATTGCGCAGACTCCTCCCCGGAGTTATTCTGACCACCTGTAAACTTGGGCTGAGGCGTAAACATGAGCTTTGACGAAGCTTTGAAACTTGCGAGCAGAGACGAACGGTTCATGGCTACGATTTATGCCATGAACACCCTGCTGATTCACAAAGGCATTTATACTAATGAAGAATTTGAATCCATTTTTATTGAATGGGTAAATAAAGAACAACGCAAGAAAGTTCGTTCAGTTAACGCTTCTTCTCAGGTTCTTCGCGAAGCCTAGGCCCAAAAACATACTGGCATAGCGGTCTCTTGCCGCAGTGTCTCCCGATGTCGCACTGTACGCACTCACACTCGCACGGCGGAGCCGGTACCATTTTCTTTTTCTCTCTTCGCCTCATTCAATCCGTCATTCCGTCCGCGCGGCATTCTACACCCCGCCTGATCGATCAGGGCGCTAGGGCAGATAAGGCATAGCATCCGTGGATTCGACGAATTTTTTCAGGGCGGCCATCACTGCGGGCCGCGTAAACAGTTCGCAGAACAAATCGATTTCGCGTCGTAATTCGTCGTGAGGAATTGGTTTCAGGAATTTTTTTGCGGCAGCTCGCGCGAAGGCGTCAAATTTTTTGATTTGATTCGCGTTCGAACGCGCCACATTCAACGCTTCACCTTCCGCGGCAAGATGCGATACAAGACCAACGGCCTGCGCGCGCGTGGCATTTACGCTGCGCCCCGTGAACAACAAATCGCGCACAAATCCGTTACCCAGATCGCGTTTCAACCGCGGTATCCCGCCAAATCCCGGTATCAGTCCCAGCCGCAATTCGGGAAATGCAAATCGCGCCATCTTGTCGGCCACAATGATGTCGCAGACTAAAGCGAGTTCCAGTCCGCCGCCAAAACAAATTCCATGTACTGCCGCAATGGTTACAAACGGTGCAGCGTCAATGGCGTCCAAGACTGCGTGAATGCGTTCCAGAAATTGCCGCACGCCTGCCAGCCGTTCCGCGCCTTCCAGCGGCGCCGCGCCTTCGTAAAGCTCGCGCAGATCCGCTCCCGCCGAAAATCCATGCTTTCGCGCGCTGGAAATAATGCACACCGACGTTTCTCGCGCCAGTGCGTCAATCGCGGCGACAAATTTTTCTAAATCGCCAAGCATCGCCGTGCCAATCTCATTGGCCGGCGCGCGATCGAGCGTCAACTCCACGACACCGTCGTTCCAATTCCATCGCAGCGTCTTTCCGGCAAACGATTTCATGCCGGCTTCCCGTTGTACATGGTGGCAATCTCCGCTGAGAAGCGCCGGTCAATCGCGTCGCGGCGCAGTTTACCGTTGGCGGTGAGGAGGCCATCCTCAGGCGTAAAAACACGAGGCAGTATCGAGAAATTTCGAATCTGCCGGTAATGCGGTAAATCAGCATTGACGGCTTCGATCACTTTTTGCGCATCTGATGCCGCGACTTGCCCGGCAACTAGCGCGCATAAATATCCACGGCCGTTACCGACCACCACTACGTGCTGAGCGCCAGCGAGCCGTTGTGCAATTCTTTCCTCGATAGGCTCAGGCGGCACGTTGTGTCCCGAATTCAGAATAATCAAATTTTTTATTCTGCCGATGATCCTCCAGATCCCGGACGAGTTCTTTTCTCCCTGATCGCCGGTATGAAACCATCCATCCTTCATCACTCGCGCAGTTTCCTCCGGCCGTTTCCAATAACCGGGAAAAATGTGCGGCCCGCGCACGACAATTTCTTCGTTGTCAGCCAAAGTCATCTCGATCCCGCTGATCGCCGGACCCACGTAGCCGGGTTCCACCGGAGCCCTCGGATCATCCATGGTACAAATCGCGGTCGTCTCCGTCAGTCCATACACCTGCAGCACCGGTATTCCCAGCATCATAAAAAATTCCTGCGTCTCCACCGCCAGCGGCGCGGAACCGCAAATCAACGCGCGCAAATTTCCGCCGAAGCGCTGCTTCACCTTTGCAAAAATCAGCCGCCGCCCCAGCGCCAGCCACAACTCATCGAGCGAACCCACTCGAGCCCCGCCACGTTCGCGCTCCCACCCTGACTTGGCCTTAGCAAACAGCATGCGAATCGGAGCACCGCGTTTCGAAATGGAATCCAATACCCCGCGCCGCACCCGTTCCAGCAGCGTCGGCACATTCAAAAAATAATTCGGCGCGCTTAGCCGAATCTCATCCGCCAGCCGGTTCAAGTCCGTCGAAAGCGTCAGCACGCTTTCCCGCAGCAAACACGACAGCAGCAAAATCCACGACCCCGCAAAATTAAACGGCAAATAATGAAACGCTTTGTCAGGCTCGCGCTGACCGCTCGAAACGAGGCCCATCAGTTGATCCAGCCGCTCGCTAGTGCACTTCAACATGTGCGTCACGTTCCCCACGTTCAGGCACACGCCCTTCGGTTCGCCGGATGTCCCCGAAGTATAAATAATCGTCACCAGGTCGCCATCCGTGCGCGCGTTCGGCGCTTCCGTCACCGGTTCCCGCACAGGCGCGGCACGCAACATTTCTTCCATCAAAACGCGGTGCGGCATCTCAGGCCATTCGCGCTCGATTGCCGAGCCAAGTTCTGGGTCGCCTGCAATCAACAAACTCGGCGAGCAATCTTTCATCATGCCTGCCAATTCGCCCCCGGCCTGCCGCGAATAAAGCGGCACCACAATAATTCCTTCCGCCATCAGCGCCAGATCCACCGCGATCCACTGAATCGAATTTGCCCCCAGGAGCGCGCACCGGTCCCCCGGCACCAACCCGAATTTGCGCACATAGCTTCGCCCGCGCTGCACTTGCGCAAGCAGTTCCCTGCCGGTGACGGTTGTAAATGTTTCACCATGAATTTCGCGCAACACCACGCGCTCGTCCGCGCGCTGCAGTTGAGCGAAAATTGATTCCAGGAAATTAGCCATCGAGAATCAGTTGTTGGCCGCCAGCACCGCGGCAGAGGCGTCGTAACGTTCCGCGAGCTGCAATAAATTTTCATCCAGCGGGGGCAAATAATCTTCCCAGGACAATATGCCGGACCGCAGAGGAAATTCCGGATATTGCCGCCGCACCGCGTCCTCCAATAAAACGCCCATGCGCGCCATCATCTTCAGGTTGCGCACCACGGTGCTCCCGATCCCTTCGCGCACCGCGTCGCGCTCGCGCACCAGCGTCTCCATAATTTCCAATAATTTCGGCTCCAGCTCCGGATCGTCCACGGTCAAAAACAAATGCTCGTGGCCGCGCTCGCGCATCAAGTTTCGAATGCGCTCGTCCATCGTCACGCCCGCGGAAGCCACCAGGCTCGGCATGCACGTCACGATGCCGTGGTACCGCGAAGAAACCATGTACGTGCACCCGCGCAAAATGGAAACCATCTGGTACATGTCGTAATCGTCGGAAGTAAACACCGGCGTACCCGGAATCTGCGCGGCAATTTCGCGACAGGCCACGGCGTCCAGTCTTTCCATAGCCACTAGAATCGGAAACACTTGATGCCGCTGCAGAAATGCCTTAGTGGCGCCCGTGATTCCGGAAACATACTTCTGGAATTTTCGGTCGACCTCGCGGCCCGATTCGTGAAAGTAAACGGTGCGGTACTGGCTTTCTTTATATGCGCCGGTAGCTACACGCGCGACATACTTGGCGATGGAGGCCTTCACCGGCCACACAAACGGATGGATGGGGCAAATTACCAGGATCGGTTTTTTCCCGTCCCATCCTGCTTCGCGCAGAACTTTTTGCGCATATTCCGGCGGATGCGGCTTGAAGGTCCACGCCGTATCGGTTCCCAACTCTGCCTGGATGCCCAGCGAGTGCAGCAGGCTTTGCGATTCTGTATTGCGTGTGATTACCAGCGACTCAGAGACATAGCGAGCGCACATGTTTCGAATGAGCGGGTCCATGTGACCGGCCTCGCCTCCATACCCCACCGATAATTTATTTTCCGCCGAGGCCAAACCCAGCGATCCGATCATCATGGTGGTCAGTGCGTTCGCGAACTTGCTTTTGAACATGGACCCTTCGCAAGCGATCACGCCGTGACTTTTCCCCACTTCGCGGTAAAGCATCGGAGGAAACACATCCGGCAGGTGCAGTTGATGCGTGCCGTCGAAATATCCCTTGGTGCGCCCAAAATCCTGGGTCATCACGCTGAAATCCACATTCTCCGCACCCAACACGTGACGTATCTGGTGCAGCATTTCGTTGACGCGCACATCGCTGCCGGTATTGCGCGTGCCGTTATACCCAGCGAACAGCAAGCGCAATCTTTCTCCGCGCTTCCAGCGCTGCCCGCGCCCCAGCATCCACTTCACGCGCGCCATGCCGATCAGCGCGCTGACCCACGCCACTAAAATAAAATCGGTCATGCGTGCACCTGCCCGGCGATCGCCGCAATCGGACTGCTCGCTGAAGCAGGCCACGACTTCGCCGGGTATCTGAATTTATTTTCACGACTGAATTTCAGCAGCGGATACGCATAGGTGGAAAATTTCGCCGGCGCCACGCCGCCCAGCTCCGCCACCACACGCGAATTATCAAACACCGTGTTCCAGTTCAAGTACGGCCAGAAAACTTTTAGCAGCGAAGCGCCATACCCGGTCGCGCCACCGCGTCGAGAGAGCCAATTCACCATTCCGGAAAATGGCCCGCCCAGCCAAGGCCAATAGCTAGGCCGGCTCGTTCCGCCCGCGGCAGCCAACGCGTCCGTCAATTCGCGAAATGTTTGCGAGCCTACACCCGACGACAAATGATAAATCGTATGCGCCGGCGCATCTTTTTGGTGGATGGTCACAATAGCTTTGCCCACGTAATTTGCCGGCACAATATCGATGCGATCATTGGACCGCAGCGGCAGCACCGGCAGCTTCGCAAGTACATCGAACGCCTGCACCATATCGAACTGCGTGGTCTGCGGCCAGCGGCTGTCTCCCAGCACAATGGCGGGCCGGAAAATTGTGACCGGCACATCCGGCAGCAACTGATGGACCATATGCTCGCCGAATTTTTTGGTACGCGCGTACGGATCATAGTCGGAGCGCGTCCAATCGATGGACGCATCCTCGGTCACGATCTCATCTTGCCTACGTCCGGCCACCGCGACGGTCGATACGTGCGAGTAGCGCCGCAATCCGTTGCGATTTTGCGCGCGCCGCGCCAGTTGTATCACTTCCAGTGCGCCACGCAAATTTACGTTCAAGCATTGCCGCTCGGATTTGCGATTCAGCGAAGCGGCGCAGTGAACGATCGATTCCGTGGAGTCCACGAGCTCGTGGTAGCTGTCATCCGGCAATCCAAACCGCTCATTGGTCAGGTCGCCCAGAAAAATTCGCGCACGCGTATTGAGGTATTCAGAAAATTCCGGAAATTCAAAATGGAGTTGCAGCGACTTCCACAATCTTTCGCGCGCCTCTTGTTCCGACTTTGCGCGCACTAACAGGTTCAACTTGTCGCGGTGCTCGCGCAAAAACCCGGCCACTAGGTAACTTCCAAGGTAGCCCGTCGAGCCCGTTACGAAGATAGCCATGTCAGGAAGCGAACCATGAAATTACGAAGATCGCCATAACGGATCACCAGGCGCAGCGGCGGAATTCGAAAGCGCAGCCCGTGCCGGCGCTGCCGTCCAATCCAGTTCGCGCGGAGCCCGCGACTCCAGCGGCCGCCCCTCCATCAGCGGATAGCACCATCGCCGCAAAGCTGGAATATGCACATTGATCCAGTAATCCCACCAGTCGATCGCTTCCGGCGCAAAGTCAAACATGCCGCTTTCATCCCGCGGAAGCGCCGCCGACAACATGCGCGTGTTCTCGCATTCGAACACGTGATCGTTGTGCAGGATAAACGGCTCGTACAGCTCAATCAATTTTTCCGCGCGGTTCAAATCGCGTTCCGCCTTGGCCAGCGGCGGTTTTTTCATCTTCAAAGCGATGGCCACTCGATTGATGCGCGATACCACCGCCTTCTGCATGGGAATCGACATGCGCTCATATCTCTGTTTCGACACGGGAATCGTCTCGAACTTCACCTTCAGCCAGTTGTCCACGCTTTGTTCCATGCGGTAATACTTGCGGTGCGCCAATCCCGTCAACTCAATGCTACGGCCCATATTTACGGGATTCACTGCCGAGGTTGCCAATTGATACATCCGCGCATTGCAGCGCGCGATTACCGCCGCCGCGATCAGGCTCATCCCGCGACACACCATGTCCACCGGAATTACGTCCAGACATTTCCGCGCATTCGTAGGCAGTTGCCGGAAATTTGTTCCCAGCAAATACGAAAGCGGCCCGGAGGTATTGATCCCTTCATTCCATCCCGAAAAAGGTGAACGCTCCGAGCTTTCCACAATCGACGGCCGGACAATCGCAATCGGCAAATCGTTCCCGCGCGCGGCCAGCACCGACTCGCCCAAACTTTTCGTAAACGTATACGTATTCGGCCAACCTAAATGCTGCGCGCGCCGCATTCCGATACGCACCAGGCGATTGCGCGCCCAGCGGATGCGGTTGCGTCGTAACACGCCATCCAATTCCTTCGCCGGCACCACCGAATCATCCACGCCGCGGCCCAGCGCCTGCCGCTTCAAAGCCTTGATCAGCTCCACGCCTTCCGCGCGCTCTTCAACGCTGCGAATCGTTTCGCGCAGCGAAGCAATCTCGCGATCCACATCAAATTCCGGATCGCCAGAAGGGTTGTAGTTTGGTTTCAATTTCTCGGTCACGCGCCCGTCGCGCATGCCCACGACGTAGCATGTGGAAAGGTGCATCAATCCAGCGTGATCGCACCTGCGGATAAATTCCAGCAGGTGCACGGCGGACTCCACGTTCGATGACAGCGCTTCCCGCAAGTCCGGATTAAAGTCCGTCAGCCCGGCGCTGTTCACAATCAAATCCAGCGACTTTGCCAGCCGCGCCTGCGTGGCTGCGTCCAAGCCGAGTCCCGGCGCGCTCACATCGCCTTCCACCACCTCAACTTTTTCTTTTAAAAACGCGCCAAGACTCCGTCCGTAGCGCTCCTGCAGGGTGTCGAACGTCGGCGACTCTTCAACAATTTTTTCAAAGCGCCGCTGCGAAGAAGTGGTGCGGTTTCGCCGGATCAGCAACGTGATTTTCCCAATCTCCGGAATATTCTCGAGCAAGTTCACCAGCCACACTTTGCCGATGAAGCCCGTCACGCCAATCAGCATGATGTGGCGCTTCGCCAGCGTCCTACGCACCGAAAGCTTTTCGACGCGCGGGCTTTCCCCAAACAACGCCACCGATGTGTCGGTAATAATTCGCGGGCGCGCGCTACTTTGCATCGCAGTTTCCGGCAGACCAGCCTTTCCAGCCCAGCCAAGTTGCCGCAGCAATTTCTCTCGCGTAATGCGCCCATCGGTCGATCCACTGGCCACCCACGCTAGCGGCCCTCGCGGACGAACTACCGGATCAAGCAACCGCCCCGTGGCGATCCCGTCGCGAAAATCCAGCCGATTCGCGATGATCGACTCAACTCCAAAGTGTTTTGCCAGCGGCTTCAAGATGTGGTCCAGCAGTTGGCTGACCAGCACTACTCGCTCGCCGGAACGAATGGCTTCCGCTAGCTTATCCACCGCGGCGCGCCGCATCTGCGGCTTCAAAACATACTGAAAATATTCCTCGCCCAACAAGTCCAGGCGGTCCCGACTTACTCCGCGCAACAGCGTATGCAAAAACCGCGTTGCGAACGTACGGTTGGCCCCATACATAAAAGGACGCACCAGCGCCATGCCCGCCATGCCCGCTCGCC
>Ga0193751_1002605_pt1 | contig 10865 bp, 8 predicted proteins | sample L1c2metaG_FD_143050 | JGI IMG/M metagenome (GOLD analysis project Ga0193751, IMG submission 143050) | Soil microbial communities from a riparian zone of the East river system, Colorado, United States - L1c2 | ecosystem: Environmental > Terrestrial > Soil > Riparian zone | place: USA: East River...
TCAACACCCATTCGGCGAACGCGCGCGTCGGACCGGGGTGGCGGATGAAGTATTTCGTCTCGTCGACATGGGAGCGGTCGGCCCAGTTCTCGGGATAGTACCGGTGGTAGCCGGTGTGGATGACCAGGATGTCGCCACGCTCGACTCGATGGCCGCTGTCCTTCTCCCAGCGCTCGAAGTGCTCAGGGCCGTACAGGTCGTAGTCGCCAAGACCCATCCGCTCGAGGTCGACGACGCAAGCGGGTCCGATCAGGAAGTCGAGCGGCAGGTCGCCGATGAACTTCCCGCCCGAGAGGAAATGCGCGGGCGCATCCAGGTGCGTGCTGACGTGCATCGTCATCGTGATCTCCTGGCCGCCGGCCTTGTCGAATGCGAGTCGCTTGATCCAGCGGATGGAAGGGCCCGCGTAGCCGGCGAATGCGGGAGTGTGCAGCGAGAAGTCCTGCGTGAGGTCGATGAACTTCACCTGGCTTGGTCGGGAGCTCGTAATTTCGATCGCTCAACCTTACCCATCGCGTTCCTCGGCAGCTGGTCGATGACGATGACGCGGCGAGGACATTTGTAAGACGCGAGCCGCTCGCGGGCGAAAGCGATGAGCTCGGTTTCATCGAGCGGATGTGCCTTCGATGGCACCACGAAAGCGGTGACCTCCTCTCCCCAGTCCTCGCTGGGTACTCCGGCCACCGCCACCTCGTCGACGGCGGGGTGCGTTTCGAGGACGAGCTCCACCTCGCGGGGGTAGACGTTGAATCCGCCGGAGATGATGAGCTCCTTCAACCGGCCGCGAATGGCCAGGGTGCCGTCGTCCGCTATCTCGCCCACGTCGGCGGTCTTGAAGAAACCGTCGGCCGCAAACGCCTCCTTGGTCGCGGCGTCGTTGCGCCAGTAACCCTTGAACACCTGGCCTCCCTTGAGGAGGACCTCGTCTTTCTCACCAAGCTTCACCTCCACCCCCGGAAACGGAACGCCGACCCGGCCGGCCTGCCGCGGGCCTTCGTACGGGTTGGTGACGACGATCCCGCCCTCGGTGATTCCGTAGCGCTCAACGGGTGCCTGGCCGAGCAAGCGCTCGCACCTTTCGAACAACGCAGGCGGCAGCGGCGCGGAGCCGGAAACGAAAAGGCGAACGTGAGCGAGCTCGGCCGGATGCTCGTCCAGCCAGTCGCAAAGACGCTGGTACATGGCCGGCACTCCGAAGAACATGGTGCCGCGGTCGGCGTCGTTTCTCGTCAGCTCGGAGACAACGGCCTGGGGCGAGAAGTGGATCAGCGTGGCGCTGCCGTCGCTCAGCAGCGTGCCGTGCAGCCCCATGCCGAGGCCGTGAAGGTGGAAGAGCGGGAGGGCATGGACGAGGACGTCTCGAGAAGTCCAGCGCCACATTTCGATCGCGCCACGCGCCTGCGCGAGCAGTCCGCCGTGGTCGAGGATGGCGCCTTTGGGTCGACCCGTGGTTCCGGACGTATAAAGGATGGCCGCGGGGCTGTCGGGCGTGAGGTCGGGCATGGGCGGTGGAGTGGCGTGCGGCGGATCGTGGACGTCCACCGAGCGCAGGCCGAGCTTCTTCACGACGCCGGCCCTCTCGTTATCGGTGATCACCAGCGATGGCTCCGCGTTGGTCACGATGTGCTCGACCTCGGCCGAGTGGTAGTCGGGGTTCATGGGCACCACGCAAGCGCCGGCCCGCTGGGCGCCGAGATAGGCGATGACCCAGTCGAGGTGGCTGGCCGAATAGATGCCGACCCGGTCGCCCGGCTCGACCCCCAGCTCGCGAAGGCCGCCGGCCACCTGCTCGGCCTTGGCCTTGAGCTCGTCGCCAGTCAGGCGGCGATCGCCGGACCTGAGAACGACGGCTTTGCCACCTGGAAGCAGCTCGACCGGAAGGATTCCCGACCGGAGGCGGCGGCGGACCGCCTCGATGTCCTCACGCGAGCCCACCACCCCCCTGACCATGCGAAAAACAATGATGAACGAGGTCTACGATCGAAGCATGACCACCACCACAGAGGCCAGCGAGTTCGTGTCCCTGTTGAAGAGCCTGCGTGCAGTCAGGCAGTTTTCGGACAGGCCCCTGCCCGCGGAGGCCGTTCGCGACATCCATGACGTGATCCGCTGGTCGGGCAACGCCAGCAACCGTCAGGAGTTCGAGGTCCTGTGGGTCGAGGACCATGCGAAATTGCGCCAGCTGTCCGAGCTCAAGGGATACGCGAGGCATCTCGCCGGGGCGGCGGCGGGGGCGGTGATCGTGACCTGGATGGCCAGCGAGGATCTCAATGCGTTTGATGAGGGGCGGATCGCCGAGCGCATCATGCTGGCGGCCCATGCCTATGGCATCGGTTCGAGCATCGGGATGATTTCGCGCGAGTCGCGAGCGGCGGCGCAGAAGATCCTCGGCGTTCCCGAAGGCCGGACCGTGCGGACCACGATCTCGCTGGGCTATCCAGCCGAGGGCGCACTCCGCGGCGGGCGCCGCAAGGCGCTGGCGGAGCTCGTCAAACGCGTCGACTGAGGTCTAGCTCTTTTTCTGCTCCAGCAGTGAGACCAGATCGCGCGAGGAGATGAGTCCGACCGGCTTGCCTTGCTGATCGACAACCGGTAGGTGCCTGATGCCCAGCCTCATCATCTTGACGGCGACGACAGCGACTTCCTCATCACCGGTCACGGTCGCGGGGTCGGCGGACATGATGACGTCGGCGTTGGCCTGCTGCGGATTGACGCCGTCGGCGATGGCGCGCACCAGGTCTCGCTCCGTGATGATTCCCAGCAGGCGACCTCCTGACATGACGGCGGCTGAATCGGCGTCCTCGCGGCGCATGCGTTTGGCCACCTCAGCCAGGCTGGTTTGCGGTTCGACCGACAGCAGACGTCTTGGCGGGACATCTCTTACCTTCAATCGCTCACCTCGTATCTGACCCGTACCATCTGCTGGGCGCTCTTCGGGGGCCGGCTGTACCTGCGCTTCTGTCGTGGCGGCAGCTTGATGGCGTCGTGCGGCACTTCCCGGTAAGGGATGAGCTTGAGAAAGTGAGTGATCAGGTTGAGGTGCGCCGCCCGCTTGTTGTCGGTCTCAACGACGTGCCAGGGGGCCTCTTTGATATCGCAGCTCGCGAACATGCGGTCTTTCGCCTCGGAGTAGTCGACCCACCTCGCGCGAGCCTGGAGATCCATCGGGCTCAACTTCCAGCGCTTGCTGGGATCATTGATCCGCCCGAGGAACCGCCTCTCCTGCTCTTCATCGCTGACCGAGAGCCAGTACTTGATCAGGATGATTCCAGAGCGGACGAGCATCCGCTCGAACTGCGGACACGTGCGCATGAACTCTTCGTATTCGGCGTCCGTGCAGAACCCCATGACGTGCTCCACTCCCGCGCGGTTGTACCAGCTCCTGTCGAAGAGCACCATCTCTCCGGCCGAAGGCAGGTGCTGGACGTAACGCTGGAAATACCACTGCGTCCTCTCCTTTTCCGTCGGCGCGGGTAGAGCAACCACCCGGCAGTAGCGCGGGTTGAGCAGCGCCATGATCCGCTTGATGACGCCGCCCTTGCCGGCCGTGTCCCGACCTTCGAAGAGGACGACCACGCGTAGGTTTCGATGCCGAATCCACTCCTCGAGCTCGACGAGCTCGACCTGGAGGCGCCTGAGCTCTTTGTCGTACTCCTTGCGCGTGAGCTGTTTGGGTGACTTCAGGTCGGTGCGACCACCTCAGCCGGCTCCGCCTCAGTGTCGCGCATGTGGCCCGGGCGCAGAATCTGGTAGAGCACGATCGCGCCCAACGCACCCAGGCCTAGGTTGTTGATCTCGAAAGAGCCGATCTTGAGGTCGGCTCCGCCCGCGGCGAGAATCAGCGGAATGGCCGCGACAGCGAGGTTGGCCCGCTTGGAAAAGTCGACGCGAGCGTCGACCCAGATCTTGGCTCCGATCACCGCGATCAACCCGAACAGGTAGAGCTCGATCCCGCCCAGGACGCTGATTGGAATGCTGAGCACCAGGGCTCCAAATTTGGGGATGAAGCCAAGCAGGACGGCGGTGATGGCGGCCACGATGAAAACCCAGATCGAGAAGACTCGGGTTATGCCCATGACGCCGATGTTCTCGGCGTACGTCGTTTCGCCGGCGCCGCCGAAAATCGAGCTCACGATCGTGGCCAGGCCGTCGCCCATGAATGTGCGGCCCAGGTAGCCGGACAGGTCGCGCTTCATGATCCCGCCGATCGCGAAGACGTGGCCTGTGTTCTCGGCCACGAGGACGATGGGGATGAACCAGAAAAGGCTGAAAGCGCGAACCGGGTCGCTGAAATCGGGGAAGGTGAGCTTCGGGTATCCGAGCCAGTCCGCGCTACCGATGCCGGAAGTGTTGACGTGACAGCCCGAGGCGGCTGAGGCGCAAGCGCCCCCGGCGGCCTGGTCGAGCCCGGCAACGAGGTAGCCGACGACGACACCGATGAGCACCGGAAGCAACCGTGGAAAGCCACGCAGATAAACGGATGCGATGGCCGCGGCGAGGAAGGTGATTGCGCCGGTGACCAGCTCCTTCTGGAAGTTGCCGACGGCGACGCTTGCAAGAGCGATCCCGATGACGGCCACGACGGTGCCGGTCACCACCGGCGGCATGAGGAATCGGATGACGTTGATGCCGGCAAAGTGGACAGCGACCCCGATCAGAAAGTAGATGACGCCGGCGACCAGGATTCCGGCAAACGCCAATCCCTGGTGTTGTCCTGGGCCGCCCTGGATGGCCAGCACGGCACCGATGAATGAGAACGACGAGCCGAGGTAGCTCGGGACCTTGCGGCCGGTGACGAACAGGAAGATCAGGGTCCCGATGCCGCTGAAGAAGATCACCGTGTTTGGGTTGAACCCGAGGATCAGAGGAACCAGCACCGTGGCGCCGAACATCGCCATCACGTGCTGAACACCGAGAAGGATCGTCTGCGGCCACGGAAGCCGCTCCTCCGGATAGACGATGTCGCGCTCGCGCGCAGCAGATACCGCGGCCATGGCACCTACCCCCTTATATAAGCGCCCCCGAGCCCCGCGGTCGGGGTCCTCGCGGCTATCCTAGCCGCCCCTGGCGAGTTTGGCAGCCTACCAGCTGTCGTGGGGGACGGCGCGGAGCTTCGTAGGTTTGGGTGCGACCGCCGGCGGGTCGCTGACGACGACCACTGGGATGTGCCGTGTGTTGTCGTCGGACCGCAGGGCTTGAATCAAGGCCAGGTTGCCGAGGCCAGACCTTCCGAGGTGGGCGAAGATGATCTTCGGCGCCGTCTGCTTGGCGCGACTCACAGCGTCGGATTGGTTGAGGGCTACGAACACGGTGTATCCCTGACCCTCGAGACGCATTTGATGCTCCGAGCGTGACGCGGACTCGTCATCGACCAGCAGAGCGATGTGGTTGGCTTCCATGGGCGAACTTCCTATCTCCTTCTGGGTTAAGGGATCGGCAGGTTCACGGGAGGAAACGCCAGCCTGTCGGGTTGCGAAGAGTCTAGGCCACTTACCTGCTGGTCACGCTGCGGGAAGGCCAGCGGCGGCCACGATTGTTTCGGCCACTCCAGGCGTTCGCGGGCCGCGACTGGACCGGGCGTGATGCAAATGCCGGCCTGTGCTCCTGGTAGTGCCAGCTACCGTCGTCGAGGAAGCGCTTCGCGTCGAGCTCTCGAATGTCGGGCGCACCCTGGCGGCTGAGCTTCACCCACGCCAACTCGTCCTCGGGGGTGACGAACGTCAGTGCTCGTCCAGCGACGCCCATACGTGCTGTGCGTCCGACGCGATGGGTGAGCCACTGCGCCGAATCGGGCATGTCGAAGTTGACGACCAGGCCAACGTCGGCCACGTCGATGCCACGCGCGGCCACGTTGGTGGCGACGAGAACCTGGCTCCGCCCATCGCGGAATGAAGCCATCGCCCGATCGCGGATTGCTTGTGACAGGTTGCCCTGCAGCTCGACCGAGTTGTGGCCGAGCTGGCGCAAATGTCCGTTGAGCTTCGACACACCGTGCTTGGTGCGTCCGAACACGATCGCCGAGCCGCCATGGCGCTTCAGGACGCGGCTGAGAGTCTGCAGCTTGAGGTCACGAGCCACCCTGAGCAGTCCGTGCTCGAGGTCAGCTTCCTTCTCAGTCTCGACGCGAACCTCAGCGTGGTCGCGCGTGTGCTTCTCGATCATCCGGGTCACCCATGCAGGCATCGTTGCCGACGCGAGCACGGTCTGCGGCTCGTAGGTGAGGCCGAGAAGCTTCTCGACCGCCGGCGCGAAACCCGCGTCCAGCATCTCGTCAGCCTCGTCGAGCACCAGATATTCGACACGAGACAGCGATACTTTGCCCTGCGTGACCAGGTCCAGGATCCGGCCTGGTGTCCCGACCACGACGTCGACTCCGCTCTTGAGCGCAAGGCGCTGGGTCGCGTAGCCGACGCCGCCGTAGAGCACTGCCGAGCGCAGGTCGCTGGCGAGCGAGCGGAGCACCTTTTCGACCTGCAGGGCGAGCTCTCTGGTCGGAGTGACGATCAGTGCACGTGGTCCGGCGCCACGCCGGGGCAGCTTCTCGATCATCGGGACGAGAAACGCGAGCGTCTTCCCGGACCCCGTGGGGGCCTCGATGACGACGTCTCGCCCTTGCATGATGAGTGGGATTGCCTGCGCTTGAACCGGAACCGGTTCGGTGATGCCGAGTGCGGCTATGGCCGCGATTGTATGCGGGCGCACGCCCGCGTCTGCGAATGACTGCAACGCTGTTCTCCTGATCCTCTCCACGGTCGTATTTGGCGCGACGATCAGGACACCGTCCAAACGACGGGAGAGAGGACCCGAGCGAGCGGGCCGGCAGAGCCGGCCGATGGCATCAGTCTACGTGATTGTCGGACGGGCCATCGTTTCTTGGCGTGCGAACTCATTACTTAACAAGGCTCTTGCCGGTTTACACCGTAATAGAGTTGCCTCGTGTCAGGAGACGATTCCAGCCGCCTGGCCGCGATCGCGGCCGCGTCGGCGGCGTTCAGCGACGCGGTTCCGGAGATTGACGCCCTGCTTGCCATCATCGCCGAGCAGATATCGCGCACGACCGGCGACTTCTGCTCCGTGGTTCTGCTTTCGCGTGATGGCCGGCTCCTCGAACCCGTTGCGGCCTTTCACCCGGATCCAGAGGTGCTCGAAGACGCAAAACTGCGCCTCGGCATCCCCATGGAGCTCGATGCCGCGGGGCCCTGGAAAACCGTCCTGACCGAGCGCCGGCCAGTCGTCGTCGCCATCGATCCCGATCACCTGCCCGCAAACATGGCACCGCATCAGCTGCGAAGCATTCAAAGGTGGCGGATTCGAGAAGCGGTGATGATTCCGATGATCGCTGGGGACAGGGTCGTGGGAGGGCTCAACCTCAATCGACTGGAGGGGAGCGCCCCGCTAAGCGTGGACGACATCAAGCTTCTCGAGACGCTCGCGACACGCGCTGCACGAGCGATCGCCATCGCGCAGCTGATGCGCGATCAACAGCTGACCGCCGGCGAGCTCGAGACAAAGGCGGCACACCGGTCGGAGGAGCTGAGTGCCGCGAACCACTTCCTTGACTCGATGATCGAAAACATCCCCAACATGATTTTCGTCAAGGACGCCAAAGAGCTTCGTTTCGTCCGCCTCAACCGAGCCGGTGAGGACCTCCTCGGTTTTTCTCGTGAAGAGCTGATCGGCAAGAACGACTTCGACTTGTTCCCAACCGAGCAGGCTGAGCACTTCGTCTCGTTGGATAGAGAGACGCTGCGAATTGGTCGCCTTGTCGACATCCCCGAGGAGGTCATCCAGACCAAGTACAGAGGCGCACGCATCCTGCACACGAAGAAGATCCCGATCGTGGACGCGACCGGCGAGCCTTCGTTCTTGCTGGGGATCTCCGAAGACATCACTGAGACTCGGAAGGTGCAGGAGGCACTCTTGCAAGCTCAGGGAGAGGCTGAGCGCGCCAATCGGGCCAAGAGCGAGTTCCTGGCCAGCATGAGCCACGAGCTGCGGACGCCGCTAAACGCGATTCTTGGCTTCTCAGAGCTGCTCAGCGATGACTCGACCGACCAGTTCGACAAAGCGACGCGCCACCGCTTTCTCGATCAGATCCACGGCAGCGGCCAGCATTTGCTCCAGCTCATCAACGACATCCTCGACCTCTCGAAGGTCGAAGCCGGACAGATGGAGCTGCACCTTGAATCAGTTGAGCTCGGCAGCTTGATCCAGGAGGTCCGGGCGACCATCGAACCTCTGGCTCGGAGCAAGTCGATCGCGCTGAACACCGAGTCGACTCGCGAGATCAGCCTGATCGCCGACTCCGGGAAGGTGAAGCAAATGCTCTTGAACCTGGTTTCGAACGCAATCAAGTTCACGCCCGTCGGCGGCCGGATCGACATATGCATCCGCCGGCTCGAATCATGGGTGGAGATCGCGGTCAGCGACAGCGGCATCGGGATCGCAAAAGACGACCTGGGGCGCCTGTTCACGGAGTTTCAGCAGCTTGACACCGGCCCAGGGCGGCAGCAGGAAGGTACCGGTCTCGGGCTCGCCTTGACGAGACGCTTTGCTGAGCTGCACGGCGGCCAGGTCATCGTGGAAAGCGAGGTCGGGAAGGGCAGCACGTTCACACTGCGCCTGCCGCTTCAGACTGCAGCGCGTCGGGAGGTGGCCACAGTCGCGCCGCCCGCCGTTGCGCCGCCCTCCGTTGCGACGACCGATCCGAGTCGCCCACTGGTGCTCGTGGTTGATGACAATCCCCAAGCGGCCGAGATTCTGTCGCGCTACCTGCACACAGGCGGATTCCAGACGGTCGTCGCGCGTACCGGCCCCGAGGCCTTGCGGATGGCCGGCGAGCTGAAGCCGGTGGCCATCACCCTCGACATCCTTCTGCCCGAAGTGGACGGGTGGGAAGTCCTGAACCGTCTCAAGGCCGACGAGGCCACGCAGAACATCCCCGTGGTCGTCGTGACCGTGGTCGACAACCCGTCGCTGGGCCGCGCGCTCGGCGCGTTTGATTACTTCGTCAAGCCGGTGGACGGGAAGGCTTTGCTGTCACGGTTGAGTCAGTACACGTTTGCGACCAGGGTGAAGAGCGAACCAGTGCGTGTCCTGGTCGTGGACGACGAGCAGGCCAACCTGGATCTTCTCGAGGCCCTTCTCACGCCGGCGGGTTTTGGCGTCCTGAGGGCGGGCAGCGGCCGGGAGGGGATCGACATGGCGATTTCTGAGATGCCCAGCCTGATCTTGCTCGACCTGATGATGCCCGAACTGACCGGATTCGACGTGGTCGAGGCGCTTCGCGCCGAGGAATCGACGCGCGAGATCCCGATCATGGTTTTGACGGCGAAGACATTGACCGAGGACGACAAGACAGCCCTCAATGGCCAGGTGGCCGCCATCTTTCAGCGCAACTCGGTGGCGGGAACAGAATTGACTGCCTGGCTTCGAGGCATCGTCGCCCAGCGGCAGAACTAAGGCCTTCTAGAAGAGATCGGATGGTGGGCCGGGGCAGACTCGAACTGCCACATCCTTTCGGAGGCGATTTTACAGACCGTTAGGCTCACCAATGCCCAGCCGACCCACGATGCCCGCACCACGAAGACCAGCGGAAACCGTAGGGCTAAATGGTAGCCCAACGCCATAATTCCTTCGTGACGCGAGGCTATGCCCGCTACGTCCTCGCGGTCATGGTCGCGATCAACTTCCTGAACTACCTGGATCGCTACGTCGGCGCCGCCATCGCGACGCCCATCCAGAACGAGTTCCACTTGAGCGACGCGCAGGTCGGGCTCCTCGCCACAGCCTTCCTCCTCGTCTACGCGATCGCAGCCCTGCCCTTCGGCTACTGGGGCGACCGTTCCGTGCGCAAGACCGTGATCGGGATCGGCGTGACGATCTGGAGCTTGGCCACGCTCTTCTCGGGCCTGGCCGCCAACTACCTGCTGCTGTTTCTCGGCCGTGCCGCAGTCGGCGTTGGTGAGGCCAGCTACTACCCAGCCGGGACCTCACTGGTCTCCGACTACTTTCCACGCGAGCAGCGTGGTCGCGTCATGTCGATCTGGGGTGCTGGCAGTGTGTTCGGCATCGCGGTGGCGTACGCCGGCGGCGGCTTCGTCGCCGACCACTACGGTTGGCGCAGCGCCTTCTTCATCGCCGCGCTGCCCGGGCTGATCCTCGCGATTCTCGCCTTCACGCTGCGCGAGCCGCTCCGGGGAAGCATGGAGAAGGTCGGCGTTGCCGTGAGCCGGACCACCGACGCCACAGCCCGCGCCTTCGTCAACCTGATGCGAATCCCCACGCTGCGCGCCGCTGTGCTCTCTCAAACGGTCCTCTACTTCGTCCTTGCGTCCAACGCCTTCTGGCTGCCGACCCTCCTGCACCGTCGATTCGACATGTCCATCACCGGTGCGGGCCTGCTTTCCGGCGGCGTCCTCGTGGCCGGCGGGCTGATCGGCACGCTGGCCGGGGGCTGGATCGCGGATCGCCTCGCCAAAACGCGCCCCGCTGCTCATCTCGAGGTCGGGATCGCGGGCTTCCTCATGGGCGCCGTCTTCATCACGATCGCGCTGATCGCGCCGCTGAACATCGGTCCGGTGCCGATTTTCGTGCCTGCGTTCCTGATCACGGTGATCTTGCTTTACCTACAGTCGGGCCCGTTCACCGCGGTCTCCCAGAACGTCGTCTCGCCCGCGCTGCGCGCGAGCAGCGTCACGCTTCTCCTTTTCGTCTCACACCTGTTCGGAGACTCGCATTCGCCATTCGACGTGGGTTGGATCTCGGACCAGCTCCACGACCTTCAGCTGGCTCTGATCATCACCTCGCCGACGCTTCTGGTCGTAGCCGCGATCGTTGCAGCGACGGGGCTGAAGAGCGTGAAG
>Ga0193751_1002606_pt1 | contig 10861 bp, 8 predicted proteins | sample L1c2metaG_FD_143050 | JGI IMG/M metagenome (GOLD analysis project Ga0193751, IMG submission 143050) | Soil microbial communities from a riparian zone of the East river system, Colorado, United States - L1c2 | ecosystem: Environmental > Terrestrial > Soil > Riparian zone | place: USA: East River...
CGCACCTACGTTGGCAAGGTCGCGCGCATGTGCCGACTCACGATCAATGCGCGCGTTCTTCTGGTTTATCTGAACCAGCTGCGCTACCGCAGCCGCATAATTCTGCTGGGCAGTCGCGCGCTGGGCGACGAGTTTTGTCGTATCAACCGTTATTACGGGCTTCACGACGGGGGCTGGCGTCGGGCGTATCAGCGCCAGCTTTCCTCGCACCTCACCGCGCTTCGCATCGGCGATCCCCTGTATCTGGCGGCCGATTGCGTTCGCTCTCGACGTCAGCGACAGATATACCGGGTCTACACCTCCCACGGCACCAAAAGCATTTCGATCGCGCTCAATGTCCGCCAGAGAGTCGAGCAGCACGCGCACTCTGGGGTCGGCGGCTACTACAGGCGATGCAGCAAGCGCGCGGTAGGAAGTGGGAAGGGGGGCATTTTCGGCTCTGTCGATCAAACGATTGAGCGTCGCGAGCTCGGTGCCCAGAGAGTCACGTTGCGCGCGGACCGCCGGCGGGAACGTATCTATGACAGCTGCCGGAACAGGCATCAGAGCGCGGCGTGTTGCATTCAATACGGAATCCGTGGCGGTCAACTCCGCCAGATAGCGGTCTCTCGCAGCGACGGTTGGACCGGAATCCGTTCGGCTCTCGATGCTCGCTGCCACCGCCAGCGCTTTTCGTGAAGCGTTTCTCGGAACGACGACGAATGCTATCAAGGCGCTGATAAAGACTACGCCGCCAACGATGCCAAATACTACGACCCGGCGTAGCGCGTTCCTGGCGCGCGCCGCCATCCAGAGGTAAGCAGAGCCCCCGCTCATCCGTGCAATGCTATGAACGTTCATCCGTCAAAGATTCACTGAGTATGGCGCGGGCGCGAGAGGGTCCGTTCTGGGGAGGAAAGCATCCCGACAGGTACGGTCCGGGGTCGCGCTTGTTTGCTCGTCAACAACCCAATCTAAGCGCCGAACGGTTTTTACGGGATGACAAAAAGACGGCGGAGCATTCGCCCCGCCGTCTCGTCATCCTCAAATTAGCCTACTGAACCGTGATGACACCCTTCATGTTCAGCGCCAGGTGCGGAACGCAGTGATATGGGTATTGACCAGGCTTGATGTTGCCGAACGAGACCGTGACTGACTCGCCAGGGTTCATCTTCATGTTGCTGGAGAGTTCGCCCATCTTGTCAGTGCCCATGTTGGCATCGAGCTGGCCCTTTACATCGGGCGGAATTGTGGCGGGATCGAACGCAACGTTGTGGGGACCGCCGGTTACCACCACGAACTTGACGCCATCTCCCTGCTTGATCGTGAAGTTGGCGGGCTCGAACCGATAGCCCTTTGCATCTCCAACCATATTCACAGTCTTGGTTTTGCCGGTAATGGGAGCCATCGCGACGGCACCGCCTGTCGCGCCAGTGGTCGTCGAACTGCTACCTGTAGTTGCCGTTGTCGTCGAGCTCGTATCCACGGCAACATGCGTCGTGTCAGCGGGCTTCTTTTCCCCGCCTGCGCAGGCACCGAGCGTAATTACTCCAACCGCGACCGCCAATTCATAGAACCGCATCTTTTGAGGCCTCCCAGAGCCGTACAGTAGTGCACTTGCAAGAGTAGTTTGTTCACTTCAGAGATTGTGAATTTATTCACAAGCTCGCTAACATGCAATCAATGCGACAGTTTCGCCTCTCATGATTCGTGCCCTGATGCCGCGCCGCGCCAGATGATCGCAATTCCTGCGCTTGACCTCCGAGGGGGTGCATGCGTTCAGCTCGCGGCTGATTCCTATGATCAGGAGCTTATTCGGATTTCCGATCCCATTGGAGTCGCCATTGCCTGGAGGCAATACGGATTCCAGCATCTTCACCTGGTCGACCTGGATGCAGTGGCCGGACGTGGCAATAACGCGCCTGAGGTGCAAGCCGTTCTTGCTGCGACCGACGTCGAGGTTCAGCTGGGAGGGGGAATACGGAGCAGAGAGTTGATTCAGCGGTCGCTAAATGATGGAGCACAGCGTGTAATCATTGGCACGCGTGCGCTCGAAGACCTCGACTGGCTAGCGGAAATGAGCAGCCTTTTTCCGGGTTCCGTCATCGTCGCCGCGGATGTCCGCGATCGGAAGATTCTGTCTCACGGATGGACGCGCACCCATCCCAGGCTGGTGCTCGATCTCGTCCAGGAGCTAAATGGGCTGCCTCTCGCAGGTGTGCTCGTAACAGCCGTGCATCGTGAGGAGGCGATGCGCGGGACAGATTTGCCGCTCATGGAGGATGTCGCCGAGGCAGCTGACTTTCCGGTCTTTGCATCGGGCGGGCTCGGAAGTCTCACCCATCTGCGCGCACTAGCGGACCGCGGTGTTGCGGCTGCTATCGTCGGAATGGCGCTTTACACTGGTGCGATGGATCCGTGGGTCGTGGCCGAGGAATTCGCGGAATAGTCGCTATTGCTCGTTGTGGTTCGCGGTCATCAGAATGAAGATATCGTGCGCGGATCCAGCTTCGATGGATCGCCGACATACGCAAAGCGAAACCCTTTCATGTATTTCCTCGCCACTCTCTGAACCGCTTGCGGGGTTACGCCCTTCAATTCGTCGACGAAGCGGTCAGCTTCCCGGAAGTCACCTTCATACAGCTGTGAGCGCGCCAGGAAATCCGCCTGGGCGGCGTTGGTTTCATTGTCCAGAAAGTATTCGGTTATGAATTGTTCTTCGAGCTGCTTGAGACCCACTGGGTCGAGCATCCCCTGCTGAAGATCCACGATCGCGGCATGCATCAGCTTCAATGTCGTGTCCGGCGAAGCCGTTGAGACGTATAATCCCCCCGTGGTCGCCGCGCGGTCGACGAAAGGAGCGTGCACGTCATAGGTGAGATTTTGCCGGGTCCGAATCTCAGCGAACATGCGGCCTGTCAGAACCGAAGTCGCGACCCTGAGCGCCTGATAGTCCTCACCGCTGGCCAGCGGGCCGCTGTAGTAGCCCAGTATGTAGTTGGTCGGCAGCTGCCGACGCTCGATTACGATCGCCGTGTTCGCCTCAGGAACGCGCGGAGGCGCAGTCCACTTGTAGCTGCCACGAGGAAGTTGCCCGATAGACTGGCTCACAAGTCGCTCGATGTGCGCGCGGTCGATATTCCCTACGACGACCAGCAGCATTCGTGACGTTACGAATTGTGTGCGGTGATATTCACGCAATGACGCCGAGTCGAGAGCCTGGATCGACTTCTCGTTGCCGACAACTGAGACCGCGTATGGATGGCCCACATAGGTTATGCTGTCCGCGAGATAGTCGGCCAGAGCATCGGGATCGTCTCGCCGCTGTTTGATTCCCGACAGGTATTGGGCCTTCACCAGGCCAATCTCCGACTTGGCAAGGTTCGGATGCATTACTCGATCAGCGAAAATCGACCAGGTGGAATCGAAAACTTCCGTACTCGATCGAATTCCGAACATCGTCCAGTCCGCGCTCGGAGCGACCACGATCTCGCTTCCCAGGAGCGACATCGCGCGCCGCAGCGAATTCTTGGGGAACCGTTTGGTGCCGCGCTCGGAGATCTCGAGCAGAATGGGCTCTATCCCTGCGTTCGCCTCGGTCACTTGCCGGGCTCCGCCCAACAGGTAGAGGTTCGCTGCGACGACATTGTTGGCGTTGTTTTGCCGCAGGATGACGTGCACGCCGGATACATCGAAGCTCGTAGTGGCCGTCGCGATCGCCATCGCAATCGAGAGCAGCATTAGAGTGTCCCCGCCATCACGAGATCCTGCGGAGCTAGCTTCAGCGTCTGCCGCACGTCCGGCGCGATGAGAACTCCCGCAATGTGCGGTTTACCGACGATATAGCGGCGCGCGTACGCGCGCAGGTCTCCGATTGTCTGCTGTGCCATGTAATCAACATATCCCATGTAGTACTCGAGGCTGGCAACGCTCCACCAGAATCCCAGAGTGTGCGCAAACCCCGAAGCCCGCTCACGATCGAACGCGGAAGTTACCGCCCGATGCGCTTTGACGGCCTCGAGCTCATCGGAAGTGAAGTAGCCCGGGGTATCGAACTTCGCTATCTCGCCGTAGAGGGCGGCGAGCGCATCGCGAAGCTGTTCAGGCGATGTCTGTCCACTGATGGTAATGGGTCCGGTGTGATTGAGCGTGTAGTAATTGACACCAACCGCTTGCCATAATCCGCTGTCGACAAGCCGTTGCTGGAACTTCGATCCTGGATCGTTCATCACGTCCGAGAACACATCCGCCGCGTAGGTTGATTTAGGATCCTGTCCGACGCTCGGACCTTGCCACTGGATTTGAACAGTCACCGCGCCGACCGGCGCTTCGACCAGCACTCCCTCGCTTTTCTGGAGCGGAGGAATGGTCGGAATCGGATCCGCGACGAACGGATCGGCGCCACGACTCCACTGTCCCAGTTCGCGCTCGGCGAGAGCAAACACAGCGGCGGGGATGACATCGCCGGAAACGATCAGGGCAGAGTTGTTCGGGACGTAATACTTGTTCTGAATGACCCGCATTTTCTCGGGCGTCGTCGTCAGAACTATCTGCCGGTCACCGATCACGTCCTTTCTGCTGAAGTTACCGGGATAGAGTTTTGCATCCGCCTGGCGCGAGAGCTCAAAGAATGGGCTCGATTCGTTTCTATCGTACTCTCCGATTACGACCTGCCGTTCCCGCTCGAGCTCATCGCGTCGGAATAGCGGCCCCTTTACCGCCGTGGCCAGGAGTTCGATGGCATCTCCCAGCTTTTCCGCGGGGACGGTCATGTAATAATTGACTCGCTCTTCCTGGGTAGTTCCGTTGAACACCGCTCCGAGATCCGACGCTTTGTCCCAGAATTGATTGGGCTCCGGATACTTCGAATTGGCGCGGAAGAACATGTGCTCATACATGTGAGCCAGTCCTTCGTACTCGGGACTCTGCGTAAACGAACCGTTCTTTACGTCGATCTCGATCGTCGCTAACGGAACGCCATGGTTCTCGACGACGATTACCTCGAGGCCGTTAGCGAGCACCTTGCGTTGAATGATCTTCTCTAGCTCCGCTCGCTGGCCCCGCGCCTGCACCGGAGCAAGAGCGTATACGAGAAGCACAAGAGTAGCGCAGCGACGCAGGACACCTTTTCTTTCGGACATGTCAGATTCTGAGAAGGCCCGCGCGGACTCCTACGGGCAATTGTCAACTCGACTGGACGCCAAGAGGCTCAAACGGAATGAGCCTCTTGCTCAATACACCACATTCAAGATTGGTGGTCCCGCCGATCTCTTCTACGATGCAACATCGGTCGAGGATCTGGCAGGGGCAGTTACAGCCGCGCGGGATCTCGGGCTCGAGTATTTCGTGCTCGGACTGGGCGCCAACATTCTAATCGGCGACAGGGGGTTCAGGGGCCTGATCATCCGGAATACATCGAGCCACCTCAAGTTCTTCGACGACGGAAGGCTCTGGGTCGAGAGCGGCGCGGTGATGGCGAAGCTGATACCCCAGGCCGTTGAGCGCGGGCTGTCGGGACTGGAACACTACGTGGGAATTCCGAGCACAGTCGGCGGGGCGGTGTGGCAGAATCTGCACTTTCTCTCCCCGGCCCCGGCCCGTGACAGAACGATGTTCATTGCCGAGGTCTTTGAGTCGGCCGAGTTGCTCACCTACGACGGGAAACGGAAAACGGTAGACCGGGAATACATGCAGTTCGGCTATGACACGAGCACCCTCCATAAGCAGCGCGATATCGCTTTGGCGGTGACATTCCAGCTGGAGCCCGGAGACAGGTCGGTGATGCATCGCATCATGCAGGAAAACCTGAGTTGGCGCGGCGGCAAGCATCCCTGGCTCGAGTATCATCCCAGCGCCGGCTCGATATTCAAGAAGATCGAGGGCGTTGGAGCCGGACGCCTGATCGATCAGGTCGGTTTGAAGGGGTTCCGACACGGAGATGCCCAGATCTCCCACATTCACGCGAACATTATGGTCAATCTCGGGAAGGCGAAGGCCAAGGATGTGCGCGAGCTGATCACGATGGCGCAGGACAAGGTGCGGGAACAATTCGGCCAGAATCTCGAGGTGGAGATAGGATTCATCGGCGAGTTCTGATTCAAGTCGCCGAGATCTGCTCCGCGCGTTCGGTCACCGTTGTCCAGTTTTCAAGAGCGATGTCTAGTCGACGGCGCGTTTCATCCAGCTCCCTGCCAGCGACGAGCGACTTGTCCGTTCCCTCGCGCGTCGTATAGAGCTGCGGATCCTCGAGCAGTGCCGTAAGCTCCACGATTTTCTTCTCAAGTGACGCGACTTCCTTCTCCGAGTCCTCGACGAGTTGACGCAATTCACGGAGCACTGCACGGGTGTCCACTCCCTGTGCTTCGCGTCGTCTGGTTGTCTTATGCTCCTTGACCCGGCGCAATGATTCCCGCTCCGCGGTTGCGACCGCTGCAGCATGTTCGCGCTCTCGGCTTTGCTCCTCCCATTCGGTGAACGTTCCCGGGAAATCGGTGATGTGACGCTCGTGCAGTATCCATACTCTGGACGTCAGAGCTTCCAGCATCGCACGGTCATGGCTCACCAGTAGTATCGTCCCTTCATACTCCTCGAGAGCGTCCTCGAGCGCTTCCACCGATTCGATGTCAAGGTGATTTGTCGGTTCGTCGAGCAGAAGAAAGTTCGCGCGGCCAAGAACCATCATGGCGAGCGCGACCCGGGCGCGCTCCCCACCAGACAGCGTGTCGGCACGACGCTGAGCTTCGTCGCCGGAAAACCCAAACCTGGCAAGGTGACCCTGAATCTGACGGCGTTCCCATTTTGGCCTAAGATCGCTGATGACATCGTAGAGCGTTCGATGCAAGGGGACCTGCGCCATGTCTTGGCGATAGTAGCTCGGCTGAACGGAGCCGCCCACCCTAAGCTCGCCGCTTGAGACGGAGCGCTCACCGATTAACGCGCGGAGGAATGTTGATTTCCCACTGCCGTTCGGACCGACGAAGCCGATGACATCACCACGCTGAATGATTGCGGTGAAGTCCGAGATCAGGGTTCTGCCTTCCACCTCCAGGGTTACGTCACGTGCGATCGCGACCTGATCACCACCTCGCTCTGAGACATCAAGCCTCAGCCCGAGAGCACTGCCTTCCTCCGCCGTGGGGGCGCTCAGTCGCGGAGCTCGGCTGAGGCGTTTGCGCCGACCTTTGGCCTGCTTCGAGTTCTGCCCGGCGATATTGCGCCTGATGTAGTCCTCTTCTTCAGCTATCACTTTGCGCTGTTTATCGTAGGCGCGCCGCTGGCTCAGTCTCCGTTCTTCCCGCTGGGCGACGAATGACTCGTAGCCTCCCGTATATGTGACGGCACTTCCCCCTTCGAGATGGAGCACGTGATCCACGACGTTGGCGAGAAACGCGCGATCATGACTGATCAGCAGAACCGTCTTGTCGGTATTTCGAAGGTAGTCCTCCAGCCAGCGCGTCGTTTCCAGATCGAGGTGATTCGTTGGCTCGTCCAGAAGCAGGACGTCGGCGCCACTCACAAGTTGCCTCGCGAGTCCAAGCCTTCCGCGCTCGCCACCACTCAATTGTTCGAGCGGCTGAGTGCGTGCTTTCTCCGCGTCGAAGCCGAGTCCTTGCAGCACGGCGTCCACTCGCGGAGTGAAAGTGTAGCCGCCTTCGCGATCGAATCGTTCGAGGTCACGATCATAATTGGCGAGCATTTGCGACGTGGCAGACTCACCCACTTGTGACAGAACATGGGCCTGTTCGGCAAGGGAGTGCTCCAGAGCGAGCAGATCGGCGAATTCTCCTGCGCCAGCTTCCCATACTGTTTTGGCTCCGCCGAAGTCACGGTGCTGCTCGAGGAGCCCGAACCGCAGGTCGGGCTGTCGCGTAATGATCCCTTCGGTCGGCTTTTGCTCGCCCGTGATCAGGCGGAAGAGCGTCGTCTTGCCGCTTCCGTTCCGGCCCAGGATGCCCCAGCGATCGCCCCGGCCCACGGTGAATGTTATTCCCTCGAAGATCCTCGACGCGCCGAACTCGACACCGACATTCGAGACTGATATCTGGGTCAAGAACGCAGCACGCTCGAGCACGCTGCTAGGCAACGCTCAAGCGATTCCATGGTGTGGTCCCCCATGTGGCCGATGCGAAAGGTGGAGCTCTTCAGCTTGCCATAGCCGCTTCCGACTACGATTCCGCGTTTTGCCACTTCGGCAGTGAAGGTTTCCGCGGGGACATCCGAGGGAAGCCTGATCGTGGATACCGTCGGCGACTGAGATCCGAGAGGAGCGATGTTCGCCAGCTTCTTTCCTGTTTCGTCGCTGATTTTCGTCAACCATTCCTGGGTCCGCGCAGCCATCGCTTTGTGCCGCGCCCATCGGGCTTCGAGTCCTTCCGCCGCTATCGACTTGGCTTGTGCTTCCAGGGCATAGAGCAGAGTGAGCGCTGGCGTACTCGGCGTTTGGCTCCGCCGCGCGTACGCATCGAGCTCGACAAGGTCGAAATAAACGCCGCGACCGTGGGTCCCATTCGCCCGATCGACGAAGCTCGTCGATGCGACCCCGAAAGAAAGACCAGGCGGAAGAGCCAACGCTTTCTGCGAGCCAGTCAACACGTAATCGAGCTTCCATTCATCAAAACGAAGCTCCGCCCCCCCGAGTCCGCTGACACTATCGACCAGGCATGCAACACCATGACGATGCGCGCAATCCGAGATCGCGCGCACATCGTTGAGGGCACCGGTCGAGGTCTCGGAATGAACGACCGTGATCGCGGTGTATTTTCGCATCGAGAGACGCTCGTCCAGTTGCGGAATTGCGTGCACCTGTCCCCACGCAACTTCGTAGCGATCGACATCGCGGGCGCACATCGACGCAATGTGCGCAAATCGCTCCGAGAACGCCCCGTTTACCAGACAAAGGATCCGACCCGGCGGAGCACAGCGGATTGCAGCCTCCATCATTCCAGTCGCTGATGACGAACTGATGTAAACCGGTCGTTCCGTCTTGAATAGGGGACGAAGACCTTGCTGAAGCCGTTCGAATAGTTGTTCAAACTCAGGCCCGCGATGTGGAATCATCGGCTGAATCATGGCCGCCATGATTTCCTCGCGAACTTCGGTCGGTCCCGGCAGGAAAAAAGTGCCAAACGTTTTTGTTGGGCTCATTCCAGTACGAGTTCTCTTAGTTGGTCGAAGTTCTCAATCACGAAATCGGCGCGCTGCACGACGGGCTCGCGCCGCATGAATCCGGTGAAGGCGGCAAAGCCTTCCACTACCTGCCTGATTTCACAATCCGTCATTCCATCACCGACTGCCAGTATCGGACCTCTGAGGCCCAGGTCGCGCACAGTGATCCGTTTCCCGTCCTGTCGCGTCAGAGGGGACCGCTCATCGAATCCGGCGTAATTCCCCTCTTCGTCGAAGAACACGGATACTGCGTGGACTTGCTGTTCGTCGACACCCAGGTTTCTAGCGAGAGGCAGTATCGCCTCGCGCAGTCCGCCACTTACCATCACCAGCTCTATCCCGCGTGCCCGCAGTTCGGTAAGTGTTTCCCGGGCACGCGGCGCCACACACTCGATGTAAACTCGCCCCAATTGCTCGATTTCCGCCAAAGCCGGCCTTATTGCTCCCATCCTTTCGGTATAGACGGCCTCGATCGGAAGCTTTCCTTCCATTGCTCTCTCCGTCAGTGCGGAACTCCACGCTTTCACTTCAGCACCACGCAATGCAGCGAGCCAGTCGATTCCTTCAATTCCGCTCAAAGTCGAGTCGACGTCGAGCACGACGGAATTGAAACGGCTCACAGAATGTTTCCGGGGGCGAGAATTCCGAGGGGGTCGAGCTCCCGCTTCACCGCCGTCATCATCGCGATCTGGAGCCCGTTCATCTGGAGCGGGAGCCACCTGCGTTTGATCTTTCCAATCCCATGCTCCGCCGCCACCGTCCCGCCGAGGGCAAGCACCTGTCGTAGTGTTTGTTCGACTACCACTTCTATAGTAGCAAGCTCCCGCGCATCGCGAGCTGTGAAATTCTGATGAGGGTGTCCATTGCCGGCGTGGCCGTATATCACTGCCTGCTCGATTCCATACTCCTCTGCGAGCCCGCGTGCGGTTCGGATTGCCTCCGCGACTTTGCGATAAGGAACCGCCCAGTCGGTTGAGACTTTCCTTCCGCCTGCATTCCGATGCCTAGTCCCCCGTTCGTTCATCGTTGACGGAATACTGTGACGAATTTGTCGGGCTTCTTTCAATCTCGCCTCACCGTCAAAAACCAGCGGGTCGAAGTCCGTGACAGCTGACTCGATGAGATCGCTCCATTCGCCAAGCGTCGATTCGAGATCACCGCTGACCTCTTCTTCCACGTACACCATCGCCATCGCCTCAACCGGCAGGATTCCCCCGTGAGCCGAGGCGCGTGCGATCTCCATTGCCTGATCATCGAAGTACTCGATGCAGCGTGGGGTGACCGTGTGTGACTCTCGCGCAGCTACCACGAAACTCAGCGCAGCCTCTTCTGTGCCGAAGAAGACCGCGAGTCCAACGACGTGGGACGGGAGAGGGAGGAGAGCGAGCTCGGCCTCCACGACTATTCCGAGCGTGCCTTCACTACCGATGAACCAGTCGATGGGATCATGGGCAAAGGCGTAGCCAACGGTGTTCTTCTCGAGATTGGTTCTGCGGAACTGTATCGTCTCGCCATTTGCCATCACCACTTTGAGCGCCTGCACGTGCCTCCGCGTTGCACCGTATTTGAACGTGCGAGCGCCGGACGCGTTGCAGGCAATTGCTCCGCCAATCGTGGATTCTTCCTCGCTGGTCGGGTCCGGGGCGAACAGGAGACCAGCCGCAGCTGCGGTTCTCTTGATTTCTCCGACGAGAGCTCCGGGCTCGACCCTAATCGT
>Ga0193751_1002607_pt1 | contig 10860 bp, 9 predicted proteins | sample L1c2metaG_FD_143050 | JGI IMG/M metagenome (GOLD analysis project Ga0193751, IMG submission 143050) | Soil microbial communities from a riparian zone of the East river system, Colorado, United States - L1c2 | ecosystem: Environmental > Terrestrial > Soil > Riparian zone | place: USA: East River...
ACCACAACTACAATCTTTGGGGCAGAGCTATCGATGAATTGAGCGATCCTGACGTCAACAGATACGTGGATGGAATCGCATGGCACGGCTATGACGGAACTCCGGACGCGATGACGCGAGTCCATGAGGCCTTCCCCTCCAAGAACGCTTACTGGACAGAAGGCGGACCGGATTACACCAGCCCGGACTACAAGACGGATTGGGCCAAATGGTCGCACACGTTCAGCGAAGTGCTGCGGAACTGGGCGCAGTGCATCGTCGGATGGAATTTAGTCCTGGATGAAAAGGGAACGCCAAACATTGGCCCCTTCCCATGCGGCGGTGTAGTGACGGTTGACTCCAAGACCCACGAATTTACACATAGTGGGCAATATTGGGCCTTCGCTCATTTTTCCAAAGCGATCCGGCGGGGCGCGCAGGTAATTGCTTCCCACGGAGATTTGCGCGGTATCGATCATGTGGCCTTCGAGAACCCGGATGGCAGCCGCGTTCTTGTCATCACGAACCAAGGTGATGGACGGGAGGTTGAATGTCAGGTGGGGGGCCAAGCGCTGAACTTGAAGGCGGATGCTGACTCGGTCACGACCCTGCTTTGGTGACAGCCATTGGAACGCGGGCCGGGCTTCGCCCGGCTGGACAGCCGAGGGCGGCTGTCCCTACGCGAGTCTTTATTATTCTCCGCCTACGGTCAGGCCGTCGAGGCGGATTGTGGGTGACGCTACGCTGCCGCGGAATTCCAGGTCGCTGCCTATCTCGGAGATGTTGCAGAACATGTCTTTGAGATTGCCGGCTACCGTGATCTCTTCTACTGGGTAGGCCAATTCGCCGTTGACGATCCACATGCCAGAGGCTCCGCGGGAGTAATCGCCAGTTACTAAGTTCGCGCCGTGACCGAGGAACTCGGTTACATACAGGCCGTCTTTGATGTCGGCGATTATCTGCTTCGGCGTTTTCGTTCCGGGTTCTAAGAAGTAATTTCCCGGGCCGATGCCAGGCGTGCCGGCGAGTCCGCGAGATGCGTTGGCTGTCGTCTCCAGGCCCAACTTCTTCGCCGTGTAGGTATTCAGCAGATACGACTTCAGGATTCCGTTCTCGATCACTAGCGTGCGGCGGGTGGGAATGCCTTCGCCGTCGAAGGGCGTGGTGCCGAAACCGCCGGGCATGGTGCCGTCATCGACTACGGTGACGTTCGGTCCGGCAATTTGTTCGCCGAGTTTGCCGGCCAGGAACGAGGCTCCGCGATAGACGGAGTCGCCATTCACGCCCTCGAAAATGTGTTCGAGCATGGAGCTTGCGACCATCGGATCGAGTACCACCGGAACATGCGCCGTCTTCGCCTTGCGAGCGCCCAGGCGTCGAAGGGTGCGGCGCGCGGCTTCTTTTCCTACCTGCTCCGCCGAGTCGAGCTTCGACAAACTGCGCGCTACCGAATACCAGTAATCGCGCTGCATGCCGCCATTCGCGTCCTGGGCGATAGGGACAACCGCGACCGAACAGTACGACCGCCGGTATTCACCGACAAAGCCGTGAGAATTTGCCAGAACTTTTCTGCCGGTGGCGGCGTCGAACGATCCGCCCTCGGAGTTTTTGATGCGAGGATCGGCGTCTAGCGCGGCCTTTTCGGCGCGGCGCGCGTACTCGATGCGCTCGGGACCGGACAGCGAGTAAACGTCCTCGTGATAGAGATGGAGGTCGCCGGAAAGCGATCCGAACTTGCCGGCTTCGGGAATTCCCGCGTGCGGGTCTTCGGAAGTGATTTTTGCGAGTTCGAGGGCCGATTTCAGCATGTGATCGAGGCCGGCAGCGGAGAAATCGCTTGAATAGGTGCTGGCCGCGCGCTGTCCGAAGAAAACGCGCACGCCGATGGCGCGCGAGCCGGATTCTTTCAGGGTTTCGACTTGGCCGAGGCGCACAACGGTCGAAAATTCGTCGCCTTCGCGGACGACACACTCGGCGGCCGTCGCGCCGCCTTTCATCGCGCGGCGGATGACGTCCGTGGCGATCTCCTGCAGATCGGTGTCGAGCTTAGAGGTATGAGTCTCCAGAGTTGTTGTCATTGAAAAGTCAAAATCTACCACAGAGGGCACAGGGGACACAGGGACGCACAGGGAAAACTAACACTTTGTTCTTTTGCTTTTCTCCGTGACTCCGGCACTCTGTGTGAAGATGTCGTTACTGCATGAATCCGCCGGTTTCGCGCTTTGCGGTGCCGCCGACGGTCAGGCGGTCGATTTTAATTGTTGGGATGCCAACGCCGACGGGAACGGCCTGTCCATCTTTGCCGCAGGTGCCGACGCCTTCATCGAGTTTCAGATCGTTGCCGACCATCGAAACCCGCGTCAGCACATCGGGTCCGTTGCCGATCAGGGTTGCGCCCTTGATCGGAGCCGTGATCTTTCCGTCTTCGATGAGATACGCTTCCGACGCGGAGAAAACAAATTTGCCGTTCGTGATGTCGACCTGACCGCCGCCGAAGTTCACCGCGTAAACGCCATTCTTTACCGAACGAATAATGTCTCCGGGATCGTCCTGCCCTGCGAGCATGTACGTGTTTGTCATGCGCGGCATCGGAATGTGCTCATAGCTCTCGCGGCGTCCATTGCCGGTATCGGCTAGGCCCATCAGCTTCGAGGAAAGTTTGTCGCTGAGATACCCCTTCAGAATTCCATTTTCGATCAGCACGGTTTCCTGCGTCGGCTGGCCTTCGTCGTCTACGTTCAAGGAGCCGCGGCGCCACGGCATTGTGCCGTTATCGACCACGGTGCACTTTTCGCTGGCTACTCGTTTGCCGATTAGCCCCGCGAATGCCGACGTCTTCTTGCGATTGAAGTCGGCCTCCAAGCCGTGGCCCACGGCCTCGTGCAGCAGAACGCCGGGCCATCCCGGACCGAGCACGACCTCCATGTCGCCGGCCGGAGCTTCGCGGGCGTCGAGTTGAAGAATTGCCTGACGCGCGGCCTCTTTTGCGAAAAACTCGGGAGTCTTGTCGCCAAAAAAGAAGTCGAGCGCCACCCGCCCGCCGCCACCCGAACTGCCGCGCCCCGAACTCGCATCCGTTTTCGCGATGCAGGAAACATTCGTGCGTGCCAACGGCTGCGAGTCTTCGGCAAAGGTGCCGTCGGAGCCGACCACCAGGATGGTCCTCAGTTCGTCGGCATAGCTGGCGCGTACTTCCTTGATTCGCGGATCGTATCCGCGAGCGGTGCGATCGGCGCGCATCAGCAGTTCAACCTTAGCGGTAATGTCGGCGTCCACCGAAGGCACGGCTACGGGGTACAAGCTGCGCGCCGGCTTCTGCTGGAATCCGGCGACGGTCGTCTTGGTCGGTGCACTCGCGATCAGCGCGGCGGTGCGGGCAGCATGCAGAATCCGTTGCGGAGAAAGATCGTCGGTGTAGGCATAGCCGGTGCGCTCGCCGGAGACGACGCGGACGCCGCAGCCGGCTGAGATCCCTTGCGAGGCGGACTTCACCAGCGACTCATCCACCATCAGTGAGGTCGAGGTCAGGTATTCGAAATAAAGGTCGGCGTAGTCGCCGCCTGCTGAGAGAGCCGCGGTCAGATAAATCTCAAGATCATGATTCGTAAGGCCGTAGTGCTCAAAGAAGAAACGTTCCTGGTTGGCAGTCACCATATTTGGATGCTCGTGGCTTTCAAAATGACTCGCAGCGCGTAATAGAGTGCGGTGAAATCCAGCCCCTAAAGGGGCGTCTGGTTCCGAAAAATTGCGCTATCGCTAAAGCGATAGCCTGATACGAAAAGGCCTGATACGAAGCGGCCTGATACAAAACAGCCTGATACAAAACCGGGCATCTTTCCGATGGCTGTCGATGCATGCCCTGATACGAATCCCACTTGCATCATGGACTGCTCCTTCATTATCCCATGACCGGAACGCCGTCTGGATCAGCAGCAAGATTACGGAAGTGAGGTCGCGGCGGGCCGGAGCGAAACCGAACAATTTCTCGGTGCAACGATCACTGACGTGGGGGCTGGCGGGGCGAATAATTCCGATTTATGACCCCTGACTCGCTCAGCCAGATGCTCTCCGGCTTTCTTGACGGCGCACGCGCCGCGGTCGTGGTGGAAGACGGCGCCATCGCATTCGATCTGGCGGAATCGAAGTATTCGGTTTCCGGCGAGTACAACAAATGCCTGCTGCATCTTTGGTCGAGCGAACGGAATTTTGTGCGGCGGGTGCTGGATGCGGAAGTCAAGGCCACCACGCTCCGGTTGCAGGTGCAGCGCATGGGGCAGAATCGTCCCACGCGCCTCGACTTCTGCCGCGATCGCGATCAGCGCTCGCCCGCTGCGCGACGGTCGGCGCGCGTCGCCTACGAGCCTCTTCTGCGTCGGGCGCTGGAGAGAAATTTTCCCGAATGGACCGTGGTCCGGCTTACCACCAGCGTGGATCTTGAGCACTCCTTTGGTCCTGCCTATCTGCGCGGCTGGCTGCGCCAGGGACAGCGTGCGCTGGCCATCGTGGGAGTGAACGATCAGGAAACGCAATCGACCGTCGATGGCGCGCTGACTTGCGGAATTCTTTGGCTCGATGCGTGCCGACTGGCCCAGCGGGAACGTCGCGTGGTCGAAGGGCTCACGATGGTTGTGCCGAAAGGCACGGTTGCTCTGACCCGGCAGCGTATGGCGCATCTGCATCCGACGGCGGCGAAATGGCATTTGTACGAATTCGACCAGCGGGAGGATGCGCTTGTGCCGGCGGATACCGGCGACCGCGGCAACCTGGCAACCCGGCTGGTGCATTCCATCGATGAAGGACTGGTGCGCGAGCGCTTTGCGGGATCGATGGCGCGCATTCGCGGCATTCTGCCGCAATCTGAAGTGGTGGTGCTCTCGCCCGCATCGATTTCATTCCGTCGGCATGGCCTCGAATTTGCGCAGGCGCGGATTGCGCACGATCCTCGAAATTTCGAGAGCAGCGAGCAAATTATTTTCGGTGTGGGGCCGGAAGAGCGCATTCTGAGCGCGGAGAATGAAACGCAGTTTGCCGATCTGGTGCGGCTGGCGGCGTCCGTGCGTCACAAGGACGGTCCGAAGAACCACGCGTTGTGGCGAATGCATCCCGAGCGGTGGCTGGAATCGCTGGTGGCTGGCGACATCGCGGCGCTCGATGGGCGGCTGCGGCCGGAATCGGTGTATGCGCAGGTGCCTGCGTTTGCCGCGGCGGATCGAGCGATGATTGACATTCTGGCGGCGACTCGCGAATCCCGCCTGGCCGTCATCGAACTCAAAGCCGACGAGGATATCCACCTTCCATTGCAAGGCGTGGATTACTGGTCGCGCGTCGCCTGGCACCAGAGCCGGGGAGAGTTTGCGCAATTCGGGTATTTTCCGGGGCGTGAGATTTCGCCGCAGAAGCCATTGCTCATGCTGGTCGCGCCCGCTCTGCACGTGCATCCGACCACTGACACGATCCTGCGTTATCTGTCACCGGAGATCGATTGGGAACTGCTGGGTATTGACGAGCGCTGGCGGGAGGAGGTACGGGTTGTGTTCCGGAAGAAGCCGGTGCGCGCTCCATATTTGGCGATTCCAGCTTGATATATATCCCCTGTGTTCCTCAGTGCTGCCTGTTGTTAAAAAGACCTGAACCACAGGGACCACTGAGGTGCACAGGGGTGCACAGGGGAAAGCTCACCCCCCGATGCTTTTCCGCAGCATCACTAGTTGTCCGAGGTGATACGCATTGTGGTCGGCCAGCAACAGCGCCTCGCGCAAAATCGTTTGCCCATCACCCCAGGGGATGGGGGCGTAGAGATCAACTCTCCGGTCGGCGACGAGCCGCTCCATCGTTCGCAGATCCTTCTTGAAGGCGGCCATACCCGCGGTCCATGCCTTCTCATCCGTGGGCGCTGCCGACGCAGGCCAGTATCCTTCGGGCCATGGTGGAGAGACATGCTTCGAGTTGCGGCTAAAGTCCAGGATGTCCCACTGGGCGAGGCGCATGTGCTCGAGCAGCATCCATGCGGTGTGAGGGAAGTTCGCGACTTTGACGCCGGCGAGTTGCAAGGTCCAGTTGCCGATGGCGTCGTCGAAGCTGATGTGCGCCCCGCCGCCTTTTAGCAAGTAGAGCAGATGGTCGCGGAGGGATTTGTCCCGCCGATCGGATGGCTTGACTGTCTTGGAAGTGCGCTTTTTGCTGGAGCTTTTCTTCTTCATGATTCCCCCTGCTGGTTAACTTGGACCGGAGCCAGCGTTGCAATCGATACGGTCTCTGGCGCTTCTCCCCGATACACTCGTCCGATGCCCCGCACCAGGCGGCGCATCGGCAGCTCTCCTTTGGCGTCGGCGAAGAAGATTTCGCCTGCACGGGTTCCGCGATAGCACCAGCGCTTGAGGATCGCGAGGTGCTCCATTCGCTCGATTGCGCTGGCGGGTTTGGCTGTGGGAAATTCAGCTAGTGCGGCTTGGATGCGGGCTTCCATGGATTGCGACTTGGTGTGCTCCGCATCGGAAATTGGAAACTCCAGCGGCCCTGCGATCGCTCCGCCGTCGACGCGGAACAATGCGACGCTCTCCGGCAGCCCGGACTTCTGCACGGACTTCTGCACGATTACGGCGTGCGACTGGTCAATCCGGCGGACGAATTCCGGCAACTGCTGCAGCACGGGAGTGAGTTTGTCGAGGCGCGCATGGATGGCCGCGGCTGTTTCGAATTCCATTTTCGCCGACGCGCCATCGCGCTCCGCTGCCATCTGCCGCTTCAGCGATTCGCCGCGCGAGTCCAGAAAATCCTCGACCCGCTCCACCTCGGAGCGGTATTCATCGTCGGTGCAGCCGCGAAAGCAGGGCGCCAAACACATATTCATTTCGGAATAAATGCAGCCGGGAAATTTCGGATCGGGGTGGAGGTCGTCCACGCAGCGCCGCATCTTGAAGAAGTCGAGCGCGTCATTCATAAACTTCTCCGCCGCCACGCGAGAAGCAAACGGCCCGTAGTAAAAGTTCTTTCCCGAAGTCCGCCCCAGGCGGGTCGTGATTGAAGCGCGGGGGAATTCGTTTTCCAGGTGCAGCTTGACCAGGGGAGCGAAACGCAGCCGCAGGCGATTCGAGTAGGTCTTGGGAAAGGCGGCGCGCAGGATTTGATAGAGGACGAATCCGGATTCGAAATCGGAGCCAGTCAGAGCGTATTCGATCCAGCGGACGCGATGACGCAGATTGAGGCGCTTCGTGTGATCCTCCGGAGCGGAAAGGAGGCGTTGCAGCCGCCGCCGAAGGTTGGCAGTCTTGCTGACGTAGGGCTCGGCGTTCGCATCCGTGCCGCGCAAAAGAAACACAGCCGGGGCCGCGGCTACGGCGGAGAAGACCTCGGCGTCACTTTCCGGGCGGAACTCGATGCGTTCGGTCAGCATTCGCCGATTCTAATTCGGATTTGAGGTCCCTTGCTGAAAACGGGATTGCGGGACGCCGGGGTTGGTGATGCCCACCGAGTTCTTAACCACAGAGGACACAGGGGCACACAGGGGAACACGGGGATGCGAGAATTGGTCTATCCGAAGCTGGCGCTCTTAAACTTCTGGCGGAAGTCCGGGCCGTCCATTTTCACGATGCGGCACATCTCGTGCAACCGGGATCGCATGCGTTCGCCGATGCGGTCGCCGAGAGTTTCTTCGCGAGTGGCCGCCCGCGCTGGCGATAGCGATCGAGCCGCGCTCGCAGCCGGCTCGTCGGCAAAATTCGTGGTAATGATCGTAGTTCGATTGTCGTTATATCGGGTGTTGAGGATCAGGCTGACGGTGTCCCACACCCACTCGCTCGGTTTCACGGCGCCAAGCTCATCGAGCAACAGCACCTCGGTTTCAAATACCGGCCGGAGCACCTGAAGCTCGGTCGCCTTGACGGAATCGTTGTAGGAGTTCTGAATCTGTTTCAGCAAGTCGCGATAGTCGCAAAAAAGGCAGGCGCTTCCTCTGGCTGCAATGAGTTCCTTAAGAATGCCCACCGCGAGATGGGTCTTGCCGGTCCCGATTCCGCCGACCAGCAGCAGCCCAGCGCCGTCCCGCGGATCAAACTCCTGCACGAAGCGCGACGCACTGATCTGGGCCAGCGCAATCGAGCGATCGGCTCCGGGGAAATCCGTCGTAAAGTTCGAGAGTTCGCAATGCTCATATCGCTTCGGGATGCGCGCCGCCGCGATCATGGCGCCGCCTCGCGCCTGCAACTGGCAATCGCAGCGCGTGACGCCGCGCTCCGGCGCTCCGGGAACCGGCTTCCATCCTGAGCCCGCGCACAGGGGGCAAACTTCGGCTGCTGTTTTCATAATTGTCTTAATTAGACTCTGCACCCGAACCCGCCTGCGCCGCAACTCGAAACCGTTTCCTCTCTGTGCACATCCTGTGGAGAGCGGCGGCGGGTTGTGGAGAACGGTGGGGAATCGAGGAAAACTGCCGAGCGTCTGATCGTAGAATCGTCCGATCGTAGAATCGTCCGATCGCAAATCGCCCGAATCGCAAAATCGTCCGATCTTAAAATCGCAGATCAGAGGCGAAGCACTTAGCACTTTCGTCTCATTCTCCAATCACCACTCACCGCCGTTCGCCTTAAAGTGTCAAAAGCGGCAACTGGCACGTGTTTCCCATTGACAATCCCGTAGCATGGGGGAGAATTGACATCGCCGGTGCTCGCGCGTTGAGCTTTCCCTCCCCGGCTGAATGCGCGGGAACCGAAACGACTAGTGTCAGGAGATAGCATGAATAAAGCTGATCTGGTTGACCGGATCGCCGGAGCCTGTAGCATTTCAAAGGCGCAGGCGACGACCGCGATCGACACCACCGTGGACAGCGTTACGGCTGCCCTTAGAAAAGGGGACCGGGTTGCCTTGATTGGGTTCGGCACGTTTTCCGTCTCGCAGCGTAAGGCCCGCAATGGCCGAAACCCGCAGACGGGTGCAACCATCAAGATCGCTGCCCGTAGAGTCGCCAAATTCACTCCCGGAAACGAACTTAAGAAAGTGGTTAATAAAGGTAAGTAGGGGCCAGATTTTTTGCAGGAGAGCGAGACGGCAGGAGGTCGGTCCTGCCGTTTTGCTTTTCAGGTTGCAGGTCTTAGGTGTCAGGTCTCAGGGCTTGCGACGCCGCAGATTTTCCTGGGACCTGACACCTGAAACCTGTTTCCTTGCTGAATCCTTCCTGACTCCGGTAGAATCAAATGTCTGAATCGAGGGTTAGGAATCGTCATGAAAGCAGCCATTCATCCCAGCTACAACGAAATTCGAGTCCATTGCGCCTGCGGTAACGCATTTGTTACCCGCTCCACTCACAAGGGCGACATCGGCGTGGAAATCTGTGCCGCCTGCCATCCTTTCTTTACTGGCAAGCAGAAGCTCATGGATACCGCCGGCCGGATCGAGCGTTTCCGCCGCAAGTACGCCAAGAGCGACGCGGGAAAAGCCGAAGCCGCGGCGAAGCAGCCCGAAGCGACTGTCAAGCAATAAGTTCAGCGCAGAAACGCGCATTCTTGAAAGCCTCCCCTTGCGGGAGGCTTTACTTTTTGTGTGGGACGGGCGCCTCGCCCGTCCATGCCGAGCGAAGCTCGGCGGCTGTCAGCAGTCACCATAGCGGTGGTTCGCGATAGCATTGGTAGAAAAAGGACGTAAAATCAGATCGTGCAGAAGTTCTGGGACAACACGGATGCAGCGGTGGCTCGGACGGGCGAGTCGCCCGTCCCCACACTGTTTCCGGCGGTCCTGAAGATTGGGAGCGTCCGCATCGCTCCCGCTACCGTGCTTGCACCCATGGCCGGCGTCACCGACACCGTTTTCCGTCGCTTCATCAAGAACCTTGGCGGATGCGGCCTGATCATGACTGAGTTCACCTCGGCCGACGGCGTCTTGCGCGATCTGCGCGTTCGGGGACGCTACCTTCATTTCTACGAAGACGAGCATCCGATCTCGGCCCAGCTCTTCGGGAGCAGTCCGACAGTGCTGGCCGATGCCGCGCGCCTGGTGGAAGACCTCGGCTTCGACCTCGTCGACTTGAACCTCGGCTGCCCGGCGAAGAAAGTTGTGAAGTGCAACGGCGGCTCAGGGTTGCTCCGCGATCTGCCGCTGATCCGGCGGATTTTCGAAGCGGTACGCGCCGCTGTGAAGATTCCCTTCACCGTAAAGTTCCGCGCGGGATGGAACGACGACGAAATCGTTTGCGTCGAACTGGCGCATATCGCTGAAAGCTGCGGCCTCGGCGCGGTCGCGCTACATGCTCGCACGCGTGAGCAAGGCTACAGCGGAAACGCTCGCTGGGAATGGATCGCGTCTGTTAAGCAGGCAGTGAAGATTCCCGTGATTGGCAATGGCGACATCCGCTCGCCCGAGGACGCTTGCGCCATCGTCGCCCAAACCGGCTGCGACGCGGTGATGATTGGCAGGATGGCTCCGGCGAATCCGTGGATTTTTCGGCAGATTGAGCAGTATGTAAGTGGAGCGACGGGCGTCCCCGCCCGTCCAGTTCACGTAGGGACAGCCGCCCTCGGCTGTCCGGCGGAGCGAAGCTCCGCAGCCTCAGATGGCGCGGGCGGCAAGCCCTACGACGAGCCCACCGAGGCCGATCGCTACCAGATGATTCGCACTTACTTTCAGATGCTGCTCGAAGAAGAAATGCCCGGAGCGGAAGGCAAGATGAAGCAGTTCGCGTCATGGTTCACGCACGGCGTGCCAGGAGGCGCGGCGCTCAGGAAGGCGATCTATGAGGCTAAGAGCGGGGCGGAGATACTGGAGCGAGTGGAAGAGTTCTTTGAGGCGAAGCTGGCAGTGAGTACGCCCGTCATTTCGACTTAGAGCCGCGGGCGAGGGCGCCCGCGCCACACCGGATCTAGACCCAGTCTTCCTCTTTCGCCCGTTTCGATG
>Ga0193751_1002608_pt1 | contig 10855 bp, 14 predicted proteins | sample L1c2metaG_FD_143050 | JGI IMG/M metagenome (GOLD analysis project Ga0193751, IMG submission 143050) | Soil microbial communities from a riparian zone of the East river system, Colorado, United States - L1c2 | ecosystem: Environmental > Terrestrial > Soil > Riparian zone | place: USA: East River...
CTTGAATTTTTAGGCGATGCGAAGTGAAGTGCGAGTGTTTCATAAGCCCGTTAATTTCGGTAGCGTAAACAAGTTTTGTCTCGAGCGGCGTCTTATCCGTGAATGACTCCGCGGATAAATGGCGCTTGTTGTCTTTTGGTCGGGATCTTGACCATGCTGGCCGGGTGCAGTCGCGCGCTGACGGTCGATGACGTGATCGAGCGCAACACTAGCGCGATGGGTGGCCGCGCCGCGATCGAAGCGATACACTCGATAGAGATCAATCTTCACATTACCGATCCGGGCTTTGAAGTGGACGGCATTTATCACGCAGCGAGACCGGGCCGGATGCGAATCGATGTCCAGGCAGGAGGAAAGCAGGTCTTTACCGAGGCGTTCGATGGACAGCAGGGATGGCAATCGCATGATCAAAGCGAGCCGGAGCCCGCTTCGCCCAAAGCCGCTGCGGCGTTACGTCATGGTGTGGAACTTCCTGGCAAGCTCTTCGGTCTCCACGAAATGAAGCAGCGCGGGCACAAGATCGATCTTGTCGGTCGCGAAACAGTTGATGGGATTGATTATTACGTGCTGCGACTAACTTTCGGCGACGGCTACGCGACCAGCCTTTATGTCGATCCACAAAGCTGGTTGATCACGCGTCGTCGCGATGTTCGCCCGCTCCATGTCGATGTCGATCCAACGCCGACCACGATCGAACAGCGGATCTCGGATTTTCGCGAGATTGCAGGCGTGCGATTCGCTTTTGCTTCGACCGAGATCGATCTGAAGACGGGAAAACAGCTCGAAAGCACAAAGGTTGGCAGCATTAAAGTCAATCCGCCGATCGACGAATCGATTTTCAAAAAGCTTTGACCTTGGGGCGGCAGTCAGGCGCTTGATCGGACGATGGTTTCTGACAGGCTGTAGGATGCGTCCATTTCGTTTCGTCCATTCCGTCGGTGCATTCGGAACTTTCTTGCTCGCGTGGATTTCGCCGTGTCATGCCCAGAGCGGAAGTCCAGCCGAAGGATCGACAGCCACCCCAACCCCGACGGCAACTCCAATTGTTTTTTCGCAGCAAACGCTGGCCGATTTGAAACGCTTGCAACAAGCCGCGCTGAGCAGCGATTACGCGTATCGGCAGGTCGCGCATCTCGCGGACAACATCGGACCGCGCTTGACCGGGTCGGCCCAGGCCGCCAAAGCGGTCGAGTACGTTGCGGGCGAATTGAAAGCGATCGGCTGCGAAGTGCAGTTGGAAAAGGTAATGGTGCCACACTGGGTCCGCGGCGAAGAAACCGCAGCGCTGGTGCAATTCCCTGGAATGGCGGAAAACACGACGCAGAAAATCGTGCTCTGCGCGCTTGGCGGAAGCGTCGCAACTTCGAACGATGGAATTAGCGCTGAAGTTATTACTGCTAAAAACTTCGACGAACTGAAAGCGATGCCGCGCGATAAAGTGGCGGGCAAAATTGTCCTTTTCAGTTATCCCTTCGATAAACGAATTGCGGCGGAAGGCCGCGGTGGCGAAGCCTACGGGGAAGCGGTTGTTTATCGCAGCGACGGACCGAGCGCGGCGGCCCGACAAGGCGCGGTCGCATGTTTGATTCGGTCAGTTGGCGGCGCCGATTATCGGATCCCGCACACCGGACAAACTAAATATGCCGATGACGCTCCGAAAATTCCGGCGGGCGCGGTCACGGTCGAGGACGCCGACCTGATTGTCGATCTTGTAAAACAAGGACCGGTGAAAATGAAACTGGTCCTGACGCCGCAGACTTTGCCCGAGCTTGAAAGCGCGAACGTGATTGGCGATATCAAAGGCAGCGAGCATCCCGAACAAGTCGTGATCGTTTCCGGACATCTTGATTCATGGGACCTGGGCACGGGCGCGATTGATGACGGCGCCGGCGTCGCGGTTTCAATGGAAGCAGCGAACTTGATCCAGAAACTGCATTTGAAGCCGAAGCGGACCCTTCGCGTGATCGCGTGGATGAACGAAGAAAACGGATCGGCTGGTTCAAAGCAGTACGCAAAGGACCACGAGAAAGATTGGGCGAACCATTTCGCGACGATGGAGACGGATGGCGGCGCTGGACATCCGATCGGGCTCAACATCAAGGCGAAACCGGAAGTGAAAGCGATGCTGAAACCAGTCGCGGCGATTTTACAGGAATCGGGCGCGGGCATGCTCAGTCTGGCCGAGCACGCCGGCGCCGACATCGAACCGATGGAGAAAGTTGGCGTACCCGCGTTCGCGCCGATCCAGGACAGCCGGTTCTATTTCAATTATCATCACACGCCGGCCGACACGCTGGATAAGATTGTGCCGAAAGAGCTGGCGGAAAATTCCGCGGCCGTCGCGGTCTGGGCTTACGCCATAGCGAATTCCGAGCAGCCGTTGCCAAGAGAAGTGAAGAGTGACAAGTGAGTCCGAGCCGGACTGGCATTTGACAAGATTTTGGCGGTCAGAGACCGCCGCTACAGAAAAGGCCAAGAATCTTCCTCGGTTTTCACCAAAACCGAGTCGCCGGCTTCCTAGGCCGATTCGCAAAGCTCACGGCCTCCCGCCGTAAAGTTCGCGCCCTGCGAACCGTAAGATCGACATCGTCACGCTTGGCGCGATTTGGTAAACGGGACGCGTGAGCTTGGAGACAATCAATTCCATTGCGCAGATCGTTGCCGCGCTCGGAGTGATCGCGTCGTTGTTTTATCTCGCGGCGCAAATTCGCCAAAACACGAACTCGCAACGCTCGGTCGTGGTTGATTCATTGACCAGCTCCTTGATCGCGCTTCTCGGGCCGCAGTCCTACGATCCGGAATTGATGCGCTCGTTCGCGGCGGCCGTCGACGACTGGCACGGCGCCACCGCGGAAGACCGGACGCGCGCGGTGGCGACGCTTTTCATTACCTTCAAGCTATTTGAGAACGCGTGGTTTCAGCAGCGTCACGGAACGCTCGACCGCGAACAATGGGAAGGTTGGGACCTGCACATGCGGGTTTATTACCATCGGCCGGGTGTTCAAGTTTGGTGGTCGGACCGAAGGGCGATGTTCGCTGCCGGGTTTCGCAAGTACATTGAAGCAACTCAGCCGGTGACGGGAGTGAGTCCGTTGAGTCAATTGATCCGCGGCAAATCGTGATCTCATGGAAGGCGGTTTCCCAAATCGCGCGGAAGCTGGACGATTGCTTGGGCTAAAGCTCTCGAAGTACGCCGGGCGCGGCGACGTGATTGTGCTGGGCTTGCCGCGCGGTGGCGTTCCCGTCGCTTACGAAGTGGCGCAAGCGCTCCGGGTCCCGCTCGATGTTTTCATTGTCCGCAAACTCGGCGTGCCGGGTTTTGAAGAACTCGCGGTTGGCGCGATCGCGTCCGGGGGCGTGCGCGTGTTGAATGAAGACGTTGCGCGCGCGTTGCCGAACGCGGACGAGATCATTGAGTCGGTCACCGCCAAGGAAACGGCGGAATTGCAGCGACGAGAGCAAAGTTACCGCGATGGAAGACCGGCGCCCGAGCTGCGCGATAAGACGATCATTTTGATCGATGATGGCCTGGCGACTGGCGCGACCATGCGGGCAGCGGTGAAAGCGTTACGACAACGCGGCGCCGCCAAGATCGTAGTGGCGGTCCCGGTCGGGCCCCCGGACACGTGTCGCGAGTTCGAGGACGAAGCCGACGAAGTCGTTTGTGCGAGCGAGCCGGAATTCTTTCAGGCTGTCGGCCAATATTACGAGGACTTCTCGCAAACGAGCGACGACGAAGTGCGCGATTTACTCGCACGCGCCGCCCAAAGAGGTTGATGAGCGCTGATGAACGAGGTGCAGATTCCTGCCGGAAGCGCGACGCTTGACGGGAATCTGACAATTGTTCGCCACGGCGAATCCGTCCGGCGGCGGATGGATCAAACGAAGGCGCTGGTTCTCTTTGTCCACGGAAGCGGCAGCAGCCGGCACAGCCCGCGCAATCAATTTGTCGCGCGCACCCTCAACCAAGCTGGACTCGCCACCTTGCTCTTCGATTTGCTGACGCCGGAGGAAGAGTCGGTCGATCTTTATACGCGCGAGCACCGGTTCGACATCGGCTTGCTCGCCGAGCGGCTTGTTTACGCAAGCAAATGGGCGAAGCAGCAAAAGCTAACGACGGATTTTCGCATTGGTTATTTCGGCTCGAGCACCGGTGGTGGTGCGGCTTTGGTTGCGGCGGCAGAATTGCCGGAAGAAGTTGGCGCGGTCGTGTCACGCGGTGGTCGACCGGACCTAGCGGGCGAGGCGCTACCGAAAGTGAAAGCGCCGACGCTGCTAATCGTTGGGGGTGAAGATCACGTCGTAATCGATCTGAACGAGCAGGCGCACACACAAATGAAATGCGAGCGCAAGATCGACATCGTGCGGGGGGCGACGCATTTGTTCGAAGAGCCGGGCGCACTCGAGCAAGTCGCCAAGCTCGCGAGCGATTGGTTCATCGGCCACATCGCTCGCTTCTGATTGCGCAGGCGACTTCTATCCGTTATTCCGGCGACGTTTCGGGAGCAGGAGTAAAGCTTCCTGGCCGGTGATGTTGGAACCAGCGGCGATGGCGCTCTTCCATGTCTTTCAAGCGCTGCTGTTGCTCCGGCGTGAGACTCGGCGCGATCTCGCGGTGTGCTTCGGCAATCGTTTCACGGACGCGGCGGCCGGTGTCGCCTCGAATTTCTTCGAGCTTGGCCCCCGTTTTTTCGATGATCGGCGAAATCTTGGTCATTTGTTCCTCGGTGAGGCGAAGTTGCCATTGTAAACGGTTTTTCATCGCCTGAGCGGCAAAGCCGTGACGATGTGCTCCGAAGAAGTGATGTGCCGTGGTCGCGCTCACGAACACGCCAGTGGCACCACCGGCCAGAAACACCAGCACGAAACCCGCGATCAATTTCCATTTCAGCGCGCTATTCATTGCGCAACCTCATCCTGAATGGCTGAATCGGCGATGGCGAATTCGTTCCCGGAGGCCACGCTTGCATCGTCGTTCCGGTCGAACTCGAGCCAGGCGCCGGCGGTCGCCAAAACAATCACGGCTGCAGCCGCAAGCGCGACCCGGCGCAGAAGCGCGCCGAACGCCGCGCCATTTCCATTTCGACGCGAAAGCGCGATTACGCGGGTGTCGAAACCAAGCGGCATTTCCACCGGCGCGTCATCCTCTGCCTGCGCCGCAGCGCGCAGCAACCGATCAAGATCGAGATCCTTCACAGGGTCCTCCCCGCTCCAATTTTTGTGAGCTGTGCTTTCATTTTCTGCCGGGCCCGAAACGCGCGGACCTTAATCGCGGCCGTGCCCAAACCCGTAATCTTGTGAATTTCTTCGACGGAACGGCCCTGCAAGTAAAGCAAATCAATCACGAGGCGTTCAACCGGCTTGAGTAGCTGAAGCAAATGTTCGACCAGCTGGCGGGACGCCAATTGCCGGTCCGGCGCAAGGTCGTCGGAGGCGCTGGCGAGATTTTCCACGACTGCCTGCTGCTCTTCGCTCAGATCGGCATGACGCAGCTCCGGGCGCACTTTCTCGGCTTCGATCTGACTCAGGCAGGTGTTGACGGCAATGCGCGAGACCCAGTGCTCGAGCGGCACTTTGCCCGAGAATTGGGAAAGCTTTTGAAAAACTTTGATGAAAATCATTTGGCAAAGATCCTCTTCACTAGTTCGTCGCGGTCGATGTGAGCGGACCATTTTCGCGACAAGCGGATAAAGACGGCGAACCAATTCGCGAGCCGCTTCATCGTCATGGCGCAGCGCGCCCTGAACCAGCGCATCTGCGTCAGAATCATCCATGTTGTCGTCGAAGCCGTATCCACACTACTGACAATGACGAGCGTGGATGGATGGTGGTTACAAGTTTCATGGCCGGAAGCGGATAAAAATTAAATGTAACCAACGCGGCCGGCGCGCGGTCACGACTTATGAAACAGTGCGAACCATAGAAATGAAAACAAATATGAAACGAAACTTACTTACATTCACGATCATCGGCGCGATCGCGCTCGCCGGCTACGCTTTCGCCCAGAACGGATTTGGTGGAGGCCACGGTGGCTGGCACGGGCAGGGGCTTGCGATGGGTCATTTGACCAAGGCCTTAAATCTGACGGCCGAGCAACAGTCGAAGGTCCAACCGCTGATCGATCAGGCGCGGCCGCAGATCATGGCGATTCACAAGGACGCGATGGACAAAACCCATGCGGTCATCGACAAAACGATGTCGCAGATCCGTCCGATCCTGACGTCGGATCAACAGAAGAAATTCGACGACCTGCAAAAAGCGCGGCAGGACATGCGCAACGCGATGCAAGAACTGCACAGCGCGATGAAAGAATAACTTCAGGGGTCATAAGGGAGGGAAAATGGCGGCGGCCGGAAACGGTCTGCCGCCATTTTTGGCAACGTGACGTTGCATCCATTTAACAGAAATCCGAAAGACACGATCCCTCCCCCGCTTAAATTCGAGGCGTGAGCTTTTTCGGACGCCCTCGACTTGAACCCCTCCTCGCTAAGATCGACAACCGGCGGCTGCGCGAGATTCAGCGGCGGTATGCGGGCTCAAGCGACCGATACGCAAAGTATGCCGACGTCGAACACTGGCTGAAGATCAACCTTCCGCGCGTTCAGGAACTGAAATTAGACCGCTCACCGCCGAAACAGATTCTCGATCTTGGATGCGGCGCCGGTTTTTTTCTATTTCTGGCCAAACAGTTCGGTCATAAATGCCTTGGCCTCGATGTCGGAGATTTGCTGCTTTCCAACGAGTTAATTGAGCTCTTTGGCGTGGAGCGCGTGACCGGGAGAATCAGAGCGTTTCAGCCGTTGCCGAATTTTGGACGCAAGTTCGATTTGATCACGGCGTTTTCCGCCGCATTCAATCGCACCGAAGACGAATCGCGCGGCTGGAACCCAGAAGAATGGAAATTTTTTTTGGACGACTTGAATCGATATCTCAAGCCCGGCGGCCAAATCCTGCTCGAGATCAACTCCGGCAAAGATAAACGATACTTCCCGGTGGAAGTCCGCGACTTTTTTTTGAAGCGCGGTGCGCGCGTTGACGGCGAGCGCGTCTATCTAAAGCCTGGAGGGACGACCCCCGTGTCGTCCATTTGAACCTCGGACGCGACAGAGCGCGTCCCTCCAGAGATTCAAATCAACCGCGACGTTTCCGCAGAGAAAAGAGGAAAAGCACGACCGCGAGCGCGGCCAAGACTGCGGCCACTACGAATCCGGCGGTCGAAAGTTCCATGCGATGATGGAAATTCATTTTCATCCGCGCGGCCAGGCCGAGCAGGAAGAAAAGGAGAGCGGTATAAATCAAAATTACGCTGATCCCCTTTTCGTCGTCGGCTTTCATCAATAGTCTATTCGCAATTGAATCCGCGATTTGGCGGCAAAATTCAAGCTCGCTTTCAACCTGAAAACGGAAGGAACCTCGCACCACGGGCACAAAGGTCACAACGATCGCGAAGATAAAATTGATTCATGGTCTGCCGTGTCCGTTGTGGACGTTGTGCGAGAAACGGCTTCGATGTTCAATCCCAACTCGTTCAGCAATGCAAGGTCGACATCGACCCCGGGATTTTTGGCGGTGAGCAGTTTGTCGCCGAAGAAGATGGAATTTGCGCCGGCGAAAAAACAGAGCGCCTGGCCTTCGCGTGAAATTCGGGTGCGTCCAGCGGCGAGCCGCACTCGCGCTTCCGGCAGCGCGATTCGCGCGACCGCGATTAGTCTGACGAGTTCAAAAATGTCGACCGACGGCTGGTTTTCAAGCGGGGTCCCGCGCTGCTGCATCAGGCAATTGATCGGCACACTTTGCGGCTGCGGATCCAGCTCGCTTAGAATTTCGATCATTCGCAATCGATCATCCTCCGATTCGCCCATCCCGATGATTCCGCCGCTGCAAACCGACATTCCGCTCGCTTGGACGGCGGCGATGGTGTCGAGCCGGTCTTGAAACGTGTGCGTGCTTACGATCTCCGGATAAAAATCCGGCGAAGTGTCGATATTGTGATTGTAAGCGGTAACGCCGGCCGCCTTCAGTTTGCCCGCTTCAACCGGTCCGATCTCGCCAAGGGTGACGCAAACTTCCATTCCGAGCGCTCCGACTTCGCGGACGATCTCGAGCACGCGCTCGAATTTCTCGGTGCCATCGCGCACGCCCCGCCAGGCCGCTCCCATGCAAAAGCGGGTCGCGCCTTGCGCGCGGGCACGGGTTGCAACATCGACAATCTGCTCGATCGACAACAAGTCTTCGCGTTCCACGCCAGTCGAGTAGTGCGCGCTTTGCGCGCAGTAGGCGCAGTCTTCGCTGCACCCGCCGGTTTTAATGCTGAGCAGACTGCAGCGCTGCACTTCTTCTCCACGCCAATGCCCGAGATGAATTTGGCGGCTCTGGGAAATCAAATCGAACAACGGCTGACGATAGAGCGCGCGCAGTTGTTCGAGTTTCATCGCAACGTCGCGACCGTAATTCGAAATTTCGAAAATCGAAATCCGAAAGTTAGTTTGTCTTAGTCGTGAGTTTCTCCGGCGCCGTCACCCATTTGCCGCCGGGCGAAGTGAGGATCGGCAATTCTTCCATCATGAACTGCGTTTTGCCGAGGGCGCCGATCATCTTGGTGCCGGTCGCGCGATACCACCATGCGCTCATCTCCTCGCCGGTATGGCAACCCCAGCTTTGGATGTAGGCGTTGCGCGCGAAGATCCAGCCATTGATTTGGCGCAGCTGCGACTCGTGCAGGAACGATTTGGAGGCGCTGTCCACGTTGCTGCTGTAATCGAACATGAAGCAGGCCCGGTTCGAGTGGCCGAAATATTCAAAGCCCGCCACTTTCTGGCGTTTGCGATCCATTCCCTTGTTTAAATAATTGATGACGTCGTCGCCATTCCGGAACCAAACCAGATTGAGATTGAATTTGTCGCGCACGGATTCGATGAAAGCGATCAGGTCCTGGTGTTCCTGCGGTGCGCGATCGAGATAACCCTGTCTGTAAACCAGCCAGGTGATGGGTGCATTTGGCCCGAGACCATCACGCAGTTGTTCCGTTCGCAATCGCGCAGCCCGGACGAAATTAGCCCACCAGTGATCGTGCGGTTGGGCTTTATATTGCTCCCATTCCTTTAATGAAGGCCCGCCGACGACGATAATCCATTCGCCTTTCGGGACGTTGTCGCCCGCTTTGGCTCCGAGGGCCAGGATCGACAGCGACGCAATGAGGAAGAGGCGTTTCATCGAATTGGAGGGGAAGCAGTATTTATGCAGGAAACGAAAATCTGCAACTCGCGCGCTCACTCCGCCTCGTCCCGAACCAAATCCTCCCAGGTCTGCCTTTTCCTGATCAATGCGACCTTATCCCCGCGCACAAGCGCTTCCGCGGGCAACGGGCGCGAATTGTAATTCGACGCCATCACGAACCCGTACGCGCCCGCACTCATGATCGCGAGCAAATCACCTTCGTGTAGCTCAGGCATCTCGCGATCGAGCGCAAAAAAATCGCCCGATTCACAAACCGGCCCCACAACGTCGATCTTCTCCAAGCTCTTGCTCCTGCTCTTACTCGAAAGCAGGCGATTCGGTGAATCGCCCCTACCTTGTTCCACCGGGACGATCTCGTGATAACTGCGATACAGCGCCGGCCGGATCAAGTCGTTCATGCCGGCATCGACGATCGCGAACTTTTTGTCGCCGGATTCCTTGATGTAACGGACGCGCGTGAGCAAGATACCGGCGTTGCCGACAAGGAAGCGACCCGGTTCGACCAAAATGCGAACATCGAGGTCGCGCAGCGGCGGCACAATCGCGTCAGCGTAATCGCGGACACTGAAAGCGGACGATTCGCCGCTGTGATCGTGCCACCACTTACCTGATCCGCTTTGCAAGGCGTGGCGGTAAATGATTCCCATTCCCCCGCCGATGCTGAAGAATTTGATTCCGTATTTCGACTTCAGCTGCCTAACGAGCGGAGCGACTTTCCCGATAGCGGCGGCGAAGGGGGCCGATTCGGTGATCTGCGAACCGATGTGCATCTGTACGCCGACGATGTCGATGTTGCGCATTTTTGCGGCTCGCTCGTAAACTGCCGGGGCCTGACCGAGCGCGATTCCGAATTTGTTCTCATGCGATCCGGTCGAAATGTACTGGTGCGTGTGCGGATCGACATCAGGATTGACCCGGATAGCGATCGGCGCGCGCGCCTTCTTCACGCCGGCGATTTTGTCGATGTATTCCAGCTCGGCTTCGCTCTCGACGTTAAAGCTACAAACGCCTTGGTCGATTGCATACTCGATTTCGTCGACCGCTTTGCCGACTCCCGCGAAGGTGCACTTTTCCGGATCAGCCCCGGCTTTGAGCGCGCGGAAAAGTTCGCCGCCGGAAACGATGTCGAATCCTGCGCCCGCTTCGGCGAGTAGTTTCAGGATGGCGCGGTTCGAGTTCGCTTTGACCGCGTAGCAGATGAGATGCTCGAGCGGCGCGAGCGCGGCGTTGAGGCGATCGAAGTGATCGAGAATCGTGCCTGCGCTATAAATATAGAGAGGCGTGCCGAAGCTCTCCGCCGCCCGGGCAAGATCGACATCTTCGCAGTAAAGTTTCCCGTCGCGATACCGAAACGAATGCACCGGCAAATGTAGCGACGTTTACGCCAAACGCCGAATGAAACATCAGGCTTGTCATTCCGAACAAAGTGAGGAATCTCTCTCAGTCGAAGCAAAGAAGGTTATCATCATCCGTGGCGCTCGACCGCTTGGGAAATTCACCCGGTGATGAAAATCGAGGATCTCGGGACAGAGTAATCGCTCCGCTGGACAGTCTCGGGCGGTTGGATTACGAATGCGCTACAGGCGAACATGGACACGACCAAGTTTTACTTCCTCAT
>Ga0193751_1002609_pt1 | contig 10854 bp, 5 predicted proteins | sample L1c2metaG_FD_143050 | JGI IMG/M metagenome (GOLD analysis project Ga0193751, IMG submission 143050) | Soil microbial communities from a riparian zone of the East river system, Colorado, United States - L1c2 | ecosystem: Environmental > Terrestrial > Soil > Riparian zone | place: USA: East River...
TACCAACTGCACATTCCAGACCCCATCGTGTCCTTCGACGCGTCGGTGGAAACTCTTGCCGAGCTGCGAAATGAAGGAAAGATTCGTCTGGTCGCGTTGTCCAACGTCACGCAAGAGCACACCGAGCGAGCGCGCAAAATTGTCCCCATCGTGTCTGTGCAGAATCGCTACAGCTTTGCCGACCGCGAATGGGACTACGTGGTGAATTATTGTCAGCGCAATGGAATTGCCTTTATCCCCTGGTTCCCACTCGGAGCAGGCAAGGTTGCCGGGGAAGTGCTTAACCGAATCGCGCAGGCGCACGGTGCGAGGCCGATCCAGATAGCGTTGGCCTGGCTCTTGCGACGATCTCCCATCATGTTGCCCATTCCGGGGACATCCTCGATCGAGCATCTCGAGCAGAATGTCGCGGCGGCTTCACTGCGCTTAGCCGAAGAAGAATACGAGGAACTTTCCGGCGTCCGCGAACTGGTGGGATCGCGGTGAAGGCACCATTCAGGAAATAACGGAGACTCCATGAAACGTCTTACTACAAATCAGGTGAAACTCGGATTCATTGGCATGGGTAACATGGGAAGCCGGATCGCGAATCGTCTGCTTAATCACGGATACGAACTCTCGGTATACGATATGGATCCAGCAAAAACGCAGCTCATCGCAGCGCAGGGCGCCGCCGTTGCTGAGAACATTCGTGAACTCGCACACACTGCCGATGTGGTTCTCTCGTGCTTGACGAACGATGAAGCAGTCCGGAGCGTTTATACGGAGCCTGAGGGAATCTTCGCTGGGGCACGGTCGGGAACCGTCGTGTTGGAGATGAGCACGATTTCTCCAGAAAGCTCACGCGAACTGCACAAGCTCGGCGCCAGAAGAGGCATTGAGGTAATGGATGTTGCTATCTCGGGCAGCACTCCTGCCGCCGAGCAAGGCATCCTGACGCTACTGGTGGGCGGCAACCGGGAACTGTTCCGCGCCGCTGAGCCAATATTCCAGGCGGTCGCAAAACAATACTTTCTTCTGGGCGGTCCTGGCTCAGGGACGGCGATGAAGTTGGTTGTCAACACACTGTTGGGTGTTGGCATGCAAGCAATCGCTGAAGCGGTGGTCCTTGGGGAGAAAGCTGGTCTCGATCGCGAGCGGTTGCTCGAAGTCCTGTCGCAGACAGCGGTGATCGCTCCGGCGCATGTGGGAAAGCTGGCGAAGGCCGCGCTCAACGATTATAGTCCGCAGTTTCCGCTGCGCCTGATGAACAAAGACTTTCAGTTGATTCTGGCTGCGGCCGCACAAGAGCATGTCCATATGCCTGCGACGGAAGCGGCGTTTTACGTCAATGCCGATGAGCTGGCAAATCTTGAGCTGGCAAATCATGAGCTCGCACAAAATGATGAACAGGACTTCTCGGCTGTCTTGCGGCGAATGGAAGACCTTGCAGATATCTCACCTATTCAGTCGGTCCCGATGACGTAGGCGAGTATCGGTCTTCCTGCACGCGAATGCACTCTTCGACGGCGGTGTCAGCGTCCGGATTCGAAACGGTAACCGACTCCACGCAGCGTTTTCAAATAGCGGGGATGCCGTGGATCCCGTTCGATTTTTTCCCGCAGACGCCGCACAAATACATCAATGGAACGTGGCGTCACGAAAGAGCCCTCTTTCCACACGGCGTCAAGCAACTGGTCGCGGGTAAAGACGCGTCCCCGGTGCCGGGCCAGGTATTCGAGGAGCCGGAACTCGCGAACCGTGGTGAGGACCGTCCTGCCCTGTACGCGCACGGTCATCGAAGCGATATCGATTTCCAAATCTCCCAACTGAATAATCTCGTGACTGGGGGCATCCGGCTGCACGCGAAGAACGTTGCGGACGCGCGCAATCAGCTCACGGGGACTAAAGGGTTTGGTGATGTATCCGTCTCCGCCCGCATCGAAAGCCTGAAGGCGATCCGGTTCCTGAGTTCTGGCGGAAAGAAATATGATTGGCGTCTTGCCCAATCGTTCGTGCTGACGGATTTGGCGGCAGAGATCGAAGCCGCTCATCCCGGGCAACATGATATCGAGAAGAAACAGCGCCGGGTGGGCCATGGCTGCCATGGGAACCACTGGCGCCCCGGAAAAGAATGTGGAGACCTCGTATCCGGCAGTTCGCAGGTTGTGTTCGATCAGGCGAGACACATCCGGATCGTCTTCCACGACGTAGATCAGATCCGGGTAGCGCGGTTTGTTTGTCGCCTCCAAACGATCCATGGCCAGAAGGAGAGCCCTCGCGCGCTCTCAGAACTCACGTACATAGACCCAACTGACACTAGTGCGACTCTGTTGCAGCAATGTTGCGCCAGTGTTAAAGGAGAGTTAATTTGATCGACGGCGGTTATCTGGGCGTCGATCACAGACTCTACTGCTGTCTCTGCCCCACCACGACCGCCGGATGTCCGTTCAGCGGTAAAACATCGATGTAGAAAAATTTCGATTGATTGGTCACCATGTACGTGTTTCCCCCATAGGTGCCGGAGCCGTCGGCGCTCCAGGTGTACTTGAAAAGATCAAACTCCTGAAACGGGATCAGGCCCGTGAGGCTGCTGGAATCCAAGTACGACGAGATGCCGCTGGTCGAGAGGCTGCCATTGGGTCCGGGATCCTCAATGCCGGCAATCACCGTGGATTGTGGATCCAACATTTCTTCAGTGCCCAGTCCGTAGTGTCCACTGATCGGTGCGAATTGATATCCCGGAGGATACGAATTTGTTTGGAACTCCATCATGCCCGAGGCTGCCGACGAGCCTGTCCCGACTAAATATCCAGTGATGCCGCTCGCGGATGGAACGGCGTATCCAACCACGGGAACACCCGTTCCGGAGAAGGTGAACCGGCCGGTGGTGGGATCGACCGCATATTGTGCAGAGAGGGTCGTGGCGTTCGCCGTTCCACCGCTTCGTTCATAGGCGGTTCCGCTCAGCGCGACTGCCCCATCAAAATGGAGCACGCCCACCGCGACGTCGGGACTGCCGGGAACATAACCTTCGAATCGGTAGATGTGGCTGTTGCTCAGAGTCGCCTGTGAGAAAGGACCCGCGCTGGCGGTTGCTTCTCCGGTAATTAATGGGTGCCCGTTGTATGGCATTTGCGCGGAATTGAAGATCAGATGATTTGCGTCAACCATGTAGTAGATCAGGTCGTAGGTGGTTGCCCCGGCACTGAGCGTAGCGGTGCCCCGGCCGTTCGAGTCCGCGTCGCCGATTGTGCCGCCGCCGGTTAAGGGACCCGAAAACGATCCGCCATCGTTCACATCGGCGGAGACGGAGCTGAACAACCCAGTCTGCGCGGTTGCCGTTCCCGCCATCGCGAAATGGTTTGTGCCTGCATCCCAACCGGAGAAGCGGAAGGCAAACGGACCGGTCACGGGTGTCGCGAACGCCGTGCTGTCTTGAATGTGGAAGCAGCCCGTGCCCCGTGTGCCTTGTCCGGTCGCGTCGTCGAACTCCACGATGCGCCCATCCATGAAAGCTGTGGTCAGAGTAGTCGGGGCGGCGCGGAACTGCGCGGTGGACGCCGAAGTGTTCAGGGTCAAGCAACCGCGGCCCAGATCACTGAACAAGATGGAGCTTCCCGTTGTGAGCGGCTGTGCCAGCTGCGCGCCGCTCGAGCGGACGATGTCTTCGATCCCGGTGAGGTTGCCGCTAGAGTCAGCGGTGAAACTACCGGAGAAAGTTACCGGACCATTCACGTCGAAGCCGGTGAACAAGAACGCATAAGGTGTATTCGCTTGCACAGATGTGTTGACACTCTGACAGGGATGCAAGGCCTCGTCGTCCCCAATGCCGAGGGTGATGATCTTGGGTCCGTTGGCGGCTGGCACCGGCGCGGGAAATACAGCCTGAGCGGGAACGGGGCTCTGACTGTCGGCTACTTGCAACGCGAAGCTGTAGCTGCTGGAAAAATCCGCCGGCGGAATGCCGGAGATTACTCCACTGGAACTGAGACTCATTCCGGGCGGCAGCGGACTACTGCCGGTCGCCAGACTCCATGTGTAAGGAGGAACTCCACCGCTTGCCTGGAGTTGCACCGGCGAGTAGGGGACGCTTGGAATCGGAGCCATCAGCGTGGGCGCAACCACCTTCAGTTGCGCGGGCGCCACGTTGATGTTCAAAGACACGGCTGCCGTGTTCCCCGTAGCGTCTGTGGCTGTGAGGCTGAACGGGTAGACGCCCATCGCGGTCGGTGTCCCGATGATTTCGGTTGAGAACTGGTCAGCGCCTGGAGCCAACTGCAGACCCAACGGCAGCGAACTGTTGCCCAGCGACCAGGTATAGGGGCCCAGACCTCCGGTAACACTGACTTCGCACGGAATCTGTGTGACGCCGGCGGAGCTAATCGGCTGCTGAATGCACATGTAATTCGTATTCAGAAAGGCGGTGGCCAGGTCCGAGGAAGTTGTGATGGCGACGAACGGCGGATAGATGGCGATGGGAATCGTCGCCGAGCGCGTGGTGTCGGTCACGGAAGTTGCGGTGACCGTCACCTGTACGGGCGAGGTGACGCCTGTGGGCGGGTTGAAAGTCACCGACAAAGCTTGCTGACCGGATAGGGTTCCGGTCGGACCACCCTTGATGGCGGGCGCCAGCGTCCAGGTGACTCCGGCATTCGAGGAGTCGTTTGTCACCTTCACCGTGATCGGAAGGGTCTGGTTCGGGTTGTCATCTATGGCTGCGGCTCCAGTTGGAGAAACAACCTCAACATTAATTCCCGGAACGGGGCAGCAGTCACCGCCACCGCCGCTCTTGCTGCCGCCGCAGCCAGTGAGAAAAATAAGAAGAATGATGAGACCGCAACCCGGATATTTCACGAAATCTTTTTCTCCATACTGGAAGCTCTTGCTAGAAGTTCAGTGCTAGAAGCTCAGTTTCAAGGCGAACTGCATAGTGCGCGGACGATGAGCATTGACCGGATGCAGAAACGCGTTGCCGGTCAGGCAATCGGTTTGCGCGTCGCCGGCTGCGTTGAATGATTGAACACCGTAACAACTGACCGTGTTGTTGGCGCGGTTTCCGAAGTTCGGGCTGGGATCGTAAACCCGGAACTGGGTGTGATTGAAGACGTTGAAAACCTCCGAGCGGAATTCAAGGCTGGTACCTTCCTTTATCTTGAAACTCTTCATCAAGGTCATATCGAAATTCCAGCGCATAGGGTTGTTGAGCAGGTTGCGCCCGGCGTCGCCGAACGTCAGTCCGCGCGGGGCTGCAAATGCCGCCGGATTCCCCAGCGCCGGCCCAAAGCTCTTTGGGTTATCCGCCCCGATCGGTGCCGCGTCGTGAATATTGCCGACCACATCCGGGAATGAACCGACGGAAGAGATTCCACCGGCGACCCCGGCGTTGTCAGGAACTGAAATTCCGAGGGCGCCGTATCCGCTGTTGATCACCGTAAACGGGGTTCCACTCTGAACCATGGTCACGCCTGAGAGCGCCCAGCCTGCCAGCAAGCTGGTAGCCGCGCGATCAAAGAAGCCGGCCGAAGCTGGCGCTTCCCGCTCTGGCTCATCTTTTGCCCAGGCGCGCACCCGGTTCGAATCGAACTTGAGATTCGGCAGCGTCCAGGTGTAGTTGATGTTCAGCAAGTGGCGCTGATCGAAGTTCGAGCTGGCCTTATTGGCGGAAGGCACCAGCGTATTGACGATCGTGGTGTCGTTCCGATCGGACGAATCGTCGATCGAGTGGCTGTAGGTGTAGGACATATCCACGGTAAGCGGGCCGCGCGTTTTGCGCAGAGTGGTCTGGAAAGCGTGGTAGTTCGAATCGGCCACATTTTGCAAAGAGAAAATCTTCTGCAGTCCGCGGTATGGCCGGTACGCGTTGATCGGCGGGAGACCCTGCGCGTTCACGTACTCGCAGGCGGCAAGCAGATTGATGTAGGCGGGTTGCGACTTGTTGATGGCAACGCCGTTGACAAAGAAGACCGGGTTATTGACGTTGTTCGAAGGATTTGCGCAATCGCTAGCCCCGAAAAGTTGTTGGTTATTGAGGATCGGCTGGTTCGGGCCGTAAGGATTGCCATTGAGCAGGATGCCATTGTCACCCTGCGAGGTTACGGGCGAGAACGAATTCGGTTGCTCTACCGCGGTCAGGTGCGTTCCCTTACTGCCAACATAAGCGACTCCCAGCACCAGGCTGTGAGAGAGTTCGCGCTGCACTCCGAAACTCCATTGCTGCACATAAGGCCATATCGCTTTGCGGGGAATCGAGGTCACGTCAATCGGATAGGCGCCCGGACCGAATGGACAGGTGATGGTCGAGTTCCCGATGCCGCCGATGCATGGATAGGCCGAGACAGCGCCGCCCGCGGACGGTGCCAACTGCGTCATCGTGAAATTGAGGGGAGCGCTACCGACCAGCGAACCGGTGTTGGCCTCGCTTCCCGTGCCATGCTCAAAAAATATGCCGTAGCCGCCGCGAATCGAAGTGCGCCCATCTCCGCGAGGATCGAACGCAAATCCTATTCTCGGCGCGGGATTGAAGCGGTGCGCCTTCATGCAGGTGGAGGGCACGCCGGAAGCGAACGTTCCGCATTCGACCAGTCCATTAATAAGGAACGGGCTGACATCGCTGGGGCCGGTTGGAACCGGAATTATCTTGCTCTTGTACTTCAGGCGCCCGTCCTGGGTAAACTTTAGAAATTTGTCGGGCGTTACGAACTTGGTGGGATCCCAATTCCACGCCTCTTCGTTATTCTCGTGGTAATTGCCGAACAAGCTGAACCTTATGCCCATGTTTATCGTCAGGCGCGAGCTCACCTTCCAGTCGTCCTGGACATAAGGCTCATAGATCTCGTAACGGTTGTGATATTTGAGCTGCGCGCTATCTTGCTGGAACGAACTGATGGCGCCGGTCAAAAGATTGCTGTATTCGTTCCCGGTAAAAAAATTGGCGTTGCCGAAGTTGCTGAAGCTTAACAGCCCCTGCACATCGCCGGTGTTGGGGCCATTCGTTGCGTTGATCTCATTTCTTTGGCCGAGGATCGCCTGCAGGCCCATCTGCACCGTGTGCCGGCGAATGACTTTGCTGATGTCGTCCTTCGCGCTCCACGTCGGATTCGCCAGTTGCCAGGGAGCGTAGCCCGGATCGACTGAGAAACCGCCCCCGTATGCCAGGTTGCCTGGGGCGAGAGTAACTCCTGATAACTTCCCGCCAAAGTTATTGTTGAAGAGATATCCCTGCAAACCATCGAGGGCAGCTGGGCGGTCGATGCTTACACCCGGCGCGGGACGCGTCGTCAGACTGATGTGCGAGGCGGTATAACTGACCACCACCTCATTCAGCAGCGAACTCGATACGGTCTGCGTCAGGTGAGCCACCGAACTTGTGCCCGGTCCAAACAAACGGCCCTGCACGGTCGGAAAACTGTTCCGCACATAACCCCAGATCGGTCGAGCTTCTGTCGTATCCCACGAGTCATGGATGTAGCGGAACGTGGCTCGCAGTTTTCCCGGCATGATCTCATGGTCAACACGGAGTAACTCCTCGCGCCAGTAGGTCGGTTGCGCGAAAGCGAAGTCGTAACAAGAGCCTATGGTTGAGTTACACCCTACCGACGAGTTAGGCAGAGGAATCATCCCCGAGGCTTGGAATGTGTTGCCGGTTGTAGGGTCAGTAATCATTCCCGAGCCGGCGAGGGCGGCTCCAACCGGGTCGATAGTGGGATTGCCCATGTGTGTGCTGTCGTTATAGCCTACGATGTTGTAAGGCAAGGTCGTGCCGGCGTGGATATGAGGGCAGTCGGGGAACTGCACTGGATTGTAGGAAGTGATGGCTACGTTTGGGGGCAGCACCGGACAAACATCGCTGAAATCGGCCCCGATATACTGGTTTCCGTCGGCGTTCGTGCGGTTCGACGGACGTTCTGCAAGCGAGGGTACCGCCTGATTGAAATTGTTGTCGGTCGGGTCTTTCTCGAGTCGGAACTCTTCGGAGAAAAAGAAGAACGTGCGGTCACGATGCGGATAGAGTGTGGGAATGAACACCGGCCCGCCGATGGTGCCGCCGAAATCGTTCTTGCGATAAAGCGGAGCGCGCAAGGTTGCGTCGAAGTAGTTGCGGGAGTTGAAAATTTCATTGCGCCCGTAGTAATACGCGCTGCCATGCAGAGAAGTACCGCCCGACTTGGTATCCACCAGGATGGTTCCCGAGGCGCTGCGGCCGTACTGGGCGCCGTAGTTTGAGGTTAGAACCTTGAGTTCGTTAATCGCATCCAGGCTGGGATATACCACCAGCGTGCTCTCACTGCCATGGATTCCGGCATGCAAAACATCGGCGCCATCCACGCTGAAAGTGTTGTATTCGACGCGGCCGCCGTTGACACTGAACTTGACGCTCCCTTTCACGCCGACCAGAGCCTCATCCTGTCCGCTCTGATTGCTGACGCCCGGGGCGAAGGTCAACATGCTGACGAAATTGCGCCCGTTCAGCGGCGTCTCCTCCACCTGCTTCGCGGTGATGACCTCATTGACCTCCGCCTTTTCGGTTTCGACATGGCCCACACTCTCGCCCACAACCTCGACTTTCTCGGGACTGGCTGCCGCTGGTTCGAGCGCGCCATCCATTTCAATTTCCTGATCGGCAGCGAGAATCAGATTCTCTGACGTGAAATCCTTGAACCCCTTGGCCGCAATCTTGAGCGAGTACGTTCCCGGAGCGGCATTGATGAAGTACTGACCTTGTGCATTGCTGGTGGTGGTCTGAGTTACGCCCGACGTGTTAGTGAACGTGACGGTTGCACCGGGAAGCACTGCGTTCGACTGGTCAGTGACAGCGCCATAGACCTGAACTTCGCCCGCCTTATGAGGAGACGGTTTGACCGGAGCGGCGGCCTCGGTCGTCGGCGCGCTCGGCGGTTTCGCGCCGGCTGGCGGCTCCGGAAGTTGCACCGTCGGCGGACCGAGATCGGGCCCGATTGGTGTCTGCGCCAGTGACAGCGGAGTCAGAACCAGGAAAAAGGGCGCGAACTGCAATAGACACTTCAGGGTCTTCACAAGAAACATACCTCGAACCAAAGGAGACAAGGACTACCGGAGAATTGTTAAGGCAGTATGACGCCTTGGTTAATTTCAAGTGAACATCGCAGGAAGATCGTAAGTGGGGTGTCGCCAGCAATTTCAGGCACAAGCGTCGTGTTCTGCGCGGCAAGGCCGCTGCGGGAATTCACCATCCTTTAACACGCCCGTAATTCCGGCGTAACATTCAGCGCAGAGAGTTGCAGATTCGGAAGCCAGCTTATTACCCGGAGAAAAACTTGCCCAGCTCTCGAATTCGATGCATTGCGCTGTTCCTGCTTCTTCTGCCCATGCTCGCGGAAGCGCAGACAAAAGGGATTGTCAGCTTCGGCGGGTTGAAGAACCTGGAGTTCATTGACCAGTACTACAACGGGGGAATGGGCAGTCTGGGATCGGGACCGGGCCCGAATTATGGCTTGGAGTTTACGGCCAACGCCCAAACCATCATCTCTGCCAGCAAAGGCGGCTCGGGAAATTTCATCCATAATCCCGGCGGATATCCGGTGATGTTTTTCCAGACGGGAAACGCGGTGACGATGACGGCGACGAACGGCGTTGGCGTCGCTTTGTGGTTCTCTTACTCGGCACTGCAGACCGGAAGCGCTACTGTTTATGCCGGGCCCAACGGCGCCGGGACAATTCTTGCCAGCATCACGCTGCCTCCGAACAACTCCGGCTGTACTACCTACAAGCTTTGTGTTTGGTCTGCCGTGGGCGTGCCGCTGAGCACGACCGCCGGATCGATTACCTTCGTCGGCGTCCCCGATTACCTTGCGATCGGCACGATACACCTGGGGTCGGCCCTGCCCACGTCGATGATCCTAACTTCCTCGCAGAATCCGTCGGTCCAGGGCGAGGCAGTCACTTTTACCGCGACCGTTACCGCCACCGGAGCCGCGCCCGTCGGCAGCGTTACGTTCAAAGCAGCCGGCCAAGTTGTTGGGGTCGTCCCGGTGTCCGGCGGAGTAGCATCGATCACCTTGTCTTCGTTGAAGACAGGCTCAACGACGATTAACGCGAAGTTCCAGGGCACCGGATTCGCCACCGCCGTGAAGAGCTTGGCTCAAGTTGTGAACTAGGTCGTGAACCGGGAAGACAGCGAGTCTGAGAACTTTTGACCAGCCAACTCTGCCCAGCCACTTCATAGGAAATAGTGTCTACTGCCGTCTACGCGGGGCACTGCCCAGCGCCCTGAAATCCACACTGTGCAAGGTTTTGCGGTCTGCGGTCTCGGAATTTAACCTGCCGTTCATCTTGCTGTCATTTCCGATTAACAGCCCTGAGTGATAGTTCTCTCGCACTCGAACCACGGAAACTCTGCTCCCCCGGAGTGCTGGTGGTGTAAGGAGTGCCTCGGAATGCTGCCGCTTCTGCAGGCGTCCCGAGACAACAGGGAATTCTACCGGGCGCCACAGCGGGTCCGCGCAAAAGCAACGCGCTCCACAATGCGGGGCAAATCGACGCAGGAAAAATTACTAACCCAAGCTCTAAGGAGAATATTGAGATGAGAGGAACAAAAGCATTTTTCGCGGTCGCAGTGCTGACCGCAATCGTCGGACTCGCCTCCGTGGCCAACGCACAGGTCCAGTTTGTGGGCGTCGGCTCTTCGGCCATGTTCAACACCATTTCAGCAGCAGCATTCACCGATCTGTGTTCCGCCCGCGCCGGCAGCGATTGCCGTCACTGGAGCGCCAGCGGCAAGAATAGTGCCGATAATCAGAACTGGGCGCAGGGCGTGGACAGCCGTAACAACGCGATTCCCCCGGAAGCTGGAACCTTTTTTGTGGCGTGGGACAACAACTCCAGCCCAATCAAAAT
>Ga0193751_1002610_pt1 | contig 10854 bp, 10 predicted proteins | sample L1c2metaG_FD_143050 | JGI IMG/M metagenome (GOLD analysis project Ga0193751, IMG submission 143050) | Soil microbial communities from a riparian zone of the East river system, Colorado, United States - L1c2 | ecosystem: Environmental > Terrestrial > Soil > Riparian zone | place: USA: East River...
CGTTCGCCAGAACAAGGCGCGTCATTGCGTCCACTCCGTTTGGCGGAATCAAATCGCGAATTCGATCGTGCGTTTGATCAGTCACCCACCTGTTGATGTGTTGTCGCGCACTGTCCGCGTTTTGGCGAAAATCGAGCGGCTCAAACGGTGCGCCGTAGAATTTCCTCACCAGCTCCCGAAAACCATAGCGAAAATCGTAGCCGCTTTGCGGGAACAACCGATTCGCGATGGCGAGTGTGATCGGTTCGCTTGGTCCGCCGTACTCCTTCGATTGTTCGACGACTTTCTCGGTCTTTTTCGCCATTTCCTCGAGCGAACGTTGGAGCGAAGCAAACGACGAATGGATTGCATCGCCATCGTTTGGAAAATGAAGCACGCGTGCCATTTCTGTACGCGTCTCGCCGTCCGCGCCGGCAAAGGTCATCGCCAGCGCGCTCTGAATTGAGTACGGCGACAAACAGAGATTTTCATCGCCCGTCGCGAGTTGACGATGAAGATCGAGGCCGAGCTGGTTCGTCGCTGAGGCAGCGAGATCGAAATCCACGGCATGCGCTTGTGCGAACGAGACGGTTAGTGCCGCGAACACTCGGAGCAAGATGTCTGGTGAGTTCATTGATTGATCACGAAATGGGTCGGCCGGGACTCGAACCCGGAACCAACGCCTTAAAAGGGCGCTGCTCTACCGATTGAGCTACCGACCCGCGGCGAAGAAAAGTTCCTAATCCAGTTCAGAGGCCGCTGCAAGAATTGTAGCGGCGCTTTATCAGCGCCGCATGAAATTCATCCGACGGTCATCCGCTTTCGGAGGGCTACAGCGCGATAAATTAATCGCCGCTACAACATCGGCAGCAAATCGCGCAGTGAATTCTTTTCCCGATCTAATTGAAAGGTCGATAATCCGGCAGCGCTGGCAGCTTTCCAATCGCGCTCCGGATCATCGCCGGCGTGTAAGATCCGGCTTGGTCGCAAATCGATCAATTTTATCGCTCGGCGAAAAATTTCCGGGTCGGGTTTGTCTGCGCCGAGCTCGCTGGAGATAAAGACGTGCGCGAAAAATTTTGAGATGCCGAGATGTTCGAGAATAAAGCGCAGTCGTCCGTCGAAATTTGAGATGACGGCGAGTTGAAAACGCGGTTGCACTTTCTCCAGAACATCGACAACCTCGGGGTACAATTCCCAGACGCCGGCTTCGGCGAAATGCTCGTAGGCGATCTCGAAAAAATTGTCGCGATCGAGTTCGCTGAGCAAAGGTGCGACTTGATCGAGAACAAGATTGACAAGTACGCGCCACCAATCTTTATCGTCATTTTCGCGCGGCTCATCGATCGGGGCGCGCTGAGGCATTGATTTCCAAGCCGCGGCAAACGCGCGGTCGAGTTGCTTCGCATCGAGGTTCAATCCGATCTCGCGTCCGACGAGCGCGTAATGATAGCCCACGCCCCTGGGTAGATGAAACAGCGTGCCGGCTGCGTCGAAAAAGATGGCTTCGATCATTGGAGAAGCTTGAACGTTCAACTCCTAGCGTCCAACTCCGAAAGCGTTCCTGAGCAGGCATGGTAAAAATGACGAAGCACGAATGACGAAGGAATAGCGAAACCCGAAGCTGAAAACGCGCGATTTCGCATCGCTGACCTTTCGTCGTTTGAGCTTTTTCATTGTTTCGTGCTTCGACATTCGTGCTTTGTCATTTCGAGGAGCGTGCTCATCATTTTTCCTTTGCAAAATCCACCGTTGAGTCTTCCATGATGCGCCGTGATCAGTGCCGCCGATGAGTCGCGCTCTTTGCCTAAGTGGACGCAGTCCAAGGGTGAAGAACTGGCGAACAGCATCAGCCACGGGGTCGGATTGATCGCCGCGCTCGTCGGCTCGCCGATTCTGCTTCAGGCCGCGCTCGAACGTGGCAGCGCGGGTTTTTTTATCGGCACAATTGTTTTCACGGTGACGATGCTGTTTCTCTATCTCGGGTCGACATTGTATCATGCATGGCCGCGGACGCGGACGAAAGTCACTTTGCAGGTGCTGGATCATTCCGCGATTTTCCTTTTGATCGCCGGAACGTACACTCCGTTCGCGCTCGGACCTCTGCGCGACCGAGGAGGCTTGGCCATACTTGGACTCATCTGGGCATGCGCTGCGTTTGGCGTGGGCATGAAACTGACGCGCGGACCTTCGCGACACCCGAAGCTGGCGATGTCACTTTATCTCGGAATGGGATGGTTGATTCCGATCGCGAACCACCCACTCGCGCTGGCGATTCCTCTCTCGCCGGGAATCTGGCTTCTTGTCGGCGGCGTCGCTTACACGGCCGGCATCTTATTTTTCGCAAACGAGCGGCTGCGCTACGCTCATTTCATCTGGCATTTGTTCGTTCTTGCCGGCACGTCGTGTCACTTCGCCGCCGTGTTTTCTTGCGCGAGCTAATCGAGACGAGCGCGGCATCGTCGGCATCGTTGGACAATGTCGTCCGCTCGTCGGATTAATTGTCGATGTTGCCAGTCGAGCATAACGATCCGATTAACGCGAAGATTCTCGCGATTTCTGAGGACAAAATCGAAGGCTTTGTGCGCGAACCGTTCGAGGAGATCGCGCGACGCTCTGGGGTGGGCGTCGATATCGTGATGGCGCGTATCGCCGCGATGTTGCGGGCGGGAACGATTCGCCGCGTCCGGCAAACGTTACTTGCGACCAATCTGGCCGAAGGCGCGCTCGTGGCCTGGAAGGTTCCTTCGGACAAGATCGACGATGCGTTCGATTGGATGTTTCAGCGCGATCCGTTTTCCGGTCATGTGGTCTTGCGCTCGACCGACACAATTGCAGCGGGATCGGACTACAAGCTTTGGACAACATTGAAAGTCCCGCGCGGTTTTTCCTTGGAGGGACATTGCCAATTACTCACGCAAAAAGTTGGTGCGGAAAAATTTCGACTCATGCCCGCCAAAGGCATCTTCACGCTTGGAGTCGGGCACGTTCGGCGCAAAACGATCGAGCCCGGAAGTAGGGCAGACGAACCGGCGAAGATGATCCCGGTACAAGTTGTCGATCTTGGGGAAAGAGAATGGAACGTTTTGCTTGCGCTCAAGCGGGAATTTACGCCGGAAGAAATTCGATCGACGCCGTGGAGGGGGCGCGCGGTTGAAGCGGGTGTTGCGCTGGATCAATTTTTTGGCGTGGCCGAAGAATTGAATGTGCGAAAAATCGTCGGGCGCTTCTCAACATTTCTCGAGCACGTGAAACCCTCGGCCGGCGGCGTGCGGGTCACGCGGTTCAACGCGCTTTTTCATTGGGCGGTGCCGCCAGGTCGCGAAATTGAGACCGGCGGCGAAGTTGGCCGGCACCACATTCTCACGCATTGCTACTGGCGAGAAGCCGGCCCGGAATTCAAAGGCGTGAACATCATGGCAGTCGCACATGGCACAGACAAAGAACTGCTCCTCGAGCACAAGGCGGCGATAGACCGACATCTTCAGGCAAGCGGAATTCCGGTTGCTTACACCAACGTTTTCTGGGGCGGGCGGAGCGAAATAAAGCCTTCGGAGATTTCGCCGCGCGTTTATCGCGAATGGCTGGCGCAGGAGTGTGAACAGTTAAAAGCGTTACAAAGTTAGAACAGGAAAAGAGAAACAGCCGTTGTAACATTGCAGCTCTTTTGACTTTCTTAATAACTTCCACGAAGCGATGAAAGCTCTCATTGATAAACTTCGCGGCGCCGTCGATCTCAACAATGAGGACATCGCTTACGCCGTCGCGCTACTGCTTTCCAGCGAGATTAGCGACGATCTGAAGGCAGAGTTTCTCACGGTGTTGCATCAGAAAGGCGAGAGCACCGAGGAAATCGCCGGGTTCGTTAGGCTATTGATGGAGCGTGCAGTCGATCCAGCAATTGATCCGGCTGATTTACCCGGCCCGATGATCGATATCTGTGGCACCGGCGGGGACGGCCTCGATTTTTTCAACGTCTCGACCACGATCATGTTTGTGCTGGCGGCGGGCGGCGCAGTTGTGGTGAAGCACGGCAACCGGAGCGTCACTTCGGCTTGCGGCAGCGCCGACGTCCTCGAAGAACTGCGGGTGCCGATTCGCCTCGCGCCGGAGGAGCTGCGAGAGTCCCTCAAGCGGCACGGACTCGGATTTATTTTCGCGCGACAATATCATCCGGCGTTTCGGGCGCTCGCGGAGATGCGCGAACGCCTGGCCCGGCAAAATACCCGCACGATTTTCAATCTGCTCGGACCGCTTTTAAATCCGGCGCGACCGTCGCGGCAGCTCGTCGGCGTTTTCGCGCCACGGCTTACTACTGTTTTCGCCGAAGTGCTGCATCAGCTCGGCCGCGAGCGAGCTTGGGTCGTGCACGGCTTGGGCGAAAACGGCACCGGTATGGACGACATTTCGATCAGCGGAGCAACCACAATTGCGGAACTTGCCGATGAAAAAGTTACCTCCGCGGTCCTCGATGTGAGCTGGCTTGGAATTCCGCGCGCGACGACTGCCGAGTTATTGGGAGGAAACGCGAAAGAGAACGCCGCGACGTTGGAGGGGATTCTTGCCGGTAAAATCGGTGGGCCAAAGCGCGACATGACGGTAGCTAACGCTGCCGGGGGATTTGTGGTGGCGGGCCTCGCCCACAATCTGAAGGACGGGATTGAACTGGCGCGGGAAGAGATCGACAGCGGCCGGGCGCTAGAGAAATTGCGTGCGATGCAGGATTACGAGCCGAAAGTTTCGCGGTAGGTCCGATTAAGATTGCGCAGAAGCGCCACTGCAAATTCCTCTCGATCAATATCGCGATCTAAGAGCATCGCCAGGGAAATGGCGCGGGAGTGCAGTTCTTCGGGTAAATCCTTGGCGCTGTGATTCAGATTGATGCCGACCCCAAGGACTGCGAAATGGGGCGCATTTTTCTGCGCCCGCATTTCCACGAGCACGCCCGCAACTTTTTTTCCATTGATAGTCACGTCGTTAGGCAACTTAATTTTCGCCGGCAGTGCAAATCTCTCTGAAATGCTTTGCGCGATAATGTTTGCTGCCCAGGCGGTGAGTTCCGCCGATTTGGAGATGTCGATCCTGGGTCGGAGCAAGATCGAGAGCCAAAGTCCTTTCTGCGCGGCAGATTCCCAGCGATTGCCCCGTTGCCCGCGGCCAGCCGTCTGCCGTTCGGCAAAAACGACCAAACCTTCGGGCGTAGATGCGGATGTTCGCTCCAAAACTGAATCGTTCGTAGAAGTTGTTTCTCCGAGAACGATGACTTCGCGGCCAATCGTGCATTGGCCGAGCGCCTCGCGCAGTTTGACGGCGCTCAGTCGATCGAGCGAATTCACGAGATAACGGGCGTTATTTCCAACGAGAAATCGATGGCGGGCGCCGAATGGGTAAGCGCTCCGATTGAAATGTAATCGACGCCGGTGGCGGCGATCTGGCGGACGTTTTTTAAGGTGATGCCTCCGCTCGCTTCGAATTTCACTTTGTTTTTTCCGAGGGCCACGGCTTCGCGGATTTGAGCCGGCTTCATGTTGTCGAGCAAGATAAGATCGACATCGCCGATCTGGAGAAACGTGCGCACCTGTTCCAAACTCTCGGCCTCGACTTCGATGCGCACATCCGGCCGCTCTTTGCGAAGTTTGCGCACAGTTTCGGCGAACGCGGCGAATCCCGATTGCGAAGCGAGATGATTATCTTTCACTAGCACCATGTCGAACAAACCGAGGCGGTGATTAGCGCCGCCGCCCGCCTTAACTGCGGCTTTCTCCAAGGCGCGGAGGCCTGGCGTCGTTTTTCTTGTGTCGAGAATCTTAAGGTGATCGTTTCCCGCAGCCTCGACAAATTCTCGGGTTAGCGTAGCGATGCCGGAAAGCCGCTGTAAAAAATTCAAAGCGACCCGCTCCGCCATCAGGACGGAGCGCGCCAGCGCACGAATCTCGATAATCACGTCGCCGGATTTGACCTCGGCTCCATCAGGTTGAAGCACTTGGGTGTGCGCTGCCGCATCGACGCGGCGAAAAACTTCCACGGCCGTTTCTGTTCCGGCAATAATCGCTCTTTCACGGGCGACGACGCGGGCGGATGCGTGCACGGACGCGGGGACAAAAAATTCCGTCGTGACATCGCCCTCACCAATGTCTTCTTGCAGCGCAATGCCAATAGGATCGATAGGCTTCGCCTTCATCCGACAGCCCCCCGTTTCGGCGCTTGGTAAACGCATTTCCCTCGGACATAAGTCTCAAGATTTGCGTGCGGCCCGCCGCGATAAATGCAAAGCGCCAGTGCATCCTCGTTTGAAAGTTTGCGCAACGCGTCGCGATTGTTGGGGTAGGGCAAAAGCGCGGTAAGGTCGATAAGGATCAAATCAGCCTCCTTCCCGGCATCGAGCGTGCCGATGATGGAAGCCTTGGCAAGCGCGCGCGCCCCGCCGTGGGTGGCCAGATAGAACGCTTCACTTGGGCGAAGCGGACGCAGATTTTGCTCATAAGCGCAGCGAGCTTTCTGCACCTCGATTGCTGCGCGCATCACCTGCCACATGTTTAGCTCGGGGCCTCCGGCGACGTCGGAACCAAGCCCGATCGGAATGCCGGCCTTCAATAGTTGGTCGAGCTTGATCAATCCACTGCCGAGAAAAAGATTTGATGTCGGACAATGCGCGACGCTCGATTGGGCGGCGGCGATCGCGGCGATCTCGCGTGGATTGAGATGAATGCAATGGCCGAGCACCGTCCGCGGTGTGAGCAATCCGCACGTTTCGTAAACATGAGTGTAATCGCGTGCGCCCATGTAAAGATGATGCACCTTCTCCAACTCCTCGCGGTTCTCGGCCAGATGAGTTTGAAGATAAGCCCCGAAACGCGCAGCCAGTTCGGCGGCGCCGCGCATCAGTTTTTCCGAGCAGGTAACGGCGAAGCGCGGGCTAAATGCATACTCGAGCCTGCCGTCTTCGGCGCGATGCCATTTGCGACAAAGCCGTTCGCTTTCAAGTAAGGAGATGGAGAGCACCTTTTTGGGTTGGAATTGACCGTAGGAACCGAGATCCATCATCATCTTACCCAAAATGGCGCGCAGCCCGCTTATTTTAGCTGCCTGGAAACCGATCTCGCAGCTGTCTTCGTAAATCGCGGCGTAAGCCATGACTGTGGTTGTTCCATTGTGGGCAAGTTCGTGGAAAAATTGCGGAGCTTCGTCTCGCGCTCTTGGTCCGGTAAATTCGCGTTCGACCGGGAAGATGTGTTGCCGCAGCCATGGAAGCAGTTCGCTCTCGCCGCGCGCGACTGCGGAATATTGGGGCAGATGAGTATGGCAATCGATCAGGCCCGGAAAAATCGCAACCGCCCCGCGTTCGACCCAACGGACGGGAGTCGACCGGTGTACGCGACGGAGATCATCGTAGTCACCGACTTCCGCGATCCGGCCATCGTGGATAATGATTGCGCCGTTAGGCCGACCGCGCAATGTGCCGAAATCCGGCGCGTCGATAAGGAAGCCTCGGATGCCGAACGGGTTAGTGTCGCCCTCCATAAAACCGCCGTGTCTATGAAAACATCACACGACGATGACTCGCAATCCCGCAATTCAACGAAAATAGCGTGAAAAAAAAGATTCGGGCAGCGCACGCCAAGGAGAAACAGCAAATACGAGAAACGTGCAACCGCCCGAATCGCCTTAACCTACTAAATTGGACAGCGGAGCGCGTCCCGCGTTCGAATTATTTACGAAAATCTCGTGTTGGCGTAAGCCGTTTGCTACTAGACATTTAACTCTACCCACGCCGTCCCGGATTCTCTACAAGCTTAATTCCGACTGCCGCACCCCGGTCGCGCGCGCGGCCTCATCGCGCACTTCCTGGAGGAGCGACTTAAATTCGCATTTTTCCAGCGCGCGTATCAAGGCCGGATACTCGGGTTTGATCTGAAGGTCATCAATTGCGACAGGCAAAGTGGTGTGGCAGTCGAGCTCGACCATTTTGCGGTTCTGTAAAATCTGATCGCGAGCGCTGGCGAGTTTCTCGCGAGCGCGTGGGCTCTGTACTTTGTCGATGTGGGCGAGCAAGGGCTCCAGTCCGCCGAATTCGCGAACGAGTGTCGCCGCGGTTTTGCGACCGATTCCCGCACCCGGTATGTTGTCGACCGAGTCGCCGGCAATGGCGAGCACATCGCCGATTAAATTGGGCGGCACATCCCATTTTTTTGTGATCTCCGCTTCGCCGAGCAATGCAAACGCATCTTTGGGTGAAACGAGATCGGCTTTGGCCGTCGTGTAAATCTGCACGCAAGGACTGACCAGTTGGAACAAATCCTTGTCGTTCGTCGCGAGAACGACATCGATCTTGCGTTTGCAGGCCGCGATCGCATAGCAGCCCATCAAATCGTCGGCCTCGGTGTTCGGCAGCGAAATATTCTTGAAACCAAGCAGCGGCGTGAGCTTCTGAATGAAATCGAGCTGCGGAACCATCGGCTGCGGCATTTCTTTGCGCGTTTCCTTATACGCCGGTTGCAACTCCATGCGTTTTTGGGGCAAACCTTCGTCCCAAAAGACCGCGCCTAGCTCCGGCTGCAAATGTTTAACCATCAGGCGCAGCGTCTTCGTAAAACCGAAGATTGCGTTAGTCGGTTCGCCGCGGGAATTCGACAGATTTTGGATCGCGAAAAACGAGCGGTAAACGTAATAATGGCCGTCGATCAAGAGCAACTTCATCGTTCAGAAGACACGATTAACCGGGTTGCTGGGATTTGAAAGCGGTTCCGAGAAAATCCGATGCTGGATTCTGGATGCTGGATGCTCGATGATCGCTCACGATGGGGGAAGAGTGGATAATTCGGGTTCAAGGCAAGGAATATGGCCCGGCCGATTTCGAAACGTTACGTGAGTGGCGCCGGGAGGGTCGATTGGTTCGCCAAAATCCAGCCCGCCACGTGGATGTAGATCTTTGGACGACAGCGGCGGAAATTCCGGGTCTGTTTGAAGCGGTGTCAACCGTCGAGGTTAGACCAGCTGAGTCAGGACCGCGTCGTTCGCTTGCCAAAATCTTTGTCCAAACTCTGCGAATTTACCGTAACGGTTTTTTTCAGTTCCTTTGCCTAACGCTTTTGGTGGTTCTGCCTTCGCTCTGCGGACAACTGACCGGAGCAATGATCGAGACGAGCTCGAATGTAAATGTCGATCTTCGCACGGCTACGGCCGCTGCATTCACCTTATGCATGCTCGTTCTTAGCGTCGTGTTATGGCCGATTTACATTGCTGGGATCCAAATTATCACCGCCGCAATTGCGGCTGGGCGACGCGTTAGCTTTCTCGCCACGCTGAACGAAGCGGTGAAATTCTGGCCGCGGGTCGCGTTTCTTTGCATTCTCGTCTACGGCGCCTTCATTCTGCTGATGCTGCTGGCCCTCGTGATCATGGTAATGCTGGCCGGGGGCGGTTCTTCGTTGTTGGCAATCTTTGTCGCGCTCGGGTTGCTGGTCCTTCAGGTTTGGATGTTCGGCCGATTATTTATCAATGTCCTGTTTTGGCAGCAAGCAGCCGTCCTCGAAGGAGCGGATGCGATCGAGTCGCTGCGGCGGAGTAAGCAACTAGCGCGAAGCGGGCGCAATTTGCCCTGGTTTCAACGGCCGTGGTGGCGCGGCGCCCTCATCGCCTCAACCTGGGTTGCGTTTTTGCTTGCGCTCGAAGCTGGCCCGACCTGGTCGTCGTTCCGGCATTCTTTTCAGATGCTGATGAGCGCCCAAGATCCGCAAGCTTTAATCGAGGCTTTGAAAGCAACGCCCCAAACGCACGGCCCGGATCTCGTGACTTCAGCGACGGCGCTGTTGCAGTCGATTCTGCGTCCGTTACTCGGGATCGCTTTTGTTGTCCTCTATTTCGACGTGAAAGCGGATTCTAGCGACGAGAGCTTTCGCGGCGATGGGAACTGACTCAACGATTTTACGAGGTCTCTCGTCACTGCCCGGATCACTAGCCTGATTGCTCTCGCGACTTTGTTGCGGGAAAAATTGGGCGAGATGTTCGTTCAGTCGCTGTCGCTATTTCGTGCGTGCCATTCGTGTCGTGCTCGCGCGATCAGCGGCGCAAGGTCGTTAAAGAATCGGATGACGTAGAGCAAATAAACGCTCGATCCGGCAAGCTGAGCGAGAGCGAGCAAGACATGGCCGCCACGCGCGATGAAGAATTGCGGCCAGAGTTGAATGCAGATCACGAAGAAGATATTCACGGCAAAAACGGCGGGCAGGAGCGCACCGATGTTCAGCCACTGATCGCGCGTCACGATTTTGTATAAGCGATTGCTCTCGGCGCTGGCACTGTCGTGTTCGCGGGCGCGAAGCAAGCGAAGGTCGTAAATAAATAACAGCCACCCGAGCGCGCCGTAAATAGCGCTGAAAGCAAACCAAGCCCGCGGATTGGTCAATCGAGTGAAGAGGAGACACTCGGCCAACGCGCATGCGATGTACAAAAAATTATGCCCAAACTCGAGCGGCCACCGAATCAAAGTCAGGATATGCAGGACGGAGCGCGACCAAAAAATCAAGATCACCAGCAGGCCGGCAAGAATGTAGGGCCAAAATATGGCCTGTTTGATCGACAAGACGGTGCGAGCATTGTCGATCAAAAAATACAGCGCCACACCCTGAATAATGCTAACCAGGGTCAGCTCGATCTCAACGATGATCGCGTCGAGCTCGGAGCGGGCGGCGGAATATTTCACGGGTTTGATTATTTTGGGTTGTCGACAGCTTCGGAGGTTTTCAGAAACTCATCGCATACCGTCACGATGTTTGAATCGCCTGCGATTTTGGCCAAATCAGCGATCTCGCCAACCTGTTTCAATGCGTCCGGACTTTTTGTCAGCAAGCGCAACGCGATGCGAAGTTTGTCGCG
>Ga0193751_1002611_pt1 | contig 10853 bp, 10 predicted proteins | sample L1c2metaG_FD_143050 | JGI IMG/M metagenome (GOLD analysis project Ga0193751, IMG submission 143050) | Soil microbial communities from a riparian zone of the East river system, Colorado, United States - L1c2 | ecosystem: Environmental > Terrestrial > Soil > Riparian zone | place: USA: East River...
CACGTTCGTCGCTGGAAATCGTCAATGTAGCCTTCGGGCGTCCGGTTCGCATCGGGTAGCTCCTTCGATCAGGATACCCGAAACCAATGCAATAATTATGCTACGAACTTACGGGACAACACACTAGCAAATATAGGCACTAGTGCGCGGACGGCTGCCTGCATGATCGGAAAACCATGAGCGAAACGAATGCGGAAACCGCCGGACGAAAGACCTCAGCCCTCGGCGATGAGATCGTCGGTCGGGTCAACCGGCTGGCGGCGATTTCCGAGACGCCGGCGCATCTCACGCGCATCTTTCTGACTCCGGAGCATCGCAAGGCGGCCGATCTGATCCTGAGTTGGATGCGCGATGCAGGAATGCGCGCGCATCTCGATGCGATCGGAAATGTCTGCGGCCGCTACGAAGGTGAGCGGCCGGGTTTGCCGTGTCTGATGTTGGGGTCGCACTACGACACGGTCCGCGACGCCGGCAAATGGGACGGTCCGCTCGGGCTGATCGCGGCGATCTGCTGCGTCGGCGATCTAAACCGAAGAGGCCGGCGATTGCCGTTCGCCATCGAAGTGACCGGGTTCGCCGACGAGGAGGGGGTCCGGTTCGCCTCGACGCTATTGGGCAGCCGGGCGGTCGCCGGAACGTTCAACGAGAGCGTACTTGCAACCAAGGACGGCGCCGGAATTTCGATGCGTGATGCACTGGTTCAGTTTGGTCTTGATCCCGACCATCTCGGCGCGGCCGCCCGCATCAGAGGTGAATTGCTGGCCTATATCGAACTCCATATCGAACAAGGGCCGGTGCTGGAAGCGCAAAACCTGCCGGTCGGGGTGGTCACCGCGATCGCCGGAGCGACCCGTCTGGCGGCAAGACTGACCGGCATGGCAGGCCACGCCGGAACGGTGCCGATGGCGCTGCGGCGCGATGCGCTGGTGGGCGCCGCGGAATGCATTTCCAGGGTCGAAGAGGTCGGTCGCACCGACGAGGGCGGGCTGGTCGGCACGGTCGGCTATATCCACGCCGAGCCCGGCGCCACCAACGTGATCCCGGGGCAGGTTCACTTTACCATCGATCTGCGCGCACCGACCGATGTGCACCGCAAGCGTGCGGTGGCCGATGTCGTTCGGCAGATCGAAGCGGTTGCAAAACGCCGCAAGCTTGCGCTGCAGCTCGACGTCACCCACGAGAACCGCAGCGTGCCGTGTGCGCCGTGGCTCAAGGCGCAGATAGCGGCAGCCGTCGCGGCGGAAGGCTGTCCCGTGTTCGAACTGCCAAGCGGCGCCGGCCATGACGGCATGGCAATGGTCGACATCGCCGACATCGCCATGCTGTTCGTGCGATGCCGTGGCGGAATCAGCCACCACCCGGACGAACATGTCGAATTGGCCGACGCCGACGCCGGCGCGCGCGTGCTGTTGCGGGTGATCGAGAATTTCCGCCCGCGGGCTGCAGCTCAAGTAGGATGACGATGGCCGCCGCAAGCACCTTATCACCCGAAGATGCAGAGCGCTTGCGTTCCTTCGAACGCCAACGCCATGACTATTTGGCAAGGACATATCGTGACTTCTTCACGCCAATTACAGCGTTGGCTATTGAACCCCTTTTCGATGCAATACGATTTGAAGGCGGCATTGATCTTCTGGACGTAGCAACCGGACCAGGATCTCTTGCCGTTGAAGCCCACAGGTTAGGTGCCAAGACCGTCGGCGTTGATCTCTCCCCAGGGATGATTGAGCTTGCAACGAAATCCCATCCCGGTATGGACTTCCGTGTAGCGGAGGTCGAGCATCTGCCTTTTGCGGATCGTTCGTTCGATGCGGTGGTTTGCAATTTTGGCTTGGGACACTTTCCGTATCCTGAAGCATCTGTCGCTGAATGTATCCGAACTCTTAGGCGAGGCGGCCGAATCGCCCTGTCTTGGTGGAACGATCCAAGCAAACAACGAATCCAGGGTCTCTTTCGCGAAGCGATGGCAGAGATAGGGATAGCCCCGCCACGGGACGTACCTGAGGGCTATTCGGTGTTCAGATTTTCCGACACCGACGAGTTCCGTCGCCTGCTTGAAGGGGTTGGTCTGACTGACATCAAGGTGCAGGACCACAACACGACTTACCTGATACCGGATGTCGATACGTTATGGCACGGAGGCTTGGGTAGTTTTGCTGTGACTGGATCGGCCATCGCTCACCAAGATCAGGCGACACAGGCAGCCATCCGCGCAGCATTGGAGCGAAGAGCCGCCGTCTATCGAACACCGGTCGGACTTGAGCTACCGATCGCCTTCAAGATTGGCGCAGGTCGAAAAGCGAATTAGGCGCCCGCGCGGACATCCACCAGCCGGAGCGTTTTGTGGCTTGGGTTTCTAGCCCGCCGTCACATCAACCAGTTCGTCGCCGTCGAGCACATGTTGTGCCTTGTCGCGGTCGAGATCGCCTTCCCAGGCGGCAACGACGACGGTGGCGACGCAATTGCCGATCAAATTGCCGAGCGCGCGCGCCATGCCGATGAACCAGTCGACCGACAGCACCAGCACAAGGCCGATCGCCGGAATGCTCGGCACCGCATTGAGCGTGGCTGCGAGAATGACGATGGCAGAACCGGGAACGCCATGCGCGCCCTTCGAGGTAATCAGGGAGACGCCGAGCACCAGCAAGAGATCGCCGAACGACAGCGGCGTGTTGGTCGCCTGCGCGATAAACACCACCGCCAGCGTCAGGTAGATCGAGAACGCATCGAGGTTGAAGGAGTAGCCGGTCGGGATCACCAGCCCGACCACGGAATCCTTGACGCCAAGCCGCTCGAGCTTGCGCATGACCTGCGGCAGCACCGCATCGGACGACGCGGTGGCCAGAACGATCGTCAGTTCTTCACGTAGATAAGCCAGGAATTTGAGAATGTTCAACCCGGCGAGCGCCATCACGCCGCCGAGCACGCCGAGCACGAAGATCGTGACCGAGACGTAGAACAGCGCCACCAGGGAGACGAGCTGCTTCAGCGAGCCGACACCGTATTTGCCGACGGTATAGGCGACCGCGCCGAGCACGCCGAGTGGCGCGACACGCACGATCAGTCCCATCGCCCGGAACAGCACGGTCGACAGCGCCTCGATCAGCGAGGATATTTTCTCTCCCTTCTCGCCGCCGACCAACGCAAGGCTGGTGCCAAAGATGATCGCGAAAAACAGCACCTGCAGCACGTCGTTGCGCGACAGCGCGTCAAATGAGGTGGTCGGGATGATGTTCAACAGGAAGCTGCCGATGCCGCTACCTTTCAGCTCTTTGGCTCTGCCGGAATAGCTACCGAGCGCATTGGCATCGAGCGTCGATGGATCGATATTCATGCCGTGGCCCGGGCCGAACACATAGGCGAGTATCAGGCCGACCACCAGCGCAACCGTTGTCATCACCTCGAAATAGACCAGCGCCTTGACGCCGACGCGCCCGACCTTTTTGAGGTCGCCGGCGCCCGCGATACCGTGCACGACCACGCAGAACACGATCGGCGCGACGATCATCGTGATCAGCTTCAGGAACGCATCGCTGAAGATTTTCAGGCTGATGGCAAAATCGGGAACCGCCATTCCGAGCACAATGCCCAGCAAAAGGGCGATAAGGACCTGGACAAACAGCGAGGAATAAAGCGGCTTTCGCGCCACCGGTGCAGCGGTAGTGATTGTCGCCATCGAACTCCCCTTTGATCCCCAAATCTTAAGTCAAGCGACCAGCAAATTCCGCGCCAGAAAACCGAAGCAGACAAACCTGTTTTCACGAGGGACAGGAGACAATCTTTCAGGCGACGGGCCGATGGTCAACCTTGGCAAGGCCGTTGGGATTTGCGCCGCGCAACCTTCGACGTCAGTCGACAAGGCTCCGGGCAAAAGGCGTCATGAAGCCCGACAACGTGAGCTTCAGGACGTCGAGATGTTCGCCTTCACCGAGCATTGCCGCCGAGCCGTGCGGTGGTGCCCAAACTCAGCGGGTCGATTGGCATGCGACGCCAATGCCGCGGGCCACAGCACGTCTGCGGCGGTCAATCCTTGGCGAGACTTATTCACATCCCTGCACCGTGAAGCGGGCGGCATCGCGCTCAATGAATAAGCACATGCCCGTCGCGAGAGTGGCGCTTGGCAAGAGGACAAGGGCGCGCCCGAAATTCAACTCACTGAAAATAAGGAGGATTCCAAAACGACGTGCCGCCGAGCGCAATTGTACACAATGGCACGGGCCTTGCTTAGTGTCTGCGAGAGTTGTCTCGCCCGGGGGCGCGTGGGGTTATGGCGGACGCAAAGCAGCTTGCAAGCGGCCTGGTCGCCGCGGAGCCGGAACCGATCGAGCTCGTCTGGTCGGTCACTGCCCTCGTCATCATCGACATGCAGCGCGATTTCATGGAGCCGGGCGGCTTCGGCGAAACGCTCGGCAACGATGTCTCAAGGCTTGCCACGGCGGTAAAGCCGATCGCGTCGGTACTGCGCGCGGCGCGCGACATGGGCATGCTCGTCATTCACACCCGCGAGGGCCATCTGCCGGATCTGTCGGACGCACCGCCGGCGAAGGTCGAGCGCGGCGCGCCGAGTCTTCGCATCGGCGATCCCGGCCCGATGGGACGCATCCTGATCCGTGGCGAGGCCGGTCACGACATCATTCCCGAATTATATCCGCTCGACAGCGAGATCGTCATCGACAAGCCCGGCAAGGGCGCATTCTACGCGACCGAACTCGAAGATCTCCTGCGGAAATACGGCGTCGAGAATTTGCTGGTGTGCGGCGTGACCACCGAGGTTTGCGTCAATACCACCGTGCGCGAGGCCAACGACCGCGGCTATCGCTGCGTCGTGCTGGCCGACGGCTGCGCCTCCTATTTCCCTGAATTCCACGAGATGGGCCTGAAGATGATCAAGGCCCAGGGTGGCATCTTCGGCTGGGTCAGTGACTCCGCCAAAGTCCTTCAAGCAATGACACCGGAGACTTCAACACCTAGAGCATGATCCGGAAAAGTGGAAACCGGTTTTCCGGAGAGATCATGCTCAAACAACAGATCTAGGCAGCTGGAGCATTACGATGAGCACAAGCATTTCTGCCGGAAAATCCGATTTCAAACCGGCGTTGTGGACGCCGGGCGACTGGAATGCCTTGTTCGGTTTCGGCACCAACATCCTGGTCAACATGCTGGTGCTGACGGGATTGTTGCGCTTCGTGCTGAAGATGCCGGACTCGCTGGTGTTCGGCCGCATCCTGCCGGCGCTCGGCCTGATGATGTGCCTGTCGACGTTCTATTATGCCTGGCTCGCCTATCGGCTGGCGCAGAAGACCGGCCGCACCGATGTCTGCGCGCTGCCCTCCGGCGTCAGCGTGCCGCATATGTTCATCGTCACCTTTGTCATCATGCTGCCGATCACGATCAAGACCGGCGATCCGATGAAAGGCTGGGCGGCGGGTCTGGTCTGGGTGTTCTTCCAGAGTTTCATTCTGATGATCGGCGGCTTCATTGCTCCCGTGATCCGAAGAATTACGCCCCGCGCGGCGCTGCTCGGCACGCTCGCGGGCGTCTCGGTGACATTCATCTCGATGCGGCCGGCGCTGGAAATGTACATGACGCCGCAGATCGGATTGATCTGCTTTGCGATCATTCTGGTGAGCTGGTTCGGCGGCGTGAAGTATTTCAGGGGAATCCCGGCCGGCCTCGTGGCCATCGCGGCCGGCATGATCATCGCCTGGGGCTCGAACCTGTTCGGCCTTGGCCTCGGTGGGTTGAGCGTCAAGGGCGTTGGCGACGCGTTCGCAAGTTTCGGCTTCTCGGTGCCGCTGCCTGCGATCGGTCAGGTCTTCTCGGGCTTCGAATTCCTCGGCATCATTCTGGTGACCGCCATCCCGTTCGGCATCTACGATCTGGTCGAGGCGATGGACAACGTCGAAAGCGCGGAAGCCGCCGGCGACGCCTATCCGACCACGCGCGTCCTGACCGCCGATGGTGTCGTCAGCCTGATCGGCTGCCTGATGGGAAATCCCTTCATCAACGCCGTCTATATCGGCCATCCCGGATGGAAGGCGATGGGCGGCCGGATCGGATATTCGGCGGCGACCGGGATCATGGTGGTGGTGCTCTCGTGGTTCGGCATTATCTCGGTGATGCTGGCGCTGGTGCCGGTGGTCGCGATCTCGCCAATCCTGCTCTATATCGGCATGCTGATCGGCGCGCAGGCGTTCCAGACCACGCCGGTCAAGCACGCACCCGCGATCGTGCTCGCCTTGACGCCGCATCTTGCCGCATGGGCCAAGTTGCAAATCGACACCATGCTGGGTGCGACCGTCAACGCGGCACAAGCGGTCGGCGGCCTTGCCGCCGACAAGGTCGGGGCGGTCAAGACCGCAGCGATCGCCTCATTGCCGCAACAGGGCGTGCTCTATCACGGGCTCGAAGTCATGGGCGGCGGCTCAATCCTCGCCGGCCTAGTGCTGGGCGCGATCGGCGTGTTCGTGATCGAGCGCGATTTCGCCAAGGCTTCGGCCTTTGCCCTCTCCGGCGCGGTATTGACCTATTTCGGCTTCATGCATGGCGAGGCCGTCGGCATCGGCGGCGGAATCGGCGTGACCCCGGGCGTCGCACTGGCCTATGCGGTGGTGGCGGCCGGCTTCTTCGCGGTTGGAAAATTCGGAACCAGCGCGTCCTACGTCCCGCATCCGGATATGCCGCTTGCCGCGCCTGCCGAATGAGGATGGCCTGAACGAGTTCAGTCACCTCGCCCCGCTCTTGTCCGCCGAAGCCCGCCTTCTGGCGAAGGCGGATGCGGGGAGAGGTCGGCGCTGTCCCGGCGATGCCAACGGGTCGCGCGAATGCGCGCCCGATGACAGGCTCCGCATCGTCCGGAGCGCGCCGGGTGAGGGGGATTCTCCACGAGTCGAACTTGCGGAAAGAGCCCTCACCCCCAACCCTCTAAGCGCGAGCTTCGTTCGTCTCGACCCCGCGAAGAGCGGGGAGAGGGAGAAGGTCGCCGCTGCGGTCCCACTCAACCTAATCTCATCATGCGCTAGCTCACGGGCGAACGGCCGGCGTCTCGATCGGCATTCCCCGCGCGCGTGACATCAGATAGAGCTCAAGTTCGACCAGTTCCGGCGCGCCGTAGTCATAGTTCTGGGCGCGCGTGCCGGTGATGCAGTTGCGTAAGCGGCGCTGCAGTGATCCCAGCGATTGCCATTCCAGCCGGTAGATCGGATATCCGGTCGGCAGCGCCTGGGTCACGGCGGATCCGGCGAGGTGCTTATCCCAATTGTCGTCGTGGCAATTGGTGCAGCCGAGATTGAGCTGCCCCTGTCGCCGCATGAAGAAATCCCGCCCCTTGGCGACGAACGGCTGCAGTTCAGGCGTGGCGTCGGGCGCGATCGCAGCGCCGCGTGACTGTTCCGCGACGAAGGCGGCCAACGCCAGCAGCTCACGGCTTTCATAGGCGAATGGCGTCGCCTCCTGATGCCGCGAACGGCAAAGATTGACGCGCTGTTCCAGATTGACCGGGCGACCCAGCGCCTTGTCGAGGGCAGGATAGCGCGCCGCCACGCCTTTCATGCTCTCACGCGCATCATTGTGGCAATCGGCGCAGGCCTTGCCAGCAGCGCCGGCCTTGCGCTTCCACAGCGCTTCGCCGTCGAGTGCCCACAGCAGGCCCGGATTGGCGGTATCGTCGTCCTGCATCGCCTTTGTATCCGCGCTCATGAAGGCGTAGCCGGAGCGGCGCTCGGTCGGCGGGATTTCGGTCGCTAAAAGGGGAGAGGCGGCGATGCCGGCCGCGATCAGCAGCACTGCGACGGCTATGGTGCCGGCCGATTTCATTCGACGGTGATGGTGGCCGAAGCCGCATCGGCAAAGCCGTTGTCGCCGATCCATTCGAAATCGAATTTTCCGCTTTCTTTGGCGACCGTAAAGAACGTGATGAACGGGTTTGCTGCAATGGCCGGGAACAGGTCGGCGCGGAAAACCTCGACGCCGTTGTAGCGGCAGGTGAAACTGGTGATGATGTCGCGGGGAACGAGCTGGCCCGAGGCGGTGTGGCGAAAGCCCGTCTCCATGATATGCGACATCAGCGTCTTGATCTCGATGATCTCGCCGCGCTTGGCCTTCTTGGGGACGTTGATCAGGGCGGAGGCCATCACATCACCTCCTCGGTGCAGGCCGCCAACGTCACCACCACGTCGGCGCTGACGGACCATAACGAGTCGTCGGCAAGCCGGGCGATGGCGATGATCTTCTGACTGTCGGCAAGGCGGATACGGGTGGATATCTGGGCGCGGCCGACCTGCGGTCCGAGATAAAAATTGCCGATATTGGGCTGCGGGTTCTTTTCGTTGAACACATGGATGCTCTTGACGAAGTCGTCCGAGGTCATCGGGCTCGCGACGCTCACGGTCATCGGCACCGTGTTGCCGTTTTCAACCAGCGGCGGAATGTCGAGCTTGACCTTGCCGGGTTTCACCGCCGCGGTGCCCACGACATTCCTGATCGCGGCGGCCATGGTGTCCGGCGTTGCGGTGGCCGGCCGCAGACTGACGACGGGGACGACCCCGATCGCTGCCGCGCTGCCGGCGAGGCGGAGGAAGCGGCGGCGGGTGGAAGCTTCTGACTTTCGCATCTTGAACCGTGCCTTCCTGGAGCGGGATCGCCATCCCGCTCCATCCATTGGTTTGAGCATGATCTTTTCGGAAAACCGGTGCCCACTTTTCCGGATCATGCTCTATTCGCGCAGCGTTGCGAGATACGCCACTATATCCTCGATCTGCTCGGCCGACAGGATCGGCTTGCCGCGCCACGCCGGGGCCACGCGCTCAAGTCCGTCCACCCGGTAATAGGACGGCATGATCGTTGTGGGATTGAGACGGGACGCGTTGACCAACCGAAGTCGGAGCTGGCCCGCCGACCAGCGGCTGCCGGTGCCCGCAAGGCTTGGCGCGAGATCGCCCTGAAACTTTTCCTCCGGGAACGGGCCGTTGTGACAAAGAATACACGTGCTGGTGCGCTCCAGAACCAGCGCCCGGCCCCGCACCGCATCGCCGGGCGCGCCCGTCAGCGATTCCACAATGGCATCGCCGGTGATGACATAGGGCCGCAATTCATCTGCGGCGGCCGCGCAGGGAAGCGCCAGCGCCGCAGCCGCGAGCCAGCCACCGGCCATATAAATTGCTGACCTAGCCAAAAGTTTCCACCGTGATCGCGTTGTACCAGGATTGCGCCTGGTCGGCTTCGCGCTTGCGCGCCTCGGGCGGCGCATCGAGCGGGCTTGTGAAGCCGCTGCCTTCCACCTCGGCGAAGATGTCATCCTTTGGCTGATAAACACCCGACAGCGAGAACGCATAGCCGGGCGCAACGATGTTGTAACAGGTACCGTCCAATTTCGGCATCGCCGGAGGCGCGCCGGCGATCAGGCCTGCCACGGCGCTGGCGCAAGCCTTGGCCTCGGCGCTGGCGGCGGACGCGGATTTCGGGATGGCGCCGCCGATACAGGCATCGCCGATCACGTGAATATTGGGCACGAGCTTGGAGGCAAAGCTGACCGGGTCGATCGGACACCAGCCGGTGTTGTCAACCGCGCCGGCGAGGCTGGCGATGCGGCCGGCCTTTTGCGGCGGGATGACATTGGTGACCTGCGCATCGTAATTGCCAAAATCGGTGACGAGCGTGTTGGTCGCGGGGTCGACGGAGACGACCCTGCCGCCTTGCGACAGCGAAACCCGCTCGATCATGCCGGGATACAATTCCTTCCAGGCATTCTCGAACAGGCGCTGCTGCGGGATGGCATCCTTGGCGTCGAGAATAACCACCTTGGAACGCGGCTTTTTCGCCTTCAGGTAATGGGCGATCAGGCTGGCGCGTTCGTACGGCGCCGGCGGACACCGCAACGGCGCCGCGGGCACCGCCAGCGCCACCAGGCCGCCGTCGTCCATCGCCTCCAATTGCCGGCGCAACAAAAGCGTCTGCTCGCCCGCCTTCCAGGCATGAGGCATTTTGGCAGCGGTTGCCTCGTCATAGCCGGGTAACGCGTCAAATCGCAGGTCGATGCCGGGCGCCAGCACGAGACGGTCGTAGGCGAGCGAGGTACCGTCGGCGAGGCCGACCGTCCGCGCCTGGGAATCGACCTTGACGGCGGCCTGCGCAATCACGTTCACGCCCTCGGCGGCGATCCTGTCATAGTTGAATTGCTGGGCTTCGATGCCCCGCAACCCCGCGATCACCTCGTTTGAGAATGGACAGGCCGTGAATGTCCGGTTCGGTTCGACCAGCGTCACCTGCAGTTTGTTATTGAGCCTTCGCAGGGTGCGCACGCAGTTCGCGCCGCCAAAGCCGCCGCCGATCACGACAACGCGCGCCGCGGCTTGTGCGTGGGAGGGGCACGGAAAAGAAAATGTGAGCGCCGTCGTCGCGATGCCACGAACGACGTTTCTCCGCGTCATCAGGCGCAGCGCGTCCATGAGCACTTTCCGAAAAAACGGGCGGCGGCCATGAAGGCCGCCGCTTTAAGGGTTCAGGCGAAGGTGATGTTCTGGTCTTTCAGCGGCACTGAGCGGATTCGCTTTCCGGTTGCGGCGAAATACGCGTTCAGCACGGCGGGCGCCGCGACGCAGATGGTCGGCTCGCCGACGCCGCCCCAAAATCCGCCGCTCGGCATGATGATCGACTCCACCTTCGGCATCGCGGCAATCCGCATCGAATCGTAGGTATCGAAATTGGCCTGTTCGATGCGGCCGTCCTTGACGGTGCAGCCGCCGTAGAACAGTCCCGACAGGCCGTAGACAAACGATCCGGCAACCTGGCGGTCGATTTGCGCCGGATTGACCGCGTAGCCGGGGTCGGTGGCGCCGACGAGGCGATGCACCTTG
>Ga0193751_1002612_pt1 | contig 10852 bp, 9 predicted proteins | sample L1c2metaG_FD_143050 | JGI IMG/M metagenome (GOLD analysis project Ga0193751, IMG submission 143050) | Soil microbial communities from a riparian zone of the East river system, Colorado, United States - L1c2 | ecosystem: Environmental > Terrestrial > Soil > Riparian zone | place: USA: East River...
TCGTTACACCTTCGATCGTGATCCTCGCGGTCGCGCTTTCTCTGGTGCTCGGGATTGCCGCCGGCATCCTCGCCTCACTGCGCCTCGTGCGCACGCCACCACTCGTTCTCTTCGGACGCTGATGCCTGTAACTCTCGCATGGGCATCACTCAGAAGGCACGGCACGCGAACTCTGCTGGCGATGCTCGGCGTCGCCGTTGCCGCGGCGATGTTGCTCGACATGGTGATGATGTCTACCGGAATGCGCGAGTCGTTCCGAAAGCTGCTCCTCTCGCGCGGATTTCAAATTCGACTCGCGCCAAAGGGGACGCTTCCTTTCGATACGGATGCCACAATAGAAAATGCGAGTCGGATAGTGCGAATTCTCCGCTCGAACCCCGACCTCGCCGCCATCAGTCCCGTGCTGGGCGGGACAATTCACATTCCGCGCGGCGATCGCGTGATCACCAGCTCCGCCCTCGGACTCGACCCGCGTGTGCAAGGAGACTACGAGCTCGTTTCCGGCAAGGATCCGCTCGCTCCGAACGAAATTGCCGGCAATGCGGATTTCATTCGAGCGACAGGCGCGCGCCTTGGAGATACTCTCACTGTCGCAAGCGGATACGACCCACAGACGAGAGAATTTTCAGGAGCGCGAACGCTTGTCCTCACCGGGCGAGTGCGATTTCTCTACGGCGCTGCCCACCAACGCGCGGCGGCGATGCAGCTGGCGACACTTCAGAAAATGAGTGGCCCAGAACGCGCCGACGACGCGTCGCTGTTCATGATTCGCGTGCGCGATGGCGTCAACGTCGACACGGCGTTCAACTGGATCAGGGGTCGCGTCCCCGTCGTGAACATCATCTCCACGAAATCGGCGCTAGATCAGGTGGATGAGCGCCTGCGCTACTTTCGGCAGCTGGCGGTGATACTCGGCAGCGTCAGCCTCTTCGTCGGATTTCTTCTCGTAACCACGCTGGTCACCGTCTCGGTCAACGAGCGCATCGGTGAGATCGCCGTCATGCGGGCGATCGGAATATCCCGCGCGCATGTCGTTCAACAGATCGTGCTCGAGGGTGTCGCGATCAGTCTTGCGGGAGCGTTCGCTGGCTTGTTGCTCGGCCTCATAACCGGCCGCTATCTGAACGGGATTCTCTCGTCGTTTCCCGGACTGCCGGAAGCAATCGACTTCTTTCTCTTCCAGCCGAAGTCAGCGTGGACGGCGCTCGGGCTCCTCGCACTGTCGGGAATCGCTGCCGGAGTCTATCCGGCGTTCCGCGCATCTTCGTTGCCCATCGCGACCACTCTCAGACAGGAGGCGATCGCGTGACGGTCGTTCAGGCGCGCGGGCTGACGCGCAACTACTCCTTTGGAAGGGAAGTCGTCCATGCCCTCTGCGGCGTGAGCTTCGACGTGCCCGCCGGGGACTGGGTCGCGATCGTCGGTCCATCAGGCTGCGGAAAATCAACTTTGCTCAACCTGCTTGGTGCGATAGATCGGCCGACCGAAGGATCGGTGGTGATCAACGGCACCGACGTCGCACGCATGACCGATCGTGAAGCCACGTCGTTTCGCCTGCACAACATTGGATTCGTCTTTCAGCGTTTCTATCTCATGCCGACTCTTTCGGCACGAGAGAATGTCGAGCTTCCGATGGCGGAAGCCGGCGTCTCGAAGGTGGATCGAAACGCACGGGCGAAAGAGCTGCTGACCTATGTCGGGCTCGGGCATCGTGAACGGCACCGGCCATCCGAGCTGTCGGGAGGGGAGCAGCAGCGCGTTGCAATTGCGCGAGCGCTGTCCAATCGACCCGCAATACTTCTTGCCGACGAGCCAACTGGCGAGCTCGACGCGCGAACCGGCGCGGAGATAATTGCGCTGTTCGGTCAGCTCAACCGCGATGGGACGACGATCATCGTCGTGACGCACGACGAGGAGCTGGCGAGCGCTGCAAAGCGAAAAATCCACATGCGCGACGGATTGATAGTCGATGGTGACCGATGATCTCGCTCCTCGCGTTCCGGAACATCATCTATCGGCCGTGGCGGTCGGTGCTCCTCTTCTTTGGCTACGGCGTTGGCGTTGCGGTGATGATCGTGCTTCTCTCCGTCGGAGAAGCGCTTCTCTCACAAGCCCGCGATGAGAAGCTTGTTGGCGGTGGCTCAGTCACCGTGCTTCCGCAGGGAATCGACGTCGAGGTAATGAAAACCGGCGGAGTTGGCGGACTCTTCTTCTCGATCGACCACAGCCGATTCATCTACCGGCAGCTTCTCACCTCGCCTCGGCTCGCTTCACTCGAGTCGGGCGTGGCGCCGCAGATCGACGGTCGAGTGCTGTACATGTATGTGCGGCCGGGACAGGAATACACCGTGCGCGCGTCGGGTGAAATTCCGTCTGCGAACGCGAAGGTTCATGCGCCGCTCGATGCAAAGGCCGGTAGCTGGACCGACGACGCAGGCGACCGCAAATGGATCGCTCCCACACCAATGGAGCTGCGCAACGAGATCGATCACTTTCACGTTCCACCCGACAGCGTGGCAAACGCGGACAGCTGGGCTGAGTGGCACTACTTCAATGTTCTCTCCGCCGACAGAAAGCGGTGGGCGTTCATTTCGTTCATCGTTGCGGGAGACGTGAGATCGCAACGCTGGGGCGGCAGCGTGACGATCACACTTCGCGAAGAGGGCGGGCAATCGCGGAAATTCCTCGCGTACATTCCACGCGAGAATGTTCGGTTCTCGACGACCGAAGCCAACCTGACGCTCGGGCAATCAACGGTGACTGTCCAACCTGACGGCACCTATCTCGTGCATGCGGTGGCGCGTGAGGAGAACGGCGGTAGTCCGGTAAAGATCTCGCTCGTCGTCACGCCCGCGCCCGGTGCTTACTTCCCTGGCGCTTCGCTCAGCTCGGGGGACTTTGTGTCCGGGTACACCGTCCCGGGACTGCGGGCGTCGGCGACCGGCGAAATCTGCGTCGCTGCGCAGTGCGAGAAATTCAACTCCGCCCAATCTTACCACGATCACAACTGGGGAATCTGGCGCGACGTGACGTGGGACTGGGGTGCGGCGCGTGCCGGGAGCAATACAATATTGTATGGGCGAGTCATTGGACCGCAGCGACAGGGAGAGCGAACCCCGCTTCTGGTTTACGTTGTCGATTCAGTGGGATTTCGCGCGGTGTTCCGTCCGCGAAATATCTCATACGAGGATAATCGGCAGATAGTCGTCGATGGCCGCACGCTGCGAGTTCCCTCGCGGGCAACATTTGCCGACGTGCGTGATGCGGACACTCTCCGGGTAGAGCTCGACATCGAGGATGCGATTGGCACCGACACTCGTCGTCAGCCGCTCGGCTCGTCGCAGGGATCAGGCAATCCCGAGCGGCCGTATTTCATTCAGATGAAAGGGACGGCCCACATTTCAGGTCGTGTCGGCGGCGCTCCAATCAGTGGGGCTGGAACGGGATTCTTCGAAACGTACCGGTAGAAAACGGCAACAAATGGGAACGGATTGAACGGAATCGACGGAATGGAACGGATTAGAAACGGGGCTACAAAATCATTGTAGCCCCGTTTCTAATCCGTTCCATTCCGTCGATTCCGTTCAATCCGTTCCCGGTAGTTCTGCAACTGGGACGATTGCAGATACGTTAGCTAGAGGCGTCGATCTGTAGGATCGGGGCCAGGCACTGACGCCGGGTTGTTGTCGATTCGATCCTTGACGTTATCGACGGCATCGATCACTCGATTCGCACCGCGCTTCGTCTTGTCGCCGAGCGTGTCGGACAGATCCTCCGACGTGCCGCGATTCGCATATTCACGCGATGTCACGGACGCATTTCTCGAGTAGGCTTCCTCCGCGTACGGACGCACGGCTGACCAGTCGCCATGGCGCGCGCGCAGATCATTTCCCCATCCGTGTTGCAGCTCAGGCTCGACTTCGTCGAAGCTTCGCCCGTTGTAGTCGGGGTTCATGCTGGCGATGTGGCCGAGCTGATATGCCGGCCGGACATCGTCGTAGCTGCGATCGGCCAGGCGGCCCGGTCGCGCCTCGAAGCGCTCTCGATAGAAGCTGTCGTCCTCTTGCGTGAATTTGTGCGTAGCGTCGGCGACCGCTCTTCCGGCCCACCATCCGCCAACGGCGCCGGCAATGCCACCGATTATCGTTCCGATCGGTCCGCCCGCCGAGCCGATCGCGGCTCCGGCTACGACGCCTGAAACGCCGCCAACGGCCTCACCAACTTCATCTCCGACACCCGGTCTGTCGTTGTGGTGCAGCACGCCGCCTTCACGCGGCTCGAGCTCGTCTTTGCGATCCATGTTTCCCCCTTGGAATCAATTTCGCGAGTTGTTTCTACGAGCATCTCAAAGGCAATTTCGAGACCAGATTCGTCCCTTGACATCACACGTTGCTACAAGCCGATTCCCGCCTGTGCGCGACAATATTCGTGTTGGAACCCAGGGCTGGAACTACGACGACTGGGTCGGTCCGTTTTATCCCTTGAACACACGGCCGGCGGATTTTCTGTCGGTGTATTCGCGCGCGTTCGAGACAGTTGAGGTGGACTCGACTTTCTACGGCGTTCCGGCCCCCACTACCATCGAGGGATGGGCCGCGCGCACACCGCCGGAGTTCGTGTTCTCGCTCAAGATGCCGCAGGAGGTGACGCATGAGCAGCGGCTCCGCGATTCAACCGGAGCATCGAAGGAATTCTTTGAAGTCATTCGCGCGCTCGGGCCGAAGCTCGGCCCAATTCTCGTTCAGCTCGGACCGGACTTCGAGCCGAGCGAGCTGCCGGCACTGGTTGATTTCATCGGCAAGGTGCCACGCGATCTTCGGTTCGCAGTCGAGTTCCGCCATCGCGGCTGGATAACCGAAGGAGTGCTGGCGCTGCTTCGCGACCGCAATATCGCGCTGGCGGTTGTCGAGGGGCGGTGGATTCCGCGAAAGGTGATGCTCTCGCTCGCCCGCCGGCCAACGTCTGACTTTCTCTACGTGCGATGGATGGGTCCGCACCGCGACCTTGTCGACTATTCGCGCGTCCAGGTCGATCGCACTCGCGAGATCGATCTCTGGACAGAGACGATGCTGGAGATGGCCGGCCGGGTCAAGGACGTCTTCTGCTACATCGCCAACACGTTCACGGGCCACAGCCCGTCTACGGCGCGCGACCTCCAGCGAAGAGTGGGCCAGATACCCGTCAATCCCGAGAAGCTAGGTGAGCAGTTGTCGCTGTTCTGACGCGGCTACATTGAGGCATGAAAGTCAGACCGCGCTGGCTGATACTCATCGCTGCGATCATCACGATGGTCTTCCTCCGGCTCGGCTTCTGGCAGCTGAGCCGGTTGCGGGAGCGCCAAACGCTCAACGCCGAGCTTGCCAGCCGGGCAGTCGACTCTGCGGTCCCTATCTCACGGTTGCCCACCGATACAGCCAACGCACACTATCGGCGTGTATCGGTTGAGGGCGCCTACGACTACGCCAACGAAATTGTCCTGACGCTGAGATCCCGCGACGGCTCCCCTGGAATCAACATCGTCACTCCTCTTCGCCTTCCCGCAACGGACACCGCGCTGCTCGTAGTTCGTGGCTGGGTGTACTCGCCCGACGGAATGACGGTCGACCTTCCAACCTGGCGCGAAGGACCACAAGCCAACGCGAGCGGATTTGTCGAGACGTATCCACCTGTGCGCGAAGGCCGCAACAGATCGCCCACCCATGCGAACGCTTATCGCTGGCTCGATCGCAAGGAGCTCGAGACACGATTTCATTATCCCCTCGAGCCCTACTACGTCGTGCTCACTTCGCCTCACGATTCCGGGTCGAAGAGCGTCATCCCCCGGCTTACCGTTCCCCCGATGGACGAAGGCCCGCACAGGAGCTATGCAATTCAGTGGTTTTCCTTTGCGGCCATCTCTATTATTGGAACGATCCTCTTTCTGAGACGAAATGACCGAGCAGGCTGAAGCGCTCGCCACCGAGAAAGAAGCGCGCGACGTCGCCGAGTCGGCGCGCGAGACCGAGTGGGAGCACCCGAGCTTCGCTCGCGAGCTCTTCCTCGGCAGGTTCCGTCTCGATCTGATCCATCCGCATCCCGAAGAGGATCCCGAGGAAGCCGCGAGGGCAAAGCCGTTCTTCGACAAGCTCGCGGACTTCATGGCGCGCGTAAATTCCGAAGAGATCGATCGCACGGGCGAAATTCCGGAATCGCTGGTGCAGGAGCTCCGCGACATGGGCGCCTTCGGCATCAAGATACCGAAGGAGTACGGCGGACTCGGTCTATCGCAGATGAGCTACATCCGCGCGATCGAGATGATCACCTCGAAGGACGGCTCCATTGTCGCGCTGATCTCGGCAAGCCAATCCATCGGAGTCCCGCAGCCGCTCAAGCTGTTTGGCACCGACGATCAGAAGCGAAGATTTTTCCCGCGGCTCGCGAAAGGAGCGATCTCGGCGTTTGCTCTTACTGAAGTAGACGCCGGGTCCGATCCGGCGAACATGCGCACGACTGCGACGCCGACTGAGGATGGCAAGCATTTCATCATCAATGGTGAGAAGCTGTGGTGCACCAACGGAACGCGAGCAGAGCTGTTCGTGGTGATGGCGCGTACTCCCGATCGCGAAGCGAAAGGAAAGCAGGCGAAGCAGATCACAGCCTTCATCGTCGATTCGTCCATGCCCGGAGTGGAGGTGAAGCACCGCCTGCGATTCATGGGACTCAAGGCGATCGAAAACGGCGTGATTCGATTCAACAACGTGAAGGTTCCGCGCGAGAACATTCTCTGGGGTGAAGGGAAGGGACTCAAGCTCGCTCTCGTGACGCTGAATACGGGCCGACTTTCTCTGCCGGCTGGATGCACCGGGGCTGGAAAGGCAATGGTGCGCATCACACGCAAATGGGCGATGGAGCGGGTGCAGTGGGGCCAGCCCATTGGGAAACACGAGGCTGTCGCGCAGAAGATTGCTCGCATGACGGCGAACACGTTCGCGATGGAAGCGATTGCCGAGCTTTCGACTGCATTGTACGAGCAGGGTGGGTATGACATTCGCCTCGAGGCGGCGATGGCCAAGCTCTACAACTCCGAGGCGGGCTGGAAAATCATCGACGACACTCTGCAGATCCGCGGCGGCCGGGGGTTTGAGATGGCCGAGTCACTCGCGCGGAGGGGTGAGGAGCCGATTGCTGTCGAGCGTGCGATGCGCGACTTCCGGATCAACCTGATCTTCGAGGGCTCGTCGGAGATCATGAGATTGTTCATCGCGCGCGAGGCAGTGGATCACCATTTCAAGCTTGCGTTCGACATCGTGAAGCCCGAGTCGACAATGAAGGAGCGGCTCGGAGCGATGGCAAAATCCACTCCGTTTTACCTGACGTGGTATCCGTCGAGATGGCTGGGGACCGGGCAGCTCAAACGATACGGTGAGTTCGGAACGCTGGCGACTCATCTGCGATTCGTTGAGCGGAACACTCGCCATCTGGGCCGCTCGATATTTCATGCGATGGTGCGATACGGTCCGAAGCTCGAGAGAAAGCAGGCTGTATTATTTCGCGCGGTGGACATCGGGTGCGAGCTGTTCGCAATGTCGGCAGCGTGTGTGCGTGCGAACATGCTCGCAAAGAAGGGAAGGAAGGAAGCGATTGCATTGGCCGACACATTTTGTCGCGAAGCTCGCCTGAGAGTCGAAGAGCATTTCCGGAATCTCTACGGCCCGAACGACGAGAATCTTTACAAGCTCGCGATGGCCGTGCTCAAGGGTGAGCATGCGTGGCTCGAGAGTGGTATCGCCGCTTACGGGACTGAGATGGGACTTCCATTGTCGGCCGATCAATCAGACGCGGCCCGCTCCCGCGCAGAGGCGGAGATACTCGCCGGCGTATAACGGCGGAACGACTTCAGTTGTTGTTGCCGTCGTGTTGCTGTTGCCGTAGTTACAGGAGTGTTCCCCGGAGAAAGAACAGCGCGACGTAGAAATAGATGCTGAGGCCAGTCACATCTACGAGCGTGGCAACGAATGGAGCCGATGCGCTCGCGGGATCGAACCCCACACGGCGCAGAACGAACGGCAGCATTGACCCCGCAAGCGATCCGAATGTCACCACACCAGTGAGCGCCACCGCCACCGTGGTTGCGAGCAGCATGTAGTGCTCGTGATAGTCGAATATCCCGAGTTTCTGCCAGGCCACAATCCGGAAAAACCCGATAATCCCGAGTCCCGCGCCGAGCACGAGACCGGCCGGCAGCTCTCGGCTCGCAATCCTCCACCAGTCGCGCAAATGAACTTCGCCCAGCGCCATCGCGCGAATGATCAGCGACGTCGCCTGAGAACCCGAGTTTCCACCGGAGCTCATGATCAGGGGAATGAACAACGTCAGCATGATCGCCTTCTCCAGCTCCACCTGGAAATGCTGCATCGCTGTTGCGGTCAGCATCTCACTGACAAAAAGGGCGCATAGCCAGCCGCCACGCTTCCGAATCATCCGCCAGAAACTGATCTGCATGTAGGGCTCGTCGAGCGCCTCCATTCCGCCGAAGCGCTGGACGTCCTCCGTATGCTCTTCCACGAGGGCGTCGATTACGTCGTCGACCGTCACCACGCCGAGTATCCGGTGCTCGTCGTCGACCACCGGGACGGCGACCAGGTCGTAGTTCTGAGTCAGCTGCGCGACCTCCTCGCGGTCAGCTGTCGGCGAAACACTCACGACTTCCTCCCACGCGACGTCCCGAACGAACGCACCCTCGGGGGCAGCGAGCAGCTCGTGCAACGACATCACGCCCTTCACTCGGCCTTCCGTGTCTGTCGCATAGATGGCGTGCATCGCTTCGCGCCGCCCGCCACGAGCAATCCGGCGCACTGCGGCCAACGCTTCTTCCACTCGCGAATCTTCCGAGACCGAGACGAACTCGGTCGTCATCAGTCCACCGGCGGACTCCGGCTCGTACGCGAGGAGTCGCTCGGTTTCTTCGCGCGCCTGCTCGGGAATCTCCGAGAGAATCTCGTCGGCGCGATCTTCTTCGAGCTCCTCGAGTACGTCGGCGCGATCGTCCGGCGTCATCTGCGTGACGAGCTCCGCCGCCTGGCGAGTAGTCATCGCCTCGAGGACGTCGGACCGCAACTCCTCGTTCAGATACTCGAGAACGTCCGCCGCTCGCTCCGACGGCAACGCGGTCAGGAACTCGGCAACGCGCTCTCGCGGTAATGCCTCTGCTACGTCCGCGAGATCTGCCGGGTGCATCTCCTCCGTTTCGGCGGCGATGCTCTCGGGGCTTTCATCCAGAAGATTGAGAATGTCGGGGGCGAGCAGGGCGGCAACCCCCCGCACTTCATCATCGCGCGATGGCGTGTGCAGGGGAGAGTGCCGGGGCTCTTTCATCACACCACCGGAAGCGTGCGACGGTCGTCGCGGAATTCCACCACTTCGTAGCCGGCGATCGAGATTGCCTGCCTGATTGCCTCGGCGGTCGCGCTCCCGTCATGCTCGATCACAGCCCGCCCGATGGAAACATCGGCGCGCACGATTCCTTCCACGCCCGTGAGGGACGTGAACACCGCGCGGACGCAATGCGCGCAGCTCATGCCGGAAATCGTCGCGGTCGTTACCATCGGAGCACAATATATAACCGATAGACCCACAGACCGATTGACCGATTGACCGATTGACCGATTGACCGATAGACCGACAGACCGATTAACGGCGGGTGGCACTTCGATGGCGGGATTGACGTATCGTTATAGAGAGTGAACGGGGGACTGGATGAACGACACACCAAACGAGCCTCGCTACGACGAGCGCTCAGAAAGCGAAACGCGACACGTCGCAGACGATTGGAGTCGCGCAGAGCTCGAATCGTTTTCCGAGGCTCCTCCACCGCGCGAGAGACTTTTTTCGCGAAGAGTGCTGATCGGTTGGGCGTTGTTCGCCGTCGCGATCTACTTCGGCGTAGGTATCGTCCGTACCGTGATCAGGGAATCCGTAAGGAGCACCGTGTCGAGTGTCGGTGACCAGATTCCGCCTGGAGGGACCGTCATCTACCGGACGCCAAACGGAAAAATCACGATCAGCAAGTCACCGAATGGATCCATCACCATCAGCGGCAATAAGCCGGAGGTGCCTGCACCTGCGACTCCCAGTGCTACCGCGATCCCTCCGGCGCCAAGCGTAATCCCGGCACAACCACCACCGGAAGCGCCGACGGCGCCTACAGCACCAAAGGCGAAGCGCTAGTTACCGCTCGGCTTCGGCGCGGGCACCGGCGGGTTCTTCGCCCGCGAAACGAGGGTCTTCTCGAGCGCCGGTAGGAACACGTCATACTGCGACCCGGGATTCCAGATTACCCAGCTGTCGAATCCGGAATCGTAAACAGCGCGCTTCTGTTCATTGATCTCCGCAGGGCCGTACTTCGGAGGCCCAAGCGTGAATCCCTGTATCCACGGGCGAACGTGCTGACCCGTGATTCCAACCGCAGCGTTGCGCTCACGCGCTCTCGAGATCGCGATGTGAATCACGTTGTATGGCTCGGCATTCGGATGCGCGATACCGAATGATCCGCGCGGATAGTGCGACGGATAAACCATCGGAAGCAGCACGTCCACCGCCTTCGTGAGCGGCTCCCACGCCTGTCCAACCTCGAGCGCGCCGCCGACGGTCGTGACGAGTCCGAAAATGTCCGCGGTGGTTCTCGCCCCATGCGCGTCGATGCGCTTGTTCGCGGCATTCAGGAACTCCGCGAGCGCCTGTGTCTTCGTTCGCCCGTTCGCCTCGGGGAATACCTGGGGAGGCAGACTCTTGTACGGCTCGGGGAAGCGGATGTAATCGAACTGGATCTCCCCGAACCCCATCTTTATCGCCTCTTCGGCGACGCGGAAGTTGT
>Ga0193751_1002613_pt1 | contig 10850 bp, 12 predicted proteins | sample L1c2metaG_FD_143050 | JGI IMG/M metagenome (GOLD analysis project Ga0193751, IMG submission 143050) | Soil microbial communities from a riparian zone of the East river system, Colorado, United States - L1c2 | ecosystem: Environmental > Terrestrial > Soil > Riparian zone | place: USA: East River...
GTCAGACCTTCGGCGGCGCGCTCCAGTGCCTTGATGCCCCAGTCGCTGACCTCGTCCATGTAGACGTTGAAGGCGGGCTCATCGAACTGGATGACGTCGACGCCGTCGGCCTGCAAGGCGCGGGCTTCCTCGTTGAGCAGTTCGGCAAAGGCGAACGCCATCTTGACGCGGTCGCCGTAATATTGGTCGGCGATGGTATCGATGATGGTCATCGGGCCGGGCAGGGTGAATTTCAGTTGGCGCGTGGTGTGGGTGCGGGCGATGCGGGCCTCGTCGGCATGGACGCGGCCCTTCAGCCGCAACGGCGCCACCACCTGCGGCACCATCGCCTTGTAGCGATCCTTGCGGATTCCCATCTCGACCTTGTGGGCAAAGTCGATGCCTTCGATCTTCTCCAGAAAGCCGTGGACGAAATGCTGGCGCGCCTGCTCGCCGTCGCCGACAATATCGATGCCGGCGTCCTCCTGCAGTTTGATCGCGATCAGCGTGGCGTCGTCCTTGGCGGCGTTAAGCTCTTCGCCTTGCAGCCGCCACGGCGCCCATAATTTGTTCGGCTCCGCGAGCCAGGCGGGTTTTGGCAGGCTGCCGGCGATGGTGGTGGGAAACAGCATCAGGTGATCGATAGCGTTGCGGGCGGGCGCCAATCATAGAGCCAATCGTAGTGATGCAACAGCCGCGTTCCGCCCATGATCCGCATCGCCGCGTTGCGCGCCACCGCGCTGATGCCAGCCAAGTGATAGCGGCCGCCATTGCGCGCCGCCAGCCGCTGCACTTTCCAGGCCCGCGCGCGCCGCACTGCGCAATAAGCGCGCAGCGCTTCAGTCGCATCGTTCGGCATTTGAGCGAGGCATTGCGCCGCCACCGCCGCGTCCTCGATCGCCATCGCCGCGCCTTGGGCCAAATAGGGCAGCATAGGATGGGCGGCGTCCCCAATCAGCGCCACCGCGCCTTGCGACCAGTTCAACAGCGGCCGGCGGTCGAACAGCGCCCATTTCAACCAGGCCTGCGGCTGGTTGATCAAGCCGAGCACGGCCGGCGCCACGCGCTCGACCGACAAGCGCGGCAACAGTTCATCGCGCTGAGCTGGCGCGCTCCAGCCGGGCGCGTTCCATTCGTCGTTGATGATGACGACGATGTTGATGAGGGTGCCGCCCTTGACCGGGTAGTGCACGATATGAGCTTCGCGGCCGAGCCACAGATGGACCAGCGGCGCGCGGAAATTTGGCGGCGCCTGCTCCGCCGGCAGCAGCGCCCGCCAGGCGGTACGCCCGGCAAAGCGCGGTGGCTCGCGATAACCCATGCGCGCGCGCATGACCGACCATAGCCCGTCAGCCGCGATGACCGCGTCGCCGTGCTCGTGCCAGATGCCGCTGCGGCCGCGCGCCGAAACGGTGATTCCGTTGTCATGGGCGACGAAATCTTCCACCCGCTCGCCGAGTCGCAGGCTGATATCGACGTTTTGGGCGACGGCTGAGCCCAACGCCGCTTGCAGGTCGCCGCGATGGATCGACCAATACGGCGCGCCGTAGCGCTGCTCGGCTAATTCGCCGAGCGGCATGCGCACGATTTCGCGGCCGTTCTTGGCGTTGAGCACGCGTAACGCCAGCGGCGCGACCACGTGCGGCCGCAACCGCTCGCCGAGACCCAGTTCGATCAAAATGCGGGTGGCGTTGGGTGAGAGCTGGATGCCGGCGCCGGTCTCTTCAAGCCGCTCGGCCTGTTCCAGCACGACCGCGCGAAAACCATTGCGCGCGAGCGCCAGCGCCGCGGTGAGGCCGCCGATGCCGGCGCCAGCGACGATGACGGTGCGGGACGCGGGCAGGGCACACGCTCCCCGGTGGCTTTAGATTTCCGCGCTGGGCAAAGTGCATTCCGCCGGCCGCGCCGCATTCGGCTTGAGCGTCGGGTCGTGGCGGTAGAGCGTCGAGCAATAGGGACAGATGTATTCGGCGTCATCGCCCATGTCGCAGAACACATGGGGATGGTCGAACGGCGGCAAAGCGCCGACGCACATGAATTCGCGGGCGCCAATCTCGATCACTGGCACGCCGAGGTCGTTGTGGAAGTGGGGAACGATGCTGTCCGTCATGGTCTCAACAGGTTTCAAGCCGGCCACACCATAGCGGCCCTCCCGGGCGATTCCTAGCTTTCGCCGGTCGCGCCCGCTCTGTTGCCAAAAAGCCGGTGGCCCGCGCCGTCGATCGTGCAGGATGGGCCAAAAATCATCGCTTGTCCTCCATGCTTGCAATGGGTCGCATCGCTCAATTCATCGCGCGGGCAAGATTCAATTTCCGACCGTCATCCGTCTTGCCGCGCCACCTAACCAAGTGAGCACCGGGAACCGCGTGAACTCTTGCAGCAGGACGGCGATGATCAGGAGCACGGCCACGTAGAAAGCTGCGACGCGAGCTATCCGGCGTGCCAGCGAAGGATACGGCGGCATGTTGTTTGCCGGCCAGGCGAACGTTTCTTCCCATTTTTCTTGCGCGATGTGCACCGGCCGGATTCGTTCCAGCGGCAGCCAGGCACGGTACGCTTCTATGCCTCGCTCGCGCGCGATGGTGTTCCTCAGATAGAAGACATTGTGTCGCGCCATGAGCTCGACCACAGTCGTGATGACGGCTTTGACAAGATACAAAATCACCAGACCGGCGAGGTAGACATAGGCGATCCAGAAGCCGGTTGTGAGCCATGCTTTGGTGAAAGACTTTATCTCGAAGATCGCGGCGCACCGCTGCACGGTAAAGTCAACGAGCCGGTCGATCGCGTTGTAGATTTGACCCAATATCGAGGCGTCGCTGGCGGCCTGCAACCACAGAATGGCCGCCACGGCGAGGGCGAGTTGGAACAACGGAAAATGTACGACACGGCGTATCGGAGCGAGCAGCAGCTTGATGGGAGCCATGGGTTTTATCTCAGCCGTAGGGTCGGGCAAAACGTGTGAGGGTCGGTACCACACCACGCGCACGATGACGCAGACGGATTAGCTGCGACGGCGCGTGATGCCCACCCTGCGCCGAACAGTGTTACGCCAAACGATCAGCCCTTGACCACCCGGCGACTACGTTGCCAGGCGCACCGGATAAGACTTGAAGCCGCGGAAGCGCGCGCGGCCGCTGCGCACGAAAGCGCCCGCCGGCTCGATCCGGCCAAAACGCTGCAGCAGCCGGCCGATCGCGACTTGCGCCTCCATGCGGGCAAGCGACATGCCGGCGCAGGCGTGAATGCCGGTGCCGAAAGCGAGATGGCGGTTCGGCTCTCGGCGGATATCGAGGCGATCCGGATCGGGAAATTGCGCCGGATCGCGATTGGCGGCGCCGATGCCGATGTGCACGTAGGTTCCAGCCGCCATGGCGACGCCGCCGAGTTTCGTTTCTTTGGCGGCTCTGCGGTTGCTTTCCATGCGGAGAAATTCTTCGACTGCTGTCTCGATTGTCTGCGGATGACGGCGCAGGTCGCTCATGACGTCGGGATGGCGGATAAGAAGATCGACCGCATTTCCGATAAGATTGGTCGTCGTCTCGTGCCCGGCGTTGAGCAGAAAAATGCAATTATGGATCAACTCGAGTTTCGAGAGGCGTTCGCCTGTCGCGTCGGACGCCGTGAGGTCGGTGCCGGCGATGAGCTTTGACAAAATTTCCGCCGGATCGTTGCCGTCGCTTTTTTGCCGGCGCGCGATGATGTCGCTCAAATAGTCCTTGAATTCCGCAACCGCGCGGACGCCGGTGTCGAATTGCTCGCGGCTGAGCACCGGTTCCAGTGCGCCGAGAATGGCGAGCGACCAGCCGCGCAATGGTTCGCGTTCGCCTTGCGGGATGCCGAGCATGTCGCCGATGAGCTGGATTGGAATGGCGGCGGAAAAATCGGCAATCAGGTCGATTTCGCCGCGTTCGGCGGCGGTCTCCAGCAGGCGATCGACCAAATCCTCGATCCGCGTCTGCAATTCGCGTAACGCCCGCGGCGTGAAAGCGGGTGCCAAGAGCTTGCGCACGCGGGTGTGATAGGGCGGATCGTTGAACACCAGGCTCGTGGTGTGATGCTCGTAGAGCAGACTGTCGGAAAAATTCGGCCGGAAGTCGAGTTTCTTGTCCGAGATCCATGTGTCCGTGTCGCGGTAGACCGCTAGACAGTCGTCATAGCGTGTCAAGAAATACGATCCGTCCGGCATCGGGTGAACGGGATCGAATTGGCGCAGCGCGCGGTATGTCGGATAAGGATTTTCGAGAAATTCCGGCGTGAGTTTTCTCACGTCGAAAAGAGCCGCGGCTCCGCGCGCGACGGAGTCCGCGGTTTGCGTATCACTCACAACAGGTACCGCCGATCGCGGCGATCAGCCTTTGACCAACGGGCAAGCCGGATTGGGCGGCCCGAACGCCTGATCGCCCGGGATATGCGCGAGGATCTGATAATAATCCCACGGATATTTCGATTCTTCCGGCTTCTTCACCTGCACCAGGACGAGGTCGTGCACCATCAGCCCGTCCTCGCGTAGCTTGCCGGTACGCGAGAAAAAATCCTCGATCGGCATGTCGCGCATTTTTGCCGCGACTTTCAGCGGATCGTCGGTGCCCGCGGCCTTGATGGCTTTGAGATAATGCATGACCGACGAATAGACGCCGGCCTGCCACATGGTCGGCATGCGGCCCATTTTGGCGAAGAAGCGCTTCGACCATTCGCGGGTCTTGTCGTCCATGTCCCAATAAAACGACGTCGTGAGCACCAGGCCCTGCGCCGTCTTCAGCCCGAGCCCGTCGATGTCGGTGATCAGGACCAACAGGCCGGCCATCTGCTGGCCGCCGGCAAAAAGACCGAACTCGCCGCCGAGCTTTATGGCGTTGACGTTGTCGGGCGGACCGCTGGCGAGCCCGATGATTTTTGCCTTCGAGGCCTGCGCTTGGAGAATGAACGATGATAGGTCCGGCGTGCGGAACGGATGCCGGACCGCACCGACCACCGTGCCGCCGTTGGCTTTGACCACGTCGGAGGCATCTTTCTCCAGCGAATAACCGAAGGCGTAATCGGCGGTGAGGAAGAACCAGCTGCTGCCGCCGCGCTTGACGACTTCTTGCGCGGTGCCGACGGCGAGCGCGTGGGTGTCGAACACCCATTGCATCGTATAGGGCGAACAGAACTTGCCGTGGAAATCGGCGGTGCCGGTCGAATGGGTGATGAAGAGCTTTTTCTTCTCGTTGGCGACGCCCTGCACCGCTAGCCCGACGGCGGACACCGGCACGTCGACGATGAGGTCGACTTGGCCGCGGTCGTACCATTCCCGCGCGATGCCGGCTGCGACATCGGGCTTGAGCTGGTGGTCGGCGGAAATCACCGTGATCGGCTTGCCCAAAACGTTGCCGCCGAAATCCGCCACCGCCATCTCGGCTGCCGTCACCGAGCCTGGACCGGTCGGGGTCGAAGCCGGCCCCGACATGTCGGTCAGCACGCCGATCTTCACCACGTCGTCGGAAACCTGCGCCATGGCGGCGCCGCTCGTGCCGACCAAAAGCGCCGCCAAGCCGGCAAGCAGAGTGCATCGCATCGTCATCCTCCCGTGAATTTTATCGTTGGGTTAGCCTAGTCCGATCCGCGGGGAATGGCACCAGACTTTCGGCACCAGACTTTCCTGCATGGCGGATTGCGCCGTATTGTCCTGGCATGCCCAGTTTCACCCATGACGGTGTGGAGATCGCCTTCCTCGACGAGGGCGAAGGCGAGCCGATCGTGCTGGTGCACGGCTTTGCCTCCAACAAGGAGGTGAACTGGGTGGCGCCGGGTTGGGTGGCGACGCTGAAGCGGGCAGGGCGCAGGGTCATCGCGCTCGACAATCGCGGCCACGGCGCCTCGACCAAACTCTACGATCCCGCCGCCTATCACAGCGCCATCATGGCCGACGACGTGCGCGCGCTGATCGACCATCTCGGCCTGCCGCGCGCCGACGTCATGGGCTATTCCATGGGCGCGCGGAACACGGTCTTTCTTGCGCTCGCCAATCCCGGCCATGTGCGCTCCGCCGTACTCGGCGGCGTCGGCGGTCGCCTCGTCGGCGGCGTGGGGTTGCAGCCCGACGTGATTGCGCAAGCGCTCGAAGCGCCCTCGCTCGCGGAGGTGACCGATCCCACGGGCTATGCGTTCCGCGCCTTCGCCGATCTGACCAAATCCGATTTGCGGGCGCTCGCCGCCTGCATGCGCGGCTCGCGCCAGCCGCTTGAGCGTGATGCACTCGCCCGCATAGCGGTGCCGGTTCTGGTCGTCGCCGGCACCAAGGACTCGGTTGCCGGCTCCCCGGAAGAACTCGCAGCGCTCATCCCTGGTGCGCAGGCGCTGGCGATCCCCGACCGCGATCACATGCTGGCGGTCGGCGACCGGGTGTTTAAGGCCGGGGTTCAGAAATTCCTCGCGGAACGGCCGTAAAGCGCGCGATTATCAGGCCAATGGCCTAATATATCGGTCATTGGCCTTGTTTTCAGGCCAATGGCCCAGGATTTTAACCAGTTTTTGCAACCCTTGGCTTTGGCGGAAGCACTCCCCAATATGATAGAAGGCGGCGTTTTCGCCGTTGAGCGGGGAGACGATCCGATGGCGCAGCAGCAGGCCAAGCCGGCCCTCGATACCGTCGATCCGGTATGGGCGCGCATCCGCCGCGAGGCGGAAGAGACCGTACGGCGCGAGCCCGAGCTCGCCACCTTCATCTATTCGACCATTCTGCATCACGACACACTGGAAACGGCCGTGGTCTACCGATTGGCCGAGCGGCTCGACCATCCTGCGGTGTCGGGCGAACTGATCCGGCAGGCCTATGCCGAGGCGCTCAAAGATATTCCGGCGCTCGGCGAGACGTTCCGCGCCGATCTCATGGCGACTGTCGACCGCGATCCGGCGACCCACCGGATGATCGAGCCGGTGCTCTACTACAAGGGTTTTCATGCCATCCAGACGCATCGGCTGATGCACTGGCTTTGGCACAAGAGCCGGCGCGATTTCGCACTGTATTTGCAAAGCCGCTCGTCGGCGGTGTTCCAGTGCGACATTCATCCGGCGGCGAAGATCGGCCGCGGCATTTTCCTCGATCACGCCACCGGCCTCGTGGTCGGCGAGACCGCCGAGATCGGCGATGATGTCTCCATACTGCACGACGTGACCTTGGGCGGCACCGGCAAGGAATGGGAAGACCGCCACCCCAAAATCCGCTACGGCGTCATGATCGGCGCCGGCGCAAAGATCCTCGGCAATATCGAGGTCGGCCATTGCGCCCGCATCGCCGCCGGTTCGGTGGTGACCAAAGCGGTACCGAACAACGTCACGGTCGCCGGCGTTCCGGCCAAGGTGATCGGCCAAGCCGGTTGCCCGGAGCCGGCGCGCACCATGGATCAGATCTTTCACGACGGCATCTGACGGGAAAACCCTGTCATCGCTGCGATTGTTGCCGCCGCCACCGCGTGCTATGCGGAAACGGGTTTTTGGCGGGCGCATGATCTTTTTCCGAAAACCGGTATCCACTTTTCGGGATCATGCTCCAGGAGATATTCGGTGGACGTTCAGGAAGTCAGAAAGCTCGACGCCTATTTCAAGAAGCTGTTCGGCAATTCGCGCATTCGCGTGGTGCCGCAGCCGCGCAAGGACGATTTGGCCGAGGTCTATATCGGCGAGGAGAAGCTCGGCGATCTCAACGTCGACGATGAAGACGACGAGCGCTCCTACAATTTCCGCATGGAAATCGATCTGGGACAGGTGAGCGATATCGATCAGCTCAAGGTCCTCAATACCTATCTCAGGCGCAAACTCGACAACGAGGGCATTCGCGTCGTGCCCCGGCCGAAGAAAAGGGATTCGCTCGAAGCCTATATTGGCGATGAGTTCATCGGCGTCTTGTTCGTCGACGACGAGAAGGGACGGCAAAAGTCCTACATTCTCGAAATGCCGATTTTGGATATGGATTTGGCCTGAGCTGCCGCGCCGCCCCGCCGTCAGTTTTTCTGCGGATGCAGTTGCGCCATCAGCCGGTCGGCGCCGGCGGCGACGCCGCGCCAATCGTCAAGCCAAGCGCGCGGAAAGCGCAGCGTGACCTCGGCGGTGTCGATCTGCCGCTCATACAGGCAGGTGCCACGCACGACGCCGACTTGGCGGGTGCAGCGGGCGAAGAACTGCTCAGGCGTCGTCGCGACATAGACCAAATCCTCGCCGTCGTAGGGCGTGCCGGCGCGAAACAGCACGATGGCGAGCCCGTCCGGGCCGGCACTGGCCTGCGCTTCGATGTAGCGCGGATAAATGGTGCGCAGCCGTTCCGCGGGCGGCGGCAAGGAGCCCAGTGCGGCGATGGTCGCGAACAGGCGTTCCGTCGCATCGACCGGCTTCGCTAGAGTATCGCCGTCACTTTCGGCCGCCGGCTGGTCGGCGCCTTTGGCGTCCGATTGCGGCGGCTTGAGCGACGGCCATAGGAAGGCGAGGTCGACCCGCTCGTGGGGTCCGGGATGGCGCTGCACCGCGGCGCGGATCGCCGCCGGCGGCACATCGAACAGCACATTGGCAACCGTGATCGGCATTGCCGGCCCATTGAGCGGGACGGGTGTGCTCGGCCAAGTCGGCCACAGCATGTACGAAACGACAATTCCGGCGCCAAGCACCAGCACCGTGAGGCAGGTGAACGGCAGCATCAGCCTGCTGCGGGCGGGCCGGCGGATATTGCGTTGGGGGAGGACGTGAGCCGTCATGTTTCTTGGCCCTTTTGGCTAATCGCCATTGAGTACGGCACGCTCGTTAACCTTTCCTTAAGCAAGCCGTGGCGGCCCGCCGTGTCCTCTGCGATGAATTTCCGGCCAGAGCATGATCCCGAAAAAGCCAGTCCTCGGACTTGATCCGAGGATGGATGCCGGTTTTCGGAAAAGATCATGCTCCGCCGAAATGAGGCCGGAATGTTCACAGCCATGCCGCAGGCGATTACGCCCGAGGCCATCAGTTCCTTTTTCGCGCTGGCCTGGGGCTTTGCCGCCGCCGGATTCTGCGCCAGCGGCTATCGGCTGTTCGCCAAGCATTTCCCGAGCTTTCGCCAACTCGAAGTCGGCCCGGTTGCGGCGCGCTTTGCCGCCATTCCGCTGCTGATGTTCTCGGCCCCCTACATCATCATGCGCAACACGTTGCGCGGCCGCCGGCTCGAGAAACGCCGCACCGACCTCGTCATGGTGGCCACCGTGATCGCCGGGCTGTGGAGCCTGATGTCGGGAACCGTGGTCGTGCTCGCGCTTCAAGCGCTGCTCCACGTCTGATATCCGTTCCCCCGTAAAGGGGAATGGACTCATGATCTACGAGCTTGACGGCCAAAAGCCGGAATTTCCCGAAGTCGACCGCTATTGGGTGGCGCCGAACGCGACGCTGATCGGCAAGGTGCGATTGCGGCTCGACAGTAGCGTCTGGTTCGGCGCCGTGCTGCGCGGCGACAACGAATGGATCGAGCTCGGCGAGCGCTCGCAGATCCAGGACAACGCCACGCTGCACACCGATCCCGGCTTCCCGATGCTCATCGGGCCGAATTGTGTGATCGGCCACAACGTCATCCTGCACGGCTGCACGATCGGCGCCAACTCGCTGATCGGCATGGGCGCGATCATGCTCAACGGCGCGCGCATCGGCGAAAACTCGCTGGTCGGCGCCGGCGCGCTGGTCACCGAGGGCAAGTCGTTTCCGGACAATTCTCTGATCGTCGGCTCGCCGGCGCGCGTCATCCGCACGCTCGATGAGGCCGCGATCAAGATGATCGCCGGCGGCGCAGACATTTACGTGCGGCGATTCAAGCAATACGCGAGGGGGCTTAAGGAGATCGGATGACGGTCATCGCGGCCGAAACATCGCAAGGTCTGATCCGGTGGCGCTATCTGCCGTGGGCGCTGGCCGCGATCGCGGCCATGATCGCGGTGTGTTCTCGAGCCTGCTCTGGACCGGCGTCGATCTGTTCATGGGATTTGTGCTCGGCCCGATCCTGCGCCGCGTCGACCTTTCGGTGCGCCGTGAAATCGTCCGCCGGCTGACGCCGCGCACGCTGTTCCTGATGCCGACAGTGTCGATCATTTCCGGCACGACCGGTTGGTTTCTGGCCGTCCAATTGGGCTACACCGCGCTCGATTGGCCGGCCTATTGGTGGGTGGCCGCGGCGCTGATCCTGGTCACGTTGATGACGATCCAGGGCCTCGGCTTCCTGACGCCGGTCAACGTCTACGTCTGCCTCCAATTGCAGAAGCCCGAGCCGGATATGGGCAAGATCAGTTCATGGATGCGCTGGTACTTTTACGCGGTTGCGCTGCAAGGGCTGATGCAAGTGGCGATCATCGTCGTCATGACGCGATTTCGCGCCGGCATTTGAGCCGCCGGTTTCCCCGCCTCACGGCCCTAAACCTTCGTATCGGGTGTCCTATCCCTTTCGGCAGTGCACTCTAACCTGCGTAGAGTAGAGCGATTGCCGGTGCCCCCCTACGGTCAATGCAACGAGTTCCGAGCCGCGTGCGGCATCGCGTTGACGCGCTTGCATCAACGCATGCGTCGCGAGCCAAGCCGGCGAGTTGCGATATGGCGTTTGCTTTGCACTTTCGTTCGCGCCCATGGCTTCGTTCGCACCCATGGCATCCGATTTCGACGGCGCCGTGCAATCGCGGCGTCGAGCTTCGCGTCCGCGAAGGAACGGCGATCTCGACTCTTGAATTCCCGTGCCGGCAGACCAATGCGGGCGACTGGATCAACTGCGACTTCGGCACGCCGATAAATATTCAACCGGTCGAATGGCGCGCCTGGCACGGTCATTCGCCGCAGCCGCAGAGCCTACAGGTCAACACCCGAGGCCGGCGGGCGCTGCCACAGCGCGGTCATCG
>Ga0193751_1002615_pt1 | contig 10844 bp, 12 predicted proteins | sample L1c2metaG_FD_143050 | JGI IMG/M metagenome (GOLD analysis project Ga0193751, IMG submission 143050) | Soil microbial communities from a riparian zone of the East river system, Colorado, United States - L1c2 | ecosystem: Environmental > Terrestrial > Soil > Riparian zone | place: USA: East River...
CGAGTGGAAGTCGACTGCGCCGTTCAGCTCGGAGACGACGTAGCCGTCGTTCGTCGGCATCAGGTCGACGCCGACGAGGTCGCCTCGCACGGCGGCGGCGGCGGAAAGCGCGAGGGAGCGCGCCAGCGGAGGCGGCGAGAACGGCTCGCTGTGCCCGCCGAGCGAAACGTTCGTGCGCCACTCGCCCGGAGCAGCGACGCGCCGCGCTGCGCCGACGATGCGCCTGCCGGCCACGACGATGCGGATGTCCCAGCCGAGCGGCGGGACGAGCTCCTGCGCGAGTGCGCCGTGCTCGCGGAACCAGCCGCGGAACGCGGCGCGCTCGAGGGCGGCGTCGAGGTCGGCCGCCGTCCGGCAGAGGACGACGTCGCGGCCCCAGCTCCCGAAGCGCGGCTTGAGGACGAGCGGCAGCTCGGGTGCCGGTGACGGCATTCCTTCCGCGATCAACCACGTGTGTGGGTGCGGCAGGCCCGAAAGCCGGAGGGCGCGCGCGGTGAGCAGCTTGTCGTGCGCGGCGACGAGCGCGCACGGCCGGTTGAGCACCGTGACGCCGGCCGCAGTCAGCCGCTCGAGCTCGACGGACCCGCTCTCGATTCCATCCAGGCCCTCGCGCACGTCGAGCCGCCCCAACGCGACGTCTCCAGGCTCGAGGATTCGAAGCGCGTCGCGCGGGGGCAGCACGGCTGCGGCCACGCCCACTGCCTCGGCGGCGGCAGCGAGCGCCTCGTTCGTTTCCGTGCATCGATGCGCGATGACGACGAACCGCATGCTGAGGATGGTGCGGCGGAGCGCGCCGACCGTGGGGGTCCCTCTGGTGACGCTCCTGTGTCTACTTGGGTACGGCTTCGAGCTTGTACCCGACGCCGTAGCGCGTCTGGATGAAGGTGTGGCGCGACGCGCGCTGGTCGATCTTCTCCCGCAGCCGGCGGACGAAGACGTCCACCGTGCGGTCGCGATGCGACTCGCGCCGCCCCCACAGCTTCTGCAGCAGCTCGTCGCGCGTGGCGACGCGGCCCTGGTCGAGCGCGAGCTGGTACAGGAGGCGAAACTCGGTCGGCGTCAGCTCGGCGCTCGCGCCGTCGACGTAGGCCTGCACCTCGCGCGGATCCACGCGGAGCTCTTCGATCTCGATCGGCTCTCCGCGCGGGATCTCGTCGCGGCGGATCCCTCGGCGTGCCGCCGCGCGCACGCGGGCGACGAGCTCCTTCATCGAGAACGGTTTTACGAGGTAGTCGTCGGCGCCGATCTCGAGCGCGTGCACGCGGTCGTGCTCGGTACCGCGCGCGGAGACGACGACGACGGGTGTCGAGATCCCTTCGGCGCGAACGGTCTCGATCAGCTTCCAGCCGTCCATGCCGGGGAGCATGAGGTCGAGCACGCACACGTCCGGCTGCTCGTAGCGGAGGCGGGCGAGGCCCTGTTCGCCGTTCGCGACCCAGACGGCGTCGAAGCCGGCCGCGCTCAGATGGCGCGCCATCCCCTGGGCGATGACCTCGTCGTCCTCGACGATGAGCACCTTCGGCATCGGCATCATTATCGAGACAAGCCCGTAATCGACGGGTCACCGGCGGGTGAAGGACTGGTGAAGGGGTGGTGAACGGAAACAGAGAGCGAGTCCAGGCCCTCGTCGGCGCGCTCGACGAGCCGGTCATCGTGCTCGACAGCGAGCGGCGGCTCGTCGCCGCCAGCCCGTCGGGTGCGGCCGCGCTCGGGGACGGGACGCCCGGCCGGCGCGTGGCCGAGGAGGCGCTCTTCGTCGATCCCGCCCCGCTCGTCCTCTTCCTGGCGGCGCTCCCGGAGCTCTCGGCCTACCAGGAGCTGCGGGCCGGGTTCACGGCAGCCGTCTCGCACGAGCTGCGTACGCCGCTCGCTCGCATGCTGGTGCTCCTCGAGAGCGCAACGCTCCCCGGCGCGCGCGTCGAGGACCTCGTCGAGCAGGCCCGGCAGGAGATCCAGCAGGCGCGCGAGTTGATCGACGACGTGCTCTTCCTCGGCGAGCTCGAGACCGGCCGCGAGGTGGTTTCGCTCGGCCGCACCGTCGCGCTCCCGATCCTCGAGGAGGTCGCGCGCACGTACGTCGACCGCGCGGAGCACGCCGGCGTCGAGATCGTCGTCACCGGAGATGCAGCCATCGAGCTTCCGTTGCGGCCGCGGATGATCCGTGTCGTCGCCGAGAACCTTGTCCAGAACGCGATTCGCTATGCGGGGCCGAACAGCACGTGCCGCGTCTCGGTCGAGGACGAGGGGACGGCGGCCGTGTTTGCCGTCGCCGACGACGGCGCCGGCGTCCGCGAGAGCGAGCTCCCGCGCCTCTTCGAGCGCTTCTACCGCGCCGACCAGGCGCGCACGTCGCGCGGCACCGGGCTCGGGCTCGCGATCGTGAAGCATGTGGTGACGTCGGCCGGCGGAACCGTCGAGGCACTCAGCCCGCCCGGCCGCGGCCTCGAGATCGTCTGCCGCTTCCCGGCCTAGGCGAGGATTGCGCGGAGGGCGGCGAGCGGCTCCGGCTTCACCCGGAAGAACGCCCAGCTGCCGCGTTGCTCGCGCTCGACGAGGCCGGACTCGAGCAGCACTTTCAGGTGGTGGCTGACGGTCGGCTGGCTGAGGCCGAGCGGCTCGGTCAGATGGCACACGCACGCCTCGCCGTCCGGCTGCGCCTGGATGAGGCTGAGCAGCCGGAGGCGCGCAGGCTCGGTCGAGCACCTTGAGTGCGGCCGCTACGCGATCGGCCTCACTCCGGCTGATGGCGCCTTCGAGCAGTGGTGGGCACGACAGCGTTGCGATCGTCTTCACCAGAGAGATATTGACAGCCATCGATGTGATCGACAAGATCCGGCCGATGTCCGAGACGCTCGATCCGCAGCCCGAAGTGCTCTTCGTATGCGTTCACAACGCCGGTCGCAGCCAGATGGCGGCGGGGCTCGTGAGCCTGCGCTCGCACGGGCGCATCCACGTGCGCTCCGCGGGCTCCGACCCGGCCGAGAGCATCAACCCCGCCGTCGTCGACGCCATGAGCGAGATCGGCGTCGACATGGAGCAGGAGTTCCCGAAGCGGCTGACGGACGAGGTCGTGCGTGCGGCCGACGTCGTCATCACGATGGGCTGCGGCGACGCGTGCCCGATCTGCCCCGGCAAGAAGTACGAGGCCTGGGAGCTCGACGATCCCGCCGGTCAGGGGATCGACGCGGTGCGGAAGATCCGCGACGACATCGACGCGAGAGTGCAGCGCCTGATCGCCGAGCTTCTGCCCGAGTGAGGGCGCTCCTCGCGGAGGCAATCGGGACGTTCGCCCTCGTCTTCGCCGGCTGCGGCGCGATCGTCGTCGATGCGAAGACCGGCGCACTCGGTCATCTCGGGGTGGCGCTCACGTTCGGCCTCGTGATCATGGTGATGATTTACGCCCTCGGGCACATCTCCGGCGCGCACTTCAACCCGGCGGTGACGTTCGCCTTCTCGCTCTCGCGCCACTTCCCGTGGTCACGCGCGTTCGGCTACTGGGGAGCGCAGATCGCCGGCGCGCTCGTGGCCGCCGCCCTCGTCCGCGGCTCGCTCGGAAACCACGCGCACGACGGCGCAACGCTTCCGAGCGGATCGCAGGGACAGGCGTTCCTGTGGGAGCTCGTCCTCACGTTCTTCCTGATGTTCGTGATCATGGCCGTCGCCACCGACACACGTGCGGTCGGCGAAGCGGCAGCGATCGCGGTCGGCGGCACCGTCGGGCTGGACGCGCTCTTCGGCGGCCCCGTCACCGGCGCCTCGATGAATCCTGCACGCGCGCTCGCGCCCGCGCTCGTCTCCGGCGACCTGCACGCGCTCTGGCTTTACCTCGTAGCGCCTCCAGTCGGCGCAGCGCTGGCCGCAGTGACGTACCGATACCTCCGCGGCGAGCCTGAAGCCAGGAACGAAACCGTCGCTAACGCTCATAAGAGGACGCGGCCTTCGCCCGCGTCCTCTCCGCGAAAGCGGAACCTCAGCGGTTGAAAGTGCGCAGCACTTTCAAGCGAGACGGCTAGCCGAAGCGACCGGTGACGTAGTCCTCTGTGCGCTTGTCGGAAGGCGCGGTGAAGATCTTCTCGGTCGCGTCGTACTCGATCAGCTCGCCGTAGCGCTGGCCTTCTTCGCCGCGCGAGATGGAGAAGAACGCCGTCATGTCGGCGACACGCGCGGCCTGCTGCATGTTGTGCGTGACGATGATGAACGTGTACTGACTCTTGAGGTCGAGCATGAGCTGCTCGATAGCCTGCGTCGCGATCGGGTCGAGTGCCGAGGCGGGCTCGTCCATGAGCACGACGTCCGGCTCGACGGCGATCGCGCGCGCGATGCAGAGGCGCTGCTGCTGCCCGCCGGAGAGCGAGAGCCCGCTCGCCTTCAACCGGTCCTTTACCTCGTCCCAGAGAGCAGCCTGCGTCAGTGCACGCTCGACGCGCTCGTCGAGGCCGTCCTTCATGCCGAGCACGCGGCAGCCCCACGCGACGTTGTCGTAGATCGACTTCGGGAACGGATTCGGCCGCTGGAAAACCATGCCGATGTTTCGCCGCACGGCCACCGGGTCGATGTTCGACGCGCAGATGTCCTGACCGTGGTAACGAATCGTGCCCGTCTGCTTGAAGGTCGGGATGAGGTCGTTCATCCGGTTGAAGCAGCGGATGTATGTGCTCTTGCCGCAGCCGGACGGGCCGATGATGGCCGTGACGAGGTTCTTGTAGACCTCCATCGTCACGTCCTTGATCGCCGCCTTGGTGCCATAGATCGCGTCGAGGCCTTCGACCTCGAAGATCGACTCGAGCCGCTCGCGCGGCGGGAGCGGCTGGCGGCGGGTCTCGACCCTCACGGTTGGCTCGATGGTAATCGACATGTCCTCGGCTCCTTCCATCAACGGCCGGCGATCTTGCGCGCGCTGCGGGTCGCGAGCCAGCGCGCGGTGAGGCTGGCGAAGAGAATGAAGAGCAGCAGAATGAAGCCGGCTGCCCAGGCGCGTGCGTGATCCTTCGGGTCGGGCGACTCCGACAGCTCGAAGATCGCCACGGGGATCGTCTGGAGCGCATGCGTCGGATTCCAGCTCGTCTGCGTCCCGACGATCGACGATGTGAAGAGCAGCGGCGCCGTCTCGCCCGCCACACGTGCGACGGCGAGCACCGTCCCTGTGACGATGCCGCCGGCAGCGCGCGGGAGGACGATGCTTAGTGTCGTTCTCCAGTGCGGGACGCCGAGCCCGAGGCTCGCTTCTCGCAGCGCGTTCGGCACGAGCGCGAGCACTTCCATCGTCGTGCGCGCGACGAATGGGAGCATGAGGATCGCGAGCGCGAACGCCCCCTTGATCGCACTCTGCCCGTGGCCGACGACGAGCAGTACGAACACGAAGATGCCGACGACGATCGCCGGAACGCCTGCGAGGACGTCGATCACGAGCCCGACGCCCGTGCGAATCGGCGGCGGGGCGAACTCGTTCAGGTAGACCGCGACGAGGATCCCGACCGGGAGCGCCATCGCCGTGGCGAGCCCGACGATCACGAGCGTTCCCGCGAATGCGTTCGACAGCCCCTGCGGCGCGTTCGTCAGGCTGAACTGGATCGGCGACTTCGTCAGCAGGTCGAGGTTCAGCTCGCTCCAGCCCTTGCTCGCAACCGACCACACGACGACCCCGAGGATCGCCACGCCGATCGCCGCGGCGAGCCATGCGAGCGCTTCCATCAGGTGGTTGACGCGCCGGCGCTGCGGCAGCCGGTCGAGCCGCAGGCCGGGACCGCTCAGCCCCTGCGCGCTCACGCGTGGCCTCCACGGGTCACGCCGTGCCTGCGGGCGACGCGCCGCACGATCACTTGCGCAGCGATGTTCGCGCCGAGCGACAGGACGAGCAGGACGAGGCCGAGATAGATGAGCGAGGCGGACTGGAGGTTCGTGCTCGCGCCCTGGTACGACTCGGCGACCTTGCTGCCGAGGGTGTCGCCGGTACCGAAGATATTCCAGTGGATGCCTACGCCTCCACCGATCACCTGCGTGACCGCGATCGCTTCGCCCATTGCACGGCCAAGGCCGAGGATGAGCGCCGCGGCGACCCCGCCGCGCGCATAGGGGAAGACGACGCCCCGAACCGTTTCCCAGCGCGTCGTCCCGAGCGCGAGTGCCCCTTCCTTCAGCTCGGGCGGCACGCCGAGGAAGAGCTCGCGGCTGATGCTCGAGACGATCGGGAGGATCATGATCGCGAGCACGACGATCGCCGTGAAGATGCTCGCTCCGGCGGACGAAGGCGGCCCGAAGAGCGGGATCCACCCGAGCCCTGAATGCAGCCACGGCTCGATGTCCGTGCGGAGCACCGGGCCGAGCACGAGGATGCCCCACAGGCCGATGAGCACGCTGGGAACGGCTGCGAGCGTCTCGACGAGCGCCGTCACCGGCGCCTGGATGGCGCGTGGTGCGAGCTCGGTCAGGAAGAGCGCGATCCCGATCGCGATCGGTGTCGCGACGAGGAGCGCCAAGAACGACGTGATGACCGTGCCGAACAGGAAGCTGCCGGCGCCGTAGAGCTCGTGGCCGATGACCGGGTTCCACGCGACTCGTGTGACGAAGCCGAGGCCGTACTTCGAGATCGCGAGATGCGATCCGTCGACGAGCTTCCAGACGATGAGGCCGACGAGGACGGTCGCGCCGAGGGCCGCGGCACCCGCGACGACCTGCAGCGCTACGTCGCCAAACCGGACCCGCCGCCCCGTGAAGGGGCGGCGGGTCGGTGGTGCAGTGACGTCGGCCGCGGACACGCGGCGCTAACTATGAATCTTCGCGATCGCCTTCTCGGCGACAACGAGCACTGACTTCGGGAGCGGCACGAAGCGAAGCTTCGCGGTGTACGGGCCGGTCTGACCCTTGGTCACCGCCCAGAAGAGGAAGTGCTTGAGATCCGTGGCCTTGCCCGACTGAAACGGGACGATGACGTACGTGAACGTGGAGATCGGATACGCGTTCGCGTACTTCTTCGGCGGATTCACGATCGAGAGCGAGTTGTCCGCTGCGGGCTTCTGGTCGCTTGTCGCGGCCGAGAGGATCCCACGCGCGCCCGGCGTCGTGAACTTGCCGGAGCGGTTCTTGATCGAGAAGTACTTCAGATGGTTCGCGAGCGAGTACGCGACGTCGGCATATCCGATCGCGCCGGGAGTGGACGAGACGATGCCGGCGACGCCGGAGCTGCCCTTGCCGCCGACCCCGACGGGCCAGTTGACAGCGACGCCGCGGCCGAGCTGGGACGACCACGCCGGACTGACGCTCGACAGGTAGTCGGTCAGGTTGTACGTGGTGCCCGAGTTGTCGGAGCGATGGGCGATCGTGATCGCGGTGCTCGGGAGCGACACGCCCTTGTTGAGCTTCGCGATGGCCGGGTCGTCCCACTTCGTGATCTGGCCCATGAAGATCTTCGCGAGCGTCGGACCGTCCATGTGCAGGAGGTTCTTGACGCCGGGCAGGTTGTACATGATCGCCGTGCCGCCGAGCGCCCACGGGATCTGCTCGCACCCGTTGCAGGCGGCGAACTGGTCGGGCGTCAGCGGAGCGTCGCTTGCGCCGAAGTCGACGGTGCGGGAGGTGATGGCAGCGACGCCGCCGCCGGAGCCGATGCCGCTGTACTGCAGCTCGATGCCGTAGGCCGCGCCGATGGGCGAGATCCACTGCGCGACGAGCGGCTGGACGAACGTGCTGCCCGCGCCCGACAGGGTCGTCGCTTGGTGGGCTGCCTTTGCATCTGCCGTGCCGGCGACCACGACCGAGAGGAGCGCGGCCGCCGCGACGGCGCTGATGATGCGAATCGAAGTGCCGAGTTTCGGCATTGAATTTCCTCCTCCGTGGGTTCGCGGCCAACGTACGGCCGGGCCGGAAGGGAGTGGGAAAACGGGCTGTTGCAGCCTGGTTACGGAGTGGTGACGTACCCTCAAATGCCAGCACCCATGAGGTGTACGGTGTCGTGATGGCCATCGACGAAGCCCTCGATCAGATCGAAGCGCAGCTCCAGGAGGAGGGCCAGAGGGTGCTCAGCGCCGTCCGCGGCGCGATCCGGGCGCTCCAGGAGCGCGACGTCGAGCTGGCCGACGAAGTTATCGCCTTCGACGACGAGATCGACCAGCTCTTCCTCAGCATCGAGGGCGCGATCCAGGCACTGCTCGCGCTGCAGACCCCCGTTGCGCGCGACCTCCGGCTGCTCCTGGCCATGCTCCACATCAACCTGCTGCTCGAGCGCAGCGGCGACGGCTGCGTCACGGTCGCAAAGCTGTCGAAGCTCGTGTCCGACGCGGATCCCGATCCGGCCCTCAGTGGCGTGCTCGTCGAGATGGGCGATCGCGCCGAGGAGATGGTGCGCGTGGCGCTCGACTCGTTCTCGCGCCGCGATCTGTCCGGCGCCGAGAGCCTCGTCGAGCTGGACGAGCTGATCGATCGGGCGAACCGCCGCTTCGTCGAGCGCCTCGTCGACGTCATGGCCGAGCCCTCGCTGCGCGAATGGGGCCTGCGTATGGTCGTCGTCGCCCGTACGATCGAGCGCATCGGAGACCGCGCGGTCGACATCGGCGAGCAGACCGCCTACCTGCTCACGGCCCAGTTCCGCGAGTTCACCGATGCCTCCCACCCCGTCGACGAGCTCCGCTCCTAAGATACGGCCGTGAACCGCCGGACCCTCGCCGCCCTGGCCGTCGTCCTCGGCATCGCGCTCATCGCGATCGCGATCGTCTACTGGGTCGAGCCGGCGAAGTCGCTGCCGTCCTTCTTCCCGGGTCACCAGGCAGGCTCGACGCATCACCACACGAAGCACGGGATCGCATCGTTCCTCGTGGGGCTGGCGGCCTTCGCCTTCGCCTGGTTCAACACCGGTCCGAAGAAGACGCGCGCGGCTTCTTCGTAGTGCCGATCAGCTACTTCCATGCGGCGATCCTCGGCCTCCTCCAGGGCGTGTCCGAGCTCTTCCCCGTGTCGAGCCTGGGGCACACGGTCATCATTCCGAAGCTCCTCGGCTGGAACATCCACCAGAATGCGCCGTACTTCCTGACCTTCCTCGTCGCGCTCCATCTCGCGACGGCGCTCGTTCTCCTCGCCTTCTTCTGGCGGGACTGGGTGCGGATCGTCAAGGGCATCGGACGCTCGCTGCGCGACCGCGAGATCGCCCCCGACGACGCCGACGCAAAGCTCGGCTGGCTGCTCGTCGTCGGCACCATCCCGGCGGGGATCCTGGGGCTCACGCTCCAGGACAAGCTGCGATCGCTCTTCGCTTCGCCGCAGTACGCGTCCATCTTCCTCGCGCTCAACGCGCTCGTGCTCTTCGGGGCCGAGCTTCTCCGCCGCCGGGCGCCTGTGACAGCGGACGACGACGACGAGCGCATTGCGCGCACGGTCGGCTGGCGCGACACCACGCTCGTCGGCGCGGCGCAGGCGCTCGCGCTCATCCCCGGCTTCTCGCGTTCGGGCGCGTCGATGGGCGGGGGCCTGCTCGTCGGGCTCTCCCACAAGGACGCGGCGCGCTTCGCGTTCCTCCTCGCGACTCCGATCATCATCGCCGCGGCGGTGCTCAAGCTGCCGGACCTCGCCGGCTCGCAGGGCAACGGCGTGCGCGGTCCGGCACTCGTCGGCGCGCTCTGCTCCGCCGTGACCGCCTTCCTCGCCGTTCGGTTCCTCATGCGCTACTTCGAGACCAACACGCTCTTGCCGTTCGCGATCTATTGCGCCGCCGCCGGCACCGCCGCCGCGATCTATTTCGCGGTCTCGTAACCGGATCGCAACCCGCCGCGAGGGCGCGGAGGCATAGTGTGGTCTGTCCCCATGGCAGCTGTGCGCGGAAAGAAGCGGGCCCCGACCGGCGGCGATCGGCTCATCAACCGCGAGCTGTCCTTCCTCGACTACGACGCCCGCGTGCTCGACATCGCCTCCGACGCGAGCCTGCCGCTCCTGGAGCGCGTGCGCTTCTGCGCGATCTTCTCCTCGATGCTGGACGAGTTCTTCATGACGCGCATCGCCGGCCTCACGGGCCAGGCGGCGGCGGGCGTCGCCGTCCGCTCGCCGGACGGGCGGACGCCGCAGCAGACGATTGCGGAGTCGCGCGCGCGGGTCCTCGAGCTGTACGCGGAGCAGGCGCGGATCTGGTCGGAGGAGCTGTGTCCGGCTCTCGCCGACGAGGGGATCGTCGTCTCCGGGATCGACGACCTCGGCGGCCACGAGCTGAAGGAGCTCGTGCACCTGTACGAGGACGAGATCTACCCGGTTCTGACGCCGCTCGCCGTTGGGCCGGGACAGCCCTTCCCGTACATCTCTGCGCTCTCCGTCAGCCTCGCCGTGTTCGCCCGCGATCCCGAGTCGGGGGAGGAGCGGTTCGCGCGCGTGAAGGTTCCCGAGGGTCTGCCCCGCTTCGTCTCCGTCGGCGACGCTGGCCGCTTCGTCCCGCTCGAGCAGGTACTCACGCACTTCCTGCCCTCGCTGTTCCCCGGCATGGACATCCTCGAGCGCTCGGTGTTCCGGGTCACGCGCGACGCCGATCTCGAGGTCTCGGACGAGGCCGACGACCTGCTCGAGGCGGTCGAGCTCGAGCTTCGCAGGCGGCGCTTCGGGGAGGTCACGCGTCTCGAGGTGTCGAGCTCGATGTCCCGCCCAATGCGCGAGCGTCTGCAGCAGGGCCTCAGAGTCGCCGACGACCTCGTCTATCCCGTGACGGGGATTCTCGACCTCGTCGACGCGAGCGAGCTGACGCGACTCGACCGGCCTGACCTCAAGCTCGACCCGTGGCTGCCCGTCGCACGACCGCCGCTCGCGAACGTCGAAGCGGACGAGCAGTTCGCGGTCATCCGCGCCGGCGACGTGCTCGTCCACCATCCGTACGACTC
>Ga0193751_1002616_pt1 | contig 10843 bp, 6 predicted proteins | sample L1c2metaG_FD_143050 | JGI IMG/M metagenome (GOLD analysis project Ga0193751, IMG submission 143050) | Soil microbial communities from a riparian zone of the East river system, Colorado, United States - L1c2 | ecosystem: Environmental > Terrestrial > Soil > Riparian zone | place: USA: East River...
ATCCCTGATGTGCTTTGCAAGGAGGGCAGCGGCTCGTTTGAAGCGGCATTCCACACCGGAGTAAAGATGCGGGTGGGAGCTGCGAAAAAGGGCGGATTGGCGAGGCGACTATGTGAAGCAACAATGAGCTGGGAGCAGCATAACGAAATGGTTGCAACCGACGCTTTTCAGCTTGATGTCGATGCATTTGGTGTGGATTTGGGTGTGGGTGTGCCGGTGGTGACGCTGCAAGTGAAGAAATCCAGCGCTGACTGCTGTATGACATACCTGATCTATTCCCTGCAAAAGCCTTCCCGGTTGCTGCGCACGATCACGGGTGGAGACTTCTTCAGTGCCGCGGACACCGATCTCGACGGACGCGTGGAAATCTGGAGCCACGATGCGGCGGCTGTAGCTGGTTTCGAAACGTTTGTTCTGGGCGAACTCGACGCTCCGCCGACAATTGTGCTGCGCTTTGAAGGCGGCCGATTGCTTGATGTGAGTTCCGAGTTCCAGACTTATTTTGACAGCGAAATCGCAAAGATCCGAGAGAAGATTGACCAACAGGACCTGCTGGATTTTAGGAGTAGTAACGGCGCGCTGACGCCGCCAACCGCTCTCTCTGTCGAGCAATTGCACCGCTTGCGACGCGTTAAGGCGAGAGTACTGGAAATCGTCTGGTCTTACCTTTACAGCGGCCGCGAGCAGGAGGCGTGGCGCTCGCTTGCGGAAATGTGGCCTGCTGCCGATGTCGAGCGAATTCGTACCGCAGTTCTGGATGCACGGACTCACGGGATGCGCGCTGAAGTGGATGGTGTGTCTGCTGGAGGTTCCAGCGGGAAGAAGAAGCGTGTCGCGCTTTTCGACGCTGCAAGCAGATCGGGGCCGGGTAAGTCCGAGATTATTTCGCCTCTACCGATAGAGCTTCGGCGGCCGCCGTTTCGCATGCCTGACCAATCTTTACCGGAGGCGGAGTTGCTGCTGGATCTGGTGATTGATTCTGCGGGAAAGGTTCGCTCCGCCGAACCGGCTGGAAAGACGAAGTGGGCGGATGCGGAACTGCTCCGGGCGACGGAGGAATGGAAGTTCATTCCTGCTTTCAAGGGGAATCGACCTGTGGCTTGTCGCTCGCGGCTGGCTGTAACTTTAACTCGATAATCTTTCCTAAACGCGCATCATCGCGCCGGTGCTGAGGTTCGAGGTGAAGCCGAGCTGCGCTCGGCTTGGACCCTTCGACTTCGCTCAGGGCAGGCTCGCGAGGCGCCCGTCCCTGCACGTGCATTTCCTATCCACTGCCTCTGGCGATCTCCACTGCCCGCAGCACCGCGCGCGATTTGTTTTCTGACTCTTCGAACTCGCGCTGCGGATCGGAGTCGGCTACGATTCCGGCTCCCGCTTGCAAGTAGGCCTTCTTGCCCTTCATCAGCAGCGTGCGAATTACGATGCATGAATCCAGATTTCCGGCGAAGTCGGCATACAAAACGGCGCCACCATACACGCCGCGCCGCGTTGGCTCGAGTTCTTCGATGATCTGCATGGCTCGCACTTTGGGCGCGCCGCTCAGTGTTCCTGCCGGGAAGCATGCAGCGAGCGCGTCCACAGCATCCAGCTCGGGACGCAGTCGTCCTTCTAGAGCGGAGACCAGATGCATAACGTGCGAGTAGCGCTCAACGTACATCAGATTGCGAACTTTTACCGATCCATACTCGCTTACGCGGCCGAGGTCATTGCGTCCGAGGTCGACGAGCATTACGTGTTCGGCTCGTTCCTTCTCGTCTTCGCGCATTTTCTTCTCGAGCGCGGCATCAGCCGCTTCGTCTTTTCCGCGCGGGTGCGTGCCTGCAATCGGACGGTACTCGAGTTTCGAGCCGCTGACCCGGACCAGCATCTCCGGCGACGCTCCGAAGACGTGCATTGCGCCTACTCCACTCGCTTTTTTGCTTCTTGTCTTCTTGCCGCCGAGCTTTTCTCCTCCGAAGCGTAAGAAAAACATATACGGCGATGGATTCACCGTCCGCAGGGCGCGGTAGAGATCGAGAGGAGCGACTCCGGGCTCGAAGTCCCAGCGCTGCGAGAGGACGACCTGGAAAATGTCTCCGGCGGCGATGTACTCCTTGGCGCGGCGGACGCTTTCGAGGAATCTTGGTTTCGCCGTGCGTGCCTTCACTTTCAGCTTTGATTTCGCCGTGGCTCTGCGCCAGTGCGCCGGCTTCGATCCCGCGGCGAGTTTTTTCTCGATGCGCGCGATGTCCTTCACGGCCCGCTCGTAGGCAACTTTGGGCGCTTCGCGCGTCACGTCCGCCGACGCCACAATATGGATCTGGTGCCGCAGATGATCGAAGGCGAGCACGCGGTCGAAAAACATCAGCACACAGTCGGGAACGTCGAGGTCATCGGTAGCGTGCTCTCCGATGTTCTCGAGGCGGCGAACGATGTCATACGCGCAATAGCCGACCGCGCCGGCGGTGAACGGCGGCAACCCTTCCATCGCGGCCGGACGGTGTTGCTGCAGCAATTCCTTGATGACTTGGAAAACATTGCCCGTGCGCCGCTCGATTTTGCGGTCACGTTCGATCTTGATTTCGGCGCCGCGCGATTCCAGCCGCAGAAACGGACGCACTCCGAGAAACGTGTAGCGTCCAATTTTTTCTCCGCCTTCGACCGACTCCAGCAGGAAGGCATCAGGCTCTCCGTCAGCTACGGCGAGAAAGGCGGAAACCGGCGTCAACAAGTCGGCAGAGATGGACTTTGCTACTGGAACCAGCGTGGCGCTGCGTGATAACCGCAAGAACTCTTTGTAGTCGGGACGGATCATGCTTCTCTCCATTATAAGGAAGCTAGTCTTTGTGCCTACGTTGGATCCACGTTGCGCCCACGTTCTCCCGCGTGGGGGAGATGGGCGAGAGTTGTCCGCCCTAAACTCCCGCTGACACGACCGAGCCGGCCATCGCAGACGTTTGATCCGATTGCAGAAAGCGCGCTCGATAGCGAACATGTCGCAGGCGAGTGAGCTCAATCAGTGGCGACCACACGGCGTGCACGAGGTCGTGTTTGATCAGCAGATGCCAAAACCGGTTGGAGCGCTTGTACAGATAGGACATCGCGAGATAGAGGGGCACCGCGTATAGATCTGCTGGCCGCCGCCGCCAGATTGACTGGTGAGAGAAGAGACGCTGGTAAATCCAGGCGTAACCCTGCTCCAATTCTTCCGGCGTCATGTGCCGGGGCCGGAAAACGGCGTGGGCGGTATCGTACAGACTCCAATCACGGTGCAGCAGACGTCCTTCGGTTTCCATTTGCCTGAACAGGGGTGTGGCTGGGTACGGTGTGAGGATGTGAAAGGTCGCGCATTCGAGGCGGTTCTCTTCAACCCATTCCGCGGTGCGAGCAAAAACGGTTTTCGATCATGGTCGAACCCCAGAACAAACGAGCCATTTACCTGGATTCCATGATCGTGAAGGAGGCGGACGCGTCGGGCGTAATCAGAAGTCTTCGGAGTCTTTTTTCTGGCGTCGGCGAGATTGTCGTCGGAGAGCGATTCAAAACCCACGAAAACGCCACTACAGCCGGCGGTCGCCATCTCGCGAATGAGTCCGGGATCGTCCGTGGCATCGATCGAGACAGCTGCGCTCCATATCTTATTGAGCGGGCGGAGAGCTTGGCAAAGCGCTCGCAAGTAGTCCCGGCGAGAACCGAGATTGTTGTCGATAAATACGGCGTAGGACTGTTTGTCGGCTTCGAACTCCTCCGCCACCAGCTTGGGATCGCGCATGCGATACGGCATCCGCAGCCCTTCGGTCGCGAGATAGCAGAATCCGCAACGATTGTGGCATCCACGAGTCGCAATGAGGCTGGTGGTTGTCAGGAAGCTGTGCCGCGGCAGGATGGAGCGGCGCGGCGGTGGATCGTCGGAGTAATCATTCTCGTAGGTTGCCGCATAGCGGGACTGCAAGCACCCGCGTTCGATGTCATTGAGGATGCGCGGCCAGAGTTGCACTCCGTCGCCTAGAGCCAGGGAGTCCGCATGCGGCGCACATTCTTCGGGGCAAGAGAGGACGTGCAAACCTCCCAGAATGACTTTTGCGCCCCGAGAGCGATACCAGTCGGCCAATTCGTACGCGCGAGTCGCAAACGTCAGGTGAACGGTAATGCCCACCACTTGAGGGATCGGGTTGAGCGGAGGCGGTCCGTCCAGGAGATTCTCGTCCCAGTACCGGATTTGCCAATGATCCGGCGTGGTGGCAGCGAAGCTGGTCAGCGCCAGACTTGGAGTGAGAACATGCTTGCCGAAGCTGGCGGAGGGGTCCTTGCGATAGAAGGGGTTTAATAGGAGGGCGTAGCGCGGCTCTATGGGAATTGCGTCTACGATGTCCGGAAGGGTGGGGGCGGTCGTCATCTCCGCAGGCAGCCAGCGACGCTTCACCGGCTGAAGAAAGGGTGCCTCGTGTGCGGTCATTCGCACAGATTGGCGTTTTTTTCGCGCAACGTCAAGAAAGATAGCTTTAAAAATGTGCCCGAACGTCCGCGACAATCGTCAAATGACAGGTTATTCGCTTCCACGGTTGTTGCAACGACGTATTTCTCGAACTCCCTTAGGCGTCCCAAATCTGCGGAACATTCACATAGGAACGATCAAGGTCGGCGACGGACGCGCAACCTAGCAGCCTAAGCGTGCGGTCGAGGTCGGTGCGTAGAATTTCGATGGCACGATTGACGCCGGCTTCTCCGGCGGCGGCCAGGCCATAGGCGTAGGCGCGTCCGCAGAGCACGGCGCGGGCGCCGAGGCAGAGGGCCTTGACGATGTCGGTTCCGCGGCGAATGCCTCCGTCCATGAGGATTTCAGTTTGCGCGTTGACGGCCTTCACGACTTCCGGCAAGGCTCGCAACGAAGAGGGAACACAATCGAGTTGGCGGCCGCCATGATTGGAGACAGAAATCGCCGCGGCGCCTTGGTCGATGGCGCGGCGCGCGTCTTCTCCAGTAAGGATACCTTTGACGACAATCGGGCCGCGCCAGAGTTCGCGAATCCAGCCGAGGTCGCTCCAGGTCACGGTGGACTCGGCGAGGGCGGCGGCGACATCCACAAGCGGCACGGGGCCTTTGCCGGGGACGACGACGTTGGGAAGCGCGGGCAGACCGCCATCGAGCAAAAAACTTGCGAGCCAACCTGGGCGCGAGAGGATTTGCGGAAGAAACGGAAGTTTTTCGAACACGCTGCCGCTGACGAGTTCCTTCATGCCGTTGCGGTAATCGCGCTCGCGGATTCCGGAGACGGCGGTATCGATGGTGACGACGAGAGCGGAAAATCCGGCGAGGCGGGCGCGTTCAATCGCGGCCTCGGCGGCGGCGCGGCCACCCATCAGATAGAGTTGATAGAATACGGGTCCGGTCGAGGCGGCTTTTACATCTTCCAGCTTGTGTCCCGAGATGGTGGAGAGAATGTAGGCGGTGCCCGCATTGCCGGCGGCGCGAGCGGCGCCTACTTCGCCCACGGGGTGCATCAGGCGGCTGTAGCCGATCGGAGCGAGCAAGAGAGGAAGAGCGAGATCGAAACCGAGAACGCGGGTGCACAGGTTGCACTCGGCGACGGCGACCGCATGGCGAGGACGGAAGGTGACATCCTCATACACGCGGCAATTTTCGCGGAGTGTGACCTCGCCTTCGGCGCCGCCATCGAGGTAATCGAAGACGGCCCGGGGCACACGGCGCCGGGCGAGTGCGCGGAAATCTGCGATGCTGACTACGCGGGGCGAGGCGACGGAGCGGGAGGATCGAGTCATTCTGTGATGGCGGTGCCGGGAGTTCGTTGAAGCAGGTAGATGGTATCACCGATGAAAAGCTGGTAAGAAATCGTGCAGGATGCATTTTGGGCTCTAGCGCTTTAAGAACGCCAGCGTCATCCGCTAAACTGAATACCCTAACGAGGGTCCCATAAATTGCACAAATTCTGGTCGTCTTTGAACCATCGCATTTTCGCTTTCTTCTTCCTGTTGTTCGCTGTCGCCGCGATTGCCCAGCCTGTTCCTCCGGAAGTGATAAATGGGCTCAAATGGCGCTTGATCGGGCCTTTTCGCGGTGGACGCGTGGTGGCCGTGGCGGGCGTGCCGGGCGACTCGACGACTTTTTATTTTGGTTCGGTCAATGGCGGAGTCTGGAAAACGACCGATGCTGGAGTTGTCTGGTCGCCGATTTTCGATGGCCAGCCGGTGGGCTCGATCGGCGCGCTTGCCGTGGCTCCCTCCGACCCTAAAATCATTTATGCCGGAACCGGCGAGACCGACATCCGCGAAGACCTTTCCTCCGGTAACGGCGTCTACAAATCCACTGACGGCGGTTCAACGTGGAAGCACATTGGTCTGGAGGACACGCGCCAGATCAGCCGGATTGCAATCGATCCACAGAACCCGAGCATCGTTTATGTGGGCGCTTTGGGGCACGTGTACGGTCCGAGCGAAGACCGGGGCGTCTACAAATCCGTCGATGGAGGGGCGCACTGGGCGCGGGTTCTCGGCCTGGGGCCGGAAATCGGCATTTCAGATTTGGCAATGTGCGCTTCCGCGCCGCAACTTTTGTTTGCCGGAGCATGGCATACGCGTCGTCCTCCGTGGAGCGCGTATGCCCCTGTCGATGGACCTGGTGGTGGGCTTTACCGTTCGCAAGATGCCGGCAAAACCTGGTCCCGGCTTGACGGAAATGGGCTACCCGAAGGCGATTGGGGACGCGTTGGCGTTGACGTTGCGCCGGATGGCAAGCGCGTATATGCGCTTATCGAAGCAAAAAAAGCCGAGGTGAAAAAACCGGAGACAAAGAAATCCGGCCTCTATCGGTCTGACGATGGAGGGAATACATGGGCACTTGCGAACGCTGATCCTCGGCTGACCAGTCGGGCATGGTACTTCAACCGCATCACTATCGATCCACAGAATTCCGATGTGATCTACATGCCGAATGTTGCTCTCTATCGGTCGGAGGATGGCGGCAAAACAATTTCGATTGTGCGCGGCGCGCCAGGCGGCGATGATTATCACGAGCTCTGGGTTGATCCCAGAAATTCCAACAGCATGGTCCTCGGAACGGACCAGGGAGCCACGATCAGCCTGAACCGCGGCCAGACCTGGAGCAGTTGGTACAACCAGCCGACCGCGCAACTCTATCATGTGACAACCGACAACCAGTTTCCCTACGTCGTGTACGGCGCGCAGCAAGATAGCGGCAGTGCTGCGGTTGTAAGCCGCACCGACCACGATCAGATCACGCCCCGCGACTGGTTTCCCGCTGGACCCAGCGAAAGCGGATACCTGGTGCTCGATCCGAATGACCCCAACATCATTTATCTGAGTGGGACTTACGGTACCGTTGCCCGCTTCAACAAACGGACGGGCCTGAGCCAGGACATTGCTCCATGGCCCGCATTCGCATTTGAAGCCGAGATCAATCAGCGCAAGTATCGGGACCCTTGGACTCCGGCGCTGGCGCTTTCCCCGGTCGATCCCACCGCGCTTTATCTCGGGACCCAGTATGTGATGAAGACTGTCGATGGCGGTCTGCATTGGGAGACCATTAGTCCCGATCTCACCGGAGCGGCTCATGATGCGCATGATGCGCGCGATGCGAAAGATAAACGAGATAAGAGACCGCCAAGTGAGCCAACTGTCGAAAACGCGAAACGTGCCGGTTATGGGGTCGTGTTCACGATTGCGCCGTCGGGCCTTAATCGCGAACTGATCTGGGCGGGAAGCGACACGGGATTGATTCACCTGACCCGCAATGGTGGAAAAAACTGGAAAGATGTCACCCCGCAGGGACTGAGCGACTGGAGCAAAATCTCGCTGATCGAAGGTTCGCATTTCGATCCCGCGGTTGCCTACGCAGCCGTCGATCGCGGACGACTCGACGATCAGACGCCCTACATCTATCGCACGCGCGACTACGGGGCCACCTGGCAACGGACTACTGACGGCATTACTGCTCCGGCATTTTTGCGCGCCGTTCGCGAAGACCCGCAGAGCAAAGGGCTCCTCTTCGCCGGAACCGAGTTCGGAGTTTACGTGTCTTTTGACGACGGGGACCACTGGCAGTCCTTGCAATTGAATCTGCCGGTCAGTTCAGTTCGCGATCTTACGATTCACGGCGATGACCTGGTGATTGCTACGTTCGGGCGTTCGTTTTGGATTCTCGATAACATCACGCCGCTTCGCCAGGTAGTTGAGGCGAGAAAAGCAAGTGGCCCGTGGCTCTATCGTCCGGCCACAGCGATGCGTGTGGATAACGACTCATTTTCGGGCACACCCATTCCGCCCGAGGAACCCACGGCAGAGAATCCTCCCAATGGAGCCATGATTGATTATTTTCTGCAGACTCCGGCGAGCGCCATTCAGCTGGAAGTTTTCGATGCGCAACAGAACCTCGTCCGAAACTTTTCTTCCGAAGATCCGGTTACGAAGAAGCATCCGCCGCTTCCGGTCGCGGAGAGGTGGTTCCCCAAGCCTGAAGTCCTCGAGAAAGCTGCGGGGATGCACCGCTTCGTCTGGAACCTTACCTGGGGTAGTTCCGGCGGCCCCAGTGCGGACGAAGACGCCGAGATGCGCAATCCGAGGGGGCCGAAGGGTGTGCCGGGAATCTACCAGGTCCGTCTGACGGTCGATGGAAAAGTGCAAAACCAATCACTGAAAGTCATCATGGACCCGCGCTCGCCCGCGACTTCCGAAGTGCTCGCGCAGCAGTTAAAGCTGGGCCAACAGATGTTTGGCGAAACTGTCGAAGCGCGGCGTGCACTGGCTGAGATCGGCTCGGTTCAGAAACAGCTTGCTGATATTCAACAGAAGCTGGGAGCGCAAAGCTCAGGGCTCAAATCGGCGCTGACGGAGGCGGGATCTGCAATCGGCAAGATTCTTACCAACAAGGAACACTTGGCGGACGAAAGCCCAGGGCTGCAGGATGCGTATGCCGGTCTGGCATCCGCTCTGCGAGTTGTCGAAAGTGGGGATCGTGCCGTGCCTTCGCAGGCGATCGCGGTTTACCAGGAGTCAAGCCAACAGGTAAAAGCGCGCATTGCGGAGTGGGCCGGTTTCAAGCAAACGAAATTAGCGCAACTCAATCAGCAACTGCGCGAGGCCAACTTTGCTCCCATCGCGATGGCTGAAATTGAGCAGCAGGTCGAATTCCTGATGTCGCGCTAGATTTCGCAGTACGTCATATACGACAAGATCAGCGATTCGACTATCATAATTACTCGAACACGACATGCGAATTTGGAGGCCTTATGCGTCTGCTCAAACGTGGTGTTGCCGTCCTGGCGTTGGCGGGATTTCTTATTGCTTCTGCGGCTGCCCAGCAGAAGCTCACAACGCCGCTGATTCCTCGCGAGGTGCTGTTTGGGAATCCGGAGCGCGCTGACCCACAGATTTCGCCGGATGGCACGCAGCTCGGATATCTCGCTCCCGTCGATGGTGTGCTGAACGTTTGGATTCGCACTCTCGGGAAAACTGATGACCGCGCCGTGACTGCCGACAAGCTTCGCGGCATCCGCAATTTTCTTTGGCAATACGACAATCAGCACATTCTCTACACCCAGGACCTTGGCGGGGACGAGAACTGGCGGCTCTACCAAACCGACATTGCTTCCAAGCAAACCAAGGATCTAACGCCGTTCGATAAGGTTCGCGTGGATATCGTGGCCTACGAATGGAAATTTCCGGGCACGATCCTAGTGCAGATGAACCAGCGCGACCCGAAGCTCTTTGACGTCCATCGTATCGATCTCAACAGCGGTAAGGTTGATCTCGATACGGAAAATCCGGGAGACGTTCAAAACTGGCAAGCCGACAATGCGCTGCAGATCCGGGGCGCGCAAGCGCAGACGGCGGATGGCGGGACCATTGTCCGCGTACGCGATGACAGTAAGTCACCCTGGCGCGAACTGATCAAATGGGGCGCGGATGAGACCTTCGGAGGCGTCAACGGGTTTTCACCCGACAACCAGTCGCTCTGGATTACGACCAGTCTCGACGTGAACGCGGCTCGCCTGCTCGAGATTGACATCGCTACCGGCAAACGCAAGGTCATAACGGAAGATCCGCAGTTCGACGTCAACAGCACGATCAACAATCCCAAGACGAACGCGCTGGAAGCTGTCAGTTACTCCAAGCAGCGTACGGAATACGTGTTCATCGATCCGAATGTGAAAGCGGATTTCGAGGTTCTAAAAAAACTTCGCAATGGCGATATTGCTGGTATCTCGCAAAATCTTGACGACAACAAGTGGATTGTCGGCTTTGTTAGCGATGACGCGCCTGAGTACTGGTACGTCTACGATCGGGCGGCGAAGCAAGCCACCCTGCTGTTCAGCAACCGGCCGCTCCTTGAGAAATACAAACTATCGGCGATGAAACCCATCGAGTTTACCGCTCGCGATGGCATGAAGCTGTACGGTTATCTAACCACGCCCGCGGGAGTCGAGCCGAAGAGTCTGCCGATGGTGGAGTTTGTGCATGGCGGTCCATGGGGCCGTGACGAGTGGGGTTACAACCGCTACGCGCAATGGCTGTCAAATCGTGGTTATGCCGTGTTGCAAATTAATTTCCGAGGATCGACCGGCTACGGCAAGAAATATGTGAATGCCGGCGATCGCCAATGGGCCGGGACGATGCATACCGACTTACTGGACGGCAAAGACTGGGTTGTCAAACAAGGCATCGCAGATTCGGCAAAGGTCTGCATCATGGGCGGCAGTTATGGAGGTTATGCGACGCTTGCGGGAGTTACGTTCTCGCCGGATGCGTTCGCCTGTGGCGTTGACATTGTCGGTCCTTCCAATCTGAATACCCTGCTCAAGACGATTCCACCGTACTGGTCGACATTATTG
>Ga0193751_1002617_pt1 | contig 10842 bp, 9 predicted proteins | sample L1c2metaG_FD_143050 | JGI IMG/M metagenome (GOLD analysis project Ga0193751, IMG submission 143050) | Soil microbial communities from a riparian zone of the East river system, Colorado, United States - L1c2 | ecosystem: Environmental > Terrestrial > Soil > Riparian zone | place: USA: East River...
CGCACCTATTTGCGGGTTCAGACGATCGCGGGCTCGCTAGTCACGCTGGCGGCCGCCGCCGTGATGAGCGCCGTTGGTCTTCACAACGTCATGTTTTGGGCGGTGATCTTGTTCCTGCTCCACTTCATCCCGCAGATCGGCACGACGCTCGGCTCCCTCGCTGCGGCGCTGTTTGCGCTGGTCCAGTTCCCCTCGACATGGCAGGCCATCGCGATCTTTGGGGTGATCCAGCTGGCGGCCTTCCTGGTCGGCAATTTGATCTATCCGCGGCTGCAGGCCCGCACGCAGAATATCGATCCGGTGACGACGCTGTTCGCGCTGTCGTTCTGGACTCTGCTGTGGGGGATCCAGGGTGCGTTCCTGGCCGTGCCCCTGACGCTCATCGTGATGAAGGTCTTCGCCCATTTCGACAGCACGCGATGGCTGGCCGCGCTCCTGTCGAATGACGGCAAACCGGACATTCGGCCAAATGCCTGACTAGCGACAGCACTTCGGAATGATGTCGCCGTTAGGACATCCGCTCGGTAAATCGCGAGTGTCTGCTTTCCACCCAAACCTGCCGTCCAGGTCCGACCCATTGCGGACATTAGGGCAGCCGAAGATACTCGGGCTATGACAACCACGCGTATCCTCGGCGCCAGCCTTGCGCTGCTGGCGCTCTCCGCCTCGCCACCGCCGACGGCATCTCGCGTCGCGGCTTCGGCGGACTCATTCTCTGCTTCGACTCTCGAGTCCGTCATCCGTCAGGAGGTCGCAGAGGGATTCTCCGGGTCCGTCCTGGTCGCAAAGGGAGACCACGTAATCTTGAGCCGCGGCTATGGTTCGATTCGAGACGTCCCGATGCGAGCCGACACACGCTTCTGGATCTCGTCTACCGGCAAGCAGTTCGTCTCCGCAGGAATCCTGCTCCTTCAGGAACAACACAGGCTGAGCTTGTCTGACTCCATCGGCCGCTGGTTGCCTGAAGCGCCATTGGACAGAGCTTCGATCACAATCCTCCAATTGCTTTCCCACACCTCGGGAATCCCACAGGGCTACGAAGGCGAGCAAGCGAAGTCCAACTCCGAGGCAGTTCGGCGAATTCTTGCGGTTCCGCTCGAGGCTCCGATCGGCCAAAGATTCATCTACTCGAACGACAATTATCAGCTCGCTGCCGCTATCCTCGAGCGCGCTAACGGTTTCACCTTGCGAGAATTCGAGCAACGCTACTTCTTTCGACACCTCGGGTTGAAGGATACGGGGATTGAAAACGGGCCTGCGCGTGTTGCACCCGCCCATAATGCAACTCCGCAACGGCTTTTGGACCCCTCATGGGGTATTGAAGGGCATTATTCCTCGGCACCTGATCTCTTTCGATGGTACCGAGCGCTGAGGACTGGCCGCGTCCTCGACAAATCAAGTCTGATGCAACTCTGGACGCCGGCGGTGCAAATCCAGGAAGGACAGGCTGCGCTTGGCTGGTTCGTGTCGAAGACGGCCCTCGGCACTAGGCGCGTCTGGACTCGCGGCAACGATGATTTTGGACCCAACAGTTTACTCTACACCTACCCCGATCGGGACCTCGTCATCATCATTCTCACACATGCCGGCCAGAAGAACGACAATGTGACATACTCTCGGGATTTGCTCCCGAAGCTCGAGTCTGCGTTGAAGGTTTAGTCGCAAGCGTCACGCGGCGTGGCACTAACGCTCCGCAGTCCTCTGTACGCAAATCGCGCTCGAGCGGGCCAATGTCCGCTTTCCACCCATTCAGGACGCGAACCGTCTTCCATCCGTAGCGGTTAATCACGTCGCGGAGGTGAGCCTGGGCCTTCCAAAACTGCATGCTAGAGAATGTCAATTCAGCGCTAACATGGTCAGGGACAGTTCGATGTTCGTCGAACTATGTTGGTCGACAAACAGGGCATCATCGCGAATTGAGTGAGAGGACGATGGTAAGCACCGCGGCCATTGCCGAGATCGGATCTCTGCTGGGAGATCCCGCCCGGGTGAACATGATGATCGCCCTGCTCGACGGGCGCGCGTGGACGGCCGGCGAGCTCGCCGACGCGGCGGGTGTGTCGCCGCAAACCGCGAGCAGCCATATCGGCAAGCTGGTCGCGGGCCAGCTGGTGAGGGTCGATCGCCAGGGCCGCCACCATTATCACCGGCTCGCCTCGAGCGAAGTCGCCGGGCTGCTCGAACAGATGCATGTCGCAGGCGCAGCCGCCAACCGGTCGCACACCAGCGGACCCAAGGACCTGCAAATGCGGGAACTGCGGTCCTGCTATGACCATCTTGCCGGGCGCATCGCAGTGGAGCTCAGCGATCGCATCATCGGCGAGAGCGCCCCCGCGTCAGGAGCAGCCGAGCTTAGTCCGCAAGGCGTGTCGCTCCTCGAGCGGATCGGCATCAACCCCGTCGCGCTGCAAAGCGGCCGGCGCGCCGTCTGCCGCGTCTGTGTCGACTGGAGCGAACGCCGCCCGCACGTCGCCGGGGCAGTCGGCGCCGCGATCCTCGATCGCTTGAAAACGCTGGGCTGGGTCAGGACGCGGGCCACTGGACGAAGCCTGATCCTGACCGCGACGGGCGAACGCGGATTCCACGACGTCTTCGGAATCACCTCCGTTCGTTCCTGACTGCCGCCAAGCTTCGACCCCGATCGAAGCGCCCCCGCGCCTGCCGAGACTAAACCAGGCCGCATGGGCAGCGGAACGCCCCGGTGATGGAAGTGGTCGGCGACTATAGCGCGAACGGCTTTGCAGTCCTGCGCGGCCTGATCCCCAAGGAAGTGGCGCGCGCCTTCATGAGCGGACTCAAGGAGGATCTGGGACCGGCACCCATCCGGCTCAGTCACGCCACCGAGCACCCGGACATCCTGACGCGTCCTACTTACCAGGTGCACGGCAAATCCTACCGGCCGATGAACTTCTTCCTCTGGGCACTGACTCCGACCATCAGCAAACTGATCGGACGCGAGGTCCTGCCGACCTTCGACTATTTCCGGCTTTACCGCGAGGGCGACATTTGCCGCGTTCACTCCGATCGGCCGGCTTGCGAACACAGCTTATCACTGACCCTCGATTACAGTGACGGCGAACCGTGGCCCCTCGAAATAGGCCGGTACCGCGTCGAGACGTATCCCCCGCTTCAGGAGCATTGGGAGAAGGATCATTCCTCAATCGCGATGGAGGTCGGCGACGCCGTTCTATACCAGGGCGTCAACTACCCGCACGGCCGGACGACGCCGAATCCCAACGCCTGGTCGGCCCATCTCTTTCTTTGTTACGTCGATCGCAACGGACCGTATCGCGACGAGGCGTTCGATCGGAAAGTGAGGCTCGATCCGGTCAACTTCAGCTTCACTTGAGGAGAGTGACGCTCCGGGATTCCCGACCAGCTTCTGTCGTGAGCGTCCGCTTTCCACCCATTCCGGACATTAGCGCGAGATAGCTCAATCGGTAATCGCGAGAGAACCAGCGACTAGGTCACGGCGGCTTTCTCCGATGTGACGCGCTGTTCCGCGCCCGCGACAAGCTTTTCAAACCGCGGATCGTCGCGAAGCGGGTCGAGATCGGTATCTAGGCGAAGATATTTGACCATCGCGATGGGAACACGGTCGACGAAGGTTCCGAGTAGTTCGATAGCGGCGTCCTTGTCGCGCAGGTGACACGAAAGGGCGCAGGTCAGGTTCCAGCGCATTGTAAGGTTGTCCGGGTCCATCAGCAGCGCTCGCTTGATGAACTCCTTGGCCCGCTCCGCCTCACCCAAGGCCGCCAGTGCAACTGCCCCATACCCGAGGGCAGAGCCATTTGACGGATCCTGTGCCAAAGCACGTTGGGTGCGCTCTAAGGTCATTTGCGACGCGCGCTTCAAACCCTCGGCATCTCCAATGGCCCCAAAGCAAGTCTCCAGCATTCCGGTTGAGTGAAAGTCGCTTTCCATCAGGGATGCCGCTTTTTCGAAATAGGGGATCGCCTCGCGCATCTTGCCGGCGCGGCTAAGCAAGCGCGCCACCTCCTTGTTCACTTCCCATGATTCGGGGTCGAGCCGGAGCGCGCTCTGGATCTGACGGTCCGCCTCTTCGGGCTTGCCGTCCTCATCGGCCAGATAGCGCGCCTTGACGCACAGGGCCTCGGGCAGCTTCGGGTCGAGCTCGAGCGCGCGTTCCGCCGAGGCCAGTGCATCCTCCGGTCTCCCGTGGAGGAATCGCATCTCGGCTTGAGCAAGAGCAATCAGGGCCCACGCATCCGCGTAATTGGGATCGAATTGCGTCGCCTGTCTCGCGATTCGAACTACGACCTCGTCCCGGCGGACGTCGCCGTCGTTGCCGCTGATCCAGTGCTGCCGCGCCATCAAATATAGATTGTAGGCCTCCACGCTGGCCGTGCCGCGCGTTTCGATTGCCTTCTTTTCCTTCGGCAGCAACTTGAGCCTCAGAGCGGAAACGATCGCCTTCGAGATTTCGTCCTGGATAGCGAAAATGTCTGTGAGGTCGCGGTCATAGCGGTCGGCCCAGACGTGATCACCCGCCTCGCCATCGATCAGCTGTGCGTTAATTCTGACTCGTTCGCCGGATTTGCGGATGCTGCCTTCCAAGACATGGGTGACCTTGAGTTGACGGGCAATCTGTCCGGCCTCAAGCGTCTGCCCCTTGAACGTGAATGCCGTGTTCCGAGCGGTCACGGACAGCGCCGAAACCTTGGACAAATCGGTGATGATGTCGTCGGTGATTCCGTCGCTGAAATATTCCTGCTCGGGATCCCCGCTCAAGTTAATGAACGGCAGTACACAGATCGCCACGCGCCGAGCAGGCGCGGCTTTCTGCTCGGGTGAAGCCGCGAACGGAGTCTTCGCGCCGACTAGTAGAGCGACGCTCCCTTCGACTTTGCGCCAACCGGGAGCGTCCGTGTCGCCGCTCCATCCACTGAGATCAGCACATTGAATCTGGTTGAAGGGCAAAGGTGGCAACGTACCATCGGTGCTGATTTGCACCAGTGTGCCGGCCTCGCGCGCGATATCCGCCTCGGCGCGCACCCATTGCGAACGGGCGGCCTCGGCCGACCACACCACGACGACCGCCTTGGCCGACCGAAGGCGCTCCTCGATCACGTCACCATAAGCCCGGTGAGCCGGAAGCTCGTCGTCGCGCCAAACGCTATAGCCTGAGGCGCGCAAGGCTTGCGCGACCTGCTGCGCCTGCGTTTCCGTTGATCGGCCATAAGATACAAAGATGTCGCCCATCGGGCTCAGCCCCTCGCCCTGCATTCGCGGGTGAAATCAGTTAGATCAATTAGTGTGGCGGCGAAAGGCGGGCGCGGAGCCGTACTCTCATACAAACATCGAGCGCGGCTGTACGAAGAGACTTCCTCACCGGGCGAATGTCCGCTTTCCACCCGTTCGGGACGTGGGAAGTCTTCAGCGCTAGTTGTTGGAGGCCTTCATCTTCTCCAACCGACGCGGCAAATGGAGTATAAGTCCGAGTCGCCTTCGCCCTCGAAAAGAAGGAACGATCATGAAGGGGACCATCTGCTTCGCAACTGCCTTGCTGACGGTCACGGCGGCCAGTCCGTTTGTTTCCGCCGCTAACGGCCAGACGAGCCGCGTCATCACTGCTCCGCCGCCGGTAACGCAAAGTCCGGCGCCAGGACCAACGAGTTCGCAAAGCTCACCGATGAGGACCGCACCGCCGCCTGTCATGCGCAATCCAAATGGACCGCAAGCGGACTATCAGCCGGCGCAGCCGGATGAACAATTCACGGTTCTCGCATTCACCGTCAAAACCGGCGACGATGATTTGAGATCTGACAGCGCCGCTTGGGTCGATCTCAAGTTCGCTGACGGAGCGACCAAAAAGTGCAAAATCAAGGACTATGGCGGAGACAGTTGGGGCAACAACACGGTACACGATAACGACATACCGCAGTGTCAATTGCAGCCAGCGCGAACCTTCGGTGACCTGAAGAAAACCGACATTGTGCTTGTCTATGATGGCATGACTCATGAAGACGCCTTTGAGAGCGAAGATAATTGGAACGTCAACGAAGTTCGTATCAACGCGCAGGACATCCCCCAGCACAACTATCCGTGCCTCATTGACGTGACGGGTAATCCCCTCGTCAGAATGAAGGGGACTTCGCCCGACCCCAACGGGTTCCCCGAGAATGAAGGCGGCACCGGCAGCTTTGATCTGACCCAGACGCCGAGCACCTGCTGAGCATTTTCGTATCAGGGGCAAGGGACCGCGAGCCGCACCGACTGAGGTGTCCGCTTTCCACCCAAAGCAGACATTCCATCTGTCCCACAGCCGCGCTGCTGTGCCATGTTGCGGTGATGCTGTTCAATGATCCCCATCTAAACCTCGCCAGATCGCGCGGCGCGCGCGCGCGTGCGCGCGCGCGCAAGCGTAGGCTTGCGACTTTTGGGACTCTTCGAGGTCTCGCCGCATGAAAATCGCCTGCATCGGCGGCGGGCCCGCGGGCCTCTATTTCGCGATCTCGATGAAGCTCAAGGACCCCGCGCACCAGATCGAGGTGTTCGAGCGCAATGCGCCGGGGGTGACCTTTGGTTGGGGCGTGGTCTTCTCCGACCAGACGGTCGAGAACTTGACCGCGAACGATCCCAAGTCGGCCAGGATCATCGCCGACGAGTTCGCGCATTGGGACGATATCGACGTCCATTTCCGCGGGACCTGCATCACCTCTTCGGGCCACGGCTTCATCGGCATCGGCCGCAAGCGGCTGCTCGAAATCCTCCAGGCCCGCGCGCGCGCGCTCAGCGTCGTTCTGCACTTCGAGGCCGAATGCGACCCGGCCGATCCGAAGTGGAAGGATTACGACCTCGTCATCGCCTCGGACGGCGCCAATTCGCGCTTCCGCGACGCCAATCCCGAGGCCTTCGGAGTCGATATCGACGTCCGCAAGAACAAGTTCGTCTGGCTCGGCACGTCCAAAGTATTCGACGCCTTCACCTTCGCCTTCGAGGAGACCGAGCACGGCTGGATCTGGGCCCACGCCTATCGCTTCGCGCCCGACTGCTCGACCTTCATCGTCGAATGCTCGGAAGAGACTTGGGCCACCTTCGGCCTCGATAAAATGGACCAGGCGCAGGCGCTCGCCGTCTGCGAAAATCTCTTCGCCAAATATCTCGACGGCCACCGGCTAGAATCGAACGCGACGCACCTCGTTGGCTCCGCGGCGTGGCTCAACTTCCGACGCATCAAGTGCGAGCGCTGGAACCACGGCAATGTGATTCTGCTGGGCGACGCCGCGCATACCGCGCATTTCTCGATCGGGTCGGGCACCAAGCTCGCGCTCGAGGACGCAATCAAGCTCGCCCAGGTGCTCAACAGCGAGGGATTGAGCCTCGAAGCCGCGCTCGATGAATATCTCGCCGAGCGCAACCTCGAGGTTTTGAAGCTCCAGAACAGCGCGCGCAACTCGACCGAGTGGTTCGAGACTCTGGACCGCTATCTCCATTTCGAACCGCTGCAATTCGCTTATTCGCTGCTCACCCGCAGCCAGCGCATCAGCCACGAGAATTTGCGGCTGCGCGACCGCGAATGGCTCGAGACGGTCGAGCGCTGGTTCTGGGAAAAGGCCGGCGTTCCGGGCAAGTCCGCGGCGCCGATGTTCGCGCCGTTCACGATGCGCGAGATGCGGCTCGAGAACCGCGTCACCGTCTCGCCGATGGCGATGTATTCGGCGGTCGACGGAACGCCCAACGATTTCCATTTCATCCATTTGGGCGAGCGTGCGCTGGGCGGCGCCGGCCTCGTCTTTACCGAGATGACGTGCGTCTCGCCCGAGGGCCGGATCAGCCCGGGCTGCACCGGCATGTGGACCGCCGAGCATGTCGACGCGTGGAAGCGGATCGTCGATTTCGTTCACGCCAATTCCAGGGCGAAAATCTGCCTCCAGCTCGGCCATTCGGGCGCCAAGGGGTCGACCAAATTGGGCTGGGAGGGGAATGACGTTCCGCTGGATGACGGCAACTGGCCGGTGATGTCGGCGAGTGACGTGCCGTGGTCGCCGGTCAACCAGAAGCCAAAGCCGATGACCCGCGCCGACATGGACATGGTCAAGGATCAGTTCGTCGCCGCCGTGCAAATGGGTTTGGAAGCCGGGTTCGACATGATCGAGCTCCACGCCGCGCACGGCTATTTGCTGTCGAGCTTCATCACCCCGCTGCAAAATACCCGCACCGATGACTATGGCGGCAGCCTCGAAAACCGCTTGCGCTATCCGCTCGAAGTGTTCGCGGCGATGCGCGCCGCCTGGCCCAAGGACCGGCCGATGTCGGTACGCATTTCCGCCAATGACTGGGCCGGTGAACAGGGCGTTACGCCCGACGAGGCGGTGGAGATCGGCGAGGCTTTCGCCCGCGAAGGCGCGGACCTGATCGACGTTTCGGCCGGCCAAACCTGGGCCGATGCGCAGCCGGTCTTTGGCCGGATGTTCCAGACGCCGTTTTCGGACAAGGTGCGCAACGAGGGCCGGCTCGCGACCATGGCGGTCGGCAATATCTACGAGCCCGACCATGCCAATTCGATTCTCGCCGCGGGCCGCGCCGATTTGGTTGCGCTCGCCCGCCCGCATTTGATCGATCCCATGTGGACTTTGCGCGCGGCGGCCGCGCTCGACTATCGCGATATTTATGTCCCGCCACAGTATCTGAACGGCCAGGCCCAGCTCGCGCGCAATTTGAAGCGCGAGGCAGAAGCCGCGGCAGCGCTACGTGTCTAATCGCTAGAGCGCGACCGGGTCGACGAACTGGCCCCCGGCTTCGTCACCGGCAGTCCAGCGAATGACCGCCCGCACCGGATACAGTTTCGCTACGGCCACCGCGACCTCGGCCCCGACCTCGAGCGGCGATGGCGAGCGCAGCCGAAAGCCTTCGCTCGAGACATCGAGAATTTGCACGGGAAGGTCGCCGTCGGTGCGTTTGAGCCAGCCGTCGAACTCGACGCTGACACGCGCGGCGCGAGGGCGATATTCGCGGCCCTCCAGCTGTCCATCGAACTTCATCTCTGGTCGTACCCCGTTACCGGACAACCCGCTCTCCCGCCGCGGCCTGCGGCGAGATCGAATCGTCATGTGATGAGAGCAGCGTCCACTCCGCCCGCACCAGATTCCACGTCAGGCACACAAGTTGACGCACTTTAATTAACCGGTCGCTGAACGAACTCGGTTGCCATCAAATTTACCCTGTTTGCAGGATGGAGCGGCGGCCACTCACTTTAAGCGCGACTCGTCTCTCCCGGTGGATTAGGTCGGGTCATCATGGCCAATTCTCCGCCAGCCCGGAGCGCGGCAGTTCTCCTCGCAAAATTCCACCTCCGAGCGGGAGCGGAAGACGAATTCACGGCCTGGCAGGCAAAAGCCCTGACGCGTGCGGCGGGATCCGAAGGTTTCCTGAATTCGGAGATGAGCCCCGCCAGCGCGGACAGCTCGACCTGGACGGCAACGCTTCGGTTTCGCACCATCCAGAATCTCGACGCGTGGCGAAACTCTGAGACGTGGCAAAGCCTAATCGGTGAGGCGCAAGGTTTTCTCGCGGAAAAAACCTCCGTCGAAATCGAAACACGAGAGGCTCAGCCCGATGGCGGCGTCGTCGAAGTCATCGTCACAAAAGTCAAACCCGGGAAGGAAGAAGCGTATCGGCATTGGGAGACAAGGATCCAGCAGGCCCAGTCAAAATTTCCCGGTTACCAGGGTTCGTATGTGCAACCCCCCATAGCGGGCGAGCTGGGCTGGACCACGCTGATGCGCTTCGACAGCGCGGAGCAGCTCGACACATGGCTGAAGTCGGCAGAGCGGGCCGCGTTGCTCCGGGAGGCAGAGCCGCTGATCGATTACGCGCACTTGCAGCGCGTGGATACGTCCTTTCCCGGCTGGTTCCCAACCGACCCGAGCACCGGAAAAGGGCCGCCGAATTGGAAAGCGGCGATGCTGGTCTTGCTCGGGCTGTTTCCGATCGTCATGCTGGAAACCCGTTTTCTCAGTCCGCGACTTGCCAGCCTGAATTCGTCGTTCGCCATGTTCGTCGGCAACACGATCAGCGTCGCCTTGACGACATGGCTGACGATGCCGCTGTTCATCAAGGGTCTCGGCTGGTGGCTGTTCCCGAAATCCGACGGATCAAAACTTCGCATCAACGTCGCCGGGACTGCGTTCATTCTTGTTCTATTCGCCATTGAAGTGGCCGCTCTGTGGCACCTGCTGTAACCCGCTACTGACGCCGCGTTGGCTGGCGGAGACGGAGGGATTCGAACCCTCGGTACGGGAATTCCCCGTACGGCGGTTTAGCAAACCGCTGGTTTCAGCCACTCACCCACGTCTCCGGAAGCGGCATCTTCGAATGAAGAGCGCGGGCTATATAAGTCCTCTTCCCAAGCTTCAACCTGAACGCCGAACCTATTTCGGAACCACCTCAAGCCGCATGTCGAGGCGCATCTCCTGGTCCGGTTCCAGCACGCGCATGCCGAGCTCCGGCCACTGGTCCTCAGGGGCGTTGAGCGCGGCATTGGCGTGGGTCACCGGTTCGGCGACGAAGATCCCGCCGTCCCTGGGCGAATAGAGCTGAAAGAAGCGCGCGTCGGGCGAGGACAGGCGAACCTGGTAAGGCCAGCCGGGATCGGTCATCGTCGCCGAGCCACCCCAGCCGCTAAAGCCATGATCGAGATCCTGACCGCAGACTAACCGGTCGGTCAGATCGAAGCGTCCGGTCGCCGGGATCTTCTCGACCGGAAGCACCTGGCGGTCGATCGTCCACACGTGCGTCACGTCGGTGTCGATCCGGGTCTCGGGTCCGCACGGGAAATAGGGATGTTGGCCGAGCCCGCACGGCGTCGGCTCGGCGCTA
>Ga0193751_1002618_pt1 | contig 10842 bp, 11 predicted proteins | sample L1c2metaG_FD_143050 | JGI IMG/M metagenome (GOLD analysis project Ga0193751, IMG submission 143050) | Soil microbial communities from a riparian zone of the East river system, Colorado, United States - L1c2 | ecosystem: Environmental > Terrestrial > Soil > Riparian zone | place: USA: East River...
CTTTTGTTTCGTGTACCACGCGACTTGCTCCGGGCGCAACTGTCCCAGAAAATGGAACAGGATTTCTTCTCGAGTAGCGCCGTCCATGATGAAATCGAGCTCGTCGTCAGATGCAGACCTACTTGCCTTTTGCAGCAGATCAGCCCACGCTTTGCGATGGATGGGATGGCTATCGAACAGCACCCCATCCAAGTCGAAGATCAGTCCGCAGGCGATCTTCTGCAGGTTATAGGCCTGGCCAAGTAAGCTGCGCTTGCTCATAATTTGCAAGGGTTCCAATGTCGAGGAGAAACTCATCGATCGAATAGGCGAACATCCGGCCCGCCAGACGCGGGAGTAAGTGGAAGCCGATATCCGCCGGACGCTCGGTAGGAATCGCCTCCAGGAGGGCTTGCGTACCAATCAGGATACCGGTGAAGGCAAGGTTTCCAGGCGGCTCCTTCGGTTTTTCGAGGAAACTCTCGATCCGGCCAGACTGGTCGACAATTGCGATGCCACATCGACTCGGATCCGGGACCCGATAGAGCCCCAATGTTGCAGCGCTCGAGTGGGCCTCATGAAACTGCTGCATCTTCCTGAGATTGGTATTGGTAAGCACGTCCGCGTAGAGAACCCAAAAGTTGGGTTCACCGCGCACCCAGTCGCGATTGGCAGCGAGTGTACCTGCACTGCCGAGGAGCTGCGGCTCCGGCGCGAGCGTCACCTGGAGATGCGGAAAGCGGCCCGCCAGGAACTGGCGAACCGCGTCAGCATGCACATGTAGATTAATCAAGATTTTGTCGACGCCGTTTCTCCTCAAAAGATCGAGCCAGATTTCGAGCAGCGGTTTGCCGTTGATAGGAACCAAACACTTGGGGATGGCGTCCGTAACAGGTCGTAAACGGGTTCCGAATCCTGCTGCCAACAGAAAGGCCTTCATTCCCGCCATTTCCTGAGCACACGACCCTCAAGCGAACTGCTTACTCGACGGAACAAAAGTCCATCGCAAACCGCAACGCGCGTCGCCGTCCAAGAATGGATCATTAACCAGGACCCGTACTCCCTGGAAATCGAAATCGAATGCCATTTCGCGAAGGCCTTCTTCCGCCAGGGCCACCCTTACCTTTTCCTGCGCATTTGCTTCGCAATACAAGAGCAGAAATCCGCCGCCTCCGGCACCGGTGATCTTGCCTCCCAGAGCTCCATTTTTTACGGCGATATCGTAAAGATGATCGATTCGAGAATTGGAAATTTGGTCCGACACTTTGCGTTTCGCCTGCCAGCTTTCATTGAGCAGGAAGCCAAATTCCCTGAGATTGCCCGCGAGCAACGAGGTGTGCATGGTCTTCGCGAGAAGGCGAATTTCGTGAAGCGAATCTATCGCTTGACCGGTAAGTTGCTTCGTGGACTGCTCTTGGGCTTTCAAGATGGACCATGAGTTGTGCGAGGCACCGGTGAAAAAGAGCATCAGGTTGGTCTGCAATTCACGAAGAACATCAGGAGCCAGTGCGACGGGACTGACAGAAGTGTGACCGTCGCGGCTAAAAGAGATATAGTTCAGGCCTCCAAAGGCAGCTGCGTATTCATCTTGCTTCCCAACGGGCATTCCTAAAACGTCGCGTGCAATGTGAAAGGCCCTGTCCGCCAGCTCGTACTTGGTCATAGGCATTTGCAAATAGGTACCCAGGGCCGTGAGGATATTTACGCAAACGCTCGCTGATGAACCAAGGCCGGTCCCTGGCAGGACCTCGGACGCAAGAAAGAGATTCAATGGCGCGTGAGTCCCGATATCCTGCATGACGGCTAGCGGAATATCGAGTTCTCCCCCCTTGACGCTTATGCGCGCAATGTCTTGCCACGTCTCGATAATCCTCAGATCGGCCGAGATTACCTGGACCTTGTCGTCCGCCCGTTTGGTTACGATCGCATAGAAGTATTTATTTATAGCTACGCTGAGTACTGCACCGTCATACTTCTCATAGTAAGCCGGAAGATCGGTGCCACCACCTCCAAAACTGACGCGCACAGGGCTACGGACAATAAGCATCTATTCACTCTCCATAGAACCAATCACGCTCTGGGAGAGATCAGAACCCTTGGTCACAGGTACGTTGGTCCGAGGCGGGCCGGATTTATCTCCACGAGTGAAGAAACGCGCCGCCAATGTCCAAATTGTCCGCAATAGTAGGACAAGATCGAGGGCGGGAGTCCAGTTCAGGATGTACTGCAGGTCGTACCTGGTCTTTTCCTCAGAAGGATGCTCTTCGCGCAGTCCGTTCACCTGCGCCAGACCGGTCATTCCAGGCGGAACACGCAGCCGCTGTCTCTGCCATTCTGAATAATAGCGCACGCGTTCTGGCGCCTCGGGTCGCGGACCGACCAAACTCATATGACCTTGGAGGACATTGAGGAGTTGTGGCAGCTCGGAAATACTCAGCCTGCGGAGGAGTTTCTGGAACTCAGAAGCCTTGCCGTCATCGGTCTGAACGTCGAGCCTATACATGGCAAAGAGGCGTCCCACCCTTCCACAACGGGTTTCCTTGCGCAGGAAGCGACGCTCCCTCAACCACAGCATGCCACCGAAACTCGCGAGGAGAATTATTGCTGGAATAAGCAGCACCAGAGAAAAGACGATGTCAAACATCCTTTTAACCGTGAGCGCGGTATCCGAGAAAGAAGGGCGTTCCAAAGAGATTAGAGGAAGACCATCTATTTCCGTGAGTTTCGGCCGTGAGACATAGAGCTCATAGGGTTGCGGAAGCAGGTGAATCCGCATGCCATCCTCTTGGCAGCGTACCAGGAAATTCCGCAGCTCAATTCCGGGCGTGTGCTTAAGAAGGACCACCAGTTCCTGTACGGCCAGCGTTTTGAGCAACTCCAGGACCTCCAAGGAACCAATCACATTTGAGGTCGCCGGCGAACTACTTCCATTGCCGACGTCGGTGCTACCGAACGGGGAGAGCAAACCCACGACTTCGTACATGAGTTCGGGATGACGACCGATGCGATAGATAATCTCCCGTGAAAGGTCCGTGTCCGCAATCACCATGACCTTCCTGGTCCGGCCGGTACGAGCCTGGGAACGCAGGAAACCATAAGTGGCATAACGAATAAGGATGATCCCCAGCCAAAACAGAATTCCGAAATACAACAACACTAAACGCGAGAAATATATGCGTGTCGAATACCCGTAGGTCACAATCGCAATCATGAGGAGCACAACCCCTGTCGAGGTTCTGCTGATGACGGACGATAACTGCCAGCCATTTCGGAACCCGTCCAGATCCATGGTCATATAGAGGAGAAACCAAGCGGCCAAAGAAACCACCAGGAGCAAAAGATGGGCTGAAGGGACGGGCTGATCGAATCCCCAACGCACATTTGTCCCGTAGCGGATGAGGTAACCGCCGAGCAGTGCCAGCGTGTTCCACGCCAGGTCCGCAATCAATATCGCGAAGTAAAGACGTCTTTTCAGCATGCTGTTTCTAGAGAGGAATACTGCTACAACTCTTAATGGATCAGCGTGTGGAAATCGTCGCTTACACCTTTTTTAGTTATCTGTCAGTCACGGCCCTGCTCGAACGCCTGGCTCCGTAAATTACCTGCAACCGCAGCTTTAGCAGATGAGTTGGGGTCTGCATTGCGTATCAGACTGGCGAGCGCAAGAAAGACGGCATGCATTACGCATTGGTGCGAATCCTCGATCTGCTGCATATTGTCAGAAGGAACGATGATGCACAGGTCGCAGAGGGCCGCCATTTTGCCGCCTTGGAACCCCGTCAAGCCAAGTACGATGCCGCCGGCGTCTCGAGCCGTGCGAACGGCGTTGAGCACGTTAGGGGAATTGCCGCTGCCGCTGATCGCAAATGCGACGTCGTCCGTCTGAATCAGGGGGCGTAGTTGCGCCGCAAAAATCTCGTCGTACCGCGTGTCATTTGCCCACGCCGTGATGAGCGGGACATTATCGGTAAGAGAAGTTACGCGGAAAGGCCTTATTCCATCCGTCGTCGTTCCCTTGTTGAGATCGCATGCGCAATGTGAACGGAGCGGTTAGAACGATACGCCTGGAACAGACGGTCGACAAATTCGTTGATCGGCGCAATCGGAAGCCGTCCTAACACATTGGCGACTCCATCCAAATACCTTTGGGGGATGGCCAGATCAGACGGCATCGAAACGGCACGAGCAGGTTTTGAGTATGCAGCTCCGGTTTTCATTCCCGCGGCCTCCACACTGTAAAATCGATAGGATCGCTGTAGCAGCCCGCCCGAGGTCCCGAAATGCCATCGTGCGGCTCGCACAAAAGCTGCGCGCCCGGAATTCAACCGCAGCGCTGCAGATTTTCTGAATTCATTCGCCAGGGGTGGCGGGCAGGACTTCTCCGCTGATGTAAGGCCCCCCGACATCTCGCTCACATTGGTGTTGCTCCCATTGCCATGCGCCAGTGAGAATATCTTCAAGATCCGAGTGAGCGGGAGTCCAGCCCAATTCGTCCATTAACTTCTTCGGGTTAGCGCAAAGCGCCGAAGGGTCGCCGGGCCTGGGTGGACAGAGTCGCGCATCGATTTTCTTTCGAGTGATCTTCTCGGCTTTTTTCCATAGGTCTCTTACGGAATATGTGGTCCCAGTGCCAATGTTGTAGCTCCACAATCCCCTCTGGCCAACTTTTTGCAATGCCAGCAAATGCGCGTCAGCGATATCGAACACATGCACATAGTCACGGAGGCAAGTGCCGTCCGGGGTCGGATATTCTGTTCCGTATATGTTAAAAAATGGTTTGCGCCCTGAGGCGGTTTGCAGAAGGGGGATGACATGGGTCTCGGGTTCATGTCGCTCACCCCAATCGGGCCCTCCTCCGCAGGCGTTGAAATACCGGAAGGCAACAACACTCCAGCCATATGCCGAGGCATACCACCGAAGGATGCTCTCAAATATCAGCTTGCTTTCTCCGTAGGCATTAAGCGGTTGCTTGGAGTGTTCTTCGGGAATTGGAACTACTTGAGGCGCGCCGTAGACCGCTGCCGTTGACGAAAACACGAACTTGCGGATGTGATGTTTTCTAAGCACTTCAAGAAGGGCTATTCCCTTTGCGACGTTATTCTCGAAGAACGGTCCGGGATTGCTAACTGACTCCGGAACGAGCGCGGTGGCTGCAAAATGGAACACGACCTCGAATTTGTTTCTGGCCAGGAGGTTCGAAAGCGATCCGTAATCGCCAATGTCAAATTGATGAAGTTTCACACCGGGTGGAATATTATCGGCGTGTCCGGAACAAAGATTGTCGACAGCTTCGACATGATGACCGAACGCGCGGAGCCGCGCGCAACACACTGAACCGACGTAGCCAGCTCCACCGGTAACTAGAATCGTCGCCACTAGTAAGCCCCTTCCCGTTTGAACACCTTGAACGGCGTCAGGAAAAGAATTTTTATATCGAGGCCGAGGGACCAATTTTCGATATAGCACACGTCCATTTTGACCCGCGCCTCGTACGAGACGTCTTGCCTTCCGCGAACCTGCCAGTAGCCAGTCAGTCCGGGCTTGACCGATAGCAACAAGTCTTTGTATGGTCCGTACTTCTTGATTTCCTCGCTGGTAATCATCCTGGGCCCGACCAAGCTCATTTGTCCTTTTACTACGTTAAGCAATTGAGGCAATTCATCCAGGCTCAGTTTTCTAAGAATCGATCCGACTCTGGTGAGGCGCGGGTCCCTTCGGAGTTTAAAATTGCGTTCGAATTCAGCCCGGAGGACCGGATCGTTCCCAAGAATCGTATCGGCATCTCGCCTCATACTTCGAAACTTAAAAGCGTCGAACTCGCCTTTTTCACCAATAACGCGCCGGCGATAAATGATGGGCCTGCCGTCGTCTACGAGTACCACCAAACCTAAAACGATGAAGAGCGGCGTGAGGAAAACAATGAAGATGGCAGCGCCAACCAGATCAATACACTTCTTCAGAAAGCGATAGGCCATCGGGCGCCGGTATTTCCCTGGCGGTGTTGCCTGACAAGCGGCATCAAGAGACATCGTGCTCACTGACAAACTTCTGCTCGATGACCTCACACAATATGTGGCCGATCAGAATATGGGCTTCCTGAATACGCGGCGTCTGTTCAGAGGGTACGCAGATGCAATAGTCGGATAACGCGGCAAGCTCGCCGCCTCGCATTCCCGTCATTCCGACGGTCGTCACGGGAATTTCCTTTGCAGCTCGCATGGCGCTCAGCACATTCGGCGATTTGCCGCTTGTGGAGATGCCTACAGCAACGTCCCCAGGAGAGCACAGCGCTTCTAACTGACGAGCGAATACCCTCTCGTACGAGTAATCATTCCCGATGGCCGTCAGCGTAGACGTGTTTGCCGTTAGAGCGAGAGCTGGCAAGGCACGTCGTTCCTGTTGATACCGGCCTACCAGTTCTGCCGCCAGATGCTGCGCATCCGCCGCGCTGCCACCATTGCCAAAAAAGAACAGTTTATGACCATCTGCCAGCACACGAGACATTGCTTCTGCCACTTCGGCAATCGTCTGGATCAGTTTCTGATCTTCTAGAAGTGCTTGCTTCAATGCAACGCTCGCTTGGAGGCTGCTTACAATCGTTTGATGGACAGACGTTGACGGTTTCATCGACGCTCACCCACAAAGCGCGAAGGCAAATACGTCAAAATAGAAACACCCACCATCTAATTCCCAATGCCTTCGAGTGCCACATTCGATGGCTCAGTCCGCTTCGCTCGCGGCCGCATTCCTGTGACAGCAAGGCAGGCGTCACGAACCCTCTCGTAGGGTATGCACTCCATACATGCCAGAGCCCGTAATGGCCGTTCCCATCCCAAATTCAGGTATCCACACCCTGCGAGCGGCGAGTCAATAATGTTAGCAGCTTCGCTTACGGGTCCCCAACGCTTGGACGATGTCGGCCCGTGCAAGGCGACGAGTGGAACACCAAGCGCCGCAGCCATGTGCATTACACCGGTGTTCACGCTGACGACCAGGCTCGCCTGCGCCAGGATTGATGCAGTCTGCCGCAGGCTCACTCCCGCAGCATTTTTCACCTGGCCCCGGGATCGGGAAGAGGTAAGCGCGATCAACGCGTCGTTGCAAGCGTAATCAGATTCGGCGCCGGTAAGCACGACGTCCATATCGTGGTCTACTAGATCATCGATGAGCCGAATCCATCTGTCAGCAGGCCATTCCTTGAGTTTCCGCAGTTTCCCTGCCGGCCAAAGGTGCAAGACTGCAAAAGGGCCAGACATGGCCACCGCTTCTCGAGGAGGCCGCAGAAACGGCCGGCTGCGTGTTTCCACTCCGAGCGAACGCACCAGCTTACGGTAGTTCTCGAGCTCGTGAACGTCAGGGGAGTGTTCGACGTCGAGATCGTATCCGCAGTGTCGGTACTGCCCTCGTGTTCGGAAGCCAACGGTAAAAGATGCGTGCGAGAAAAGTGCGAGCAAAGCTTCCAGACGCGACCACTGGCCGAAATCAATGATTACGTCAATTGCGCTCGAGCGCAGGGTCCGAACGCCAGCGGCAAGATTGCGCGTTGGTATTTTGACAACGCGATTGACTCCTTCGAGCATGGCGGCGATCTCAAAATTGCCTTCGTCTGAAAAGAACGTTATCAACGCATTCGGAAAAGCATGTCGCAGGTCAGCGATCACCGCGCTCATAAGCACTGTGTCGCCAATGGCTCCCAACTTCAGCAGTCCGATCGTCTGAATCGTCGAAGGGGCCGGCCGCTTGAGCCTGATATGCCCGAGAACCACAACGGCCGGAATTCCGGCGTAGCGGTCCAAATAGTGCAGCATTGAATTCCCGCGTAGTTTTATCATTCGCGGCTACTCGGGCAGCGCCAAGTCGATCCCGCCACCAAGACGAATGACCCAGATCGGCAGCGAGCGGAACGTCTGGTGATCTGTCCGCTCATTTGTCAAAAACGGCACGAAGGACTAATTGCGCGTCGTACCCGGTTTGCGTCTGCAATCGGAAAGGCTCTGCGACAATTGAATCGGCCCTTCACCGCCCTGTGTCCACACTTGTCTTGGTATCGGTAAGACTGCCCATCGCCTCAGTTATGGCTTCCATCACTTGTGCTACTGAAATTAGCCTCAAACAGTGCGGCTCTCTCCACAGGCAATGGTCCGCGCAGGGCCGGCACCAGATATCATTGCGGATTACAACCCTGTGATGTTCACCCCAGGGCCCGAACCACTCCGGCCGTTGAGCCCCAAAAATGGCAACCACCGGAACTTTAAGTGCGGCCGCGACGTGCATCGGGCCGCTGTCGTTACAAACGAATAGCCGACAATGGGGCAGCGCAGCTCGGAACAGGCGAAAAGGAAGAGCGAGAGGAACGATGTTCAGCTCTGCCGGAACAGGGCCCGGTTTCGCCGGGTCGCTGAACCAAAGAACCTTGGCGCCGAACAATTCCGTCATTCTATGGGCAACTTCCGCAAAGCGCTCAAACCCCCATTCTCGAATCGGCGACCCCGCACCCGGATGGATGCCAATCACCAAATCGTCGCTGACGATGCCGTGTCGAGCCAGCAATTCCGCGGAGTCTCGTTGGTCCTCGGGGGCAATCCGAAGGCCTTCATCGTGGCGAAGCACGGGGACACCGATATGCTCAAGAAGATGAAGGCCCCGCTCAACCACATGAGGATGTTCAAGATCAGGCTGCACAACATCGGTCAACAGGAAATCACCGCCAACATACCCATAACCGACGCGGCGTCGCGCGCCAGCAAGCCAGAGAAGAAAGTTTGAACGGAGGTCGCAGTTCCAGCCGGCGGCAAACGCCAGATCGAATTGACTTTTACGAAGCTGGAACACGGTGCGCAACAAGCTTAGCCAGGCCGGGGAGAAAGGGATGTTGACCTGCCAGCGAGGCTTGTCCGCCGCCCAGGGTATTTGCACCGGGATCCATTCGTCGATGAGCCCAGACTCAAGTAAGAGCTCGCCTGCACCGGCTCTGCCGACGAGCGTTATACGCGCTTGAGACAGGTGAGCACGTAGAGCATGCAGAAATGGAGTAAGCAGGACCATATCGCCTAGAGCACCCGGTTCGAAGACGAGAATCCGATGCACCTGGCCCAGCCCGACGCGCGGTTGCGCCTTTGACAACATGGTTAAGGGGCGCAGCACTGCTGCGGCTGCGCCAAGGGACAGCCGGTGGCGCCAAACACCCGGCTTCATAAAAATTCGCGCAACGTCTTGCGACGTCGAAGCACTCTTGTCGCCGAGGGATCTTAGCTGCATTTCTCCAGAGTCCGGAGTCAAATCCTGTCCGTACTTAGTATAGAAAAGCTTCCGGGCGCGGCCAGAGGCCGCGATTGCAGCCGGATATAGGCCACGAGCAAAGCCAACATCATCCAAAACAGGGTGTCGAATTGCGGACTCACATCCAACGTCAGGTCCAAAGTCCCGTGCACAAGAATCGTAACCATGGCACCGAACACTCCAAACCCGAGAGCTTTCCCCAAAGCAGTGGTGGCCGAGATGAAGGTGCGGTAGCCACTGCGAATCGCCACGGTGACGAGCCCAAAGAACACGATGAACCCAATGATTCCCGTTTCTGAAAGGACCTCGAAATAGAGGTTGTTAACCGTTAAGTCATCCGTTGGAATCCAGGAGATCTGGATGAATGGTCCATGAAACAGCGTGAAGTTGCCAATGCCAATCCCACAAAACGGAGATCGCAAGAATAAATTCCAGGCGGTCACCCACAATATTGGACGACTCAGCGCTTCCGCGACATCAATTTCTCCCAGGCGTGCGGGACTCAAGATTCTGCCAACCAGGTAGAAACCTGCGATAAAGACGGCCAAGCCGCCGAGAAGAAGAAGCCTCCTTCGCCAGCTTTCGATAAAAAGGAAAACAGCACAAACGAGTACACACCCAAAAGCCACAAGTCCGGCGCGGCTCTGGGTCATTGCCAGGGCCACAAAACCCAGCGCAACAGCCCACCCGCCAAGCTTTCGCCACTTTCCCGCGCCCAGCGCATAGCAGGCCAGCGCGAACGGCAGGATAAGGTTCAAATAGCCGGCGAGCGTATTCGGATAATTAAGGAACGAAGTGACTCGCCAATCCCATTGCGCTAATTTCTCATCGGGTGGATAAAGATAGAGCCACAACGAGGTATATCCTCCAACGATTGTCTGGAAAATTGCAAATCCCGCCGTGAAGATCGCAGAACAAAGAAGGACCTGGAGCACCCTGCGCATCCGCTGATGTGAATCGACCCAGACCAACATGACGAGATAGAAACAAAGCGAGCTGGCTATGAGAGCAAGCGATCTTGCCGAATTGTGTGTAAAGCCGCCGGTACCAAGCATCACTGACAGGAGAGCGGCACCTCCGAACGCGAGCGACCATCGAGAAACCGAAGAGCGCAAAAATCGGCTGATGCCAAGCTCGCCTCGCAAGAAGCGTCCCACAAAAAAACCAACCACCACAAGGCCACGCGCACTCGTCATGACGTCGTGGACCAGTACATTGTTGCCTTTCAGCAACCAACCGACTGGCAAAAGGAAGAGCACCAGCAGCAGAAATGGTTCGCTTTCCAGGGCCGATAGCACGAGGATCAACAGGCCGCCCAGCACAGCGGCGCTCCAATGAGCGACCACGAAGAGCGATGCCAAGGCGGCTGACAGCGCGCCTACGAGGAACGCGAAGTAACGACTCGTGGGCAGCCGTTGAATTGAAACCGACGGTGAATTTGTCATCACGGAAAGTTCAAGAGGAGGGACTGCGCTCCGTATGCCAGACAGCAACAAACTCTGAAATCAAGCCTGTGCGGTAGAGATAGATCAGAAAAAACAACAGGCAAGCCACTCCTATCACCGGCGCCGAAACCAACCGCCC
>Ga0193751_1002619_pt1 | contig 10836 bp, 11 predicted proteins | sample L1c2metaG_FD_143050 | JGI IMG/M metagenome (GOLD analysis project Ga0193751, IMG submission 143050) | Soil microbial communities from a riparian zone of the East river system, Colorado, United States - L1c2 | ecosystem: Environmental > Terrestrial > Soil > Riparian zone | place: USA: East River...
AAAAAGGGGCAAAATATGATACGATCATCCGCAAACATGCAGACAAGCCCCCTGTAAAGCAAACGCCAAAACAGGTGACGCAACCGGAAGTCGTTTTACCTGTTCCCGAATTCGTCAATCAACCTTATTATTTTGATAAAGATGGAAACAAATTGATAAAGCTTGAGACCAGCAATGCTCAACTGGTAACAAAAAAGAAAACATTGGGACTGAAAGGAGCAAAACAGTTTTTTTCAATGGATGATGTTTCTTCCAAGGTGAGATTCACATCAAAATCAAATATTGTCTTTTTCATAAAAACAAGCGGAGATGTGATTGACCTTACCTCGTATATCAAGTTGTATAAATTCATTGCAGAAGATCAGAAAAGAGTGGTAACAATCACTTCAAAAGAGGGTTTGCTGAATAATAATGAAGAAGAAAAAGGGAAACAGATCAGCTTCAGTGTAAAATTAATTTCAAATGATAATTATATGATACAATTTACAGATCCACTGGAAGCCGGGGAGTATGGTTTTGTATGGGTAAAAAATATGGATTTAAAGGAATTTACCGTTTTTGCTTTTGGTATTGACTGGAAAAGCAGTAATTGACACTAACTTTTGTTCTATTGTTCGTCAGTAAAAAACATTCTAAGTTTTCAAAAAAATTAGTTTATGAGAAAAATAATATTTCTGGCAACGTTCCTGGTACCTGTACTATTATTTGGTCAACTGGGCATTGGTTTGAAAGCCGGTCTCAATTTTGCCGACGTCACCAATGCTTCTTCCATTAATAGCAGTAGCCGCAGTGGTTTTCTTGTAGGATTATTTTTGGCTCCTTCCTCTAAAAGCATTATCAGTTCACGCACAGAGTTATTGTTTTCACGCCAGGGGTATAATTATAAAAGCAACACTAATACGGGGAATGTAAACCTTGATTATATAATTCTCCCGCAGCTAATGGGCATCAATATCACCAAATTTGTACAAATACAGATTGGTGGACAAATGGCATTTCTTCTCAATGCAAAGGTTGATAGCAGTACTTCCACCGGAAGTAGTGGTAGCAGTCCGTACGGGAAGATCATGGATTATTACAACAAGTTTGACTATGGATTTGCAGGAGGCGTAGAGATTCATCCTTTCAAAGGCTTTCTTATAGGGGCAAGGTATAATATAAGTCTTGGGAACTTGTATAAAGATCCTTCCAGCTATTCAACGGGCACCACGCCTACGCCAACTGATTTTATTCCTAAAGTAGATGCAAAAAATAACGTGGTACAGATCTTTGCAGGATGGATATTTGGTAATAGTTCATCAAAAAAGAAAAAGTCATGAAAAAAATATTTTTTCTTTTCCTCTTAATCGTTAGTGCATATTTTACCTGTGCGCAAACCTATCCCGAACCTGAGTTCAGTAATGAAGTATATTATTTGAACAAGGCAAGCGGGAACACGCTGGTCCGTCTGGAGAAAGGTTCATCCAAGATGGATCAAAAAACAAACATGATTAGCGGAAGTGAAGTTAGCTATTCGATTGAAGGTGTAAAATCCGCGGTAAGACTGAGCAGCGGCGGTAATCTTTCATTTGTTTTTTCGACGGGTGCCCCTTCCACTAAGTCTTCCGGAAAATCAGATTCAGCAATGAAAGCAAATGGAATTGACCCTTCCATGTTTAGCGGGCTCGGAAACATGTCGGATCCTTCCGAAAAATTTACATTGTATAAAATGGAACCCGGAAAGGGTGAAAGAAAAGTATTGTTGCAGAAAGCCCCCGGAATGAATCCTTTCGGTAGCCATAAATTGCAGTCAAGCGACAAATACACCTTCAGTGCAAAAAAGATAAGAGACGGCTATTGGGAACTGATAATTGATAAGACTCTTCCAAAAGGCGAATATGCATTTACAATGTCTGACACGGGAACGAGTGCCATGAGCATGGGTACGGTACTCTTTGCATTTGGTATTGACTAACTCTCAGTTCAGGTCCATAAAAATGCCACGGTTTTACCGTGGCATTTTTATTTTTCTCCTTTATCGCTATGCATGTACGGTTTGTTCAAGCGTTGCCTCCATTGTAATATTTGTATTCAACAGTTTGCTGATAGGGCAATTTGCCTTAGCATCAGCAGCACATTCATTAAATTTTGCTTCGTCAATATTTGGAACAGAAGCTTTCACTTCAAGATGGCTTTCCGTTATAGTTCCGTTCTCCAGGGTGATTGTGCATTTAGTGTCAATATTATCAGGAGTAAACCCTGCAGCACCAAGTGCAAAGCTTAATTTCATTGAAAAGCAGCCGGCATGTGCTGCAGCTACCAGTTCTTCAGGGCTGGTGCCCCGAACTTCTTCAAATCGGGTATGATATGATATGGGTGTGCCTGAAAAAATTCCGCTTTGAGCGGTAACAGTTCCTTTGCCTTCTTTGCCGGAGCCTTTCCAGTTTGCGGTTGCTGAGCGTTTCATCGTAAATGATTTAAGAGTTTAATTAAAAGGTTTAATTGTTTAATGCCTTAATGGTTTTTATAGTTGACTAATTTACTATTGACTACCGACTTTTGACTATCAGTTCCCGACTATTCCTTCCAATTCTGCGAGGCGATTTTCAGGTTCATTGTATTCAATGATAAAATTATTTCTTCCTTCACCTATAATTATTTTCAAAAATTTCTGTTGCACTAACTCCAGTAATGACAGGAAAAGAAAAATAGCATGCACCCTGCCTTCACAATCAACAAAGATCTTTTCGAATGAAACTGTTTTTTCTTTTTGTGCAAGGCTTAGCATTGCATCGCGGCTGGTTTCCATCGTGTAGTCGTATTGTACTACCGTATGAATGGGCTTATTCAGCCTGTCATGAAGCCTCAACATTACTTTTTCGAATGCTTTCATCAGCTTAAAAAGCGTGATAGCCTGTATTTCGGTTCCTTCGCCACTTTCTTCACCTATTTGCGACAATTCTTTTTGAATATTTCCTCTTTTGATCATCAGCATTCTCGTGGCCTCCATTTCTGCCATATGTGCCGAAGCTTCCTTGAATCTTTTATACTCAAGGATTTTGTCCACCAGTTCCCGCCGGGGATCAATTTCATTTCCCTCCGCATCCAATTCTTTCCGGGGAAGCAACATTCTTGCCTTGATCCGCATGAGTGTGGAAATAAAAAGAATAAATTCACTGGAGAGTTCAATATTCAATGATTCCTGTTTGTGTATGTAGTCAAGAAAATCGTTGATGATCTTTGTGATCGGAATATTATAAATGTCCAGCTCATCTCTTTCAATAAAAAAAAGTAAAAGATCAAAGGGACCTTCAAATTGGGGGAGTTTTATCTGATAAGAAGAATTATTCATTCAAAATCATTATTAAAAAATAAATCCCGTTATAAAGTTCGTATAACGGGATTCAAATTTAGGAAAAATAACTGCAGTGAAATTTTTTACTTATACTCCATTAAATTTATTTCTTTAATGCATCCCTTATTTCCATCAATAATTTATCCGTTGTAGAAGGACCTGGCGGAGGGGCCGGTGCTTCTTTCTTTTTCATGCTATTCATTGCTTTAATAATCAAAAACAAAACGAATGCAACCACAATGAATTTAATGATCGCCGATAAAAATCTCCCATATTTTACATTGTTCCAGACCAATTTATCAATGTCCTGCGCATCGATGGCCTTTAAAGCAGGTGTTAACAATAAGGGAGTAATGACATCATCGACCAGCGATGAAATAATGGCCGCGAACGCAGCACCGATAACTACTGCAACTGCCAGGTCAACGACGTTGCCCTTGGTAGCGAACTCTTTAAATTCTTTAAGCATTCCCATAAAAAAAGTTTTGATTGTTAATTAATGAAACTGGCTCTCATTTTTTGATTCCCGGGTACTTCATATCGAAGCTCGTTAATGTCCCGAGTATTTTTGACGCTATGATGTACTCTTTATACCAGTTTTGATCTGCCGGAACAATGATCCATGGAATATTGTCACAATGCTCAAAGCAATCTTTATACATATCCATGTAAATATCCCAAAGCCTGGTTTCTGAAAAATCATTTTCATTATACTTCCATTGTTTTTTGGGATCACGAATCCGTTCGTTTAATCTTTCCAGCTGTTCTTCCTGGGACACATGCAAATAAAATTTTAAAATGGATGTATTATTATGTTGCTCCAGCAATTTTTCAAAATTGTTAATAGCTTCCATTCTTTTTTTTGCTGTCTCATCATCGATCCATTTATGCACTCTTGTTATAAGGATATCTTCATAATGGGAACGATTAAAAATTTGAATGATCCCTTTCAGGGGAGCGTGCTGGTGCACACGCCATAAAAAATCGTGAGCGGCCTCCTCTGCTGTTGGTACTTTGAATGATTTTACTTCAACTCCCTGGGGATTTAATTTTCCAAATACATTGCGTATAACGCCGTCTTTCCCACTGGCATCCATTCCCTGTATGATCACTAATAAAGAATGTTGCGCCTCAGCGTACAAAAGATTCTGCAATTCATCCAATTTCACCAGCATTTCAGCTGTCTCCTTTTTTGTTTTTTCTTTATCCAAATGTTTTGGCGCTCTTGTATCAATATCTTTTAAGTTGATCTTTCCCATAGTAATTCTTAAAAATACAATTAAAAAATTTTATGTTGTTTGATTTGATTTAAGACATTTGTAACTGATAAAAAAATGGCAATTAATAAACTGGTCAACTGGTTTCTTTTTTTATTACTTAGCATTATCTGGGGCAGTTCTTTTATTTTAATGAAGCATAGTAAAGAACAACTATCTGCTCCGCAAATTGCGGCACTCAGAATCTTTTCAGCAGGAATTATTCTTCTTCCATTTGCCATTTTTCATATCAGGAAAGTCAAACGGCGTAAAATTTTTATAGTCATCATATCCGGAATTACCGGTAACCTCTTGCCTGCGTTTTTGTTTGCCTCAGCGATTGCAAAAAACATTGACAGTTCCTTAGCCAGTATTCTCAATTCTCTTACTCCTCTTTTTGTTGTAATTATTGCAATAAGTATTTTCAGAGATAAGATCAGGGCTCAAAAAATCATAGGAGTATTGGTTGGCTTTACCGGGCTGACATTATTATTTCTTTTCTGGAAGGGCATTAATTTTGAAAATTTTAAATACGCTTTGCTCATTTTACTGGCTACCCTTTTTTATGGGATCAATATAAATACAGTGGCTCATTTCTTAAAAGAAATAAATCCATTGCATATTGCCACAATATCGCTTGCATTTATGACGATTCCCACAGCATATGTTTTATGGCAACAGAATTTTTTCCATCTTGCATTCTCTGAATCTTCCGTGCAATGGGCACTTGTTGAAGCAGCTATCTTAGGCGTGGTTGGCAGTGCTATTGCCACTGCAATTTTTTATCTGCTGATAAACCGGGCCGGAGGACTCTTTGCCTCCCTAGTGACTTATGGAGTTCCTTTCATCGGAATCTTCTGGGGTATCATCGATGGTGAAAAAATTACAATGAAACAAATCGGCTGTCTTGTTATAATCCTTCTTGGGGTTTACCTGGTAAACAAGCCACCTAAAAAAGAAGATAAAACCAAAATTTCAACGAATGATTTAGCTGAAGAAATAGTTTGATCACACAGACATAATTTCTTTTTCTTTTGACGCCAGGTGTTTATCAACAGCTTCAATAAATTTGTTGGTCAGATTCTGAATATTTGTTTCAACATCTTTGGCAATATCTTCACTCAAGCCATTTTTTTGAAGTCTTTTAATATTCTCAATCGCATCTCTCCGGATATTTCTTATCGCCACTCTTGATTGTTCCCCTTCCGCGTGGCTTTTTTTTACAAGTTCTTTACGGCGTTCCTCTGTAAGAGGAGGAAGAAAAAGACGTATCTGGTTACCATCGTTTTGAGGATTAATCCCAATATTGGCAGCAATAATCGCTCTTTCTATCGGCTGAAGCATATTTTTTTCCCAGGGTTGTATGCTTAATGTTCGTGCATCCATTACACTAATATTACCAATTTGGTTAATAGGGGTAGGTGAACCATAATAATCTACAACAATGCCATCCAGAATTTGCGGATTAGCTTTTCCAGCACGTATCTTGATCAATTCTGTTTCCAGGTGAGTAATAGCCTTTTTCATATGGTCCTCTGTAGAAGTGACTATATTAGAAACATCTTCTGCCATATCTATTCATTTTTAGGGAAGCAAAGCTAATAAAAAAACAAAGGATAAGAGACGACAGGAGAGGGAGCTGATTTCTAACCCGTACCAATTAAAAAGAAATTATTATTGTTGCTCAGCTACAGCAGCTTCCTTTGTGATGGTAACAACTTTAGGCACAATTGAGGTAAAATCTTTCTCATCCAAATGCTTTGCAACAAACATTTGCGGTTTTGGCCTTTTATAAAAAAACAATAACCCGAGACCTGAAAAAGACATTGCAAGCATGATCAATAACAAGTAAGTAGGACCAAGTGATCTTCCTAAATACGCAACCGCTATAAATAAGAGAGTAAGAAATACGCAAAAAAATGTTATTCCGGGGTGTTTAAATCCACGCTCCAATAATAAATGATGCACATGATTTCGATCTGGTGTAAAAGGAGAATTCCCTCTATAGATTCTGATACTGAAAACCCTTAATGTATCTACTAACGGAATAATTAATATAGCCATCCCAATCACAACAGACGATTCGACAGGAATAGCAATAACAGGTGAATCAGCAACTGTAATAAATTTGATTACAAGGATCGAATTAATAAGGCCGATCATCAGGGAGCCTGAATCCCCCATAAAAATTTTGGCGGGATGATGATTAAAAATCAGGAATGCCAAAAGACTGCCTGCCATGGCAAAGGCCAATAAAGAATATGCCGGCATTTGTATTGCAAAGAAATAAATTCCAAAAAGGAGCATAGTTACCAATCCTAACGTACCGGCAAGTCCATCAACCCCATCGATCAGGTTAAAAGAATTTATAACAACAATTATAGTAAGATAGGACAACGCAATACTGACTCCATCGGAAACTTCATTGAATCCAAACAAGCCATGCATACTGGCAATGCGAATTCCGCCGAGATGAATAAGGATTGACGCAGCTACCACCTGGCCCACAAATTTTTTCGAGGCAGACAATACTACGAGATCATCTTTCAAACCGAGAAAAAAAATGATCACAGAGGCGGCAAAAAAATACTGGAATTCAGAATTTTGTTTGGAAGATATGGATAGAAGAGAAGCTAAAAGGAAGCCTCCAAAAATTCCTACACCACCTAAAGAAGGTACAGGGACTTTATGAATTTTTCTTTCATCAGGAACATCAAACAGCCTTTTTTCCTCAGCAATCTGCAATACAATCGGAATAGCTAAAAAGGTGATGATGAACGAAACTGAGCCTGTCAGTAATACATCCAGCATTAAGGTGATTTTGGCGGTACAAAAATAGTTGTATTATATTAAGTTTATTAAACTCTTTTAAATTTTTTAATGAACTAACTAAAATCAATGTACAAAGGATAAGGAATTGAAGACAGAAACTCTAAGGTGGAATCATTTAAAAAGATTACACTTTTGCAGCGTTAATCAGGAATTTGAAGTGATAAGGTACAAAAAGTTTCAACATACAAAATAAAAATTTATGCCGGAAATTGGATAAGGGTCAACCCCGGGAAGCTATTATGACACAATTACCGGAAACACCCGGTGATTATTAGAACCTCCCGGTGATAAATTTCGAAATTCGAATTTCTATCATTCACTTCTCAGTGAAAATTCATTCAATGCAGCTTTGCGTGAGGGAATCCATGATGCAAGCAAAGCTATAATCACCACCGTCACACTCACTAAAGCAAAGTCTCCGATCTTTAGCTGTATGGGAAAATAGTCGATCAAAAACGAACCGCCGGCCAACGGTATTAATTTAAAATGTACCTGGAACCACGCAAGCAGTAAAGCCAACATCATTCCGAGAACGCCGCCAACAATAGCAAGTAATAAACCCTCGCTTAAAAATATTCTTTGAATGAAATTCCGATTTCCTCCCAAAGCATGCAGCACACTAATATCTTTTTCCTTTTCTATAACAAGCATAGTAAGCGAACTGATAAGTGTGAAAGAAAAAACGATCATCAATAAAACCAGGATGGCATAAATGACCCATCTTTCCACCCGCATGATGGAGTACAAACTTTGATTTTGCTCATATCTTGTTTGTATTATATAATTATTTCCGAAAATTTTTTGCAATCCTGGCTTAATGTTTTCAGCATCATCGGCATTTTTTAAAGCGATCTCAATGGCTCCATACTGATCATCTTTGAGACCAAGCATTTTTTTAACAAATTCAAGATTGGTAATAGCATATTTATTATCAAAATCCTGCTGTATCACAAAGGCGCCTGCAGTATTTATCGAATCTTCACTGATATCCTGTAAGGGATCGATCAATTCTGATGAAGACCTTCTCGGCAGGTAAATATTTAAGGCTAATAAATTTTTATCTGTCTGTACGCCTATAGCATTTTCTACACCTGCGCCCAATATTATAAAGGGATCATCAGCAGTACCAACTTTGTAATTGCCTTTTACAATATGATCTGCAACCCCGGTCACATACTTGTAATTCTCATCAACTCCTTTCAAAGAAACCATAGATTGGTAATCCCCATTCTGTAACAAAGCCTTTTCTTCAGCAACCAATGAAAAATTTCTTACCCCCGTCAAACCCCTTAACTTTTGCAATTGCTCCTTTGTAACGGTAAGGATTTTACCTGCGGAAGGAGAAATATTGATATCCGGATAGAATGAGGAATACAGCTTTTTTACCAATCCTTCAAATCCATTAAACACACTAAGTACAAGAATCAGAGCCGCCGTTCCTATAACAATAGCAACAATACTGATCCATGCAATAATGTTAATAGCATTCGTCGATTTTTTTGCTTTAAAATATCGCCATGCAAAAAGAAAACTTAGATTCAAATTTGAGGTTTATTATTTTGTAACCAGCTTCGTAACCATATCCTTTGCCTGTTGCCTGACAGCCGACAGACAGATGTCACTCTCCAAAGGTCAATTGACTCCATTGGAGAGTCTCCTCAGGTAGTCATTTGACCTTCGGACACTTCAAGGTTCTGAATTCTTATCATCTTTTCTTTCACTATTTATTTGTTTAAACAATTCTTCCATTTTAAAAACATGGTCAAGTGTTTCATCCCAGAAGTATTTTATTTCCGGGATACGACGCAATTGCTGCCGCACATTATTTCCTAATTCCCTTTTGATCTCTCCTGACCTTTCCTGGATCTTTTTTAATGCTTCCTTTGCATCAGCGACCTGAAAAAAACTCAGGTAAACCCGTGCCTCCAACAAATCTGTAGTTACTTTTACGGAAGAAATGGACACCATACCTCCATGAATCATATTCAAATTAAACTTTTGAAATATTGTGTTTAACACTTCCTGCACCAGCCCAGCTACCTGCTTTTGCCGTTTACTTTCCTGCATAAAAAAATAATTAAATTATGGTCAATACAATTTAAGACTAAATCGTTCGTCTTCTTTCAAAGAAACTTACCGCATCGTTAACTTCAATCGTCCGTTGCAATGGTGTAAAATTAGTTACTTTGCGCTTTTTATGAGAAGTCTGGCTACAATCTTTCAATACATCAAACGTTATCCTGCCTTAGTTAGTCTATACTTCTTCTTCAATATTTTATCGGCAATTTTTTCACTTGTTTCGCTGGTCATGCTTGCTCCTTTTTTGCAGGTAATTTTCAAAGTCAGTGGTACGGTCAATAATCAAATTACAAGCCGCTTTGCTTTTGGGCCCATCGGAACATTTTATGATTGGTTAACACAGCTCGTAAATACGGATGATGGTAAGGTAAAAGCACTGGCTGCTATCTGCGTTGTGGTGGTCATTGCCATTACCTTAAAAAACCTATTCGCTTACTTGTCTTTATATTTTTTAAATCCCATCCGCAACAATATCATCAATGATATACGTTCAGACATGTTTCACAAGATCCTCAATCTGCCGATCGGGTATTTCAGTGAGCAGCGAAAAGGTGATTTAATGAGCCGCCTTACCAATGACCTTAGCGCTATTGAGTATTCCACCATTAGTTTCCTGGAAGTTATTTTTCGCGAACCCATTACGGTATTGGTTCTGATAGCTTCGATGATAACGTTAAGTCCCGAATTATCACTTTTTCTTCTTTTCTTTTTGCCCATTATTGGTTTGGTAATAGGTCGTGTAGGGAGATCTTTGAAAAAAGTATCCGGAAGAGTCCAGGAAAAATTGGGCTCTATCCTGTCTATTATTGAAGAAACGATCGGTGGCATTCGTGTGTTAAAGGCTTTTAATGCGGAATTTCACCAATCAAAAAAGTTTGACGATGAAAACCAGAAACTGTTTTATGTAAAAAATAAAGCCAACCGAAGAAGAGACCTCGCTTCGCCGGTTTCAGAAACGATGGCGATTGCAGCGGTTTGTTTTGTCCTCTGGTACGGAGGGCGTATGGTCTTGCGCCAAAATGGTTTTAATCTGAATGGAGGTGATTTTCTGACCTTCATTGCCATCTTTACCCAGATCATTCCTTCATTAAAAATGTTTTCCCAGGCATTTTATAATATTCGCAATGGTGCAGCCAGTATTGATAGAATAAACGTTTTATTGCATGAGCAGGAAACGATCAAAGAAATAGATCAGCCAAAAATTCTTTCATCGTTCAATTATTCCATTGAATTTGATCATGTTGGCTTTGCTTATTCAGAAACCCCGATACTTTGCGATATCAATTTAAAAATCGAAAAAGGAAAAACAATTGCATTTGTTGGTTCATCAGGAGC
>Ga0193751_1002620_pt1 | contig 10835 bp, 9 predicted proteins | sample L1c2metaG_FD_143050 | JGI IMG/M metagenome (GOLD analysis project Ga0193751, IMG submission 143050) | Soil microbial communities from a riparian zone of the East river system, Colorado, United States - L1c2 | ecosystem: Environmental > Terrestrial > Soil > Riparian zone | place: USA: East River...
AGACGAATTACGCAGCCAGTACGTGGTCGCGTATCATCCAGCGGACTTCGACGCCGACGGCCGTTACCGCTCGATTGAGATCACTTCGCTGAAGAAGGACCTACAGGTGAGGGCGCGCAGAGGCTACTTCGCTCCGCAACAATAGCCAGGATCCAGCCTCGCAGTGCTAAAATCGCATCAGATAACACATTAACTGACTTATGTCCCGCAAGGTTCTGCTATTGATGTTGGTTTTGCTTTCGGTCACCGCGACTGCTGCGGCGCAGACTACACCGCGAAAGAAACCGCACAAAGCCAAAGCAGCTGCCGTCCAGCCCGCGCCAGAACCAGCGCCCGCTCCGGTTCCGCCGCCTCCACCGCTTACGCCGGAACAGGGACCGTCATCTCCTCCCGAGGTCAGTTTTAAAGGTGGAGAACTGACGATTGTGGCCAGGAACTCCACCATGGGCGACGTGCTCACTGCGGTGAAACAGCGGACTGGCGCCGCGGTAGATATGCCGGTGGTGTCCAGCGAGCGCATAGTTGGGCGATTTGGGCCGGGAGCTCCGCGGGACGTGATGGCGCAATTGCTGAACGGATCCCACTACGACTATGTGCTGTTAGGGTCGCCGGCTGATCCGGGGGCGCTCAAAAAGGTGGTGCTGATCGCGAGAGCGAGTGGGCCGGATGCAGGTCCGCAGCAACTGCAGGGGACCCAGCCTGTGATGCGGGGGAATCCGAATCTGCAGGCGGTGCCGGATATCGCGAGCGACGATCAGCAGGAAGAAAGCAATGCGGTTGAGATGCCCGAGGCTCAAGAGCAGCAGGAGCAGGAAGAGCCCCAGCCGGATCAGCAGCAGCAACCGGGGCCGAACGGGCCGGTGGTTAAGACTCCGGAGCAGTTGTTACGGGAGCTGCAACAGCAACAACAGCAGCAGCAGCAGAATGGGCCGCCGCCGGGAGCGCCACCGCAGTAAAGCTTCTTCTATCAGCTTTCAGGTCAAGCCCAACGATACATCAGCCAGGAACGGCTTCCCATTACCGTCCCTGAGCCGGACTGGTGTTGGTTTCGGGGCAGATGAAGACTAAAGCGGTCCAAAGGCTTGAGGAGCGGAAGCTGACGGCAGAGAGCGGGAATCAGTCGCCGCTGGCGTGGTTTTCGCTAGCCACCAGGACTAATCGGGTTGCTGGCTTACGCGAACTGTAGGCGAAGGCGTGCAGCAGGGCGAGAACACTTGAGTAGGCGAGGGCGATTCCCAGGGCTAACGACCCGGCGACGGTGAAAGTCACTACAAACGCAATCAACAAGCTTCCCAAGTTCGGCCCACTTTCCCGTCATCCCCGCAGCAACCGGTAACGGATTGAATCCAGTGTGTTTAACCACTTTTTACGAAAAGTGGTGCATCCCGGTGCGCTTGATCACTCTACCCGCGTTGACGCTTGCTGCTGTTAACAAATAAGATACGTGAGTAAAGCTGCGCAATCCCACTCTCCAACATATCTGTGGGCCCGTCCATATTACGAAGGTGCATTCTCTCTCGCGAAGATGGCCATTACACAAATTTCCGTTCGGGGCGCCCGGCAACACAACCTGAAGAACATCAACGTGGAGATTCCACGCAATACCTTCACGGTAGTCACCGGACTGAGTGGGTCGGGTAAATCGTCGCTGGCATTTGACACTATTTACGCCGAAGGGCAGCGGCGTTATGTGGAAACGCTTTCGGCATATGCGCGGCAATTTCTGGACCAGATGGAGCGGCCGGATGTGGACGCGATTGACGGGCTGAGCCCTTCGATTTCGATTGAACAGAAAACCACCAGCCGCAGCCCGCGCTCAACCGTGGGTACCATAACCGAGATTTACGACTACCTACGGCTGCTGTTTGCCTCCATTGGAGTGCCGCATTGTCCGAAATGCGGCCGTGCGATTTCGAGGCAAACTGCGGCGCAGATCGTTCAGCGGGTGATGGCGCTGACACCGGAAGACCGGGTGATGGTACTGGCGCCGATTGTGCGCGGGCGTAAGGGTGAATTCAAGAAAGAGTTGGAAAAGCTGGCGCAACACGGCTTCACACGAGCGCGAATTGACGGCGAGCTGGTCAGCCTGGAAGACGAAATCGCGCTGGATAAGCGCAAGAACCACACCATTGAGGTGGTGGTGGATCGGTTGCTGGTCAAGCCGGGGATCGAGCATCGACTGGAGATGTCGATTGGGCTGGCGATGAAGCTGGCTGGCGGTCTGGTTCAAGTGGCGATTGTCGGCGGCAAGGAGCAGCTTTATTCGGAGCGACTGGCTTGTCCGGATTGCGGCATTGACGTGCCCAAACTCGAGCCACGATCATTTTCGTTTAACAGCGCATACGGAGCTTGCCCGGAGTGCCATGGGCTGGGCAGCAAGTACGATTTCGATCCGGCGAAGGTGATCAACGACTGGTCGAAGCCGCTGCTTGATGGCGGGTTGGGACCGGGTTCGGCGTCGCAGAATTTGATTCATCAAGTGAAAATTGTGGGCGTCGCCTATGGGATTGATTTGAGCACGCCGTTTGAAAGGCTGCCGGACAAAGTCCAAAATTTGCTGCTTTACGGAGAGCCGGAAAAGCGAGGCAAGACCGGTTTCCTCGGCGTCTTTGGTTATTTGAAGAATGCGATGGACGAGTCGTCGTCGGAAACTTATCGCGACTGGCTGATGGAGCATATGTCGGCGACAGAGTGTCCGGCGTGCCAAGGCAAGCGGCTGCGTCCGGAGAGCCTAGCGGTGCAGGTAGAAGGCATATCCATTGCGGATTTTACGGCGCTGCCAGTTTCGCGGGCGCTGGAAAAAGCGAAGGCCATCAAGCTGACCGGGCGCGATGCACAGATTGCCGGTCGTATCATGCATGAGATTGTGGAGCGGCTGCAGTTTCTGCATGCGGTCGGGCTGGGGTACATTTCGCTGGATCGGTCGGCGGCGACTTTGTCGGGCGGCGAAGGACAGCGCATCCGGCTGGCAACGCAAATTGGATCGAAGCTACGCGGCGTACTCTACGTGCTGGACGAGCCGTCGATCGGATTGCATCATCGCGACAATGGACGGTTGCTGAATGCGCTGCAGGAATTGCGCGATCTGGGAAACACGGTGCTGGTCGTGGAGCACGATGAGGAGACCATCCGGCGGGCAGACTACGTGATTGACCTTGGCCCTGGAGCGGGGCGGCACGGCGGTGAAGTAGTGGCACGCGGCACGCCCGAAGAGATCATGCATGAGCCGGGGTCGCTGACCGGGGCTTACATTTCCGGGCAAACGCGAATCGAGATGCGTGCGGAGCGGCGGCGAGTGAACGGTAGCGCGATTACGGTGCTGGGAGCGCGCGAGAATAATCTGAAAAATGTGGATGCGACGTTTCCGTTGGGGCTGATCACAGTTGTGACCGGAGTCTCGGGATCGGGGAAATCCACGCTGGTGAATGACATTCTGTATCGGTCGCTGGCTAAGACGCTGTACCGCTCGCGCGAACAGGCAGGAGAGCACAAAGCGATTTCCGGGGCTGAGAATGTGGACAAAGTGATTCGCATTGACCAGTCGCCGATCGGACGCACTCCGAGATCGAATCCGGCGACCTATACGGGAGTGTTCACGCAGATTCGCGACCTGTATGCGATGCTGCCGGAATCGCGCGAACGCGGGTATAAGCCGGGACGGTTCTCGTTCAACGTTTCGGGCGGGAGATGCGAGACCTGCCAGGGCGAAGGGCAGCGCCGGATTGAAATGAATTTTCTCCCCGACGTATACGTGGTGTGCGAAGGGTGTGGCGGACGACGCTACAACCAGGAAACTCTGGCAGTGAGGTACAAGGGGTATTCAATCGCCGACCTGCTGGAGACGCCGGTTTCAGAGGCGCTGCCGGTGCTGGAAAACATTCCTAAGGTGCAGCAGAAATTGCAGACGCTGGTGGATGTGGGACTGGGCTATCTGCACTTGGGGCAATCGGCAGTGACGCTTTCCGGCGGAGAAGCGCAGCGAATCAAGCTGGCGCGGGAGTTGAGCAAACGGCAGACCGGGCGGACGCTTTATCTTCTGGATGAGCCGACGACGGGTCTGCACTTCGACGATGTGCGTAAGCTGCTGGATGTGCTGCACCGGCTGACCGACTTGGGGAATACCGTCATCATCATTGAACACAATCTGGACGTGATCCGAAACGCCGACTGGATTATTGATCGGGGCCGGAAGGCGGAGAAGAAGGCGGAAGGATTGGTGGCCCATGGGACCCCGGAACAGGTGGCGCGGAATAAGAAATCTTATACCGGGCAGGCGCTGGCTGAGTTTTTCGCGAAACTCGTCGGCAGCCATCAGCGGTCAGCGGTTAGCTAACGCATTCTCTCGCACGATAACCAATATTCGATCCAGGGTGTGATACAATAGTTTTCCTATTAGGAGTTCTAATGGCTACTGCAACACGGACGACCAAGAGCCTTTCCCTCGAGAAAGATCTGCTGAGAGAAGTGGAGCGCACCCGAGGCGGCGTATCAACCAGTGAGCGGGTGAATGCGCTGCTCAAGACCGCCCTAGAAATCGAGAGGCGCCGGGGTTTGGCTGCCGAAGCGGAGATCTTTTTCGGGTCGGCTCTGGATGGAGATGCGGCGTCTCGAAAGGCTTTTCAGGCCGCTGCAATTCGATCCTTAGCGAGAGAGGACTGACGAATGGCATGGCGACGGGGGACAAAACCAGCGGGGTGGTATCCCCGGCGGGGAGAGGTTTGCCTGTTCGCTTTGGACAAGGAGCGTCCTGGCCTGGTGGTTTCGACCGATGCGCTCAATCGATTCTCCCGCGACGCGTGTATCGTGCCTATCTCAAAGGCGGAGCCCAGGCAATTCTCGCTCCGGCCCAAGCTAAAAGCTGGGCAGGGAGGATTGCAGTTCGATTCGTGGGCGAAGTGCGATCAGGTGACATCGGTGGAAATCTCGACCGCTGTTTTTCCTGCCTTAGGACTTCTCGACCGCGAATCAATGCGAAGGGTTGAGGATGCGATTCGTGTCGCCCTCGAACTTCCTGAAAAAGAATAGGCCGCTGTCATTTTCGTGTAAATTCAATTTATGGATTCGAACTCAGGATGGCCCGAGGCCGGGCCGGAAACCGCTCCTCTTGTAGTGGGAGAGCTGCCCTCCGCGCCGAACGATCCGTCTCAGAATCCGCCCTGGAGCGGCTGGGATGTGACGCGGATTGGGCTGCTATTGTTTGTGCTGCCCTTTCTTGTGATCCCTTTTGTGGCTTTGGCAGCTAAGAAGATTTTCTATCCTGGCTTGCCCTGGCTTACGGTGGCACAAAAGCCCTGGATCGCCCTCTCCACTCAGTTCGTGTGGTATGTGGCCATTGCGATTTACATGATCATGTTCGTGGAGGGAACGTTTCACCGGCCGTTTTGGAAAGCGATTCAATGGAACTGGCCTCGTAACTGGGCGCTGTTAGTCCCGGTGGGAGTGGTCATGGTTTCTCTGCAGGGGCTGGAGCACTTTTTTAAGATTCCCAAACACATTCCGATGGAAGAGTTCCTTGCCACTCCCCTGGCGGCGATCATGACGGCGATTCTGGCCATCACCCTGGGGCCGCTGATGGAAGAGCTGTTTTTTCGCGGATTCCTGTATCCGGTGCTGGCCCGGAGGTTTGGCGGTACCCTAGGTGTAATGGCTACGGCGGTGGGATTTGGCCTGATTCATGGCGCGCAGCTGGCGTTTGCCTGGGGGCTGGTCCTGATTATTTTTATCGTGGGAATTGTTCTCACCATTGTGCGAGCTAAGACCAATTCGGTGGGCTCCAGCTTTGTGGTTCATGTTGCCTACAACTCGACCATCGTGGCGATGGCACTGATCGCCGCGCGACACGGGGACAAGATTGCGCGGTGAATAAGCATTCAGCAGTCAGCATTCGGCACTCAGCTAAGCCCACCCTTTCGCAAAGGACCCGCCAGCAGCTTGCGGCGGCTCTTCGCTGGAAGACAAGGCCTAATGGTCAGCGATAAACGCTAGAGACTATTTATGATTCAAACCCTCGAATGGACCGACCGCGGCGTGCGCTTTATCGATCAGACGAAGCTGCCGACTGAGGAGAGTTACGTCAATTGCACCACCTACCTCGAGGTTGCGGATGTGATTCGCAACATGGTGGTGCGGGGAGCGCCGGCAATTGGAGTTGCGGCGGCGATGGGGATCGCGCTGGGGGTGCAGAAATCGAAAGCCGAGAGTGTTGGCGAACTGAAGCGAGAGTTCGACGAAATCTGCGGGGTGATTGGGAAAACTCGTCCTACGGCAGTGAATTTGTTTTGGGCGATCCGGCGGATGGGAGCGAAGTTTGAAACGCTGCGGGTGCGTCCGGTGGCGCAGATCAAGCTGGCGCTGATTGACGAGGCGCAGCGAATGCACGCCGAGGACATTGCGATCAATCAGGCCATGGGCCGGCATGGGGCCGCATTGATGCCTGCCAGCGGCGGCGTTTTGACTCACTGCAACGCGGGTGCCCTGGCGACTGCTGGATACGGCACGGCTCTGGGAGTGATTCGAGCGGCAGTCGAAGCTGGGAAAAAGATCCACGTTTATGCGGATGAGACGCGGCCGTTCTTGCAAGGTTCCCGGCTGACCGCCTGGGAGCTGATGAAAGATGACATCCCGACTACGGTCATTTCTGACAACATGGCGGGCGCGATGATGCGGCAGGGGAAGATTGGAGCGGTGATCGTGGGCGCGGACCGCATTGCGGCCAATGGAGACGTCGCCAACAAGATCGGAACATACACGGTTGCAGTGCTAGCGAAGGAGCATGGCCTGCCTTTCTATGTGGCAGCGCCGATTTCCACCGTAGACCTGGAGACTCTGGACGGCAGCCAGATCCCTATCGAGCAACGAAACCCGGCCGAGGTCACGCACATTGCCGGTAAAGCGATCACGCCGCCTGGAGTGCAAATCGAGAACCCGGCGTTCGACGTGACTCCGGCGAAGTATGTCACAGCCATTGTGACCGAGCGCGGGATTGCTCGTGCTCCGTATGAGCAGTCACTAGCCCACTTGGTTCGGGAAGGCAATGCGCTCGGCGCCTGATTAAGAGCAAAGGCCTTTAACCACAAAGAACGCGAAGGACAGCAAAAATTGCAAAGAAGAAGCTCCTCGCGCCGCAGGCGGTTACCAGGCTGTTCCTTACCAACGTAACCGCCGGTCACGCGATTTCGCCGGACTTTCTCCCTCAAATCCGTTACAAAGGATGTGAAAACTCGGTCTAGGTGTGTTTGTGGGGGGCGCGTAAAGGGGGAGTGGATGTCGCAGGTCAGGCAGGAACAGCCGTCCATGCTGGCACGGGCAGAAGAGATTCAGACGCAGATTCATGAACTCTCCAGCCGGGACATGCAGCTATGGTCCATCGTGAGTCTGGTGATTCTAGTGCTGACCGCTGGATTTTTAGCGTTGATTGCACCCAATCTGGTATGGACACAGCGGGTGATGCGAATCGAGCAGGGTTATTTGCCGCAACTGTTTTTCGGGCTGATTTGCCTGGTGGTGCTGTTCAATATCTATCTTTTATCGCAGCGAGTCTCTCTAAACTCTACCCGCAAGGCACTCATTAGCGAACTGGTGTTGAACGAGCGGCTAGAGAGCCTGTCGCTGATTGATCCGCTGACCCAGTTGCTGAACCGGCGCGCGCTCAACGAATTAATTTCCCATCAACTGGCCCGCTCCAATCGCGGCGGTGAACCGCTGACTTTTCTGATCCTGGATCTCCAAGATTTTCGCGAGTTGAATGCCAAACTCGGAAGCATGGAAGGCAATCGAGTGCTGACCGACTTTGCACGGCTGCTGAAAAAAGTGTTTCGCGGCGGCGATTTGCTTTTTCGGCAGGGCGGGGACGAATTCTTAGTCGTGATGCCGGACACCACGGAGCAGCAAGCCGAGCCTCCATTACAGAGGCTGCTGCGCGCGGTTGATCAGTGGAACGTGGAAAATGGAAAGGCATATCAGCTAGCGTTTACCTGGGGAATGGCCGCATACGTGACCGGCACCAGCCTGGAAGAAATTTTGCGAACAGTGGACCGGAAGCTGTACCAGAAGATGCACCATCTGGCGCCGGTGTTTTAAGAGCAGCTCTTAGCTGGTAGCTCTTGGCCTCCCAGGCAAATCGTTAACGCCGGCATCACAGTTTCGCAGCCGCTGCCTGATCCAGAAACCAATTTAGCTCCCCTTCTGTCGGTCTCACTCCCTGGCACGGCAGGTTTGCCGCCGGATCCTTCAACACTCTCCCTACCATTGTGGCTTTATCGGCGCGCTTACCAGAAAGACTACGTTCGCGGCACTATTCAGCACCGGATAGGTGAAAGTGATGCGAAATGTGCTGAATTTTTCCACCCAGTTTGCTACTACCCAATGTTTCTTCTCCTCAAGCGCGGTGGTGCCGGGAAACAGCGACGCGGTGTGGCCGTCCGGGCCCATGCCAAGAAGAATCAGATCAAAGCGAGGAAAGGAGTTGGGGGCCGGGCGGAAGAAGTTGCTCAGGGTTTGTTCGTAGGCCTGCGCGGCTTCCCCGGCGTCGGGCATTTCGGCGGGGATACGAAAAATGTGGTCGGGAGAAATGGGAAGTTTGGAGAGCAGAGTCTCGTTGGCCATACGGTAATTGCTCTCAGGATCAGTGGGCGGAACATGGCGCTCGTCGCTCCAAAAGAAAAAGACGTCCTGCCACGGCAATTGCAACGAGAAATCTCGGACTATGTCTTGATGAAGCCCACGGGGGGTGGATCCGCCGGAAAGTGCAACGGTGAACCGGCCGCGGTCGCGAATGGCCTGGGATCCAATGCGGCAAAAATTCTCGGCGGCGGCGCGAAACAAATGTTCCGCAGATGCGAAGATTCGGACCTGAGGTTCGGAGGCCATGTCAGGCAGCTTCAAGCATGGCGCAGCGCGCCGCGCCTAGCAAAGCTAGCTTGTCGTTGGTAATGACTTTGATGGGCATAATTTCCATCAGGTGCTGCATGCGGCCCTTGCCCAAGAAAGCTTGCAGAAAAATAGGGGTGGCAAGCCGGGCCAGGATCTTGGGAGCGATGCCGCCTGCGAGAAACACGCCGCCGGTGGCTTTCAACTTCAGCGCCAGGTTTCCAGCTTCGGCGCCGAATACCGAAACGAAAATATCGAGGGCCTGGGCGCACATGCCGCACTTGCCTTCCATCGCGGCTTCCGAGATGGCAGCGGCGGGATCCATCTTGAGCATCTGCTCGGCCAGCCAATCCGGGACTTTACCTTTTCCAGTGTCGCGCAGGAACTCGAAGACGTTCACCAGTCCGGGGCCGGAGAGAATACGCTCGTAGCTCACATGCCCGTAACGAGCGTGCAGATAGCGGAAGAGTTCGACCTGCAAATCATTGAGCGGAGCAAAATCGCAATGGCCGCCTTCGGTGGCGAAAACATGATGGCGCGTGCCGTCCCAATAGAGGCCGCCTTCACCTAGGCCCGTCCCGGCTGCGACGATGCACTGATTGCCGGGGCTTTTGGCGGCGATGCTGTTCAGCGGAACCAGATCGTCCGGGGAGAGAGCGGCGATTCCCCAGCCAGTGGCTTCGAGGTCGTTAATTAAAGTTGTGTTCTTAAGATGGAGTTCGTCGGCCAGGCGACTGGATTCGATGGTCCAGGGAAGGTTGGAAGTCTCAACCCGGCCATTGGTGACCGGGCCGGCAACTCCGAAACAAGCCTGCTCCGGCCGAACGCCCGAGGTGCGGACAAATTCGGCGACGATCTTATCGAGGCTGGAATATCGCCGGCTGGGGAAAATGGTTGCTGATACCAGGTTGAATTGGCCGTTCTGTACATCAAAGAGGGCCAGCCTTGCATTGGTGCCTCCGATGTCGCCCGCCAGAATCATTTTTCGAGGTTCCTCCAGTGCCGTCCATCGCGTTCGAGTAGTTCGTCTGATTCCTTCGGTCCCCAAGTGCCGGCGGGGTAGTTCGGAAAATTCCGCGGAGGCAGAGCTTTCCAAACGTCCAACGCCGGACTGACCACGCACCATCCGGCTTCGACCATGTCGGCGCGCTGAAACAGCGTGGCGTCGCCGATCATGCAATCGTGCAGCAGGCGTTCGTATCCGGTGCTGGGCTGAGTCCCGAAGTAATCAGCGTACTTGAAATTCATGTCCACTGCACCCAGGCGCATGATGGGGCCCGGAACTTTGGCGGCAAATTGGAGCGAAATGCCTTCTTCTGGCTGAATGTGAAGGACGAGCTGGTTGGGCATGAGGTTCTCGACCTCAGTATCGCGGAACAGAACAAACGGCGCGCGTCGGAATTGAATCACGATCTGGGTGGTTTGAGCCGCAAGATGTTTTCCAGTGCGCAGGTAAAAGGGAACGTCGGCCCATCGCCAATTATCTATGGCGAGCTTCATAGCCACGAAAGTCTCGGTGCGGGAGTCGGACGGAACGTCCGGTTCATTGCGGTATCCGGGCACGCGATGAGCGTCCTGAATGCCGGGCCCGTATTGGCCCCGAACTGTGCGGTGAAGAACCTCCTCGGACGAAAGCGGCTGGATGGCGTGCAGAATCTTGGCCTGCTCGTCGCGAACGGCGTTCGCTTCGAACGAAATCGGCGGCTCCATGGCGGTCAGGCTGATGAGCTGCATGATGTGGTTGGGGACCATGTCGCGCAACGCGCCGGCGGTGTCGTAGTAACTTCCGCGTGACTCAACACCGACGGTTTCCGCTACGGTGATTTGCACGTGATCAATATACCGGCGGTTCCAGATGGGTTCGAAGATTCCGTTGGCGAAGCGAAAGGCCAAAATATTCTGGACGGTCTCTTTCCCCAGATAATGGTCAATGCGGTAGATCTGTTTCTCGCTGGCTACTTTGAGCA
>Ga0193751_1002621_pt1 | contig 10833 bp, 8 predicted proteins | sample L1c2metaG_FD_143050 | JGI IMG/M metagenome (GOLD analysis project Ga0193751, IMG submission 143050) | Soil microbial communities from a riparian zone of the East river system, Colorado, United States - L1c2 | ecosystem: Environmental > Terrestrial > Soil > Riparian zone | place: USA: East River...
CCAACAGCCGCGCCAGCCAGCGCGCGTCGAGCCGATCCGTCTTCGCGCTGCGGCGGCGGCCGAGCAGAGCCCGCGTTTGCACCGGCTCCGCCAGCCGCACATCGAAACCATTGGCGACGAGCTCGCGCCAGACCCAACGCCAACCGGTCGTCGCCTCGATCGCCACCGCCGCGACGCGGCCCCGCCACTGCTCCGCCCAGCGGGCAAGACTCTCCCGATCCGCGGCGAAACGCTCCTCGACCACCTCACCGCTCTCGGGATCGAGCACAGCCGCCTGAAACGCACGCTTGTGGATGTCGATCGCCGCGTACAACATCACGAACCTCCTCCCGTCGACACAGAGGCCCCGATCATCCTCAAGCGCTCAGGACAGAGCCCTTATGACGTCCAAAACGCGACGGCTTAGCCCCCTCGTCGATCTGTCTTACGGGCTCGCGTGGGGCGTCGGATCTAGGGGGCCGACACGGCTGCGGTGTACACGTCCAGTTGGTGAAGCGTCCCGTCCGGGTTGTTGCCGGTGCTGTTCGAGTTGTCCGCCCAGGCCGGGTGGGCGACTCCGCCGTAGAACGACAGGCCGCTGTAGTCGCCGTAGTCGATGCCGTTGTGCGCGTCGTGGGAGTTCGAGGTGCCTGCGCTGATCTGGATGTTGCTGGTGAACGTCTGTCCGTCGTTGCTGAACGCGCCCCAGAACTGGGCGTCGTCGTTCGGCACACCGTCGGTGTCGCCCGCCCCGCCGCTGCCGACGTCGTTGCGGGCGTCGTACCAGACGACGGCGATGTGTCCGGTGGTTGGATCGAGCGAGATCTTCGGGAGGAACTGGCTGTTCACGGTGCTGTCGTAATTCACCCGCACCGGTGCGCTCCACGTCGCGCCCGCGTCGTCAGAGTAGCGGACGAAGATGTCCGTATTGTCGCTCTCGTTCTTCTGCTCGAGCGTGTAGACAAGGTAGACGCGACCGTTGTGCGGCCCGCCGCTGCGGTCCCAGGCAAGGCCCGGTTCCGCATCGACCGAGCGGTCCGGCTGGGGAGGGATGAAGTCGAACCCGCCGACGTGCGTGTCGGCGGCGAACACACGATCGCCGAAACCCGCAGGCCCGAGCCCATCGGGATCAACGTTCACGAACAGCTTGCCGCCACCCTGCCCGCTCTCCGTGAGCGTGCAGACCTGCATGACCTGACCGGCCGGCCCAATGGCGACGTCGCCGTAGGTGCAATTGTTCGTGCCGGGCACGACCTCGGCCGTCGAGAAGTCCCCGACCTGACCCAGACCACTGACCCTTGCCCCGAAGGCGCCCATCGGCCCGCCGACGTTGACGACTGCCCACACCTCCCCTGCGGCCGCTGTGATCGTGGGCTGATCAACGAAGCGGAACAGCCCCTTCTCCTGGGCGCCTTTGCCGTTGCGCTTCCCGATGCCAGGGATGTTCGCGATCAGGTGGAAATTGAGGCCCCCATCCGTCGACAGGGCGATCGGCAGTGTGTCCTCCACATTGAACAGATAGGCCAGGAAGAGGTTCCCGTAGTTGTCGAACGACAAGCTGGGGTCGCAACAGGCGTCGCCGAGGTTGTCGTTGTTCCCGATCAGCTTCGTCCTCCAGGTCTGCCCGCCATCAAAGCTCACGCCCTCGAACATTCCCGCCGCCGGAACGTCGACGTTCGAGACCATGACGATGTTCTGAGGATTGGTCGGGTTGACGGCTATCGACTCTTCGGACTCGTTGCTATGCCGCTGGCTGATGTCGACGTTCACCGGCGGCGGGTCGGGCCGCCGCGGCTGAGCCGCGCCTGCCGGGCCGACGACGAGCGAAGCGAGGCACAGAGACGAAAAGACCGCGGCTGCAGACAGACCCGGACGCATAACCTCCCCTTCCTCGAGCTGAGCAGACCCCGCCAGGCTACATCCCCTCCCTCGCCGACGGCAAACCGGGTGCGACCTAGTCGCTGGAACTTGCCACCGGAAGAGAGGACTCGCGCGAGATCCCGGAAAGCGACCCGCGGCAAGCCGTCGTTCGGTCCAGCTTTTGTCGACGTGCTTGGCTGTCGCCTTTTGGCGGTAACACGACAATTCCTGCCGCGGTCTTCTGCCCTGTCAAAACCTGGAGGAGCTCAGGTCGCGGCTTGGGCTCCGCAATTTAAGGAGGCTCATCTTCGCGAAGAATTAACTGAGTAAAGGCGGTCATGTCGATCGACGCGGCGCAGCAACGCTGGCGTCTTCCGTTTCGTCGACTGTCGCAAGAGGTAACAATGCTTGCGGCAATTCGATAGGAGGGGAGAGATGCGAGTGAGACTTCTGACGCTCGTCGTCGTCGTCGCTGCGGTGGCAAGCGTCTTCACCGGTTCGGCTTTGGCTTCAGGTCCGGCACCGCCAGGAAAGCAGCTGATCGATCTCAACTGCACAGGCATAGGGCCGGTCACCGTGTCGGTACAGCGTGGCCAGAACAGCAAGGGTGCGGGACAGATCGTTGACATGAAGGGTCACGGCATCGCGGTCACGATCGTCTTCACGCTGACGGACACGACGACCAGCACCATCATCGACAGCCAAACCCAGATGAGCGGGGGCGGCAACGGCCACCCGAACCAGGCCACGACCGAATGCACGGGCGTCAGTTTCCAAGGCTCTGCGTCCGACTTCTTCGGGCCGCAACTGCCGCCCGGCGTTGCGCCCACGGACGTGATCTCGGCGACCATCGATGCCTTCGTAATCCTCAAGCTCTGACTCCCTATTTCCCGCGGAGGGGCCCTGCTTCTGGAGCGGCCCCTCCGTCCACGGGAAGCAAAGCCGCGCGGACGCTACCCACCTCGTCCTTGAAGCCTTAGCGCCCCAACGCTGACCTAGCGATCACCACGAGGACACCAGTTCACACCACCGAAATAGCCTCTCGCACCGGAGCCGCGCCGTGTCGCAGTTCCAACAAAGGGCGACAGCCACGCAGGTCGATACGAGGCACGCCCTTGAGCGCTTCCTCGCGGTCCTCCACCACCGCGATGACGAGGTTCTGGTCCTCGACTGGTTAGGCGTCTGCTAGCGCCGGCGTCTGCGCGCGCAGGCTGAGCGTGAGCGAGAGGGCGACGCCGAGGAGCGCAGCGAGAAGGGCGGTGCCGCAGAGCAGGAGGCCGGAGGCGAGTCCGAAGTTGATTGCCTGATCCTTGCCGATGCCTAGTGCGAGCAGGATGCTGGCGGTCATGCCGACGTTGACGATCCCGCCGCCAGAGGTGATCGGGAGCAGCGAGGCGGCGGCGCCTAGGCAGAGGACGACGAGGGCGAGCGTGGGCGAGAAGGCGACCCCGAGCGCGGCGAGCAAGACCGCGCTTCCGAGCGCGCGCGCCGTCCAGCAGCCGAGCAGAAAGCAGCCGGCGGCGATCGCGGAGCGTGTCGTGGAGGCCGAGCGGCGCTCGAGACGCCCGGCAGCCCTGTGCAGGCGCGCGTGCCGGCGCAGGTACGGGAGCCGGCTCAGCCGCGGGCCGGCGGCGAGCACGCCGCAGGCGCCGACGCCGAAGAGGACGACCAGGATCAGTGGCGGGCGGAGGCTCGCCGAACTGGTCGCGGTGGCGGAGATCGAGAGCGGCAGGATGGCGACCGCATCGACGAGGCCGAGCGTGACGATCGAGAGGGCGATCGCCTCTAAGGTGAGCCGGACGCCGCCGAGCCTACGCAGGGTGCCGATCTTGACCAGGTAGTCGAGCCGGAAGGGCAGGACGGCACCGCTCGCGGCGGCCGCCCCGCAGGCCGCGAGACAGCGCGCCCGGTCGGGACGCGCGCGGGCCGGAAACAGCTTCTGCCAGCCGAGCGCACGCAGGATGAAGCTGGCGAAGTAGAGGCCGCCCGCAAGCACGACCAGACCCACGTGGGCGCGCTGCAACGGCCAACTGGTGCGCGTCAAGTGTCGTGACACGAGCAGGCAGCCGACGAGCGTCAGCCCGGCGAAAGCGCAGCCGACGAGTAGACGGCCGCGCTCTCGCGCGACCGCATACACCCTGGATCCGACCGGAGACACCACCCTCCCTGCCATCGGCCACCAGCCGGCTCGGCTCGTGACCCAAAGCGGGGTTTCTGCGCTCACAAACCGAGACGCTCACCCGACATGCAGCGGCGGATCGACCCTGTTAGCTCCGGGCTTCCTGGAGGACCTCGTGAAGCTTGTCGGCGAACTCCTGTCGATCGGAGCCCCAGCCGCCATGGCCGCCGGGTAGGTAGGTCACCGGGATCCCCAGGCGGTCGGCGAGCGCGATCGCTGCCCGGCGTGCTCCCTGCTCGCCGGAAGTCTCGCCGGCAGCGCTGACGATCCGCGTCGACGCGCTTCGGAGTGCGTCGAGATCGGGCACGTAGGCGCCGATCTTCTGGAGCTCGTGGGCGACGAACAACTCGAAGTTCCCCGCCATCCGCTGCATCATCTCCTGGGACTCGGGCGTCGGCGGCGCCTGCTGCGCCTCTTCGCTGTACTTGGGTCCGCCTTCCTCGACGAGCGCGCCGAACTTCCCCATCGCGGCAAAGACACCCTGCGTGCGGTAGGTCTCGCCGATCTCGGCGAACGCGGAGCGCCAGCGATCCAGGTCGGGCAAGAGCTCGAACAGGGGCGGCTCGTGCGCGACGAGCGTGCGAACGAGCTCGCCGCGGCGGGAGACGAGGTCGAGGCCGATCGTGGCGCCGCCACTGTTGCCGTACACAGACGCCGGCTCGTCACCGACAGCCGCCAAAATCGCGGCGGCGTCGTCGGCATGCAGCGCCACCGGAATGTCCTCCGGCTCGCCGTCGAGCGGGCTGCGCGAATGGCCGCGCTGGTCGTAGCTGACAACCGTGTACCGATCGGCGAGTCGTCCGCCGAGATCGGCGAACATGCCGGCGTCAGTCGGCCCGCCCGTGATGCAAAGCAGCACCGCGCCCGAGCCCCGCACCTCGACGTAGAGCGTCGCCCCCGGAACCTTCACCGTTCTCGTTTCCACCTGCATTGCCGTGCCGGTCACGGTGACCTCCTTCCCATCTGCAGTGGCCTTTGCACAGGAGACTCGTCAACCGAGCCGAACTCATCGCGCCACACGCGCTGAGTTCACGCAAGGTCGGGAGTCACACCCAGACATGAGCGCGGGCATGGCTCCGGTCTCGGTCGCCACCGCTGGGTCATTGAGCGCACCTTCGCCTGGCTGCACGACCGCCGCCGCCTCCTCATCCGCACCGACCGCCGCGACGACATCCACGAGGGCTTTCTCGCCCTCGCGTGCTGCCTCATCTGCTGGCAGCAGCTCGACCGCTCACCCGGCCAGGCCGCGTGAGCCCTGTTGCCAGACACCGATCACGTTTCCAGCCGGGTCGCGGAAGGTCGCGACCCACAGGTCGCCCTCCGGATACGGCGGAGTCACAACCGCGCCGCCCTGAGCGACGACCTTCTCCAGAGCCTCATCGACCTGCTCCACGAAGACGTACGGCACGACACCCGCTTCTCCGACAACCGGAAGGTCGGCCATGAAGTGCCCGATTACATGCCCGCTGCCATCCTCGAAACGGGGATCGTCGCGATCGGCATCCACACTCCAGCCGAACACGCCCTCATAGAAGGCTGCTGAACGGCGCGGATCCGTGGCAGGAACGCGCAAGTAGGAGATCCCGCCCGGCCGGAAGACGCGCGGCTCTTCCTCAGCACCCACCACACTAGTATCCCCGCGGTACGGCCACCCCGCGCAGGCCGTCTGTCCCGTCCGGCCGGGTCAGTCGGTCGGATCGGCCCTCAGGATGAGCTGCCGGCCGTCAGCGAGCGTGGCGCGTACGGCGACGTGGCCATCGGCATTTATCGACACCGGGTTCGCCGCGAGGTCCGCGACGCTGGACCCGAGGAGCGGGTCTCCCAGCGCCAGTATCCGGTCTGCGTCCGGGTCCGGGCCGGCGAAGAGGCCGAGGCTTCCACCTCGAGGAGTTGCGATGCACACCACCTCACCGGCGCTGCTGATCAGGGCGCCGCGACACGACTCGAACTCGCCCTCGGTGTCCAGGACCTGGACGATTTGGCCCTGGTCCACGGTGAAGACCCCCGCGCCCCCGGCCCGCAGCGTCGCCGCGAACGCCACCGCCCCGGCGTCGTTGGTCGAGGGGAAGAACGCGAGCGTCTCGAAGACGTCTCCCGTCTCCGCGAGCGTCTCGGTCGATCCGCCACGACCGGCGTAGATGCCCTGGACGCCATTCTCGCGGTCCGCCCGGAACACGACTGTCCCACGGGCGTCGATCACGGGCAGGCCGTGGAACCCGCTCCAGCCACCTTCCGTGTCTGCAACAGTGGTGACAGCGGCGCCGTCGCCAGCGAAGATGCCGCTCACCCCGGCCTTATGTTCGGCGCGAAAGGCGACCGTTGCGGCCTCGTTCATCGTAGGGCCGAGCGGGCCGATCGCGGCGAACACGTCCCGGGTGCCCGCGATGGTCTGCAGGCGGCCGTCGCGGAGCAGGAACACGCCCTGGGCGCCGTCCGCGAACTCGCCGTAGAAGCTCGTGGCGCCCGAGTTGTTCAGGTCGGGGTGGCTCGTGACGCCGGCCAGGAGAGTGGGCCCAGAGACCTCCGCGATCGCCCCGCCATTGCCGGTAAAGACGCCCGTGCCCCCGCCGCGCAGCGCCGCCTGGAATGCCACGGTGTCCTCGTCATTCACGGAGGCCACGTAGGGCGCGAAGTCGCTGAACCGCTCCCCCGTGGTCGCGATCACCGTCCGGGAGAACATGGGATGGTTGACACGCACAGGTAGGCGCGACGATACCCTCGTGCGCCTTCCTGCTTCGCTCCGTTTCGGGCTGCGAACCAATTCGCAGTGCCACGTCCCGTGCCCTGTCGAGACGGGCATCCCGGTTCACGAGCTCGTGGAGCATGTAGCGGTGACGCCGCGAAACATCGAAACGTAGTCCGACAGCGGTCACGTCCTGGCCGTCGTTGTCGTCTTTCCGCCAAAACGCGACATTCAGAACGCCAGATGCGAAGGGCTGCGAGAAGGAGGTGCCTGAGCGGCGAGAACACGCCCGGGCCGCTCGCGCCTGAGGTCGACGGCTGCGCGACGGCGGTTGAGCCCTTCTGTATTCACAAAGGGGTGATCCATCGTGATGGCCGGTTCGATTTCCCGCTCGCTCCGCTTTCCCATCTTGCGCAAAACAGCGCCCTCCGCTTCCGTTTTCGTTTGGCCTGCGGCAAGCTTGAGTGATCGTGGTCGAGCTGCCGAGCGGCACAGTCACGTTTCTGTTTACAGACATCGAGGGTTCGACGCGTCTGTTGAAGGAGCTCGGTCCGCTCTACGGCGATGCGCTCGCCGAGCATCAGCGGATCCTGCGGGCCTCGTTCGCCGCCCATGGCGGTCGCGAGGTGGACACGCAGGGGGATTCCTTCTTCGTCGCGTTCGGGCGGGCGAAGGAGGCGGTGGCCGCAGCCGTCGACGCGCAGCGCGATCTTGCCGCCTACGCCTGGGCCGAGGGCGGGGCGGTCAGAGTGCGAATGGGCCTACATACCGGCGAGCCGCGCGTTGGTGGTGAGCGTTATGTCGGTCTCGGCGTGCACAAGGCTGCGCGAATCGCGGCGGCCGGTCATGGCGGGCAGGTATTGCTTTCGCGCACTACGCGCGAGCTGGTCGAGGACGAGTTGCCGACCGGCGTGACGATTCGCGACCTCGGCGAGCGTCGACTGAAGGATCTGGATCGTCCCGAGCGCCTCTCGCAGCTGGTGATCGAGGGTCTGCAGAGCAACTTCGCACGGCTCAACACCCTCGACGAGGAGCTACGCCGCCGGCGGCGGTTCATGTACGCCGGCTCGGCGCTGATCGGCGTACTCGCCGCCGCGGTTGCGATCCCCATATTCGCCTTCGGCCAAGGTGGCTCGGGCTCGGGGGCCAATGTGGCTCCGAACTCGCTCGCAGTGATCGATGCTCATTCGAACAGAGTCGTCGGCGCGGTAGCGGTCGGTGTGCGTCCCTCGGCCGTGGGCGCGGGCGCGGATTCGATCTGGGTCGCGAACCTCGACGACAAGACCGTGTCACGTGTCGATCCGCAGACGCTCTCGCTGGAGCGGAATATTTCGCTCACGTCGACCCCGACCGGGCTCACAGCTGGATCCGGTTCGGTCTGGGTGGTGAACGGCACCGCCGGGAGCATCTCGCGCGTCGATCCCGGCAGCGACCAGGTGGTGAAGACGACGGACGTGACGCAGGGATCCGCTGGTGGATCCGCCACCGTCGGTGCGGGCTCCGTCTGGGTGGTGTACAGCAATGCGCTGATCGCTCGCGTCGATCCGACGGCGGGCCGCGTGCTCGCGACCGGCTTCGCAGGCACGACTCCGACGGCGATCGCGTTCGGCGACGGCGCAGTCTGGGTGGCGAACTCACTTGACAACACTGTCTCGCGGATCCTGCCGACAACGGTCAGCGCGGTCGCGACGCAGAGTGTCGGGCGTCACCCGAGCGGCATCGCAGTCGGGGAAGGAGCGGTTTGGGTCGCCGACCAGGGCGACAACACGGTCACACGTATCGACCTCGCCTCCCGTTCCGAGGCGACGATTGCGGTGGGCCACGGACCTACGGGGATCGCGGTCGGTGGTGGCGCCGTGTGGGTCGCGAACTCCGACGACGGCACGATCATGAAGATCGACCCGGCGCAGCGGCGCGTCGTGGCCACGATCCGCGTCGGCAATCGGCCGACCGCTGTCGTGACCGCAAACGGTCGCGTCTGGGTCTCGGTCCAGGCGACTACCTGAGGCAGACGGCCGCGAGGTCGAGGTATGGGTTGACGGTCACGCAACCCGTGCGTGCGGAGACGAGCGTCAGCGCGCTGTCGACGCCGTAGGCGACCGCCGGAGCCTCATCACGGGCGAGCTCCACGTCGAGCCGGCCATACGCGCGGTAACGGGCTACGCCCGTCAGCCGCGACGCCCGCCTCAGTGCGCTGTTCCACTTCGGCGAGTTGAAGTAGGACCAGTTCGCATTGCCCGGCTTGCCGATCGTGCTGCCGTCGAAGAGCGAGTTGAGAACGCCGCCGGGGTCGGGCTCGGTGAAGTCCCAGCCGACCCAGCCCATGTCGAACGGCTCCCTCGGGTTCGCCAGCTTGCTGAAGTACAGATCGCCCGCCGGAAAGCTCACGATCTGGACCTCGAGACCGATTCGCTTGAGCTCCTGTTTGACGATCTGCGCCTGCGCTAGGACCGGGGGGCGGGTGTTGACGTAGAGGACGAGCTTGCCGCTGCGGGTGTGGCCGCGCGCAAGCGCTCTCGCCTTCGCCAGATCTGGCCTGCGCAGTGGGTAGACGTGCGTGTTTCGATAGCCGGGGATGATCGGGGGGATGTAGTGATCGACCGGCGTTTCGGCGTAGGAGCCGAATTGGCGTACCAGCGCCGAACGGTCGAGCGCGAAGTTGATCGCCCGCCTGAGCGGAGCGTTACTGCGAAACAGCGGCCGCGAGGTGTTGAGCACAAACATGCGCAGGAAGGTCGACGGCTTGACGAAGAACTGCTTCTTGTTCACCCCGAACCGCCGAGCAAGATCGGGCGCGCGCGCTGAATAGATGACGTTCGGGATCCAGGCGTAGTCGGCTGAACCGTTGATGACGTCGTCGATCGCCTGGGTGTCGTCAACCGTCAAGTCGAAGACGAAGCCGTCGACATGGTGCGGCCGGGGCCCCTTGTAGTAGACGTTGCGCTTGAGCACAATCCGCTCGCCCGGCACATACTCCGAGACGTAATACGGAGCCGGGCTCGGAACCGGCGGCGTGACGCCACCGGGCTCGATCGGATGCCCGGCGGGAAGGACACACAGACTCGAGGCGGCGTTCTCGACGAAATCGGCCACGGGTTGGGTGAGCCTGAACGTCAACTTCCGCCCCGATGCGACGATTCCCGAAGCGTGCGTCGCCGTGCCTGCCAGGACTGCTTGGGCGCCCACGACCTGCGCGAACGCCGGGCTCCCGAGCGGTCCATGAAGCATGAGCAGCCGGTTGATCGTGAAGGCGACGTCGGCGGCGGTGACCGGCGCCCCGGTGTTGAAGCGCAGACCCCTTCGCAGCGTGAACACGTAGGTCTTTCCGTCCCGGGAGATCTTCGGGAAGCCGGCCGCGAGCTCAGGGACGACACGAAACCCGGCCGGCAGCGGCTTGTCCGCCGGCCGCATCAAGCTCGCGCAGTCGGCCAAGAGCGGCACATTGCCGGCACTCCCCACCAACGCCCCGTCGATCGAATCGACATACGTAGCCGGCTCGGCAACCCGAAACGTCCCTCCGGCTCCCGGCGCAGCAGGCGACAGAGGCGTCACCGCGAACGCCAAAGTGAGCACGAGCAGGGCGACGACCCTTCCCGACATCCTCCGGGCAAATGGTCTCACTACCGGACGCCGAGTAAAAGGGTTAGGTAAACCACGGATTACAACGCCGAGCATAGACCCGGAGGAAAGGCCTGTCGCGCCGAACGCCTGGAGTGCTTAGCGTCGTTAACGAAGACTGATTGGCTCGGCAGTTACCCCGAGTTAGTTTGCGCAAGGTTTTGGCTCTGCCCACCGGCCGCGGTTCGAGCTGGCCGAAACAACACGCCGGTGACTCGGTTTCCAGCGTCTTGTCGCGCCAGCCGAGGACGACGGCCGCTATCGGGACCGCCGCCGACCGCATGAGCCTGTGCAGCATGGACAGCTGAAACAGGACCAATCCGGCTAGCCGGCGACCGTACGTCCGGGTAGATCCGAGCAGGCGTGGCAGATCGACTACGACGAATTCCGAAAGTGGCTGACGAGGTCGATGTCGGCCCGCGCTCCAGAACTTGATCCACCAGTGAGGCCGTTCGCGCGGAGTCGCGTCGTGCCTAGTGTCGCGTTTTGGCGGAAAGGCGACAGTGGGAACCGC